>UMJT01014385.1_pt1 | contig 45983 bp, 39 predicted proteins | sample 1966111 | NCBI WGS metagenome assembly UMJT01 (sample SAMEA4836159, study PRJEB28245) | human gut metagenome | biome: gut microbiome; material: fecal sample | place: Denmark | collected 2008
TGGTTATCATCCACTTGTCTGTTATGATGGAATGACCGGGGATTTGATAAAGATCCAGCTGCGTGATGGAACACAGTATTCCTGTACCGGAGTAGTTGATTTTTTGCAGCCAGTACTGGACATTCATTCAGCAAGATATCACATTCAAACTGTGTAGCAGCTGCCCTTATAAAAATGAATTCTATGAGACACTTTCAAATATTGGCATCTCGGCTTTTTACTTTTCTTCATCTGTGAATTTTGCGTTACTATTTTCTATTATCATCAATTTTCTCCTGTTATTTTCTCTCCTACAACTGCAACAATTGCGTGATTTCTGCGGCTTTGATGTTGTACCAGATGACTCAAAATCCACCCACTTTACCTTGTAACAAAGCTAATTTTTATAAACCAATAGAATTAAGATCTACATGATAAGATTCATAATTTTTTCCACTATAATATACTCTGACATTTTCTCCCTGATAATCTCTTTGAGGTTCCCCCCACTGCCCTCTGGATGCAAAAATATGTATTTTCCCATCCGGTGCATCATATCGGCATAACACTGTATACCCCATAAATGCTCTGTTTTTTTCATCAACCGGAGTTTTAAACTGCTCACTTAAACTATCTGTAACTTTCAAAAACATTGGCTTTACAATACTGTTAACCTTTATTCTTCCCACAAGTTCCACCCCACAGGTTACCGCATTTACATAATTTCCTTCTTTCAGTAAAGCACGTTCTTTTCCTCTACTATCAAACTTAAACTTATGTAAAACTGCCGAATCCGGCAAAATAGAACTTGTATCTACATAATACTTCTTTGGATTTTTCAAATCGACATAAATCTTTAATTGCTTCTCTTTAATTAAAGCCGATGGATTATATAAAAGTGACTTGCTTTTAAACAGATATTCTTTCCCATTTGCTTCCACATATTTACATACAACAAAATAGGGATTCATTGAAATACGGTCTATCTGTACTTTCTGATATACATTTACATCAATATCGACAATATCTGCGTAAATATATTTTCCATTTGCAATTAATTTTTCTTTTTTTCCTTTTTTCGTAGTATAAATTATCATGCAAATTATTCCAACGATTAAAAAAACTGCCAGAACGCTGCCAAAGATAATTGAAAACAACCACAAAGATGGGACTATGAAACACAAAATCAGACTACCTAAAACACCCAAAGTTCCTATACATAAAAATATAATACCCAGCTTTTTTAATAAGCTTGCACCGTTTTCCATGATGTCGTTATTCCTTTTCCTTTATTTTTCTTTTTTCAAATTAAAAACCAAACCTAATACTCCAAATAACATAATACCAATTGGTATTGCAATGGGAACAATAATCGTAGTAGGTTTTATGTCCCTGTTATTGGTATAAATATACGGATTCTCTGGATCAACCCATAATGTTATTTTTGTTCCTTCTGGTACAGGATCTGATGTTAGATTATGTATAGTTGTTTGTATTTTTTTATCTTCAACAACATACTCAACAACTTGATTATAACGATAACTTTGACCATAATCACTGTCAGATTTCAAATCTGATTTATTATCAATAACAATTGCTTCGACCTCTAACGTACATACCTCCGCACTCTGCTTTATTGAAGGTATACCAACCAGAAGTGTGAATACAAGCATTGCTATTCCACCTATCAAAAAAAAAAACTAACAATTATATTTTTTGAATTCATCTTTTTTTTCATGTTAACCACCATTTACTCTTTTTGAATTTACTGCATTTTACTCATAAAATACAAATTTTTCATTTGCAAATTCTATTTGAGTTTCATCTTACCTGTACGCAGTTGCTATTTTTCATTATTTGCCTTTTAAACTTATCCTTACTTTTCCACCTATTACCGCATCATCATACTGCTCTTGTGTTAAATAATAGATACTCTCATACCCAATTGTTGTATCTCTTCCAACAATCGGATAAAAATTCCCCTCTTTTTATATCTCAGCTTTAAAGATGCAGTCAGGATCAGATACCGGATAACATTTTATAGTAAAGGTATCATTCGTCAGTGTTCCCCCTCGTCCTCCCAGTGAAATGATTTTAAAGTCTTCATTGTATTTTTCCTTTAATACTTTTTTCGCAATGCGAACCTCACTTTTTGTTGAAGCAAAAATTCCCATACAGCCACTTCCTCCTATCATAAGACATACCATGACCATAATTACTGTGATTCTTCTCAAGTTTCTCATAATACTGTACCTCACTCCTCATATATCAAGCGATAACATCCTGACGCTGTTTGTAGTTAGTGTCTGCTGACCAAGCAGTTCTTTGCAGTTTTCGACTCTTATATCAGTTCCAATCATGCAAAAATCGGAACTGATAATGATTCCTATGGCAATTATACAATTTGCTGTTTTTCTTTTCAAGGTGAACTATGTGTAGTCCTGCGAATCTATGCAACCATCCTTCCCAATCTTTCCACTGCACTCGCATACCTCTCCTGTCTCAGCATTTTTCTTTTTCCTTAATACTCTTTTGTTTCAAACTTTACTCCTGATTTTTCGGATAAAGTTCGTTTAAAATCATCAAAACCTTCATAAAAAAGTTGTAAAATTCTACTTGTCTGCAATTATCTCTCATGTTACAATGACAAAAAGCATATTTTACAAAATCTTTATGGTGCATTTGCCATCTATATTCTGGAAACGGCTGATTATCCCTGATAATCTCCGTACTTCATTCGTATCTATGCTTTTAATTACCCATTAACTAATTTAAAAGCAGGAGACGGATATCAGAAATATAGATTTCTCCTGCCTGGACAGTTTTCCAACTGCCCCGCCGATCTCAGGAGGAATCATTTATGGCAAAACGAAAAAGAAAACTACAAAACACAAAGAAAACTTTCACAGTTAAAGTTCCTGCAGCCAACCGGAATTATAAAGACACCGTTTTTCGGATGTTATTTTCCAACCGTAAGAACCTGCTTTCACTCTACAACGCAGTAAATCAGAGAGATTATAAAAATCCTGATGACTTGGAAATCGTCACATTAGAAAATGCAATTTACATGGGTATGAAAAATGACCTCGCATTTATCATTGATACTAATTTATATCTGTACGAGCACCAGTCAACCTACAATCCAAATATCCCTCTTCGGGATTTATTCTATATCAGTAACGAATATCAGAAACTCGTGGATAAGAAATCTCTCTATTCTTCTACTTTGCAAAAAATTCCTGCTCCGAATTTTATTGAGTTTTATAATGGTTCAACGATATTATCCGACTGCACTGAACTTAAGCTTTCTTCAGCATTTGAAAATCTGTCAGGCGAACCAAAGCTTGAATTGACTGTCACTGTATTAAATGTAAACGAAGGACATAATGCTGAATTGATGCAGCATTGCAGCACTTTGAAAGAATACGCGCAATATGTCGCCAGAGTACGGCACTATGCTGCCAACATGTCTCTGAATCAGGCTGTAGAATGTGCTGTTGACGAATGCATAAAGGAAGGGATTCTTGCAGAATTTCTTTCCAAAAATCGTGCGGAGGTTATCAGTATGAGTATCTTTGAATATGATAAAGAATTGGAAGAAAAGAAATTGCGAAAGGCTGAGTATGAAGCCGGTTTTTCTGATGGTGAAAAATCCGGACATGAAACCGGATTTTCCGAAGGTCGTGAATCTGGATTTTCCGAAGGACAAAACCATGCTGCAATTGAAACTGCCAGAAGGATGCTGCAATCGAACAAATTTACTATAGAAGAGATTGCAAAATTTTCAGGTTTATCCCAACAGGAAGTAGAAACTATTTCTTCTGACGCATAAGAGGAAACAAGCCGCCACAAATGTGGCGGCTGAATCAATGATACACTATATTTTATCCATATTTGCTCTCTGTTTTTCTTCTTTTCTCCCTTGCCATCAATGCACATCGTATGGAAAAGATATTACGAAGCCTTCACCTGAAACGAAGGATCTTCCTCGATCAATTCAATAAATGCTTCTGCGACATCCGGATCAAACTGCGTGCCTTTTCCTTTTTCTAATTCCCCGATCGCATACTCCACGCTTAAGGCATCCTTATAAGCCCTCCGGGACACCATTGCATCAAAGCTGTCACACACTGCAAGGATCCTGCCTAAAAGCGGGATGTCCGTTCCCTTGACACCGCCCGGATAGCCTTTTCCATCATAGCGTTCATGATGGGATAAAACCGCCGGAATGACATAGTTCATATTCGGGAGGAAATGGATCATCTCAATGGAATTCTCCACATGAGTTTTCATTACCTCGTATTCCTCATCTGTCAGTTTGCCCTTCTTCTTTAAGATGCTTTCCGGGATACCGATTTTTCCGATATCATGGAGCAGACCTGCCACTTTTGCAGTCTGGATATCATCCTTTGGAAGCCCCATTTTTGCTGCAAGCTTCATCGCATACCCGGAAACATTCTCAGAGTGTTCAAAGGTGAACGAATCCTTGGCATCAACTGCTGCCATCAGCGCAAAAATCGTCGGCGTTACCTGCTCATAACCTTTCTCCCTGCTCTGTTCCTGTCCCTCAAAACTCTTCTCGTAAATCTCGATACGGTTTTTACCATTTCCTTTTGCATAGAAGGCTGCACGTCTTGCCTGGCGGAATAATTTTCCTGCACTTTCTGCCATGTTTTTGTCCCATGCGATTCCAATGCTGAACGTAATCGGCTGGATGACTTTTGGCTTATCTTCTTTCTGTTCTAATATCGTATTCTGTATCAGCCGCGCAAACGACAATAGTATTTCTTTTCTGCTTTCTTCCGCAATAATAAGAAATTCATTGGAACCGACACGGAATACCGACATTTTGTCACTGCAGAGGTTCTGCACCTGGGATGCGCTCCACCTCAGGATCTGGTCTCCGGTCTCCTCGCCGTACAGGTCATTGTATAACTTGAAGTTATCCATATCCAGATATATCATTCCTGTCGGATGTTCCTTTATATCCAGATTTTTCATAAATTCACTGCAATAGCTGCGGTTATACAGACCTGTCAGTTCATCATGAATGGACACCTGATATACTTTTTCATAGGCACTGATATTTTTTAATGCGCCGGATACGCTGTTTGCGATCTGCCGGATACAGTCCGCCTCATCATAGATCAGCCTGTTTTTTCTGTGAAGCTCCACATATAAAAATCCATAAATTTTATCGTCATACTTAAAAACTGCGATCTCCGGTTTTTTATGAATGCCGCCGGTGCCACAAAATGACCTCAGCCTTGCCTCCTCCTCTGTGTCCAGCACCCGGTCTCCGTCTGCCGTACACTCCACAAAATGGTCATCTCTTTTTTCAAAAATACGTGCATACGAGTCCGGTACTGCCGAACTGACGGTGCTTCGGATTCTCTGGTACAGTTCTTTTTTATTCAGGATCGAGGCCGCCATATCCTGAAATTCCACAAGGCTCTCCACAATGTGTTTTTTCTTCTGGTACAGGATACGCTCCAGCCATTTTCTGGCATAGCTCATGACCAGCACCATCCAGAGGCACTGCAGAACGACAAACACTGTGATAAACTGTCTGGTAAAGCTGTCCGTCTGGCCGATCACATGGTCAATGTTTGGCTCCAAAATAATCATTGGAAGAAACGCTACAACTACTGCGATCAAATATACGGCACCTGTTGTCGCACGCATGGAAAATGAGAACAGATACTGTTTATAAATAATGTATACAAAACAGACCGCCATTCCCACTCCGCCAAGGGTATCGAATGGGAAATCACCGCTCCATGGCATCACGCACAGAATATTTCCACCCATGATGAGCAGTGTTCCTATTAATAATGGGCCGAGTTTTTTCCGGTACTCTAATTGTCCCCCGATTTTTTTGTGGGCAAGCAGCGTTACATACACTAACAGAAATATCTCTGCTGCTGCCAGCAACCAGATGCCTGTTTTTGCATGATAATGGTAGGATATACCGCCATTCGCCATGATCTGCACTTCCGGCGGTGGAAGAATACAACCGGTAAAAACATTCAGCAGGACAGCTGATACTGTCACAGCCATACAGCCATACAGAAATCTGTCCTTTCCCCTGATATCAAGATAATGGAACAAAAAATCATATATCAGTATCGGGATCGTAAAAAGTCCCATCAATGACACATGATACCAGAACTGTATCCCCGGGCTGATCTGCAGTCTCATGAGCACAGCGCCGCCTGTCCAGGACAATAATGCCGACAGTATTGCCTTGAGATCTCTTACTTCTGATGATTTCTCTGCAACATTCAGAAAACAGAATAGTAAAAACAGATAGCATATGAGTGCAGCCATTGGAATACCAATATATATATTTTTGATCAACACCAGATTCATGAAATGTTCCATTTTTCATTCTCCTTCGTGTGAAATATCGTATTTCCATACGCGGTCTGCCGTCAGATACTGTCTCTGTACGCAGACATATATCATTATGTTACCATATTTTTACATTTCATACAAGAATCTGCACGCTTGTCCATTTCCGTTTCGGATCTGTCCCTGTTCCGTTTCAGTTTCCCTGCCGGAAGCTGTTTTTCTCCTTCGTAAGTTCCAGCATAAGCATAAGCACACTCCATTTCCGGTTCGATGGTGTAAGGACTGCTTTATAGTCAACCGGAATCTGTTTCCGGCGCAGTTCAAACAGTATTTTGTCAAAATGCTTTTCATTCACACCGCAGAATACCATAAGGCTCTCCTGTGGTGCGCTGCCGGTAAATGGTGCTGTGAGCACGTTCTTTTTTCCCTCTGCGAGATTCCCGATACTCTGCCGCAAATCTGTGGTTTTGATCTCCTCCAGGCGGATTTTCATTGGCGCAAGCAGCTGTTTTACCGCTTCTTTTTCTTTTACCTGATAGATTAATATTTTTTCCATGTTTTTCTCTCCAGACTTAAGAAAAGCCAAACACAAAATATGTCTGGCTTTTTCTTTCATTCTATCATTTTTTATAACACTTCTTCAATAATTTTCTTTAAAGTGCCGGCAGAACTTTGCAGTTTTTCTGTTTCCTCCTCATCGAGAGCGATCGGGATCCGGTTTTCCACACCGTGCGCTCCCACGATCGCCGGCATGCTTAAGGAAATATCGGAAATCCCGAATTCTCCGTGCATCAGATTCGATACCGGTAAAATGGATTTTTCGTCGCGGATGATCGCCTCGCAGATTCTGCGCACTGCCATTGCAACTCCAAAGTAGGTCGCCTTTTTCTTTGCAATGATCTCGTAAGCACTGTTTTTTACATTCTCTGCAATACGCTCGGTCGCTTCGTCATGGTTGAAGTGTCCGCGCATCTCGCAGAATGTATTGATCGGCACACCCGAAACAGTGGCGCTGCTCCATGCTGCAAGCTCGCTGTCGCCGTGTTCGCCGATGATGAATGCGTGTACACTCCGGCTGTCCACATTCAGATGCTCTCCAAGGTTGTATTTTAATCTTGCAGTATCTAACACCGTTCCGGAGCCAAGCACCCGGTTTTCCGGGAAACCAGACAATTTCAATGCCGTGTAGGTCAGGATATCCACCGGATTGGAAACGATCAGCAGGATTCCTCCGCAGTTTCTTTTTGCAATTTCCGGAATGATGGATTTGAAAATACCAACATTTTTCTGGACAAGGTCTAATCTTGTCTCATCCGGTTTCTGATTGGCGCCTGCTGTCACGATGATGATCGCTGCATCCACAATATCATCATAATCTCCGGCATAGATTTTCATTGGTCTTGCAAAAGGAAGTCCATGGCTGATGTCCAGCGCCTCTCCCTCTGCCCTGTTTTTATCAGCATCGATCAGAACCATCTCGGAAAACAGACCGCTTTCCATTAATGCAAATGCTGTTGCAGATCCTACAAAACCGCATCCGATCATTGCCACTTTTCTCTGATTTACGCTTGTTTCACTCATATTTTCGTCCTCTCTTTCTTTTTTCTGAAATATCTCCTGTAAGTGGAGACAATCGCAGAATTTTACTGTTATTCCAGGATTCTTCCGTCCGTAGAAATGGTCACTACCTGCCATGGAATGAATTTTCCACTGTTCTGCAATGCTTTTTTCGCAGCCATCTCAATTCCGCCACAGCAAGGCACTTCCATACGTGTTATTGTAACAGATTTGATGTCATTGTTTTTGATAATTTCTGTCAACTTTTCAGAATAGTCCACATCATCTAACTTTGGACACCCGATCAGTGTCACATGGCTGCGGATGAATTTACGGTGGAAATCTCCGTAGGCGTATGCGCTGCAGTCCGCTGCGATCAGCAGCTTTGCGCCGTCAAAGTATGGTGCACGGACCGGTGCAAGCTTGATCTGTACCGGCCACTGAGTCAGTTCGGAATGGATTTCTCCTGCCGCCTGCAGCTCTGCGCTGCTATCTGCATCTGCCTCTCTCCGGATGGCTCTCGCCTGACTTCCCGGACATCCGCATGGTGTCTTTGCCACCTCTTTGCTCTTTTTATGTTCTTCCACTGCCTTCTCATCATAAGCTGCCGCCTCACGCTCCACAAAATGGATCGCATCTACCGGACAGGCAGGCAGACAGTCGCCGAGACCGTCACAATAATCATCGCGCATAAGCTTCGCTTTTCCATTCACCATCGCGATTGCTCCCTCATGACATGCCTCTGCGCAAAGACCACATCCTACACATGCTTCCTCGTCGATCTCTATAATTCTTCTTACCATCTTCCATTCCTCCTGTTGTCTGCATATCTATTATTTGTTTCATTTGACTTTCTATGTGCATACTAATATAATAAAGGAAATTTTTCCGTTGTTTTTACAACGTAATTATGTTTTATTCTACGAACATTGGGCAGGTAATTGTGAAACTCCTTCATAACGTAAATCAAATTGTGAAAAATTAACAAAAGCTTGAGAAAACACTGGGGAGCGGTCGGCACTTAGAAGGCAGGCGTAACGTCAGTTGCGACTGGCTTCTTAGTACCGTTACCAGCGACACGTAGCGAAAGCGTGTTTTCGAAAATTTTGTTAATTTTGAACAATGTTGTACAGCTTATGAGGAGTTTCACAATTACCGCGCCAACGTACTACGCATACATTTGAAGGGAGTTTCTATGACAAACGACGATCTGCTTTTATTACAGACCTCTGTATTCACAGGGATCACAACCGATGAGATCAGGGACATGCTCTCCTGCCTCTCTGCACGGGAGACGACATTTATCAAAGATGAGATCATTTTTTCTTATGGGGAAACCATCACAGGCATCGGCATTGTGCTGGAGGGGAGTGTACACATTGTAAAAGAGGACTTCTGGGGCAATGCCAATCTGATGGCAGAATGTGTCCCGGGCGATATTTTCGGGGAAGCCTATGCGATCAATTCCACCGAACCGCTGGAAATGAATATTTTTGCTGCTTCCACCTGCCGCATTTTGTTTCTGGAGGTCTCTAAGATCCTGACGGTCTGCCCCTCCGCCTGTGCGTTTCACAACCGGCTGATCCGCAATCTTCTAACGTTAGTGTCCCGGAAAAATTTCCAGTTAAACCGCAAATTAGAACATATGTCCAAGCGCACCACGAGAGAGAAACTGCTCTCCTACCTGTCCATGGAGTCGAAAAAAGCCAATGCTTCAACCTTTACCATTCCATTCAACCGCCAGCAGCTTGCCGACTATCTCTCTGTCGACCGCTCTGCCATGTCCAATGAATTGTGCAAATTGAGAGATGCCGGCATTTTGGAATTCAACAAAAATACCTTCACGATTTTTGAAAAAAACGATTAAAAGAAACGCTATGATGCTATTTCCTGCACCATAGCGTTTTTTCAGATTCCATTCTCCTTCAGGTAATCCACCCAGATCCCATATTTTGAACCATACAGATGAATGTCGTCGAACGTCAGACTGCTCTTTAAGTTGCCTTCCTCATCGCATACGACCTCATTCATGTCAAGGTAAAAGATATTTTTTCCGTCTGCGAGTGCAGCGATCCGCTCATTCCGCTGCTCGATCCCCACATTGTTAAAGATCGGATCTTTATCACTTTTTTCTTTTGCAACCTTCATGATCCCCTGAACGAAGATCACAGCGTCCGGCTGCAGTTCCCGGAATTTTTCCACTGAATCCTCATAGGCTGTCATGAAACCATCCAGCGTTCCCCTTCCCATCTCATTGATCCCGATCTGGAAATAGATTTTCCCGTATTTTTTTGCCTTAAGCGCTTCCTCTAATGTCACTTTTTCCCCGTCCACTTCACAGAACTTTTCTGTCCAGAGGTTATATACGTTCATGCCGACGGTCGCATAAAAAGTGCTGTCATCGAGTCCGCCGTAATCATGAAGTCCCACGGTTCTCGAGTCACCGATAAACACTGCGTCCGAGAAATACCCGGCGTCCACCGGGTGAAAGCTTCTTACTTCCTCCTGCTCTGTCTCCGCCACTGTCTCCGTTTCTGCCATACTCTCCGTTCCCTCTGCGGCAGGTTCTGTGCTCTCAGTCGCGGAGATCTGCTCCTCATCTCTTCTCAGTTCTGCCAGATGTTCCCATTTATCCCAGAGTGACTCATGGTCGCTGCTCCATGGATAAATCCCATCGTGTATGCCCTGCATGACCAGAACAAAGTACGGTGTTTTTACCGGATCGACCGTATAACGGCTGTAAATCGTATCTTTTCCCAGAAATCCTATCGCTGACAGGATTGCCCAGCCAGCTAAAATCAGAATGGTGATTTTGCAATATCTGATTTTTTTCATTTCTGCTCCTTCCTGTTATCTAAAAATTAAAGTATAAAAATGGATTGTTTGCAGATACCGCAAGGTAGTACATGCTGAGTGCAAAGATCACCGCAATTGCCAGCGTACCGAGCATCCCCCGCTTTATTCTTCCATAAATCACCGCCGGAACCGGAGTTGCAAAAAGAACTCCCATCGCCAGCAGGCTGTCATAATCTTTCAGATATTTGATGTAATCCATGGAATTGACCATGCCGGTATGTGCATTCACAAACGGAAACATACGTGTCAGATAAATTCCAAGCTGATGCACATCCGTGATCGTAAATGCCATCCAGGTCACAGGCACAAACAGTAACAGATAGACATGTCCGATCACTTTGCTTTTCTGTAAAAATGGAAGCAAAAACAATTTTTCCAGAAATAAAGCCCCGAGCAGCATGCCGCCCCAGATCAGGAAATTATACCCTGCCCCGTGCCACAGTGCGGTCAGTATCCACACAGCAAAAAGGTTGAACATCGTCCGCAGTCTGCCTTTCCGGCTTCCTCCGAGCGGAATGTATACATAATCGCGGAACCACCGTCCCAGTGTAATGTGCCAGCGGCGCCAGAACTCCGTCACCGATTTTGAGATATATGGAAAACGGAAGTTTACCGGAATCTGAAATCCTAACATTTTTCCGAGTCCGACCGCCATCATCGAATATCCTGCGAAATCAAAATACAGCTCCATGGAATATGCGACCGCACCCAGCCACGCCAACGGCGTTGAGATACTGTTAAACCCGATCGTCTGCACGTTGTTCCACAACATTCCCACCCGGTCAGCGATAATGACTTTGGATCCGAGTCCGATCACAAGGATACGGATGCCACTCTCAAAATCCCGTGCTGTCACCGTCCTTCTTTTCAGGCAGCTGCTCACCTCGGTATAGTTTACGATCGGTCCGGCGATCAGCTGTGGAAACATCGTCAGATAGGTTCCAAGGTTGACATAAGATTTTTCTGCCGGGACAATGCCACGGTACACATCGATCACATACGCTGCGATCTGGAAGGTATAAAAACTGATCCCAAGCGGCAGCTTCGTGGTCAGACCGCTGTATTTAAAGAAAAAGAGCATTCCGAAATCATAGCAAAGCGCCAGAATAAGCAGTACTGCCTGTCTTCTGCCTCTTCCGTCCTCCGGCGTCTTATACATGCTGCGTGCGATCACATAGTTCACCGTGACTGACGCTAACAGCAACAGGACATACTGCGCCTCACCATAGGTGTAGAAGGCAATGCTCCCCAAAAAGAGTACTGCGTTGCGGAACTTCTTCGGTGTGATAAAATATATGATTAAAAAAGCCGGCAGAAACCGGAACAAAAATTCAAAACTGCTAAATACCATACGTAATTCTTTCTCTCATTCTCCTGCTTGTGCTGCACGATCAACGTGCTTTTCTGCAGAAACTCTACCTGTTTTTCAAAAAAATAACTGCCTGTTTTCTTTTTTTATTATATGCACAGACTGTTGTTATTATAGATGAAAAAAATAAATATTACCATATGATTAATTTTAAAAATATATTAAATCCATGCTATTTTGTAACTTTTCTGTAATGATTGGGCACGGACGCTGCTTTTCTCAGATTTTCCGGAAACTATGTTACTGTTTTCCCTGCAGAAATGCTTCGATCTCCCCGATAAAATACAGTGAGCCGAATGCCACTGTCTTTTCTGCGGATGATTTTGAGAAATCCGGCAGCACATCCGCAAGGTTCTGATACGCCTCCGCCGGGATCCCTTTTGCCCGGATGCAGTCTGCAAGCGCCTCTCCCTGCAATGCCCTCTCACTCTCCACAGTCACTGTCTTAAAATCCAGTGCCAGCGGAAGAAGTTCCCGGATCATCTCCCCATAATCTTTATCCGCCATGACACCCATGATAAAATGGAATTTTTCATCCGGATACATTGTCTCCAGACTTTTTTTCAGCGCCTCCACACCGTTACTGTTATGCGCACCGTCCATCAGGAAAAACGGATCATTGCTCACAAGCTCCATGCGTCCCATCCACTGTGTCCGGTCGATCCCTTCCCGGATTGCATGCTGCAAAGCTTTCCGTTCCGGCACATTCTTTTTTCCTGCAAAATATTTTTCAAAAAATAATTCTGCTGCAAGCATTGCCGCCACGGCATTTTCATACTGGTGCACACCGAGCATTTTCATTGTGACTGCATCGTATCCAGCGTATGAAAAACACTGTTTTCCGTCCTTTTGTGGCAGGATTTTAATTTCGTCCCAGTTTACAACTTTTGTGGTTTTGATGTCTGCCCGCTCCGCCGCCTGTTTTAACACGTCCATCGCTTCTTTCTCCTGGCTCTCTAACACAAGCGCTGTGCCGTGCTTGATAATTCCTGCTTTCTCCGCTGCAATTTTGGCGAGTGTGTCCCCGAGGATCGCCATATGGTCAAAACCAATTTTTGCGATGACAGTCACATCCGGCACACCGCAGGCATTCGTGGAGTCATACGTTCCACCAAGTCCGGTCTCCAAAATCACAACATCACACTGCTGCTCCTTAAAATACAGCAATGCCATCGCAAGACAGTAATCAAACATCGTCGGATAAACGCCAAAATCCATAGAGAGAAGCCTGTTTCCAAGGCGCGTGGTATCCGCTTTTGAGATCATATCTCCCTGCACCTGGATGCGCTCCCTGAAATCCACCAGATGTGGAGAAGTAAACATCCCGGTTTTCAATCCTGCACATTCAAAAACAGAGCGCAAAAAAGCAGAGACGGAGCCTTTGCCGTTCGTCCCTGCTATGTGTATGATGCGTAAATCTTTCTCCGGGTGTCCTAACTTCTCTAACATTATCTTTGAGATCTCGACACCCTTTAAGTTTCCAAATCTTCTTTTATTTTCAATCGCTGTTACTGTTTCTTCGTAAGTTAATGTCTGCATCTGACTATACTGCCATGATCACACCGCCGTCGTTGGCATACATGCTGCTGACACCTGCGGTGTTGATGATGATGATCTTTTTGAACTTCGCAATCTTCTCGATTTTTTCTTTCACTGCTTTTGCACGCTCCGGGCAGTTGCAGTGTGCGATTGCGAGAACACGGTTCTCACAGTCTTTTGTCTTTGAGATCATATCCTTCACCATACGCTCAAGTGCTTTGTTCATACCACGCGCCTGATCTAACTGGCAGATTAAGCCCTCCTTTGTTGAGCCCATAACAGGCTTGATATTTAATGAATTGGCAATAAATGCTTTCAGATTGGAAAGTCTGCCATTCTTTCTCAATGTCTCTAACGTCTCCAATACAAAATAGGTGTTCATGGACTGGATGTACTCTTCCACCTTCTCCACAACCTCGTCGAAACTGCATCCGGCTTCCTCAAATTCCTGAATCTTCATGCCGATGATTGTCTCACCGATGGACGCTGATCTCGAATTGAACACATAAATTTTCTTTGTATCTCCGTGCTCTTCCTCATATAGATTCTTTCCGAGCACTGCACTGTTGTAAGAGCCGCTTAAACCACCGGACAGTGTCACGGCATAAACATGGTCTGCCTCGCCCTCATAAGCATCCATATACTGCTCCGGTGACGGGCAGGAGGACTTTGGTCCTTTCAGGCTCTCTCTGACTCTTCTCAAAAAGTCTGACTGATCAAATGTGCTGTCATCCCTGATACGGCATCCGTCTACTTCCAGCTCCAATGAAACGGTCTCATAATGTCCGTCCTGTTTTAATTCTTCCGGTAATTCCCCACAACTGTCTATTACAATCTTATACATAGTATCCTCCTTGTTTTGCGAAGCAAAATGCGACTGTCCTTACATGGAGCAATGCCCAGCAAGCTGTGCAGGATTTTGCCTCCTTGTGATATTCATTATTATATCAAAAGTTTCTTTTTTCTATTACATGTAGTATTGATTACTACGTAACATTAACACAAAAACTTTACTTTGTATAGAGGATATTATGATATTTATTAAAATTTTATAGTCAGCACGTTCTGGTCGGAATCTTCCAGATAATATAAAGATGTCAGTCCTTTGCAGTAATGCACGATCTTCTGATCCGTGATAAAGTAGGCGAATGCCTGTTCATACAGCTCTCTGTCTGCAAACCTGACAGAGCAGAAACCATCTCCCTGCTCATAGGCAGCCCGATATACATTTCCGATGCTGTCTGCATCCCATGTGTCAAAATAAAGATTTTCATGGACATAATAATTGTCTTTTACCGCCTGACACACCGGAACGATAATATCGTCATTCGGCTGGTGCGTTTTCTGTAATTCCCCGGTCGTAACTGCAAAATAATTATAATTGATAAAGGAATCCAGCCCCATTCCGTCACCGCTGTAGGTGGCATTTCCCCAGGTCGTATCAATATAGTAATACTCTCCATCCAGCTTTGCCAGATTCCATGCATGAGACTGTCCGTCTGCCGTTCCAGCCACCACTGCACAGGGAATGTCCAGTTTTTCCAAAAGATACTGCGTTGCTGCAGCGTATCCCTGACAAACCGTTTCCCCATTGACAAACACACTGATGATGTTCTGATTGTCCGGCGCACCTGTGCTATACGCAACATTCGAAGCCAGATAATCAAACACATATTTTGCTTTGTCATAATCCGGCGCTTGCGCATCGATCCCTGCCAAAATCTGACTGACTGTCTCATCGATCTGTGCCTGCATGTCCATCCGCTCGGCATCCGTCATGGTAAACTTTGGTGTAAAATGGAGATCCACCAGCTTTTCCCCTCTGGTATACTGCGTGTAAGTGTAGCCCGATACCCAGAACAGTCCGCCGTGATCCGCCATCACCGAAACATACGCCTGATGCAGGACTTCGTTGTCTAACGTGCTCAGCGCCACATCTTCTTTTTCATAGAGAATCGCATCATAAACCTCGTCGTACACAGTGCGTACTTCCTCCGGAAGCGTCTGATATGCATAACAGTCCACAGACTGCTTTTCAACGGATGGCTCTTCCTGCTTCTCTGTTTCCCCGGAAACTGCTGCCTGCTCAGTGTCCGTCTCCTGTTCTGTACTTTTTACTTCCGTGCCTTTTCCTTCTGCAATTTTCTCTTCCACATAATGGGTAATATTGGATAATTGATCCGTTGTCTGCTGACATCCCGAAAGCAGAATGAGTGCTGCACACGCCGCACTCCCTGCCACATAGGAAAAAAATTTTTTTCTCACCTGATTCTCCTGTCAAATGCATACTTCATGCTGTATGCATCTTTTTTTGCCTTTCAGCCAAAATAGGCGCTCACCAGATCCTTCAATGCCTGCTGGTCTGCTGCTGCCATCAGTTCTCTTGCAGAATGCATTGCAAGCAATGGGATTCCGATATCCACTGTTTTTACCGGAAGTAACGCTGATGCGATCGAACCTAATGTGCCGCCTCCTGCAAGATCTGAACGGTTCACAAATTTCTGATATGGGATCTGATCCTTCTCACAGATCTGCTGGATCACTGCGACCGCACCACAGTCTGTTGCATAGGACTGGGAACATGCTTCCTTGATACAGAATCCTTTTCCAAGCACCGGCTTGTTGGTCAGATCCATCTTTCCGGCATAGTTTGGATGAAGTCCATGTGCCACATCCACGGATAAAATCATGCTGTTGTACAGTCTGTTCCACACTTCTTTTTCCAGTCCGCACTCAGTCAGAATGCGCACCAGCATATCATGGAGCAGAATGGAACCGGCACCCTGTTTGGAACGGCTTCCGATCTCCTCGTGATCGAACAGTGCAATGAGATTCATGCCGTCCGCCCTGTCGCTGTCGATGATCGCAGACACCAGTGCAGAACAGGAATTTAAGTTATCGAGTCTGGATGCAGAGATAAACTCATCGTTTAATCCCACAAACTCCGGCTTTTCTTTATTGTAAATGGTCAGCTCAAAATCCAGAATATCCTCTTTTTTCACAGCAAGCTCTTTTACAAGAAAATCAAGGAAATAGTCTGCATCATCGGAAAGTCCGCAGATTGGGAGCAGTTCCGTCTGCTTATTTAATTCCACGCCCTTGTTCACCTCACGGTTCATGTGGATCGCAAGATTTGGGATGGTCATAAGATTTTTTTCAGACTGGAACGTGACCACTTTCGGTGTAAACACATCCCCACTGCGCACTGCAACTCTTCCGGCTACACCGAGTGGACGGTCGAGCCATGTATTTAAGATTGCGCCGCCGTAAACTTCCACATTCACCTGTGCGTATCCGTTTGTCTGAATATCGCAGGACGGTTTGATCCTTAAGCATGGGAAATCTGTATGTGCTGCTGCAATGCGGATCGCAGGCTCTCTGTCACTCCAATTCTGCGGTAATGTGAATGCAAACAATGTCGTTCCATGATGATTTATCACATATTTTCCGCCCGCTTTTAGATTCCATGCCATACCGTAATCAACCACTTCAAAACCGGCATCTGTCAGTCTTTTTTCGCATGCGCTCACTGCGTGCGCCGGTGAGATTCCTTTCTCCAGTAAATCAAATAAAATTTCTGTCTCTGTCATATCTGTTACCAACCTTTCCATCAAACCTCAGACTTTTTATCTGCGGCTGCAAATCTGTATCATTATTCCGTATTTTGCATTCGCAAATCCTCTGTATTCTAGCATATTTTCTCTCATTTGTCATTTCAGTTATTTACAAGAAAACAAACCAATGATAAATTTATGTTGATACCATTTTCTTTTGGGAGGATTTTATGATCGCTTTAAAAATTGCCGAAGTCAAAGACTTTATGAATAAATTACTGTGCCAGGATGTGTTTGACCACTTTCTCATTCAGGAGGCTGTCATCACAACAAATGTATCCTGCCATATCGACGGCACGCTGCAAAAAGACTTCTACACCTTGGAAGAACTCGAAGAACAGAATCTCACCGGGCTTTTCTTTGTTCCGTATGGTCTTTTGCGCAGTTCCTGCTTCAACCTGATCAAAGGAAAGAAAACACCTTCCTATTTCAAGTTTTCCCTCCTGTTATCGCCGGAAAATCTCAAACGCACCCTCTCCCAGACCGGAAGTTCTTTCACGGAAAATGATATTTCCGCAGTGTTCTTAAATATCCGCTTCCAGAATGGAGAACTGACCGTGACCACGGGTATCTCCTACCGGATCTTCTCGACCGACAAAACGCTTGAGCACGAGTGGGACACACTCCTCAAACGCTTTCTGACGAAAAATCAGATTTCATTTGACGAATTGTAGCGTCTGGCTTCCCCCTCTCTCCCGGCTTTTGTCAAAGTGTAAAGCTATGGAATAGATAAAAGGGTTCCTTATAAAACTTTTGTGAGAATTGAGTGCTTTATCAGTGTTCACATTTTGACTTTAAGTTTATGTACATTCATCAATGGACAGTCCACGCAATGTGTCCGTCTGGGACACACTTCCTTTATCTGTATCTAGCGCAAGTAAATGCCGGAATCAGCATCTTTTATTGCAGGTCAAAAATCAAAGAAAGCCTGAGTGATTTTTGACCTGCTCATCTGCTGATTTTCCGGCATGTAACTTGCGCACGATACAGATAAGAAGGAAGTGTGGCCGCAGACGAACACATTGTGCGGACTGTCCATTTCTGAATGAATATAAACAATCAAAAAAGTCAAAATGTGAACACTGATAAAGCCGCAATTCGAGCAAGTTTTATAAGAAACCCTTTTATCTATTCCATAATGAAAACCAAGTAAAAGCCGGGAGAGAGGGGGAAGCCAGACGCTACAATGCCACGGTAAATAAGATTGATTTTCCGTCCTCGCTTTTGGCTGTGATCTTGCCCTTGTGTGCTTTCACGATCGCATACACGACGGAAAGTCCGATTCCAAAGCCCCCGGTCTTGGAATTGTGGGAAGCGTCCATACGGTAAAAACGTTCGAAAAGCATGTCCAGCTTTCCTTTTTCGATCTGGTCTGTGGTATTCCACACAGTGATGATTTTGTTTTTTCCGGAAGTTTTTAGTGCGATGCGGATGATGCCCTGCTCTGAGGAATATTTCATTGCATTGTCCAAAAGCAGGGAGATCATCTGCCGGATATTTTTTTCATCGCCGACATATTCCACATGCTCTGCCACATTGATCTCAAATTGTTTTCCTTTTGTTTTTGCGACAGAGCGAAATCCCTCTGCGGTATCAAGCACTGCATCCGAAAGTGAAAATGACACTTTTTCCAGCTTTGTCCCTTCCTCATCCATGCGGGAGAGAAACACCAGTTTTTCCGTGAGGGAAGTCAGTCTTGCGATCTGTTTTCTCGTACTCTGCGTCCACTCGTTTTCCCCCTCCATCATCTCTATGACTTCGGTGTTGGCATCGATGATCGTGAGCGGCGTTTTGATCTCATGGCTTGCGTCCGTGATAAAGCGTTTCTGTTTCTCATAGCTTTCTGACACCGGTTTTAACACTTTTCCGGAGAAAAAGTAGATCATGACAAACACGATAACAAGTCCGAGTGTTCCTGTTCCCACGCTTGCAAGAACATACGTTCTAATAGTGGAGATTTCCCGCTGGCAGTTTAAAAATACATACATCGTCGAGCCGTCACTGTCCGTTGCAAGGTATTTATAATCAGCGAAAAAGCCTTTTTTCTTTCCTTTTTTCCACAGCTCCGCTGCGTATTCCTCCGCTGTTCCGGCTGAGATGGAAGCAATTTTTCCGGTATCCACAGATTCCACTGTACTGTCCGGTGCGATCGTCACTGTAAAATACCGGGTGTCAAACGGACTTTCCTGCGAAATTCCATGCTTTTGCAGGTCATTCATTGCCGGTGGCTGATCTGACTTAGGTTCCAATTTTTTTCCAAAATCTCCGGGTGTCATATCCGGGAAAGTACCTCCGTTGTCAGCGATCAGGGAGAGTCTTGCATCCAGCGCCTGATTGGTACTGATATAGTTTGCAATATTGATCGTACCGACAATTGTGATCAGCACGATAGAAACAGACAGCATTGCAATTGCAATAAATTTTCTTCTTAATTTTTTAAGCATTGTCTTTCTCCAATGAATATCCAAGTCCTCTGGCCGCCCTGATCTTCACCTGACTTCCAATGGAGGTTAATTTTTTTCTCAAATAGGAAATATATACCCATACGACATTTTGTTCCGCTTCTGAATCATAGCCCCAGATTTTATCCATAAAAAGATCCGGGGAAATGACCTGTCCTGGATTAGACATGAGCATTTCAAGCATCTGGTATTCCTTGCCAGCAAGACGGATACCTTCTGGATTCTCCGGTCCTGTGAGCTGATAGGTAGAACGGTTCAGTGCAATATCGCCAAATGCCAGCACATTATCGGTCGTGTCCGTCTGTCTCCTTGTCATTGCCCGGATCCTCGCCAAAAGCTCTTTCATGGAAAATGGTTTCGGCAGATAATCGTCTGCGCCACTGTCTAAACCCTCCACACGGTCATCAATCTCTGCCTTTGCTGTGAGCAGCAGGACCGGAACGGAATTTCCATGTCTGCGGATTGTTTTTAATACGGTGATACCATCCATTTTGGGCATCATGATATCTAAGATCACGCCGTCATAATTGTCACCGTTTTCCAGATAGTCCAAGGCTTCTGCACCATCGTACACAGCGTCTACCGAGTAATTGTTATGTTTTAACACCGTGACAAGCGCACGGCTCAAATCCTCTTCATCTTCTGCAAGCAATAACCTCATACAAAATCCCATGCCTTTCGTTTATTTCACAGTGATACCGATTCCTGCCCTCAGCTGTTTTTATTCTGCGGTCACTTCTGTCATCGTTCCCGATGTTGTGAGCGTGTACGTTGCTCCGCTCTCCACCTCTGCGGTGCTGATGATCACACAGTCATAGGTTTTTAATGCCGTGTAACTTACGATCACATTTCCCTCACTGTCTGTCAGCACAACGTTGCCGGCTTCCATTTGTTCTCCTAATTTTACCATAAGAACCTTCTGTTTGGAAGAATCACTCATCACCTCTGCCATGCCGCTGCTGCCGATTGCCACAAGCGTTCCGCCGTTCACATACGCAGACGACCGGTCGCCGTAATCGATCGCACTGTTTCCGTTATCAGACGGACCGTCAATGTAGATCTCACCGCCGTTGATCGTCAGATCGCCGTTGGAATCCACGCCGTCGCCGCCTGCCAGAATGTGGATATATCCACCGTTTAATTCCATTTTCTCGCCTGCTGTATTAATACCGTCATCTCTTGCCGTGATATCAATCGTTCCATCGTTAATCGTCACCGTCAGGCCTTCCAGACCTTCATAACTCTCTGTCACGGTGATCGTACCGCCATTTACTATCAGTGCATCATCTGCATGCACACCATCATCGCCTGTCGCAAGCGTGTATGTTCCATCTGCGATCGTAATATTTGCGTTGCTGTGGATGGAATCATCTGCGGAATCAATCTGGTAAGTGCCTCCATTTAAGTACATGCCGCCACCTGCCTTGATTCCTTTTGTGCTGGTGCCGCTCTCGTCAGTTGTGGTATCCTGTGGCATATTTTCTCCATCCGGCTTTTCCCCCATCTGTGGCATGCTTTCTCCGTCCGGTCTCTCGCCGTTTTGTGGCATTCCGCCACCCGGTCCACCCGGCATATCTGACTCATGCGTTTTCAGACTGTTTGCAGCGCCGCCCCCGGCTGTGATGTCAAGTGTTCCATCCTCGATCTGCACGATATTGGAAGCGTCCATGCCATCGCCATCACTTGTGATCGTAAAATCACCGTCTGCAATATAAATATAGCCTTTTTCTTCATCATCTGCATTTTCAGCATGAATGCCATCTTTTTCTGCGGTTAAAATAAAGGTTCCATCTGCGATACGCACACTGTCTTTTCCCGATAATGCGTGCCCTGCTGCTGTGATATCGTATGTACCGCCTGTGATCTTCAGATCATCTTTGGATACAATTCCATGTCCTTCTGCTGATACGATTGTCAGACTTCCAGTGCCGTTTAACGTAAGGTCTGATTTTGCAAAAATCACGGCATCAATGTTGTTGTCGTCAATCGCAACATACTCATCCGTATTGCGAAGCGTATTCTGCGATCCTTCTGCAAGCGTTACAAATACTTTCTCTGCGCTTTTTACATACACTGCTGCACTTGAAGCACAGGTAATGTCCACATTATCAAATACGATCTGCACTTTCGCATTATCTGCATCCACCACAATCTGTCCTTCCGACAGTGTTCCGGAAAAAATATATGTCCCTTCTGCCGTGATCGTCACCATCTGTCCATTGATTGCAACGCCATCCGTTTCCCCTGTGATACCATCATCGGAAAGTGTGACATAAACTGCCCCACTCTCCTCATAGGTTCCTGCCAGATCCCGCTCAGTAAACATATCTGCACTTGAAAAAGTTCCTGCTTCACTCTGTGCTGATGTTTCTTCTGCATTTGTTTCTGTTTCCGAGGAAACAACATTGCCAGTACTGCTCTTTGCCCCTGTACAGCCTGCCACTGCCGTCATGGATAATGCCATGGCAAAAAACAACGCCAGCAGTTTTTTTCTTCTATAACTCATTGACATTTGCCTCCTGTCTCATCATACTGATTTCCAGATTTCCGTTTCTGCATCTCAGTTCATCGAGAAATGTTTTCTCTTCCGCATTGTCTTTTAACGTCACATGATAGGTAAGTTTGTAAAGACTTCCCATATTGGAGGTTTTCACAGCGACTACTTCGCAGGATGATAAATATTTTTCAAAAAGATCATCAAATACTGCTCCGTAATTTAAATCCTCCGGGATTGTGATACGAAGTGTTTTCTCTCTTACTTCTGCTTTTTTTACACCGAATCCGGTCACATTTAACACAAACATCACGGCTCCCATAATGAGTGAAAACAATACTGCAAATCCAAGATACCCCATCCCTGCGATCAGTCCTGCCGCCATTGCAAGAAAAATGGTTCCGATCTCTTTTGCAGTTCCCGGCACAGAACGGAAACGTACAAGCGAAAATGCTCCTGCCACAGCCACTCCGGCACCTACATTTCCGTTTACCATCATGATAACAATGCAAACGATTGCCGGAAGCATTGCGAGTGTCACTGCAAAGCTTGTCGTATAGCGGTTTTTATAAGTGTAAACCCATGTGATGAATGCCCCGATCAGCAGTGACACCACAATACAGAGCAAAAAATCCGGCACGGAAATCACCGCCGCACCTGCTGTATCAAAAATTCCTGTAAATAAATTGTTTAACATATTAATTTCTCCATTTCTTTTTTAACATTTTATTGCCTGCTGCACAACCTCATCTCCGGTAAACACAAAGAAATTTTCCGGTGGACAGCTTCTTCTCTGCTCTCTCGCATAAATCGTGCGGTAGGCGGTCGCATATTTGGAAAATGACGTTTTGTAAATCTGATTTTCTGTCAGAAAATGAACCATCCAGAGCGGTATTGCGCCCGCCGTTTTCACTTCCATAAGCACTTTATTTTTATCTAAAATTGCTTCTCCGTAAATTCCTTTACAGAGAGAAAGGTCGTAATTTCTCCAGAGAATGTTCTGATCAAACGTGATCCGGAACTCGTGATCGTCCTTCGCATAAAAAGCTTCTCTCTCATAGGAAAGCATCACTGCCGGAGCCAGCTTTTTATAATTTTTCAGACAGTAATCGATTTCTCTGGTGATCTGTGTGTCTTTTACTTTTTCATGAAAAAGCAGGTAACGTTCTGCCTCGTCCTCCGTCATTGCAATTCTTCTTTTGTATACAACAGACTCATACTTCTTTTTCAGTTCCACAAAAACGGTCGTGTCCTTGTCTGCCGTGCCGTAACTTCTCAATCTCAGTTTTTCTTTATAAACCGGGTGTTCCATTGATCTTTGGATCAGCAGATAGTCCGGTGTATCAAAGTAGAGACTGCATATTGTACTCACTCCATGCTCGTCTGCGGTCATGTACTGTTTCATTTGATTTTTTAACAGTTCCGCCTGCGTGATATCCAACATATATTTGATCTCACACCTTTTAAATATCATCTGATCTGCCATAAGTGTCTCCTTTCCTTTGCGCATATCTTATCAGGCGAACCTTAAATGAACTTAAAAAAAGAAACCATCCTTTAAAAAATGGTTTCTTTGTCATGTTTCATTATGTTTTTCTGTTATCTGGATTCGGACTGGAGTTCGGCGATGGCGGTGTGGCGTTGACCGATTTCTTTGCCGGCTTCCTCGCCCTGCAGATATGCTTTTTCTGCGACTTCTTCTGAATATTTTCTCATTATTTCACACACTGCGTTTACGCCTCCCTCTTCATGTTTCAGATAGTGCACACGGTTGGTTAATTTCGGAAATTTGGCATTATCTATCTCCTTTTTATTATATAGAACCCCTCCAGATTCTTCAAGACTGTTTGCATGGATTTTTTAGTTATGTATACAAAAAAGAGTGCCGGAAAACCGACACTCTTTTTCAAATCCATTGTTTGCAATATCTTAATCTAGAAAAATAAAACAAGTTCTATTTAATAAAGAAAAAGGTACATGAAACTACTGATTTAGACTGTAGTAACAAGCGATAATAAAATTATCTTACTACTGTTACGTTTGTTGCCTGTGGTCCTTTTGCACCTTCAACAACTTCAAATTCTACTGCAGCGCCTTCTTCTAAGGATTTGAAACCTTCCATATTAAGACCTGAGTAGTGAACGAATACATCATTTCCCTGTTCATCGGAGATGAATCCGTATCCTTTTTGGTTGTTAAACCACTTTACTGTACCTTTGTTCATTGAAAAGTACCTCCAAAAAATATTTCTATGGTACACTTACCGCACCATAGTCACAGAATAACATAACAATTTCAAAAAGTAAAGCGATAAAATCAAAGTTGATTGCGATATTTTATCAATTTTTCGTTTTATTCTGCTGCATATTATGCTACATTGTAAGTTTCACTTTGATGATCCTTGCAACAGATTCATTGATACGATCCTCTGTGATCGTTCCACCAGCCACTGCATCCATCACACCCTGATATGCACTCTGGAAATCATCCGGCATTAAGATCATATCTACACCTGCCTGAATTGCCGTCACTGCCGCATCAGCAGAACTGTATGTTCCGGTGACCGCCCCCATATTCATTGCGTCTGTGATCACTACACCATGGAAGCCAAGCTGGTTGCGAAGCACATCTGTCACCATGACAGAGGAAAGCGAAGCCGGCGTATCATCCCCTGTAACAGCTGGTGCTGAAATATGTCCTACCATCACAAAAGATGCTCCGTTATTCACTGCCTGCTGGAATGGAACAAGCTCATTTGCCAGCAGGTCATCCAAAGATTTATCTGTAGAAACTGCCCCGTCATGGGAATCCCCTGCTGTAGCTCCCTGTCCCGGAAAATGTTTTACCACGCTTAATATCTGGTGTTCGTTCAGTCCCTGCATCTCAGCACAGACCATATCCGCCACAAGCTGGCTGTCTGAACCAAATGACCGGTCTTTGATCACGGTGTTATCCGGATTCGTCAACACATCCGCAACCGGAGCAAAATCCATATTAAAACCAAGTGTGTTCAGATACGTTCCAATCGTACTTCCTGCATTGTATGCATTCTGGGAATCCCCGGTCGCTCCTACATCACTCATATTTCCAACATCTGTCACTCCAAAAGCACTGTTGGATGCAATCCTTGCTACTGTTCCACCTTCCTCATCCACACCGAGGAACACTGGAATTCCTACTATTTCCTGACTGTAGCTCTTCATATTGGTAAGCATCTGTGTCGTCTGATCGGTTCCGGTCAGGTTCTTTGCCATATAAATCAGACCACCGACCGGATACTGCGTGTAGGCTGTCTTTGTGGAATCTCCTGCCATCGTTGCTCCGTCCACTCCGGTCAGTGCGTCCGGTGTGATCATGAACATCTGCGCTACTTTCTGCTCTAAGGTCATGCCGGCAGCAATCTGCATTGCCTGATCCATCAACGGATCGCTGACTTCGGTTACCGGAGTTGTTTCCGGTTCTTCTGTCGCCTCTGTTGTCACGCTCTCGGTATTCTTTTCCGGTTTATCTGCTCCCGGTTTTACAAATTTATGGACTGCAAACACAATTCCTCCGATCAAAACTGCAAGTACTATAAAAAATACTGCCACAACTATGACCGCACTCTGTGTATCTTTTTTTCGTTTCTCTCGTCTTTCTTCCTGATTCATCTGTGTATTTCCTCTCTTGGGAATTTTGATCTACATGCTTCTACCCCGCAGTGCACGCCGTAATAATCAACGGTTTTTGGTTTATATCGTGGAGGCAATGATCTGCATTCTGCCCTGCAATTCCACGTTTCCGAAGCCATTTGGAAGTATGAAATGATCTCCTTTTTTCACCGGCTGACCGTTGACGATTCCATTGCCTTCCGTAACTGTCATATTCATAAAAGGCGCATTCTGCTCAAAAGTCATTTTACCTGAAACTTCTATTTTATAGATATGAAAGTATTTGCAGACATACAGTTCATTTAACGTATTGACCGGAAGATCTGCCACCGATTTCACACTGTCTGCAACCGATTTTGCAGGCACAGTGATCACGTCAATACTCTTGTCGATATGTAACTCTCTCGGCTTTCCATTGGAGAGACGGTCATAATCATAAACGCGGTAGGTAATATCACTGTTCTGCTGTGTTTCCAGAATTAGTGTTCCGCCTTTGATCGCATGAACTGTTCCCGGATCGATCTGAAGAAAATCGCCTTTTTTGATCGGGATTTCACGGATAAATTCACTCCACTTTCCCTCATGGATCATCCGGCTTAATTCCTCTTTTGTCCCTGCATTGTGTCCGATAACGATCGTTGCATTTTCCTTGCAGTCGAGAATGTACCAGCACTCTGTTTTTCCAAGTGAACCATTTTCATGGACTTTTGCATAATCATCGTCTGGATGTACCTGAATGCTCAGGTCATCTTTCGCATCGATAATTTTGATCAGGAGTGGGAAACGGTCACTGTCCACATTTCCGAAAACTTCCGGATGTTTTTTCCACAATTCGGACAGCTTCATTCCACTGAATCCACAGTCTCTTAAAGTTCCGTCTCCATTTGGATGTGCAGAAATTCCCCAGCACTCCCCTAAATCATCACCCTCGACCGGATAATGAAAATCCTCTCTCAATCTCGTACCGCCCCAGATGTTGTGTGTACATACCGGATCTAAAAATAAAATTTCTTTCGTGGTCTGATTCATTGATAAATTGCCTCCATTTGTCTTAATCACATCCTGATACCAAAATGCAGAATCTTTTACAATTCTCCGCTGTGTCATAAAATCCACATAAATCATGCCAAAACGTTCCTTGTATCCCTCTGACCATTCAAAATTATCCAGAAATGTCCACAGGAAATACCCCCGGATATCGGCTCCCTCATCATATGCCCTCTGCATGGCTCCGATGTAGGAATCCAGAAATGTGATGCGGTCATTGTCATGTACTCTGCCGTCAAAGCTTACATTGTCATGGCAGGACATACCATTTTCTGTAATATATAATGGAAGCTGATACCGCTCTGTCAAAAATTTGATTCCATAATAAAATGCTTTTGGTGTCACCGGCCAGTTGCACGCCGTCTTCGGAAATCCCGGTTCCCGATCCACAAACTCCGGTTCGCCGTCTGCGCCCTGACGCACGTAATAGCCATTATATATGTTCTGTCCCATAAAATCCAGTGGCTGATGGATCAGCTGCATATCTGTCTCTGTGATCTCCGGCAGATACTCTTTGAATTTTTCCAGTCCCTCTTTCGGATAATGACCTAAAAAGACCGGGTCTGAAAACCATGAGATATTCCAGGTCCAGTTATCCATCGGATTGTAAAAACCAAAATAAACTTTTCTGGCAGCTTCGATATCTTCAGCACTGTCCGTGTATGGATAAGCCACTCCTCCAGTCGGTGCAAAGCCGATCCGGATTTTTTGTTTTGCGTATTTTCTTAAATTGATCACTGCCTGTCCGTGCGCTTTCAACAGATTATGCGCGATCTGAAAAGTCTCCGGAATCGACAATTTCAATCCCGGTGCATGGACACCGCTTAAATGCCCAAGTCCTACCACACACTGTGGCTCATTGATCGTGATAAAATACTCGCAGAGATCCGAAAAATTCTCTGCCACCACTTTTGCATATTCCCCGAACCAGTCTACCACTTCCTCATTCAGCCAGCCGCCCTTTTCCTGCAACGCCTGTGGAAACTCCCAGTGAAACAGGGTAATATATGGTGTAATGCCATTTTCCTTCATTGTAAGAATCATGTCGCGGTACATCGCAATCGCTTTTTCATTGACACGCCCAGTGCCCTCCGGCAGAATCCGCGCCCAGTTTAAGGAAAAACGATATGCTTTGATTCCGAGATTTTTCATTAATGCATAGTCATCTTTATAATGGTGCATGTGATCACAGCTTGTGTACGCATTCTGATTTTGAAAAATGCGTCCCTGCTCCGTAAAAGTGTCCCAGACCGTCTTTCCTCTTCCGTCATCCGGGTCAGTTCCCTCTACCTGATATGCGCTGCTTGCCACGCCCCAGACAAATTTGTCATCAAACATGTGATTCTCCTTCTCTGTCTCTGATTCTTGTTTTTTATTTTGGTATAAATATTAAATCTAAATTATATATTTACTTCTTCTCAGAGGCAATCACAACTTCTGCAAATATTCATTTATCTATTCTTCCACAAGATCCTTTTTTAATGCTTCCAGTTTTTCCTCTGCATCCTGCAAAGAGGTGCCTTTGACTCCATAGTAGAATTTGATCTTAGGCTCTGTTCCGGACGGGCGCACACAGCACCATGCATTGTCAGAAAGTTCATAATATAAAACATTGGAAGCCGGAAGTCCTGTTTTTGTCACTTCCCCGGTCTTTAAATCTTTTCTTGTATCCTCTTTATAATCGCGGACTGCAAGCACTTCAAATCCACCGAGTGTTTTCTTTGGATTGTTCCGCATATCACTCATCATCTGCTGGATCTGGGCGGCTCCGTCGATTCCTTTTAAGGTCATCGTGGAAAGTCCCTCTCTGTAGTAACCGTATTTCTCATACAGGTCGATCATGGCATCCCACAATGTTTTTCCATGTTTTTTGCACCAGGAAGCCACCTCGCACAACATCATGACTGCTACGCAGGCATCTTTATCTCTTGCATATGTTCCGGCTAAGCATCCATAACTCTCCTCCAGACCGAATACATAGTTGTGGGAGTGGTTCTGTTCAAACCATTTGATCTGCTCTCCGATATACTTAAATCCGGTCAGTACCTCGATCAGTGCCACGCCATAGGAAGCTGCCATCGCTTTTGCCATGTCCGTTGTAACGATAGTCTCTACAAGTGCAGGATTCTCCGGCATCGTTCCGGTTGCCGTTTTCTCTCTTAAAATATATTCTGCTATGAGCATTCCGGACATATTTCCGGTGAAAGTCACATACTCTCCGGTCTTTGTGTCTTTGCAGTATACGCCAAGACGGTCTGCGTCCGGATCTGTCGCAAGCACGATGTCTGCATCCACTTCTTTTGCAAGTTTTAAGGCAAGTTCAAATGCCTTTGGAGATTCCGGGTTTGGATATGCTACGGTCGGGAAATTTCCGTCCGGAAGTTCCTGCTCTTTTACAACATAGACATTTTCAAATCCAAGTTCTTTTAACACACGGCGCACCGGGAGATTTCCGGTTCCATGTAACGGTGTGTATACAATCTTGATGTCCTTTGCCATCTCTTTGATGATCTCCGGATGGATGGACTGTTTTTTCAGTTCTTCCATATAACGGTCATCGATTTCTTTTCCGATCGTCACAAAAAGTCCGGCTTTCACGGCATCCTCTTTTGTCATGGTCTTAACCTGTGTAAAAGAAGTTACTTTTGCAACTTCTGCAAGGATATTTTTATCATGAGGCGGTGTGATCTGCGCACCATCCTCCCAGTAAACTTTGTATCCATTATATTCCCTTGGGTTATGGCTTGCTGTGATCACAATTCCTGAAACACAGCCAAGTTCACGGACTGCAAATGAAAGCTCCGGTGTCGGGCGAAGGCTGTCAAACACATAAGCCCTGATTCCGTTTGCATTCAGGCAGAGTGCTGCCTCCTCGGCAAATTCCGGTGACATGATTCTGGAATCGTGTGCGATGGCAACTCCTTTTTCCTGTCCGTTCTGGGAAATGATATAATTTGCAAGCCCCTGAGTCGCCTGTCTTACAGTGTAAATGTTCATACGGTTCGTTCCTGCCCCGATCACTCCGCGGAGTCCCCCAGTTCCAAACTCAAGCTGACGGTAGAAACGGTCCTCGATCTCTGCCTCATTATCCCTGATCGCTTCTAATTCTGCTCTTGTTTCTTTTGAAAAATATGGGTTTGTACACCATTCTCTGTAGGTTTCCATGTAACTCATCGCAATTCTCCTATCTTCTTCCTGCTATTTTTGAAAGATTTTACCATTCTCTCAAAAGGTTATTGAAATAATAACCTTATTTTTAGTAAATGTAAACTTGTTTTAGCTTATTTGCCTTAAAATCATTTCACACCATTCGTCATCATAACGGCAAAGAGACCATTCAGATTTGAATAGACAAAACACAACACGATCATTCCAATGATCGATACCGCCATACCGATTCCGGATAAAATCATACCCGCCAGTGCCATTCCGTTTTTCTCCGGCTGCACCTTTCTCGAAAGTCTGCCACCGATCAGTCCAGCGATTCCAATGCCAAGACCATATCCCATAAATCCTGTCAGAATGGATATCATTCCAAGTGCAAGCGACAAAGCAGCATTCCGGTCTGCCTCCTCGAATGTTTCAAACACCACGATATGATTTGCCTCCTGCTCCATCTCCAGAAGTTTTTTCGGGCGAAGCAGCACAATACACGGAATCAGCAAAACAGGAACGGCAATCAAATTAGCGGCAGACATCTGGTTGATCTGTTCCACAGTTGTTCCAGCTCCAAAAATTCCGCTGCCCATCAAACTTGCGAAATCGACCAGTGCATGAAAAGTCATTACAAGCCAGATATTTCCTGACCGGGCATAAACTGCGCCAAAGATCACACCCAAAAACGCTCCGTTGATTGCCTGGATCATCGCACTCGTCACAGTCACTCCCTGTGAAATATTTGTCAAATGTACCGCCCCGAACAATACACCACTGAGAATGACCGCCCAGAGAATCCCTCTTTTCGTTTTGGAAAAACGTTCCAGAAACAGATTCAGGATCACACCGCGGAAAATAAGTTCCTCCGTCCATCCGATCAGAAACATGGTTGCAGCAAAAAACAGGATTTCCAATACAGATACAACTTTTGCATCCGGTGTCATCATCTGCACATAAAGTTGTGCCGCCAGTTCCAGACAACAGTATCCTGTCAGGAATCCGCCAATATAAAGACCATGGATAAATCCCTTTCCTTTTTCTCCCAGAACTCCAAGATAACCAAACAGGCATAAAAGCAGAAATGCAACCACTCCTGCCATAAACTCTGCGATCATACTGCTTCCATAACCCGGAAGCGAAACTGTATCGGCAAGAAAAAACGCTGCCACATCCATACTTCCCAGAAAAATAGCTACGATCAGTACCGCAACGAGTATCGTAACCACCTTCGGCATTCTCATAAGTTTCTTTTTCATGTTCTTCTCCCCTTTAATTGATTTTTCCATCCGCACCGATCGTAACGCCATCTGAAATCTGTGTCATATACTGATACAGCGCAGATGCACTGTTTGTATCCATCAGTTTTGTTGTGCCCCCCGCCGCATAAACCGGAAGTAATCCATAAGATACGGTTCCATCGGACGAAACCTGTACTTTCACTGCAGCCGTCTTATCAATGTTCTGTCCAAACACAAAGTTTCCAAGGCTGTAAAAGACCGGTTTCCCACTGATATAGGAAATTCCCTGTAAACAGTGTGTATGTGCTCCAAGGATCAGATCTGCCCCTGCATTAAAACAATCTGTGGCAATCTTTGTCTGATAGTCCTGCGGATACGCATCGTATTCCACGCCCCAGTGGATATAGACCGCCAGAAAATCACATCCGCTTCGGGCTTCTTTGATCAACTGTACCAATTTTGTATCATCATAAGCGGTCAGCATTCCCGGTGTCCGTTCTTCCACTTTCCAGTTTGATTCCGGCACCACGCGGGATGCCGCAAGAAATCCGAATTTTTTTCCATTTTTCTCGATAATCTGCAATTCATATGCGCGTTCTTTAGTCTCTCCGGCTCCTGCATACAAAATACCGGCTCCGTCCAGTGTCGTAAACGTATCAGACAACGCATCTCTTCCATAATCTAAGGTGTGATTGTTGGCGAGTGATACAATATCCACGCCCATCTCATTTAAAGCTTTCACATATTTCGGATCACAGCAAAACGTAAACTGTTTGTCCTCCATCGGCTCTCCACGGTTACTGAATGGGAACTCATTATTCACCATGAAAATATCTGCATCCTGCAGCTCCTGCAGCAGCTGCGGCTCGATCACTTTTTCAATTCCGCCCGCATCATAGTTGCTTTTAAAGGCGTTTGCAAACAGTACATCCCCTGCAAAAATCAGTGTCGTGCTGCCGTCTCCTTCGGTATTCCCTGCTTCTGCCTGCTTGTCCGTTTCTCCACCTGCTATGTCCGCTTCTTCCTGTTCTGTGTCGTTTTGGATCCTGTTCTGCCCGTCTGCTGCTTCCGTCTCTTCTGATTCTTCCGCTTCCGGTATCTGAACCGGTTCCTCCGTGCTGCTGATATCCGTCTCGGACAGCACATCTTTCGCCGGCTCACCGCTCTGTCTTCCATGTGAAAAAATAATCAGTGTCACCATTGCAAGCATTGTCACAAGTGACAGCGCATATAAAACAATCCGTGTTCTTTTTCCCATTCCCCTGCTCCTGTTCTTCTTATTAAAATATACGAATTCTTGTATGTTTTTTCTTTCGTGTTCATCATATCATATTGTGATTAAAAAGACAAAGATTAGGAATTTTTTACCTGAAATGGAGGGGATACTAATGATAACAACAAGTGAACTTTTACAGTTAATGAGTTTGTTAATTAGTGTTGCCGGATTATTTTACCTCATCGGGAAAGATAATCACGGCAGAAAAAAATAACCGCCCCGGCCAAGGTTGCGGTTATTTTTACATAACACATATAATCTAGGCTAACCGTCTATCGGCAGCACCTTTTTATGTTTATATTATACCATAAAGACAAAAAATGTAAACCATCTATTTTTTATCTCTTTTACTGCTGTGTCAAAACAGAAATATCTCCCACTCCTGCAGTCAGTTCCACTTCTGCTCCGCCGTTGCTGCCGGTCTCATACTCCGCATCAAAAGCTCCTTTCGATTGCCCGTTCAACCTGATTTCTCCAAGTCCGGCAGACAGATCAAATGCATAGCTTTTCTCTGTTCCGGTAAGAGAGACATTGACATCGCCGGTTCCTGCCTCCACTTCCAGTTTGTTTGAAACGCTTCCGCTGAACACGGCATCTCCAACTCCTGCTTCGATAGACACTTTCGGGAACTGTCCATTCAGAATCGACACATCTCCTGTGCCAACTTCAAACACAGCTTTCTCGCTGGCTGAAATCTGATTCACAGAGAGTTCTCCCACTCCAACAGACACATTTACTTTTCTTGCCGTAAACGCTTCGCTTTCCATGGAAATATCCCCGGCTCCCACTACAATGTCCAGTGTCAGATTTTCGCACTGTCTTGGCAGAACTACCGTAAAGGTCGGTCCTTTCTCAAAATGGTGGTGTCCGCTGTGATAGGATACCTTCAGAGCGGAATCCTTCTGTTTTGTAGAAAGATAATCCTGATACCCATTTTCCATTTTAATACTGATCTCATCCGCAGAATCCGACACTTCAAAAATAAGTTCATTTACCACATCCAGTTCCAGTTTCAGGGAAGCAGCTTCTGATGCCGGATAAGGTATAATGCAGCTTTCCGTTCCTGCCGGTTCACTCTTCAAATCCGTAAGATTCAGGATCCAGGAACCAAAACTCTCCACCGCCCTATTATCATCCATGAGCTCGTCATCCTCATCATCCCAGTCGTCATTATCCCAGTCGTCGTCGTCCCAATCATCATCGTCATCATAATCATCATCCCAATCATCATAATCATCATCCCAAAAATGATCCAAGATGCCATGTCCCTGATCATAAGCATAATAAACTCCATTGCCAATATGCCAGTTGCCAAAATCAAGTTCACCGGCAAGTGCTTTCCGGTGGATGGTTGACCATCCGGCTCCCATCACTGCGGCGATACCGCTGAAAACAATTCCGAGTGCGGCTAAGCTTCCTGCAATGATCAATATAATCTTTGTAAATTTTTTCATTTCATCTCACACTCCTCTCTTTGTCTTGCCAAATGCCTTTTTGCAAAGCTCTGCAATGCCTTTCACTGCCCATGGGACAAACCAGCCAAAGCACCATACCACAAGCCACACTGCAAGTACTCCAAGCGCAAGAACCAAAAGTCCACCGCCTAACAGTCCAAGACCTACTGCCACGCCTTTTGTGAAAAGATATCCGACACCAATGCCTGCCAATACAAATCCAGTGATCACTAACGCCGCCATCACCGCCACAATGCTGACCGCCACTGCAAACACACACGCTAAAACTGCTACAAGAATCGCCGCCAGAACCGCTGCAACCGTGATCCAGACCGGGCTTGTCAAAACTGCGAGGATCACCCATAAAACTGTTTTTTCTGTTTTATTCTTCTGATTTTCCTTTTTCAGATTCTCTATATCGATCTGGCCGGACGTATTCTGACTGCCATAAGTTCCGCCGGTATAAGCAGTATTCTTCTGCTCATAATTACCTGACCCATAAGTACTGCTTCCATATAAACTGTTCATATATGGATCATCCATTCGTGTTTTGGCATTTTGACCATCCCCAGATGTTCCTTCTGTATGAGTCTCATTTTTTTCGCTGCACACATCTTCCTCAGGTGTTTCCGCATCAGCCGTTTCACTCACCCCAAGATCTTTCTTGATCACTTCCGCCACCTTCTCCGGCGACTCCAGTTCCTCTAAGATCGATGCCTCATTTCCAATTCCGGCATCCTCAAAATAACTTCTGTAAAAGGCAAGTGCATCCGCTCTCTCTTCCTCTGAAATATCCGAAAGCAGCTGCTCCAGACGTTTTAAAAATTCTTCTTTATTCATTCTTCTGACTCCTCTCCTGAAAATAGTTCTGATATTTTCGAAGAATACGATTCCCACTCGCTGCGGTATTCTGCCAGCTTTTCTTCGCCGGTCTCCGTAATCTGGTAATATCTCCGGTTTCTTCCTCCGCACTCCCTGTCATACACGATCAGGTATCCATCCTTTTGCAGTCTTCGCAAAACCGGATACAGTGTGGATTCTGAAACCTCAATCGCTTTCCGCACATCCTGCGTGATCTTATATCCGTAGGTTCCTTCTTCCTCCTTTGACACGACAGCAAGAACAATCGCATCCAAAAGGGCTGCGCCTGTATTAAATACCATGTACTCACTCCTTGTTATTTTATTTGTAATATTATTTCTTATTTAATACTATACATCATATAGTATTGTTTTGTCAATATTATTATATATTTAAAACTGGCATGGTCAATTTGTTTTAAACTGGATTTTTAATTCATGACAGTTTTTGTATATAGTAATCCCAACAACAATCCTGGGAATTGAGACAAATACAAACCATAAAAAGGAGAATTTTATTTATGAAAACATCAACTACCTCTACAGCACAGACTGCTGATTCAAAATCTTTATCAAATATCCGTTTTATCACGATCACGGCTCTTTTTATTGCCCTGACCTACGTATTCACTGCATTTATTAATATAAGACTTCCAATCACTGCAAACGGCGGATTGATCCATCTCGGAAACGTACCTCTTTTTATCTGCGCCATTATTTTTGGTAAGAAAAGTGGTGCGATCGCCGGCGGAGTCGGCATGGGACTCTTCGATCTGCTCTCCGGCTGGACTGCATGGGCTCCATTCACACTGATCATTGTCGGTCTGATGGGATATGCCGTAGGTGCCATCACAGAAAAACATCACGGTTTTGGCTGGAACACACTTGCGATCGCAGTTGCATGCGTGATCAAAGTCGCTGGTTACTACATTGCAGAGGGTATCATTTACGGAAACTGGATCGCACCGGTTACTTCCATTCCTGGAAACCTTGTCCAGATCGGTGTTGCTGCTGTCATCGTTCTTTTGATCGTCGGACAGCTTCAGAAAATCGTAAATAAAATGTTATAAGCTGTGTAACATCAATCTCATTTACAAAACAATCTATGATAAAGAAGGAAGTAATTATGTATAAAGTCATGACTCCTGGGCCAACCCAGGTAAAAGAAAATGTGCGTATGGCAAGAAGCCTCGTATGTACCAATCCTGATCTGGATGAAGATTTCGTAGAATTTTATAAAGATACCTGCGAACTGATCAGCTCCCTGCTCGGCACGAAAAACGAAACTCTCATTTTGGATGGAGAGGGAATTTTAGGTCTGGAAGCTGCCTGCGCCTCCCTCACGGAGCCGGGAGATAAGGTGCTCATCATTGAGAACGGCGTGTACGGCGAAGGCTTTGCGGACTTTGTATCCATGTACGGTGGTGTGCCGGAATTTTATCATGCCGACCGCCTGAATGCCATCGACCCGGATGCTCTTTCTTCTTATTTAAAGGAGCATCATGATTATAAATATGCGACCGTTGTTCACTGTGACACCCCAAGCGGCATGCTCAATCCGGTAGAAAAAATCTGTCCGCTTTTAAAAGAATACGGCATTCTGACCGTTGTAGATTCCGTTTCCGGAATGTTTGGAAATCACATGGATGTCGACAAGTTCCAGATCGATCTTCTGTGCGGCGGTTCCCAGAAAGCTGTTTCCGCACCTCCGGGACTTACTTTTGTCACAATAAGCGATGCTGTAAAAAATGCCATGCACGTACGCAAGACGCCGATCCGTTCCTTCTATGCAAGCCTTCTGGCTTTTGAGGGATATTATGAGAAAAAATGGTTTCCTTATACCATGCCGATCAGCGATATTTACGGCTTACGCGCTGCTTTTGACAATATCGCTTCCGATCCAGAGTTAGAAGAACGCACACACCGTATCGCCGAAGCAGCCAGACGCGCTTTGACAGAAGCCGGTTTAAAGCTTCACTTGGAAAGCGGTTTCTCCGATACCGTCACTGTGTTTGACATTCCGGCAGAGACCACTTGCGATGCAATTCTTTCCCGCATGAAAAAAGAGCACAATATCATGCTTGCCGGATCTTTTGATGATCTTTCCGGCAAAGTGATCCGCATTGGACACATGGGAAATAACGCAAACTTTGAAGATATGGCCGCAACCATGTACGCTCTTTCCGAAACGCTTACTTTCCTCGGTGTGAACTTAAAAGGAGATCTTACGGGATTATTCTTAAAATATTATCATTAGTTCCGGAAACAGGAACTAAAAATCGCCCTGATATGATATGTACCCCTTTCACTGGATGTCCAGTAAAAGGGGTACATATCAGTTACTCTGTCAATGCATGCTTTATAATTCCGATCCCGATCGGATATGGTCCTGTGTGCACTCCAATGGTTGCACCGATCTGGTAAATACCGATCTCATCAATTCCAAGACGTTCTTTGATCAGATCCTTTAACATCTCTCGAAATTCCAGAGCTTCATTATGATCATATCCATAACCGATGCAGAAACTGTACTCTCCCGGTTTCGCATTGACTTCGTCTAAATATTCCCTTGTCATATCCACGACTTTTTTCATGGATTTGAGACGATTCCTTGTAATGCCGGAATTAAAGATCTCACCTTCTTTTAACGTGATCAGAGGTTTGATTTTTAATGCGCTGGCTGCAATCCCGGCTAATTTTCCAATCCTTCCGCCATGTTTTAAATAGTCAATACTTCCGATCGTGAAAAAAATTCTTCCTGTCTCACGGATTGGCAGTAACGCATCTACAATCTGCTGATACTCTAAACCCATATCGCGCAGTCTGCATGCCTCTAATACATATAACCCCTGCAGCACAGTATTGACCGTAGAGTCAATGACCGTGATCTGTGCATCCGGGTATTCCTCTAATATCATATCTTTTGCAGTTGTCGCAGACTGCAGGGAGCCACTGAATTTTCTGGTGATACAGATACAGATGACCGGCAGCTGCTCCTTCGCATGTTTTTCAAACACCTCATAATAATCATGCACGGATGGCATGGATGTCTTTGGGAAAACGGTCGGGTGATCCACCATTTCCTGATAGAATTCCCTGACACCGACTTCTACCATTTCCTTCTGATACGTTTCACTGTCAAAGGACACATAAAATGGAACAACCTCAATATCTTTTTCCTTCGTGAGTTCCTGTGAAAGATCCAGAGAACCATCACTGATGATCTGTACTTTTTTCTGCATCATAAATACCTCGTTTATTTACTACTGTCATCTGCAAAATAGCTTTATGACTTCTTATTCTTAAATATACGTTTTCCAACGTAGTTTTTAATACTACATTTCAAAACATTTTTATTATATCACAGGGTATTTAAGTTGTACATTACTTTTACCATAATTTTCTAAAAATTTTATTATCTACAGCTTGTACTGATGGATTCAATTGCTACGGCTCCGCCGCGCACTACCTCAATAATCTTAAATTTCGATTTTAACAGTGCGATCAGCTCGTTATTTCTATGGGCAGTCAGTTTGCATTCCAGCAGGACACTGTCATTTCCGATATCTGCCACCTGCACGTTAAACACCTGTGCGATCTGGAATACTTCTTCTTTTTCCGCAGCATTCACACGGAGAACCTTTGCGAACAGAATCTCTTTCATATGAATCGGTACATCTGTCAGATCAATGACTTTGATCACTTCGACCATACGGTTCAGCTGCTTTTTGATCTGTTCAAATGTTATGTCATCACTGGTAACGCAGATGGTCATACGGGAAACCGTCTCGTCCTCTGTCGTGCCAACGGTCAGACTCTGCAAATTGTATGATTTCCCGGAAAAAAGACCGGAAACCTTTGCCAGAACACCAACCTGATTTTCTACATATAGTGCAATCCATCTGTCTTTCATGATATTTTCCTCTCTCACCATATCTGTATCCGCCTATTTCAAAATCATCTCGCTCATCGGATTTCCGCCCTTTACCATCGGAAGCACGATCTCATCCGAAGAGATCAGAAATTCAATGACTGTCGGTGCATCTTTGTAAGTTCTCGCTTTATCCAAAGCTGCCTGAATGTCTTCTTCCCGCTCTACACGGATGCCATGCGCACCATAGCTTTCTGCAAGTGCAACAAAATCCGGTGTATATGGAGGGCATGCTTCATTTGGTCCCTTGCAGTTTGCCGGACAGCTTCTTCTCTTTCTTAAGCATACTGCGGAATAGCGTTTGCCATAAAAAAGCTGCTGCATCTGGCGGACCATGCCAAGATACTGGTTATTGAGCAGGCAGATGATAACCGGTGTCCCCTGCACGATCGCTGTTGCCATCTCCTGAATGTTCATTTGAAAACCGCCATCACCGGTGACACAGACTACCTCCGTATCCCTGTTTCCAATCTTTGCACCGATCGCCGCAGGAAAACCGAATCCCATTGTTCCAAGCCCGCCGGAAGTGATCATCTGGCGTTTTTCGTCAATATCCAGATACTGCGTTGCCCACATCTGGTTCTGTCCTACATCCGTGACAAAAACCACCTCGTCAAACGTATGGTTGATGTGTTCCATGATCATCTGTGGTGTCATGCCGCGGTCTCTGCGCATCTCAAGTGGATTCTTTTCATCCCATGCCTTAATTCTCTCCTGCCATGCAGCCGTATCCTTTGGTTCTGCCCATTCCAGCAATTTTTCCAGGGCAAGTTTTGCATCCGATACGATTGGAACGTCTACCACAACATTTCTGGAAATGGAAGCAGTGTCCACGTCAATATGTACAATTTTTGCTTTTGGTGCAAATTCATTCAGATCTCCGGTAATACGGTCGTTAAATCTTGTTCCGATGGAAAATAAAACATCACACTCGCTGACTGCTTTATTGCTTGCATATTTTCCATGCATCCCCGTATTTCCGATATAAAGCGGATGCGTTGTGGCAATCGCACCCTTTCCCATAATGGTCGTCACAACCGGAACGTTCATTTTCTCTGCAAATTCTTTCAACAACTCATTTGCTTTTGCAATATTGACACCGCCACCAGCCAGGATCAATGGTTTTTTTGCTGACTTTAACAGTTTGTATGCTTTTTTCAACTGCCCGATATGCACGCTCTCATTCGGTTTGTATCCACGGATCTGCACGCTGTCCGGATATTCCGCCGGTCCGCTCGCCGTCTGGATATCCTTTGGAAGATCAATTAAGACCGGTCCCGGTTTTCCTGTGCTTGCAATGTGAAAGGCCATCTTAATGATCTTTCCTAAATCCTTGCGGTCTCTGACCGTCACGCCATACTTTGTAATACTTCTTGTCATTCCGACAATGTCAACTTCCTGAAAAGCATCGTTTCCGATCAGATTCAACGGCACCTGACCTGTGAAACAGACAAGCGGAATATTATCGTAATGTGCATCTGCAAGTCCTGTCATAATATTCGTTGCCCCAGGCCCGCTGGTCACCAGACAGACACCTACTTTTCCGGTAGATTTTGCATATCCCTCTGCCTCATGTAAAAGTCCCTGCTCATGTCTTGGTAAGACAATTTCAATCTCATCCTGTTTATATAATTCATCAAAAAGATCCGTCACCGTTCCACCCGGATAACCGAAAATCGTATCGACACCCTCTTCCTGTAATGCCTTGACAAATAATTTTCTACCTGTAATATCCATCTTTCTGTCTTACCCTTTCCATTTATACTTCAAAATAATCTGTGCTTTCATAAAATGATACTTTCTGCTGAATATGTATCTTTTTTCCTCTGACTAACCGATATACCCTAATGTTTTGAGTAAAAAAATCCATCCGGTCAACGTAAACGCCGCCATCAATGTCGTTGTTACAATAACGCTCGCCGTCAGCACTTCATCATTGTTCATGCTCTTTGCCATGATATAACAGCTCGGCGTAGTCGGGGATGCCAGCATGATCAGAATTGCGATCATCTTTTCCCCGGAAAATCCCATCCAGGCAGCAACCGGCAGAAAAACAAGTGGCTGAAGCACCAGTTTGATCATGGACGCCGCCATGGTCGGTGCGATCTTCGCCAGCGCTTTTCTTCCCTCAAATCCTGCTCCGATGGTGATCAGTGCCAAAGGGGTTGCCATCTGCGCCACGTTGCTGACCGTCTTATTTACCAGCGTCGGGAACTGAATCCCAAGCAGTCCCACGATCAGTCCTGCCAGGATACTTAAAATGATCGGATTCTTACATATATTGATTCCCGCCTGTCGGATCTTTGCTTTCTTGTCAATCCCTGTGCTGTCATTTGCCTCAAATGTCAGCACGATCACAGAAAAAATATTATAGAGCGGCACTGCACTGACGATCATCAGCGGTCCCATTGCAGAGGAACCGTAGATATTCTGGATAAAAGCCAGCCCCATAACCGCCGCACTTCCACGGAAAGACGACTGTACAAATGCCCCGCGGATCGTTTTGTCCCGCACCAGAAGCTTTGCTGTACCCCATACCACCCAGAAACAGATGGTACTCACGATCGCACAGAAAAGCACATATTTAATATCAAATACTGCTTTAATATCAACGCCTGCAATGTCCTTAAACAGCATAAACGGAAGCGTGACCTTGAAATTGAACTTATTTGCCACTGTGACAAAGTTATCATTCAGCATTCCGATCTGCTTTAAAATGTATCCGATCACCATGACCAGAAAAATAGGCATTGTCACGTTGATACTATAGATAAAATTTTCCATTTTTTTCTTTTTCCTATCAGGAAACTCCTCGTTCAAGTAAAGGTAAAACCCAGCAGTCTCTCTGTCTGGGTTTTAGCAATTATAAATCAATTTTCATCTTTTTGGTATGATATATTTTAACAACTTTATTGATATTATTTAATCTTATCGTATTTGTAAAAATAATATTCCAGATCAAAATACGTCTGTTCCTCACTGTCCTGCGTGATTTTCCACTCCGGCATCTCATCGAGATTCGGGAAATAGGCATCTGCCTCAAATGCATAGTCGATCTTTGTGATATGCGCCACATCACAGTCATCGAGAAGCTGTTTATAAATGGTCTCTCCACCGATCACATAAATATCCTCACTTGGATATTTCTTTAACTCTTCCCGCAATTCTTCCATCGAATGAACGATAATGGCATCTCCCGCCTTAAAATTTTTATCATGCGTCAGCACGATGTTCACTCTTTTTTTGAGAGGCTGTCCGTTTGGAAAACTCTCCAACGTTTTTCTTCCCATGACGACCACTTTCCCGGTTGTCGTCTCACGGAAAAACTTCATGTCTGCCGGAATACTCACCAGCAGTTTATTCTTACATCCGATTGCCCAGTTTTTATCTACAGCTGCGATTAAATTCATATTTCCTCCAACTTTTCACTCTGTATCACTTGTCAGTGTCGTATTATTTTATCCTGTATTTTATCCTCTCATAAAATATTCCAGTCAGGCTTATACTGCGATCGGAATATTTTTGATCTGCGGCCCCGTCACATAATCCTCAATGGTAATATCTTTAGTCGTAAACTGATAAAAATCTTTGATTTCCGGGTTTAATGTGAATTTTGGCGCCGGATGCTGCTCTCTCCCGATCAGTTCCTTAATGATCGGGATATGACGGTCATAAATGTGAGCATCCGCAATCACATGTACCAGCTCGCCGACCTGCATATCACACACCTGCGCAAGCATATGCATTAATACCGCATACTGACACACATTCCAGTTATTTGCCGCTAACACATCCTGGGAACGCTGATTCAGGATAGCATTCAGAGTCAGCTTTTCGTCTCCCTCCTTGTGTGTCACGTTAAATGTCATACTGTAGGCACACGGATATAAATTCATTTCATGAAGATCCTGGTGCACATAAATATTTGTCATAATGCGGCGGCTGAACGGATTATGTTTCAGATCATAAATCACGCGGTCAACCTGATCCATCATGCCTTCTTTATACTGATGTTTTACCCCTAACTGGTATCCGTATGCTTTTCCGATGGAACCATCTTCGTCTGCCCATTCATCCCATACGGTACTGTTTAAATCATGGATGTTATTTGATTTTCTCTGCCAGATCCAGAGCATCTCTTCCGTACATGTTTTGATGGCAGTTTTTCTTAATGTGATTGCCGGAAACTCTTTTGAGAGATCATAACGGTTGACCACACCGAATTTTTTGATCGTGTAGGCACTCGTTCCATCTTCCCAGTGTGGGCGGACTTTCTCGCCCTCCGTACTTGTCCCGTTCTCTAAAATATCCTTACACATATCTACAAAAATCTTGTCTGCAAGACTCATCTTCTATCCTCATCTTTCTATCATTTTGCACATTTGAAAATCTCATTCTTTCGTACCTTTGCAGTAAAATGCCCATGTACGATCCGAACAGTACTATTCTATCCAATTTTCGTATAAAGTGCAAGAAATAACATCCCGACTGTTATTCGAATATTTTATGACTGCGATATATTTTTGTCATAAAGTTCATTTCTGTTTCTACCAAATTTCATTGATTTTTCCAGTAAAATGCAGTATAGTGAAGAAAGTTTAAGAAGTTAGGAGATTGATTATGAGTCAGGCAAAAGTAGACCGTTATAAAGAAGAAAAAAAGAATCGTAAGAAAATTATGGCAAAGGAAAAGAGAATGCGTATCGCCGGTTATGTCGCTGGCTGTCTTGTCGCTGCCGGTATCATCGGCTGGGCCGGTTACTCCGGATACAGTGCTTATGAGGCAAACAAGCCTATGGAAACCATTTATGCAAACCTTGATTCCGTTACAGACTATATGAGTTCTTTAAATGCGGAATAAAAATTACTGGAACGAGATACGAGTGAACAGTAACGATTAAAATAAATCAATAAAACAGATTAAAAATGGACCATTGACTTTACCAGATCAAAGTGCTATTTTGTTATTCAAACAGAGAACAAAATGCAACGAACAGAACAAGGTTATCTGAGAAACCTGTATCACAGAGAGCTGCCGGCTGGTGTAAGGCAGTATACAGCTTCAGGAACTATCCTCTGCGAGCAGTGCACTGAATTTTCATAGTAAGTGTCACCGGTATTCTACCGTTATTTAGAAGCTTATTGTTGTAAGCATCTGCCCACAAAGATAAGACAGAGAGGTCGTATTTTACGGCAAACAAAGTGGTAACGCGGAAGCTTAAGCCTTCGTCTTTGAGATATGAATATATCCGGAGATGAAGGCTTTTTTTCATGCCAGCAGACTGTGCGCAGGACGTGAATCCCATTGTTTCCACTTTGCACAATGTATTTTGTTCCCAGAAAAAATACATTTTCAGAAAGGAGCCGCCTTAAGGCGGAAAAAAGTTATGAATGGTTTAGTTATTGTTTTAATCGGTATCGTTGCACTTGGTGCAGGCTACCTCTTCTACGGACGCTGGCTTGCAAAGAAATGGGGAATCGACCCAAATGCCAAAACCCCTGCTTACACACATGAGGATGGCGAAGATTATGTTCCCTCCTCCAAATTTACCGTATTCTCACATCAGTTTTCTTCCATCGCAGGTGCAGGTCCTGTCACAGGTCCGATCCTTGCATCTGTTTTTGGATGGGTTCCGGTATTGCTCTGGCTCATCATCGGCGGACTTTTCTTCGGTGCTGTACAGGACTTCGGTGCTTTATATGCATCCGTAAAAAATGAAGGTAAATCCATGGGTATGATCATTGAGAAGTACATCGGTAAAACAGGCCGGAAACTTTTCATGTTATTCTGCTGGTTATTTACTTTATTAGTAATCGCAGCATTTACAGATATGGTTGCCGGAACATTTGTCGGAACCGGAGTTGAAGGCATGCCAGATGCAACCTCTTACGCCAATTCTGCCGCCGCTTCGATTTCCATGTTATTTATCGTTGTCGCTGTTATCTTCGGTGTGATCCAGAAACACCTTGGAAGCAGGATGAACGAAGTGATAAAAGCAATCGTTGCAATTGTACTTTTAGTCGTTATGTTCATCATCGGTATGAAGTTCCCGATCTGCACGACCAAAACTGCATGGATCTACATCGTAATGGCTTATCTGTTCTTAGCATCTGTTATGCCAATGTGGCTTTTAATGCAGCCTAGAGATTACATGACAACCTTCATGTTACTCGGTATGATCATCGGTGCGGTTGTCGGTGTCATTGTTGCACATCCTTCCATGCAGTTAAATGCATTCAGCGGATTCAATGTAGGTGGAAGCAGTTTATTCCCTACTTTATTCGTAACGATCGCCTGCGGTGCTGTTTCCGGTTTCCACAGTCTGGTATCTTCCGGAACATCCTCCAAGACGATCAGCAGCGAAAAAGACATGCCTATGGTCGGCTATGGTGCCATGGTCGTGGAATCCTTACTCGGTATCGTCTCCTTAGTTGTTGTCGGCGCAGTCGCCGTAAACGGAACAAAACCGGATGGAACTCCATTCTCCATCTTCTCCTCCGGTGTCGCAGGATTCCTTGAAAAACTTGGTGTCCCTGTTACCGTTGCAACTGTATTTATGACCATGTGTGTATCTGCACTTGCACTGACATCCCTTGACTCTGTTGCAAGAATCGGACGTATGTCTTTCCAGGAATTGTTCTACGGAGATTCCACCGATCCTGCAGATATGACACCGGTACAGCGTGTACTGACAAATAAATATTTTGCAACTGTGATCACACTGTTTTTCGGATATTTGCTGACACTCGGCGGATACAGCAACGTTTGGCCGCTGTTTGGCTCTGCAAACCAGCTGCTTGCAGCACTTGTATTGATCGCCTTAGCGGTTTTCTTAAAAACAACCGGTCGTACCGGATGGACACTTTACATTCCAATGTTTGTTATGCTGGCAGTTACGTTCACTGCTCTGATTCAGAAAACAATTGCCCTTGTCAGCAACTTCATGAGCGGTAATGCAACACTTCTTGTAGACGGACTTCAATTTGTTGTTGCCGTACTTCTTATGGTACTTGGTGTTATGGTTGCATTCAGTTGTCTGAAAAAGCTCTTCGGCAGGAAAGCTGCGGCTTAACCGGAGTTTAATTGACGTAGTGTCGCAGATTCTGTGGTGCTTTCTTAGGGTGTGAAGGGCAGATATAAGCGTCCT
>UMJT01038098.1_pt1 | contig 38964 bp, 41 predicted proteins | sample 1966111 | NCBI WGS metagenome assembly UMJT01 (sample SAMEA4836159, study PRJEB28245) | human gut metagenome | biome: gut microbiome; material: fecal sample | place: Denmark | collected 2008
CGGATGCAATAACGTATGAATGGTTTCCAACGTGTTGATTTTCAGTTCCTGCTTCTCAATCAGGTGATTATAGAACTGCACCACATCAGAATACTTGATCTCTGCTATATTCCGCTTTCCAAATGTCTCCCGGATAAATCGGTCATACATATAAAGATAATTGCTCTTGGTCGTTGGTTTCAGATTGTTTTTGAGACTCATGTAACGGTCAAATACAAAATTTATTGTAGCCTTTCCGGCAACATAAATATCCAGACCGTCCATCTGATCTTTCATGAGCTGTGCTTCTTTTTCCCGAAGCGTTACAAGGTCTTGCGCATAAACATATTTACGTCTTCCGAGAGGATCCGTATAAGTATATACATATCTCCCGTCTGAACGTCTCTGTGATTCACCTTTCCGCAGGACTCTGCCCCGCAGATCTTTTCTTGTCTGTGCCATATAAAATCCTCCTTCAAATAAAGGAAGGACTACATATTATTCAGGTCTGTTCAATACTTTTTCCAGTCCCTGCAAGACAACTTCTGTCACAGTCATTTTGTGTTTCCTGGCATAATCACAGATACACTTATACATAGAATCTTCCACCCGGATACTCAACACTTTCTTTTTTACATTTTCCGACTTCGGTCTTCCTATTTTCGCCATATCTGTTCTTATTCCTCCACATCCATATTATAATTTTCGTATGACAAGAAGTCAATCCCTATTTTTCGTCCTTCCACGATTTTCTTCTGTTCCCTACGCAATCCGAAATGTCTCCAGATATTTTTCAAAAATCTCACAGTTTACAAGAGCAACCTTGTCAATCTTATACACTGCTTTAGCTTCTTTCGCCAACTCCTGGAATTTCGTCAGTCCAATGCTATAAAGCTCTGCACCCTCTTGATAGCGTACAAATTTCTTTGCTATTTTCTTTGTTTTCTCTACATCTTTACGTGCATATCCCATACACCGCACCTCCTTTTGGACATGAAAAAAGCAGCTACCCTATTTTTCATAGACTAACTGCTCGTGTTTTAGTTCCATATTCTGTTTTAATTTACTGAAACGCCTTCTGTTTGACTTAACTGTTTATGAACATCACGTCCACCATACATAATTCGCACTACATATACCGTTTCAGTTTCATCATCTGTTTTGTAAAATACCAGATAATTATCCACCGGAAAGAATCGAAGTCCTCTGCTGTGCCACGGTTCTTCCTCATAGAGCCGATTTCTGTTCGGCATAGTATCCAGCTTCCGAATTGCCGTCATAATCCGCTCTGTCTGTCCTGCAGCATTCTCTGGAGCTAACAGTTCCTCTGAAATATATCTGAAAATATTTCGCAGATCTCTTTTGGCTCCTGCTGTATACATCACTTTATATTTCATATACCAAATTCCTGTTTCATTTCTGCTTCAACTTCATCTGCTGAATACACTCTGCCAGCCTTAATATCTTCCATGCCTTTTTCTATTTCTGCATTGAACTGTTCCTTGGTCAGAGAGCCATATGCCACAGGCTCCTCATAAGCTGGAAGTTTCATCTCAAAAGGAATTCCTCTCTGGAGTACAATCTGTCTCAGAAACATTCCTACCGCATTGGACATTGGAATTCCAAGTCTATCAAGCACCTGCTCTGCCTGTTCTTTCACTTCAGGTTCGACACGTGCAAATACATTTGCTGTTCTTGCCATAGATATCGCCTCCTCTTTTTTCTTCATTATATCTTGTTTGATTGCAAGTTGCAAGCGATTCGCAATCTGTTTTCGTAATTTCATACACTGGCAGACGGCAGGTGGCAGATAAGGTATCTATAAAAATCTATATTTTCTTCGATGACTCTGCCACCCATCATTCTTTTAATCGAATACTATTCTCCTGCTTTTCATTTACTTGGTACTCCAACTCATTCTTCATTCGGCTTCTCACATCACGCATTGTCCTCCCGGATATTCCCTGCTCCTTTGCCTTTTCGTCTAATTCCCTGATTGAAATTTCTTTTTTATCAGCAAGAAGTTCCCTGATTAGCTTTCTACCTTTCTCCAACTTTGTTTCTGTTGCTTTTCCTTCTTTTCCATCTAACAGTTCATCTGCGGAAATCTCATAGGCTCCCACCCATCGGAAACCTTCTTCGTCTCCCAGTTTAACTGCCATTGTCTCCCCTGGTGGCGCAAGAGAACTTTTTTCATGAATCAATACCCTTGTGGTTGGATCTTTTCTTACTTTCCCGATGAAAATCAAGCTTCGTACTGCTGCCATAATATCAATAGAACCAAGTCCTCGATACGTGCTCTGCGTCCCGGAAGATTTATTCAGATGTCCGATCAGCACAATGGCACAACCGGTCTTCTCTGCAATCATTCCCAGTTTTCGAAACACCGGACGCACTTCATTTGCACGGTTCATATCCACATCTGCTCCAATAAACGCCTGTACCGGATCAATGATTACAAGCCTCACATGATTCTGCCTGACTGCCTTTTCAATTCGATCATCGGATAAAGTCAATGCTTCTTCCGTATCATCAATCACCATAACCCTGCTTAGATCAGCACCTGCTTCCACCAATCTTGGCTTGATCGTATCACCCATACCGTCCTCTGCGGTCTGATAGATTACATTGAATGGTTCGATATCTTCCATATTCGGAAACAATTTTCTGTTGGTACAGGCTGCTGTCAGCATCATTGCAAAATAAGTTTTTCCCTCTCCCGGATTGCCCTGAATGATTGTCAGTTTTCCAAATGGAATATAGGGGAACCACAGCCATTCCACACTGGTCTGCTCAATGTCTTCATAACACAACATCGGCACCATCTCTTCTGATTCTGGTACTTTGATTGTGATTGTTTCTGCAATTGCTTTCTTTCTGTCAGCGTTTTTATCACAGAGGATTTCATTCCAGTCTTTTCGTGAAGGTTTTAGGCGAATTACACTGTATCTTTCTGAGATTTCTCCTGCCAATTTCTCACAGGCTTCATTCCCTGCCTGGTCATTATCCAGACACAGGAAAACAGAAGTAATCTGAGGGCGTTCAGAAAGAAAAGCCATCAGTGCCATACTGGATACACCGCTCAGACTCAGGTAGCTACGTTTCTTCCAGTCTTTTGGAAATAATTGGATAAAAGAAAGCAAGTCAATGGCTGCTTCAAACACAAACAACTGATTATCCGTTCCTCTGTAACAAAATCCAAAAGATTTATCAGAACCAGCTACATCTCCACGATATTTTATTTCACCAGTTCCCCGGCAGTGTGCATATCTCGGAATACCATCTGCATCTCTGCCGACAAATATAACATTATGATGCTTCTTTTCTTCGTAAATATCACCTCTGTCAATCCACTCTTCCACCAGTTTTTTCTCAATCTCTCTTTTTTCTGTCAGATACTTTATGATTTTTTCATTATCCTCGTTTTTTTCCGGTAATCGAAAGTCTTGGGACGGGGCGGGGCAGGACTTCTGCCTGCCTTCGCCTTCTTCCCCAAGCAACATCTTCACTGTTTCCGGAAATGTAGCATTATAAAACTCCATCACAAAATCCACAGGATAACCGCCCATACCTTGACTGTGCCGATACCATCGGTTCCCGGATATTGTCACACTGTCATGCTTTTTCCAACGGTATTCCCTGCCACTTTTCACCAACTGTTCCCCTTGTGCGTTCAGAAAGGACACAAGGTCGGTCTGGTTTGCTCTTGCAATCTGTTCTTCTGTATATTGCATCTTCATCATCCTTTCCTGCCTGTCCTGCTGACAGACTTCTATAAACTCATATCATAGTTCCGTTTTTTCCTCACTATCTGTTGCTTTGCATCACGTTCTGCACACTCTCTCTTCTTTTCATCCAATTTTCTCAGAAGAGAAGTTTTCTTTTTCGGCTCCGTCTGATTCACTGAATGTTGCTCTGCTTTACTGTTTTCTTCGAAAATATCTTCTGTCTGGACTGCGTGAAATGCCGGGAACTTCACCTGCTTCTCCCTTTTTTCTTCTGAACGCCCGGAGGTATCTGTTTCTGCCATTTCCCGGTCACGTCTGGCAATGTCTGCACAACTCTGTACCTTTTTTACAAATGCAAGTTCGTCCTGATAAGGCTGATTATCTGCTTTCAGCTCTTCGATCACCGCTCGGAGTTCTTCTTTCTCCCGTTTCCACCTGGCTGTTGACACCTTTCCATTTTTATCCAAGTGCTGTTTCAGTTCCCGTTCACATTTGCGATAATAATTGATTTCCTTCTTGTGCTGCTGATAGTATTTCTCTCGTTTTTTCGGGAAAAAGAAATGGTTGTACTCGTCTATCAATGGCTGGTTTGTCTTTATTACTTCTGCCATCTTTTGCAGATTTTCCAATTTCTTTAACTGTTCTCGTTTTTCAGAAATTTCTTTTTTACTGACCGATACAACACCATTCAGTTCATCAATCCTTTCCTGCAGATCCTCCATTGTCTCTATCTTATGGATCTGAAGATAATTGATGGATTTTGCAAACTCCTGTAAGTTGGAGAGATTCTTCCCTCTCCATTTCATCTCCGCATAGAAATTTGGGAGCTGTGGTCTGCCCTGCGTTTTCTTATCATAATAATCTTGCAAGCTTTCCAGAAGTGTCGGATTCTGCCTGCGATCCAATTCGGCTTTCATTTCCTCATACGCTGTCTTCATCCACTGAATGGATTCTTTCAGAGAAATAAACATCTGGTTGAACTGCCGGATAGCTCGGTTCAGTTCCCCAATCACTGTTTTAATTCCCTTTTTCTCCATTGCCCGGACTTCATACCCTTCATGGATCGTCGGAATCAGATCAATTCCCTGCTCTTTGTAAGAGCGGTGATCAATTCTTGCTGCCATATGACATTCCCGGAATTTTTCGTTCACTTTCTCTGTCCACGCTCTTCTCCATTCTTTTAAAAGTTCGGGATCATTCCATCCGGTAGTAGAAACAGCATTGAATATATCCTTTCCTTTGGCATCTTTAATCCGATTTCCGTCTTCATCCAAAACATATTCCCGCCTTTGCTTGTTAGCCCAGCTTCCATCTTCTGTAAAAGGACGGATTGGAGCAAGTACATGAAAATGTGGATTGTCTGGTTCATCCTCATTCTTGCATTTTCCCTCATGAACTGCCAGATCTACAATCATGCCACGTTCTACAAACTGCTCCCGACAAAACTCTCTCGCCAGTTCTATATTTTCATCCAGTGTCAGTTCATTTTGCAGCGCTATATCGAATGAATAGGCTAACTGCGCCCTCTTCCCTTTCTCTATCTGCTCCACTTCATTCCAGAGTGTTTCCCGGTCAGACAGACGTTCCGGCACATATTCCGGTGTCTGGATTTCTGTAAAAACCACTCCAGATTTTTTTGTATAATCATGTGTCTGTCCATAGTAATCGTTATAAAGTTTCTGCCCCGAAATATAAGCTGCAGAATTAACCACTGTCTGACCTTTTCCTCTGGACACCTGCTTTACCGAAAAATGATACAGTGCCATTAGCTGCCATCTCCTCTTTCTGCTCTTTCAACTGCCTCTGAAATCTGCTGTCTGCCAATTTTTTCAGCAGCATTCCTGACAACATCACGATTGTAGCCAGAGATTTTTAACTGGCTCATTACTTTCTGAACATCTTCCTGTTCCAAATCTTTGGATAATGGAAATGCTTTTTCAAACTCTGCTCCTTTGACAATTAAACGATGCGAACGTTCTTTTCGCTCCACCAACTTCTTTTTCTGCTCCAAAAGATTTTTATTATGAATCGCATGTTCCAATTGCTTTCTGCTTTTTTCCATGTTGGCTTTCAGTTCTTCCAGTGACATGGATTCATATTTCGGATTTTTTGCTCTGCTCACTTTCCTGTCCTCCTTTTTTTGTAAACAAAAAGAACCGGTCTTCTCATAAATTTCGATTCCTGGATATAAAAAACAGAGGTCGTTGTTTCACAATAAAGAAATACTGACCTCCGCAATTTTTAAATAGATTAATTATTACAATAGGATAGGCTTCATGCCGCAAGGGGAAATTATCCCCTTGCCCGAAATCTGTGATTTCGCTAGATTCCCGGATTGAGATTTTTCAAAATCGGGAACAGCACCGCAGGTCGCACGATACAGGCAGATATAATTGCCTGTATAGAAGTGCGCTCTTAGCTTTGCTAAGAGAATTATGCCGTATCCGGCTTGCTACCTTTAATCTGTAAATTCCATTATCTCATCAATCGTACAATCCAATTTCTTACAAATCTTCTCGATTGTTTCCATTGACACATATTGATTCTTCCCCATTCTGGCAAGGATATTTGCACTAATCCCGGTAAGGTGTTGCATTTCTATCCGCTTCATATTTTTATCAATGAGCTGTTTCCACAATCTGTTATAACTTACACCCATAAATAACCTCCACATTTGTATTAGATAGATTTCTATTTTTACTAATCAAACGGAATTTCTCCGTCCTTCGCTTCCATAAATCCGTCTTTATCTGTTTTCGATGTTTCTGATGAATCTACCCCAGCACCGCTGTCCTTGTTCTGGGCAAATTCATGTTCTTCCACAATCACATCTGTGGTATAAATTGTTTTCCCGTCCTTATCCTTATAGCTACCAGTACTGATACGACCGCCAATCACAATCCTCATTCCTTTATGAAGATATTTCTGTGTAAACTCTGCACTCTTACCAAACGTGATACACGAAATAAAATCTGCTTCCTGTTCTCCGTCACGTTTATATCTTCTGTTCACTGCCAGAGTATATCTGGCTACTACCATATCATTATCTTTTCCGGCATATTTGATCTCTGGATTCTTTGTCAGTCTTCCCATTAAAATCACTTTATTCATAGTCGTTACATCCTTTCCAGGCATTTTGCCCTGTAAACATTTTTCAGTTACTTTTTTGCAGTGGTCTGTCGTGCGTTTCCCTTTCACCTGCAGTCGTCTCAGACTGCCTCTGCCTGCATACACAGGTCACTGACCATAAGGCTTTGGTCAGCCGCCCATCATCGGGAGTGTCATTATGATTCCGCTTGCTTTCAGAAAAAGAAAGGTCATGGCAGAATTCCTGGTAGGCTTTCAGGGTGCACTTATCAATTGTCAAGGTTCAGCGAAGGAACATTCCAAAATGTCCTCTAATTACTAAAGTCAAATGACTTGGCAGAATGCAAAAAAATCGTGATATTTTTTTGCATTTTTATCATTTTTTCTTTTAATTTCATTAGTCCCTTCACATACTCTGTACTGGGACAAGCAAAATCGGACATGATTTTGGGAATTTTTGAAAATAATTATTCCTCTACCTATAAAGCTTTGGAAACGGTATTTACCAATCCTCTTTTGCAAGTTTTTTTGCATAAATAAAATATTCATTCACTAATTGCATATTCCAGAGAACGTGAGGACGATATTTTCTTAGGAAACTCATTTTTTCACTAATCACACGTGGCAGAAGATATAAAGTCAGATAATTTTTAAAAAACGCAAAAAAAAATAGGCACTAACCATTTACGGTTAATGCCATTTGGATTGACTATTATTTCATTCGTCCATTCTTATCACGTCCCAATAAATCTTCATCTGGTCGTTCTTTGTTATTGACCCCATCTTTTATATCCTGATATAAGTTTCGCTGTGGTTGAAGATTTAATTCATCTATTGTAAGTAACCAGTTTCCACTGAAGTAATTTGCCATCCGATTGTTTGAAGCAGATATCTCATTAAGTTTGGATCCAATTTCCCTAAGACGATCCTCTATAGGATTGTCTGTCTCACCTGCATAACAAATACTTCTAGAATACTGTGTTTTCTTTTTATTATTTCCTTTTATATATGAAACATGTACTTTGACAGTCGGTGCTATTTCAGTTGAAATATTTGCTCCTGCTTTCGCAATATATCCTGTAACCTTTTCATTTGGATATAATGTCAATTCACTTTTAAATATTTTAGCGATATCAAAAAGCGTTTCTTCACCATTATTTGATATTTCATCAAATATTATTTTTATCTCTATAGCTTCCGACTGTCCAGTATTTTTTATTGTAAGAAATAGAAGCCCACAATTATCTACTAATTGAAATGATAAAAGCGGATTTAAACTTTCTATGTATTGTTTCCGCGTTTTATAGCTAAAATAAATACTGCTTCCCACAGCGATAGCTGATAAAATCACCGACAGTAATGCAATTTTATTCGACGTTGATGTATCAGCTATTGCACGAAGTATTTTTATAATTTCGTCTATTTTCTCCGTATTCATTCACTCCTCCATGTCTACTCAATCATAATATTCTTCATCAAAATCAACTTTTTTCAACTCTTCATCAAAAATAGCTTCTTTAATTGTGTTTACGCATTCATCCAGGTTTTTTTCTATGTCACTTTCCCAGATTCTTATTACCTTCCATCCCATGGCATAAAGCAATTTCGTATTTTTGTTATCTCTTTCCACATTTTTTATGATTTTGTTTCTCCAATAATCAGAATACCCTTGTAATTCTTCCTCAAACGATTTTTTTCCTCTTATAGCCCAATTATGTCCATGCCAAAAATCCCCATCACAAAATATAGCGATCTTATTTTTTGTGATAACAATATCCGGTTTACCTGGGAGTTTCTTGTAATTTACACGATAACGTATCTTATTCTTCCATAAAGCTTTTCGTAAAAGTAATTCCGGTTTTGTATCCTTAGATTTAATTGCGGACATAATTTTATGTGTAACTTCTGGTGTTCTTTCTTTATGTGTCATAAAAATACCACCTTTAAATCACAATTTATAATTAAAGAATTCTCTTTCCATACTTACTCCATTAGATTTATGGCAATATGGGCATAAATCTTCATCTTTTTCTCTAAATCCTTCTTCTTGAGGAATTATCTCTTGTCCATATGTTTTTCCACAATATCTGCAAATTGCTGTGTATCCTTTGTAATCATTTTTTCTATTCACATGACCGAAAAAGAGTGTTTCTAATACATCCATTGATACTTCATATTCGATACTTGTTAATCTCGATACTGCAGAACTCCATACTAAAATTCTCTTACCCAATTCCGAATTGCGAGTTGGATATCTTTCAAGCAAAACCGGGTGTCCCTTGTCCGCCATTGTCTGTAAAAAAATATCAACATTATTTTTTACTCGTCGAAATACTCCCGGAAATTTAACAACTTGTCCATTTGACATTTTCATTTCTTCTTGCCCGCCTGCTGAAAACTGATCTCTAATATGCGGATCAACCACTCCCTGTGAAGTTAACCATAACGCATATCTATCATAATCTCCACCAAATACTTCGGGATAATTAACACAACCATATATTGTTAATTTTCTTTTTTCATCAGTCGATACATTCTTCCATAATCTTATAGTTGCAGAAACCGTTTCATCCGCAGCATCTCCTGCCCACCAAAGTCTTTCCCCTGGCTTTAATTGGCTTCTATAATATTTAGAAACCGGGGCAATAGGATTTTCCATCTGTCGTAACTCATCATATGGAATACCAATTTTATCAAAAATTGTTTCACCTTTATTCAATTTCATGTTAATCAAATATCTCGGCATATGAGTAACAGCAATTCCATATAAACATTCCTCATATGGTTTTGAAATGAATTCTACAGAATTACCGCCCAATTTTCCAAATGTCATATATATTCTTTCAACATCAGCCACTCTTGTTGTTTCGAGGATGCTACTTCCAGTTGATGTCCAATGGTTTTCCTTGGTACTTTTTACTTCAACTCCATAGAACTTAGCAGCAACAATGTCTGGGAATTTTTGCCCAGATATTTTCTCGATCGTATTTTCAAATGGTGTTCCTATAGCACACTCTTCCAATGCAGATTTTACATCATCCTCCAAAGGATTGCCGCCTCGAGTTGCATAATATTTTGGTCTTTTTTTTGCGTCTTCATTTAATGCCCGATCTGTTTTTAACATTAAATTTTTAAATTCTATCAAATCTGGTTTTGAATTAACTGAAACTATCATTTACGCTCTCCTTAAAATAAATATTCCATTTCTGTTCAAGGTTCTTAGCTATATTATAAGCCATTATACAAGGTACCGCATTACCAATTATTTTATACGCTTCGCTTGCTGATACTCCTTTGTTCTTTTCAGTCTTTTTCAAAATGAACTGATAATCATCCGGAAATGTCTGGATACGAGCACATTCTCTTATGGTTAATCTACGCTCTTGTAAATGATTTAAAAGTTCTTCCTCATGTTTTCCACCATGTTCTTTACTCAATCTCCTAAATTCAATATTCCCATGATGTTCCGATCGTATCGTCGGCGCAACTCCGTCCATTTTAACTTCTATCTGCCCTTGGCAATGTTTTCCCATATATTTGGCTTTAGAATATTTTTTTTGAGACATATCATTACTGCATTCCGGTTCTTCTAGATTTATAAACGCATCATTACACGTTACAACAGGAAATAAAAACTCCCCATGTGTTTTTATTGGATATGGATCATACTCGGTAGGAATTACTTTTGTTCCTAATGCCTTTTTTGCTGATTGAGTTAACGCACTTTTTTTAAACCCTAAAAATATAACTCTTTCTCTTGACTGAGGAACACCATAATCTGGAGCATACAAAACCTTTGCAGGTACAACCAAATATCCACCATTACCAGCTTCTGAAAAATCATGTTCAATAATTTCTTTTACATCTTCAAGATTAGTTAACCCCTTAACATTTTCAGCAACAAACAACTTTGGCTCTGTTATGCTTATTACTTCCCTCATCCACATATAAAGTTGTCCACGGCTCTCTATTGATGGTTCATCTTCTGCAAGCTTTTCTCCCAAATGACTTTTCTGTGAATTAAATCCTAATCTTTTCCCAGCTATAGAAAAATCTTGGCACGGAAATCCTCCTGTTACAACATCTATATTGTTTGGAAATACATTTTTACCTAATTTTGCCTCCTTCACCAAATCAACTATACTTTCCAAATGATAGATTTCATTAGCGTCCGGCTTTTTATGTCCAAAATATGATACCCATGCAGCTTTTGCATCTGGGCGAATATCATTGGCAAAAACCGTTTCAAATACTGTAGGAGCAACTCTTACCCAATCTCCTGCTTCTTCCTGAATCCAATCAGAGTGCAATTTATAGTTAATTGATTTTTTCAGACACCAAAAATCCCCCTCAAATCCAATATCCATTCCACCACATCCAGAAAATAACGACAACAATTTCATTCTTTTAGTTCTCCTCAGATTCAACAAATTCTAAAATATCATTCGGTGTACAATCCAATGTCACACATATTTTTCCTATCACTTCTATCGAAACAAATTCATCTTTTCCAAGATGCGCTAATGCATTGCTACTAATTTTAGCACTATGCATTAAATCAACTTTTTTCATTTTTTTATCTATTAGTAACTTCCACAATTTATCATAACATACCGTCATCAAATCCCCCCTATCTCAAATTCTTCTTTCAATATAACATGTTTTTTCTGTATTCTCAATTTATTTTCTTATTTCTCAAATTTATTTTTATTTAATAATCTATGCAAATCGGAGATATGTGTATAAACTTTTCATTTTCTAACACATATCTCCGAATATATTTAATACGATAATGTCTTCTTTATTTTTTTATGATTTTATAAATATGCATTCCGTCTCTTAGTCCCAATCGATAAAAGAATTTCTCCGTATCTGCTCCACCGCTGAATATAACATCACAGTATTTCGTAATTACTTCTTCCTGATCCGGTGGCAGACTTCCACCACCTTCTTGTAGGCTTTCTCAACTTCATCTGGTTCCACTTCTGTCTGCTGTTTCAATTTCCAAACAGTATACGATTTCCCCATATGTTCTGTAATCGTCAGGTTGATATATTCTTCAATCTCTTTTGTTATTTTCATTCATAACCACCATTTCTTTCACACACCTTACTCCGTCAAAGCATCCAGCATAACCCGAATTACTTCTTTCAACATCAATCCATCTCTTAATCCCATACGGTAATAAAATTCATTCAGATCACTACATTTATTTGACGTTTCAGTCATGTAATCAAATAAGATCGTTCCCTGTTTAGGCGAAAGATTCTGAAATATCTTTTGTAATTTCATTTCCAATTTTTCATTGAATGGATCATATTGCTGTCCGTCTTTTTCTTGATAGACCTGCTCCATTCTCTCTCCGATAAGATCATTCATAAATTCTTCCATTCTTTCTGTTAATTCCATCCTTTTAATCTCCCATCAATCTGATTTTTATTGCTTCCAGCCACACAACGAACCAACTTGCAATAATAGGCAACACATACAGTACGAACCCCACCACAAGCATTCTAATCGTCTCTGTGCCTGTTTCCTGCCCGAATCCATACCCCAATATAGCTGTAATACAGATAATCCCTGACAGTATATGAAATACAGTTGCGGACAGCCATGTGACGAACATGACCACCAGTTGTACAATTGTCAGGCTTATATACACTGGCAATAACAGAATCCTTATAATGAGTTTTACAACTACCATGACTGTCCCCCCCTTTCACTGTTTCAGATAACTCCGATAATTATCAATCACAGAATCTGTAACACCGTTTTTGTACACTTTACGGATATCAACAATTTTTTCATCTTTCAATGCTTTCAGCCAATCCAGTAAATTTTTTCTGCTGTTTGCAAAATTGCAATATCCTCCATCTGCATATTCAATTCTGTATCTCATACGCTCCTCCTATACATATACCAATTCACTCAATACAATTTCCTGCACACAATTCCTGATGTTATTACACTGTCGTACCCACTCCATAGGATTCTTTGCTTTTAATTTCTCTGTTACCCCTTCTGCACTTCTCATCTGTGCCTCTATCAATTCATACCGTTCCTGTGCCTGTTCATTCAAATCTGCCAGGTAGCTGTCCAGTTTTCCAGTCAACAGAAGATAAGAATACATGCCTGATTTATAATTTTTCAGATATTCTTTCCGAAGTATTCCCCAGTAACCAATCGGTCTGGTTTCCTCTGGCAAGTCTATCATTGGCAGATAATAATCTCCTACCAACACATAATCTAATCCATTACTGTCATCATACAATATTTTTTTCTGATTACTCATGTCCTTCTCCTCCATCAAATCTTTCTCTGCTCTCTCAGATATTCTTCAAATATACTTCTTCGAATCAGCACTTTTTTCCCGATTTTATATACTGCCCCTGCTTCATGTGCCATACGGACTACTGGTTTGATTCCCAGCCTGTAATATTCACATGCCATATTGTAGGTCACATAGTCATGGCTCATAAATTCCAGATCTTCGTCGTCAATCTCATTTGAAAACATCCATACATTACCGCTCATCTGCCATTTCCTCCTTACCTTTTCCTGTCGCTGGTTCATGGAATCGTTCCAGATAGGCATCAAAAATATCCCGGTTGATCAATACGGTTCCATCTATTCTGTAAATCGCACCTGCGTCACTGGCAAGTTCAAATAGCTTCTTATGAGAAATACTGTAAATAATCTCTGCCTGCTGATAACGCAGATACTGTCGGCGTAATTTTCTAAGCTGCTCCGGTACTTCCTTCATACTTGTGATTAGTTTATAATTTTTATCCATGATTCTTTCCTCCAAAATTAGATTCACTGTTTTCCAGAAGTTGACTGCCGGGATATATTTTTTAGTACGAAAAAAGCACCTCTCAGATTAACTCTAAGAAGTGCTCTTGTTGTCATACATATCAATCATTGATCCAGTGAATCAATTTTGATTTCATTCTCAAACCTGTGTCCTTTCACCTGAAATTCGTCATGCTTCATAACGATTCATTATTATCCCAAATTTTGTTGTCAAATTGTTGTCAACTGTGGTCTGACATCATGGTTTTAGAGATTTTATATTTAATTTTAGTACAGCTTTGCACCTGCCGGAATATGGTTATCAACCATCAGAAGATGAAGTTTTTCTTCGCCCTCTTCCTCATGGATTGCACTAAGTAACATTCCACAAGAATCAATTCCCATCATGGCTCTTGGTGGCAGATTTGTGATTGCAATCAGTGTCTTTCCAACTAACTCTTCTGGCTCATAATAAGCGTGAATACCGCTTAAAATGGTTCTGTCTGTGCCTGTTCCGTCATCAAGAGTAAACTGTAACAGCTTCTTTGACTTCGGTACTGCAACGCACTCTTTAACCTTTACTGCACGGAAATCTGACTTGCTGAATGTATCAAAATCAACCATTTCTTCAAACAATGGCTCGACTTTTACCTTAGAAAAATCAATCTTTTCAACCGGTTTTTCAGTCTCTGCCGGAGCTGCTTCAGAAGTCTTGGAAGCTTTCTTATCAGCGTCCAGTGACTTCATTGTCGGGAAGAGCAGCACATCCCTAATCGCAGGTGAATCTGTAAGCAACATAACAAGTCTGTCGATACCATAACCGATACCGCCTGTTGGTGGCATACCTACTGCAAGTGCGTTAAGGAAGTCCTCATCTGTGTGCTGTGCTTCCTCATCACCGTTCTCTGCGTTCTTATCCTGCTGTGCAAAACGCTCTCTCTGGTCGATTGGGTCGTTAAGCTCTGAGTACGCATTACACATTTCCCATGTGTTAATGAAAAGCTCGAAACGCTCAACCTTCTCTGGATCAGATGGCTTCTTCTTAGTAAGTGGAGATATTGCAAGAGGATGATCCATAATGAATGTAGGCTGGATTAAATTCTCCTCGCAGTACTCCTCAAAGAAGAGGTTGATGATGTCGCCCTTAGTGTGACGCTCCTCGAACTCAATTCCTCTCTCCTTAGCAAGAGCCTTAGCTTCTTCGTCAGTCTTAATTGTATCAAAATCAACACCGGCATATTCCTTAATTGCGTCATTCATAGTAAGTCTTCTGAATGGCTTTCCAAGGTCAATCTCAGTGCCGTTGTAAGTAATCTTAGTTGTACCGCATACAGTCTCGGCAAGGTGTCTGAACATGCTCTCTGTAAGTTCCATCATACCTTCGTAATCTGTGTATGCCTGGTAAAGTTCCATAAGTGTGAACTCAGGGTTGTGTCTTGTATCAACACCCTCGTTACGGTATACTCGTCCGATTTCGTAAACTCTCTCAAGACCACCAACGATAAGTCTCTTAAGATAAAGCTCTAATGAAATACGAAGCTTAACGTCCTCGTCAAGTGCGTTGTAATGAGTCTCAAATGGTCTTGCAGCAGCACCACCAGCATTAGATACAAGTGTTGGTGTCTCAACTTCCATGAAGTCTCTGCCATCAAGGAACTTTCTGATTTCCTTGATAATCTTTGATCTCTTTACAAATGTTTCCTTAACATCAGGATTCATTATTAAATCAACATATCTCTGACGGTATCTCATATCAGTATCTGTGATTCCGTGGAACTTTTCTGGAAGTACCTGTAAGCTCTTAGAAAGAAGAGTAATCTCCTCAGCATGAACTGATATCTCTCCTGTCTTAGTTCTGAAGATAAATCCCTTGATACCGAAGATATCACCGATATCAGACTTCTTGAAGTCTGCATATGCTTCTTCGCCAATTGCATCTCTTGAAATATATGCCTGCATTCTGCCCTTAAGATCAGCAATGTTACAGAAAGATGCCTTTCCCATTACTCTCTTGAACATCATACGTCCAGCAAAGCTTACATTGATTGGAGAAGCATCCATAATAGCTCTTCTCTCATTGTAATCAGCAGTAACTGCTTCTCTTGCCTGCTGCTCATCTAAACCTTCAGTATTAACTGCTGGTCTGTCACCGAGAAGTTCCTTCTCATGTGCTTCATAGATAGTTCTTATTTCGTCTGTGTGATGTGTTACATCATACTTTGTTATCTGAAATGGATCCTTACCTGCGTCCTGAAGGTTCTTTAACTTTTCCATACGAACCTTAATCTGCTCGTTAACGTCAGGCTGCTGTGCAGATTTATTATCTCCCATGAATGAGTATCTCCTTTTCTATATGTTACTGAAAATTAGTCGTTCTTTACAGATACAACTGTATATTCAATCTCTCCAACAGGTGCTTCTACCTTAACAGTATCACCCTTCTTCTTTCCAATAAGAGCTGCACCAAGTGGTGACTCATTAGAAATCTTGTTATTAAGGCTGTCTGCCTCTGATGAACCAACGATTGTATACTCGATATCCTCATCGAATTCTACGTCGTGAAGTACAACAACGCTCTCCATCTTAACTACATCTTTATTCTTATCGTTATCCTGAATAACCTCACAGTTAGCAAGAATTGCTTCAAGTTCTGCAATTTCTGTTTCAATATCTCTCTGCTCGTCCTTAGCTGCATCGTACTCAGCGTTCTCTGATAAATCGCCCTGCTCTCTTGCTTCCTTTAACTTCTGGGCAACTTCCTTTCTTCTGACAACCTTAAGCTCCTCAAGTCTTGCTACTCTTTCGTCATACCCCTTTTTAGTAAGAAACTGTTTCTCTGCCATGTTCTTATCACCTTTCTATATATATGCTACACTAATATGCTTCTGCTCTACTAGAGAATAAAACCCCACAAGCGTCACAATATTATAAACTATCAGTTCCTGTCTGTCAATGCAGCCCTTCCAGTATCCTGTCCACAAGCCCATCAAACTGTTCCAGATTAGTAACCTGGTTAGCTTCATTTCTTAATGCTGCTGCATGCTTGATTCCTGCTGTATACCATGCAAAATGTTTCCTCATCTCGCGGATTCCTGTAAACTCGCCTTTTATCTCACACAGTCCTTTGGCATGTCTCTTAATCATCTGGCATATTTCTTCAACAGATGGAGGTGCAATTATTGTACCATTATTCATATATTCAGAAACCTGTCTGAATATCCATGGATTTCCTCTTGCTGCCCTTCCAATCATTATTCCGTCACAGCCTGTCTGCTTCATCATATTAACAGCATCTTCGCCGCTTTTAATATCGCCATTACCAATAACTGGAATCGATACTGCTTCTTTGACCTGTCTTATTATATCCCAGTCTGCATGTCCTGAATAATACTGCTGCCTTGTTCTTGCATGGACTGCAACGGCAGCCCCGCCTGACTCCTCAATAACATGTGCTATCTCAGGCGCATTTATACTATTCTCATCAAATCCTGCCCTTATCTTGATTGTAAGTGGCTTATCAAGTGCATCAGCCATCTTCTCGACTATTCTTCCGACAAGCACAGGGTCCTTCATAAGTGCCGAACCTTCGCCATTATTGACTACCTTTGGAACAGGACATCCCATATTGACATCAATTATATCAAACTCTCTTTCAGAAAGTCTCTTCGCTATATCAGCCATGATATCAGGATCTGAACCGAAAAGCTGCAATGCAAGCGGACGCTCCCCCGGCACCGTCTTCATCAGGTCTTCTGTATTCTTATTGTTATACAGCACTGCTTTGGCGCTGACCATCTCTGTACACATAAGCCCACAGCCCTGCTCCTTGCATAAAAGTCGAAATGGCAGGTCTGTTACTCCTGCCATCGGTGCCAATGCAATATTGTTCTTTATCTCAACATTTCCAATTCTCATAATTACTCCATGCCTAAGAAGAATACCTTGAAGAACATCTCAAGTGATTCAAGAAGTTCTCTCTTCTCATACTGATACTTCTTGACAAGCATACCGCATGCTATCTCGTCATACAGTAAATCACCCTCGTCTGCTGATGATTTGAACAAAAGATTGCCCTCCTCATCGAATTCCATATCAAGTATTCCGCCTACTTCCTCTGTGAAAAGAACGCACATAATCTTTAACTCGTTCTTTACATCATCAGGAAGCTTATCAAAATCAGGGTTAAAATAGTATTTCTTCTCATAAGAATTAGATACACATAAAACTACATTTTCATCAAACATATCCATATAATCCTCTCACAGAAACCTCTCCGGTTCTGATAATCTTCTCGCCCTCGTCTGTCTTAATGATAAGCTCGCCCTCATCATTGATTCCAAGTGCTTTTCCAACAATTTCCTTGTCAGCATATATTGCCTTGACGTCGCCGCCCTTATTGACAAGCATTGAATTATAGTCTTCTTTAAGTCCAGCCAGATTCTGTGTCTTAACAAATGTATCATAGTACTTTGCAAAGCTCTCTGAAAATGCGGCTACTATACGACTTCTTTTCAGATGGTCGCCAGTCTCAAGATACAAAGAAGAAGCTGTCGCCTTGATTGAATCATCAAATTCTGTCGTATTAACATTAATTCCCATACCGATAACTACATAATGTATGTAATCCATCTCAGCACTCATCTCTGTTAATATTCCACATACCTTCTTCTTATTAAGAACTATATCATTAGGCCACTTTATACGGCACTCTGCGTCATGTCCGTCCTCTGTAAGAACATTGTGGATTGCCTCCTGAACAGCCATGGCTGCCACTATTGTAAGCATTGACGCATTGACTGGTGCTATATCCGGTCTTAAAAGAAGTGACATCCATATCCCGCTTCCTGCAGGAGACACCCAATTCCTGCCTCGTCTGCCACGGCCACCTGTCTGGCTCTCTGTTATATAAAGTGTTCCATCATCTGCATTATCTCTCTCTGCCGCTCTCTTAGCTTCGTTGTTGGTAGAATCTGTCTCGTCATAATACACTACTTCGCGGATAATTCCGGTTGTACTGCCTGTATCCACACATGTAAGCTGACTCATTATCTCACTTGATGTAAGAATATCAGGATACTGTGTTATATGATATCCCTTATTCTGGACTGCCTCTATAACATAGCCTTCTTCTTTTAACTGGTTTATCACCTTCCAGACAGCCGTTCTTGAAACCCCCAGCATATTGCACAGTTCCTGCCCTGACACATATCCATCTGATTTTCTCAAAACATTTAAAATCTTAGTCTTCATACCATTACCCGCCATGCTATTACTGCCATAAGCAGAAGTCCTAACGTAACAACTGTAAGAATAACACCTGACACCGTTCTGTCACTCATGAAATTCTTAGCTGCTGTAAGTCCGTTAACTAATGCTCCAAGCATGAATTCCACAGCAAATAATATTCCGCTTCCACTGCGCAGGAAAAGTATAATTATGAATACCACTCCTATTGCAAATGTGAGTGCTATATTGGCATAGTCTATGAGCATCTTGCTCTTTCTGTACGCGCCACTCGTTGTATAATACATAACGCCTCCATACCTTACGAATTAACCGTTGCGAATTACATTTTTACTTATAAGCTCCAAGTGTAGCTGCCATTACAGCCTTTATTGTATGCATTCTGTTCTCTGCCTCGTCGAATACAACTGACTGCTCTGACTCAAATACTTCATCTGTAACTTCCATCTCATCAAGACCGAATTTGTCATGAATTTCTTTACCAATCTTAGTCTTAAGGTCATGGAATGCAGGAAGACAGTGCATAAATATTGCGTTCTTAGAAGCATTGTCCATAACTGCCTTGTTAACCTGATATGGAAGAAGTGCCTTGATTCTCTCTGCCCATACTTCGTCAGGCTCACCCATTGATACCCATACATCTGTATATAATACATCTGCGTCCTTAGTTCCTGCCTTAACATCTTCTGTAAGTGTTACTGAACCACCGCTTATCTTTGCCCACTCCTCACACTGTGCAACAAGTTCCTTGTCTGGAAAATATTCCTTTGCTGTACAGGCTGTGTAATGAAGTCCTAACTTAGAGCAGACTATCATAAGTGAATTACCCATGTTGTATCTTGCATCACCCATGTATACGAACTTAACGCCCTTTAATCTGCCAAGCTTTTCCTTGATTGTAAGCATATCTGCAATCATCTGTGTTGGATGGTATTCGTTAGTAAGTCCGTTCCATACAGGCACGCTTGAATATTTTGCAAGGTCTTCAACTATCTCCTGACCGAATCCTCTGTATTCGATTCCTTCAAACATTGTACAGAGAACTCTTGCTGTATCAGCAATGCTCTCCTTCTTGCCAATCTGTGAACCTGTAGGGTCAAGATATGTGACACCCATACCAAGGTCATGGGCTGCTACCTCAAATGAGCAGCGTGTTCTTGTACTTGTCTTCTCGAATATAAGTGCAACATTCTTTCCGATAAGTGGCTGTTCTACAATACCCTTTTTCTTCTTATCCTTAAGCTCTGCTGCTAAGTCTATCAAATATAAAATCTCCTCAGGTGTGTAATCCTTGAGTGTTAAAAAGTCGCGTCCCTTTAAATCCATAACATCCTCCTGTCTGTATGGCAAATTCGCATACATTGAATAATTAATAACTTTGTTCATTCTATCGCAATTATAGTACTTCGTCAAATGCGTTGTTTAATTTGTGTAGTTGCAAAACGGTCGGTTGTGGGAGATAGCAGATAGCTTCCGTTAAACTTCTCTGCATAATAATAGGCACTGGGCGTTCCATGCTTCGTCCCCGACCGTTAACGCTGGCAACGCACATCCTTGTGCGTGCCAGCTCACGCGTCCGTCCATGGACGCGTGTACACTCGTTCCTTCTACATGCCCAGTACCTTTATTATGCGTTCAGTTTAAAGTCAGCTCTCCGCCATCCCCCACAACCTCCCTTCCTCCACACTTCTCCAAATTCAGGTCAGAGTAGCTTTCCTCTCCTACACCTCTCCGGACTGGTTCGCCTTTCGGCTGCCAGTTTAAAAGGCTGCACAACCACTCTACTTTCCATCATAATTCATGGGAGGGTATTTGCCCCGTCCCATGAATATTCCGCATCTGCCACACCTTCCGTCCGCCAATAAAAAAGGTGGTGTGGCTTTTCTGACTGCAAACTATGCACATAATAAAAGCATTGAGCAAAATCACTACCTAAGTGTACGCGCGTCCACGGACGGACGCGCGAGCTGTCTCGTGCATGGATGCACGTTGACAGCGTAACGAGAACTTAAACAGCCTTCCACGCTCAATGCTTATTATTATGTAGCGTAGTTTGTACGGAAGAAAACCACACCACCTTTTTTATCCCTTAATGGAATATATGATCTCCAATTATTACAAAATCTGAATAGTTGTTAACATCTACAGTATATAATGCCCTGAATGATGTATAACCACCTATATTATTAACGCCTGATAATGCTTCAAGTGCTGCCTGCATGCATTCTGTGTTTCTTGGACCATTTGCAAGTCTTGCTGCAAATCTGTCTGATGGATTACCAGCGCCATCTGATACACCAGAGAACTGTGATCTCTGATAAACAACACCCGAAACTGTCCCCGGATAATGTCCGCTTCGCACTCTGTTAAGAATAACATTTGCAACAGCGAGCTTTCCTGCATATGGCTGATATGCAGCCTCCCAGTCTATGATACATGCCATAAGCCATATATCATCATCTGATACGCTCATAGTTGGGTTATATGTTATATCTGTTCCTGATATTGTATTAGCAATTATCTTCTGTCGTCTTGCTTCCTCTGCTGCAGCTGCTGCTCTTTCAGCTTCTGCCTCTGCCTCAAGTCTTGCTTCTTCTGCAAGTCTTGCAGCCTCTTCTTCTGCTTCAATAGCTTCAATCTCTGCTATTGTATATCCTGCAAGAAGATTATCTGTTCCAATCTGTTCTGCTATAGCCTCTGCTTCTTCTCCAAAACATAAGCACTGTGTCTGTACATAACCTTCGCAGTTTCCTGAACTAACTTTAGTCCATTCCTTTCCGACCATATCAACATCCACAAGTGTGTTAGTATATAATCTTCCCACAACCTGCGCTGTCTCTTCGTCAGAAGTGTCATAAACATCAAGATAAGGATCAGTAATTGCTACTGCCTTGTTCTTGTATGTTCCTGTTTCTTCATACCCAGTCACAAGAACCTCTTCTGTATTAGCTGAATAAGATGCAACCTTAATTCCCGTGTCAGTATTCTGTGTTTTCTCATAGGTAGTTGCCACTGCTGGAAGAACCGGTGTCATAAATAACACAATCGCAGCTCCCACATAGCAAGCAGCTTTGCTACTTCTAAGTTTCATATTATACTTCCCTTTCCGGCGGCTTATTTAGCTTCGCCTGTAAATTGTTACAGAAATGTTACAATTTATTACGGAAATATAATAGCAAAGTTACAGTAATTTGTCAAATATGTTAAAACCCGCTCTATGAGCGGGTTTGCGGGTTTGTTTATTAAATTCATTTTACAAAATATAGTATATGACCATATATATAGTTGGTTATCTACACACTTCTCTGTCTGACAGCTTCGTATGTAAGAATTGTACATGCTATTGCCGCATTAAGAGATTCAACCTCTCCCTGCATCGGAATTCTTATAAGTGTATCTGCCTGCTTAGTGATATCATCTGTAAGTCCATTCCCCTCATTACCTATTAGAAATGCGGTTCCTTCCCTGTAATCTTCACCAAGATATGTATTCTTTCCGTCAAGATGTGCAGCATATACCTTAATTCCTGCATTCTGACACTGTGAAACTGCATCGCTAAAATCCTGCACATAAACAAATGGCACTCTGAATATAGAACCCATTGTTGACCTTATTGTCTTAGGATTATATATATCCACAGTATTAGAACTCATAACAACTCCAGTAACGCCTGCACCTTCACCCATCCTTAATATAGTTCCCAGATTACCCGGATCCTGAAGATTCTCAACAAGAATCAGCAACGGATTGTCGGTAAGCATATCTGAAATACTGCTGTCCTTCATTCTTACAACCGCCATAATCCCCTGTGGTGTCTGTGTCTGTGACATTCTGTCAAATACATTATCGGCGACAATCTCAATATTGTCAGAAGAAATCCCCTGCTTCTTAACCAGCTCATGCACATACTCAGGATTGTTACTATGAAATCTTTCAGACATATATATCTTCACCAGCAAATCTGCTGGCACCTCAGATACCATGCGGACTCCCTCTACAACATATTCTTTATTCTTCTTTCTTTCCCTGGCCTTAGAAAGCAATGATATAACATGCTTTACCTGTGAACTGCTCGTACTGGTTATCATTATGAGGTTACCTTTCTGCCATGCATTACTTAGAAAGTAACGCACTTATATTAAATTCATAATCATTAATATCCTTAGTCATGGCAAGTGCTTCATCAATATCATAATCAACAAACTTACCATCCTTGTATGCTACAAGTCTGTTACTCTTTCCTTCAGCAAGAAGATCAACCGCATAAGCACCCATAATAGACGCATACATTCTGTCCTTACATGTTGGTGAACCACCACGCTGCATGTATCCTAAAATTGTAGCTCTTGTCTCAATACCTGTTGCAGCTTCAATTCTTCTTGCCATTCCTGTAGAATGTCCGATACCTTCAGCATTAATAATAAGATGGTGTTTCTTGCCCTTCTTTCTTCCTTCTATAATATGATTAATAAGAGCCTGCTCATCATTATCATATCTTTCCGGAAGGAGGATATCCTCTGCACCATTGGCAATACCACACCACAATGCTATATATCCTGCATTTCTTCCCATAACCTCGATAATACTGCATCTTTCATGTGATGTAGATGTATCTCTTATCTTATCAATAGCTTCCATTGCTGTATTAACAGCAGTATCAAATCCAATAGTATAATCTGTACATGCAATATCAAGATCAATTGTTCCCGGAAGTCCGATAGTATTAATTCCCTGTGCTGCAAGCTTCTGTGCACCTCTGAAAGAACCATCTCCACCGATTACAACTATACCGTCAATTCCATGCTTTCTGCATACTTCAGCACCTCTCTTCTGACCTTCTTCAGTCATGAATTCCATGCATCGTGCTGTATAGAGGACTGTTCCACCACGCTGGATAATATCAGCAACGCTTCGCTTGTCCATATCAATTATCTCATCATTAAGAAGTCCGTTATAGCCCTTCTGAATACCCTTGACCTTAAGTCCCTTATTCAAAGCAGTTCTTACAACTGCACGGATAGCAGCATTCATGCCTGGAGCATCTCCACCACTTGTTAATACGCCGATTGTTTTAATTTCCTTTGCCATAACTTCCCCTTTCTTATCTCTTAATATTACTTTCTGCTTTATGTTACCACATTATAAAAGAAAAATCTTCTTTTTTTGATAATTTTTTACCAATGTTAATTAAAATTTATGTTGTAGCAACATTTTTCTCACCATATTTACTCTTAAGAATATAAAGCAGGTCTGATGTCACCTTCACGCACTGACTCTGTGGAAGCGCTATTCTCTGTTTTTCTGCCACACAATATATTGTGACTGTGTCTTTACCGTCCGATTCTTTGAAAATATCAGTAAGCTCATCCCTGTGTGTCTCATACTCAGCAAGACTGTCAAACCTAAGCCACAATCTTCTTGGAACACTGTCAAAGCTCACAACACTGTCTGCCGTAAGTCTTGCTGGTTTGTCGGCATCTGCCTGTATTCTTCCCGTAACAAATACCTTGTTGGTCGTATCAAAAAGTCTTTTATATTTTTGATAATTTCTTGCAAACATGATTACCTCAACGCTTCCAACAAAATCTTCTATTGTAAGGTACGCCATCTGCTGGCCTGAACCGGTAGTAATAACCTTAATGTTACTTATAAGGCCACCTATCGTCTGCTTTGAACCGTTCATAAGCTTTGCCTGTCCGGTTTCCTCATCAATAAGAAAATCTGTACTTCTCGCAGAAATATGCTTCTCCCACATACCAGTATATTCATCCAGCGGATGTCCTGTTACATATACACCGAGAACTTCTTTTTCCCGTTCAAGCAGATCCTCCTTTTCAAACTCCTGAATATCAGGCACTTTCATTTCAAGGCTCTGTTTATCCTCTTCACTTACGAAATCAAATAGTGACATTTGTCCTGAAATAGCATCTTTATTCTGCTTAACAGCACTATCAATCATTCTCTCATAGACATTCATCATGCCCCGTCTTGTATTACCAAATGTGTCAAATGCACCTGCAAGTATAAGATGTTCCACTGTTCTCTTATTAATTACCCCTGCCATCCTTGTAATAAAATCCTGCATGGAGTGAAAATCGCCATTATTGGTTCTTTCTTCAATGATCGCAGTAATTGTAGGTCTTCCCATACTCTTTACCGCATTAAATCCAAACCTTATGTTCTTACCTTCAACACCGAACTCAGCAACTGATTTATTGACATCAACAGGAAGAATACTAATTCCCATCTCTCTAGCTGCAAGAATATATTCTGCGACCTTACTTGTTTTATCAGTTACACTTGATATCAGCCATGCCATATACTGTACAGGAAAATGTACTTTCAGATATGCTGTCTGATATGCCACAACCGCATAGCATGCCGCATGTGATTTGTTAAATGCATATTTTGCAAAGTCCTTCATCTCATCATATATCTTATTGGCAGTCTGTTCACTTATGCCATTCTTAATACAGCCTGGTACTCCGTTAGCCTCATTACCGTATACGAAATTCTGACGTTCCTGCTCCATTACATCAAGCTTTTTCTTAGCCATTGCTCTTCGCACATTATCACTACCGCCCCACGAATATCCGGCAAGGTCACGGACAATCTGCATAACCTGCTCCTGATAAACCATACAGCCATATGTCGGCTCTAAGATTGACTCTAACTGCGGGCATTCATAGGTTATGTTTCCCGCGTTCTCTTTTCCTTTAATATACTGTGGTATGAAATCCATTGGTCCCGGTCTGTAAAGCGATATACCGGCAATTAAATCCTCTAAACAATCCGGTTTTAACTCTTTCATGAAGTTTTTCATTCCGCCACTCTCTAACTGGAATATACCTGCACATTTGCCCTGACTTATACATTCAAATACAGCCTTATCGTTATATGGTATATTATCCACCGAAAATGCAGGGTCAATCTGCTGTTCACATTTTTCAGTCTGTTGGATTACAGTTAAGTTTCTAAGACCTAAAAAGTCGAATTTTAACAGTCCCAAATGTTCCAAAGTAGGACCTTCAAACTGCGTAACCTTAACATTATCTGCTCCAACTGCAACCGGAACATACTCTCCAACATCCTTCTGACTGATAAGAACACCTGAGGCATGAACTGAAGCATGCCTTGGCAGTCCTTCAAGTCTCTTTGCTTTATCTATAAGATCTCTCACTGTCTCATCAGCTTCATACAATGCCTTAAACTCAGCATTTGGCTTAATGTCCCTGTCTGCGTCACCATTCATTGCACTGTCAATCGTAACACCAACCTTCTGTGGTATCATCTTCGCAATGTTATCAACCATCGCATATGGAAGATCCATAACCCTTCCGACATCTTTAATAACGGCTCTTGCTGCCATAGTTCCAAATGTGATTATCTGGCACACACATTCTTTACCATATTTTTCTATAACATAATCAATAACCTTCTGTCTGCCTTCTGGTGCAAAGTCCACGTCAATATCGGGCATGGACACACGCTCAGGATTCAGGAATCGTTCAAATACAAGATTGTATTTAACAGGGTCAAGCGTTGTTATTCCAAGACAGTATGACACAAGACTTCCTGCCGCCGAGCCTCGTCCGGGTCCAACCGGAATATCATGTGTCTTGGCATAATTAATGTAATCCCACACAATCAGGAAATAATCGACATATCCCATTGAATAGATAACTGACAACTCGTAAGAAAGTCTCTGGAATATATCATTCGAATCCTCTGCCCTTTTTATAACAACATCTTTTCTGTCTGCAACTATTGATGCTTTTGCCTGCTCTATAATATCTTCAACGCATACATCTGCGGTCTTGTCCGGATATCTCTTCTTTAATCCCTCATAACATAAAGCATTAAGATACACCCATGAATTCTTTCCATATTCTTCAGGCACATCAAATGCTGGTAGCTTTGTAACTCCGAATTCTATCTCAACATTACATCTTTCTGCTATCTTATGAGTGTTCTCAACTGCTTCCGGTACGTATTTGAACAATTCCGCCATCTCTTCCTCTGACTTTAAATAGAACTGTCCACCCTCATATCGCATCCTGTTTTCATCAGAAAGCTTCTTGCCTGTCTGTATACACAATAATATATCATGTGCATCTACATCATCTGCATAGGTATAATGAACATCATTCGTACATACCAGTTCAATTCCGGTCTCATTATGCATACGCATAAGCTGTGGATTGACATAGTGCTGTTCTGCTATTCCGTGATCCTGTAATTCAAGAAAGAAATTTCCCTTTCCAAATATATCCTGAAGTTCAAGTGCAGCATCTCTTGCAGTCTCATACATGCCTCTTGACAGATATCTCTGCACCTCACCTGCAAGGCACGCACTCGTAGCAATAATTCCCTCGTGATATTCCCTTAGCACTTCCTTGTCTACTCTCGGCTTATAGTAAAAGCCTTCTGTAAACCCCTTTGAGACTATCTTCATAAGATTCTGATATCCGGTGTTATTCTCTGCCAATAATACAAGGTGATTATATTTATCCTCACTCTGTCCTGCGCCTTTATCAAACCTTGACCCCGGAGCTACATACACCTCACAGCCAAGAACAGGCTTGATTCCTGCCTTCTTAGCCGCCTCGTAAAATTCAATAACACCATACATCACACCATGGTCTGTTATTGCAAGGCTGTCCATGCCAAGTTCCTTTGCCCGTTTAGTAATCTCTTTTATCTTACTGGAGCCATCCAGCAATGAATATTCAGTATGCACATGCAAATGTGTAAAACTCATAGCATCTCCTCCCTATGTAAAAAAATATAACATATTTTCGTTTATTAATCAGCAATTTTATGATATTCTATATTTAATTATTAATGTAAGGGAGTTGTATTATGTTAATATCTGCTATTCCCGTAGGCGGGCCAATTTCAATTGAAATATCCATAGATAATGTCAGCTACGAGATGCCTTCCTCTGTTGTTGCATCCAAGAATGGCTACATTCTCATAGCGCCTTTTACATCAAAAGGTGCTGTAATAGATTTTTCTTCTTATAAGGATATTTTATTTAATCTTTATACCATAGACCCAGCAACAAAGAACCGTGTAGTCTGGAAGAATATTAACATAGAAACTATCACTTATAAATCAACCGGTTTCGCATCTGCTTACTACAAAATCTCGACCAATGTTTTTGCCAGCATTGCCTCTGAATGCGACAGAAGATTTAATCAGCGCATTTCAACCATGGCTTTGGGACATATCTCATCAGATACCACAGAAGCTGATATTCCGGTAACGTTAATTGATGTCAGTGATAAAGGACTTTCATTTTCGACCAGCAACGAACTATTATATAACTATAATAATACGTATATAACATTTTCAGATCAGGCAAACGGAAAGCAGTTTAACTTTCATTTTAAATGTTTTATCATACGCAGCCAGTTGTATGGAGAACGCTACATTTATGGATGTATTATCCCAACTCCGTCCCGTGAATATCTTACATATGTTTTTCTTAAAAAAATTGAATTCAGAATCAGTTCTGCTAAAGAACAGTCTGAACAGACCGCTCTTAAAGATGCTGCTGACGTTGCTTCACAATCTATTGAAAGCACTTCGTCAGGATATCATTCACACATATCTGAAAAGAATAAGCGTTGATATAAGGGGCATATCACAATGTGATATGCCCCTTTATTATTAATCATCTTCTTTTTCTTTAGCTGTATCATCAGATTCATTATCGTCTGAATGACTGCCAATATTCTTCCATATATCGCTTTCCGGCTCACCACTAACTGTCGATGAATAGCTTCCATCTTCATTAAATGTTACGCTTTCTGCCACTTTCTCTGATGTTGAGAATAATGAAGTATCAACCGGTTCAGGTATTCCCTTTGCCTCTCTGAATATCTTCATGAATTCCTTGCCTGTGATAGTCTCATGGTCATACAGATATCTTGCAAGCTGATCCATTACTTCTCTGTTCTCTCTTATAATCTGCTTAGCCTCTTCATAACATGACGCAATAAGCTTCTTTACCTCGTCATCAACCTCTGCCTCAGTTGCCTGTGCACAGTTCATAGATGCTCTTCCGCTAAGATATTCATCTTCAACTGTTGATAATGCAACAAGTCCGAATCTGTCTGACATACCATATCTTGTAATCATTGTCTTGGCAAGGTTAGTTGCTTTCTTGATATCATCATAAGCACCATTAGTAACTGAACCAAATACAACTTCTTCTGCAGCACGTCCACCAACAAGTGATATAAGGTCTGTCATAAGTTCATCCTTAGTCTCAAGATGCTTCTCTTCCTCTGGGAAGTTAAGCACATAACCAAGTGAACCATTAGTATGAGGTATAATAGTAATCTTCTGGACCGGATCAGAATTATTCTTGATAGCTCTTATAAGGGCATGTCCAATCTCATGGTAAGCAACAACCTGCTTTTCCTTCTTGCTAAGAACTCTTTCCTTCTTCTCCTTACCTGCTACAACTGTATCAAAAGCACCAAGAAGGTCCTTCTGGGTAACAACATTTCTTCCATTCTTAACTGCCGCAATAGCAGCTTCATTAATGATATTGGCAAGGTCTGAACCAACAAGACCGCTTGTTGCCATTGCAATCTCATCAAAATCAACTGTATCGTCCATAAGCACATCCTTAGAATGTACCTTAAGAGTCTCAATTCTTCCCTTCTTATCAGGTCTGTCAACGGTAATTCTTCTGTCGAGACGACCTGGTCTAAGTAAAGCCTTATCAAGTACTTCCGGTCTGTTAGTTGCTGCCAGAATGAATATTCCCTTAGATGAATCAAAACCATCCATCTCTGCAAGTAACTGGTTCAATGTCTGCTCACGCTCGTCATTGCCACCGCCATACTTGGAATCTCTGCTCTTACCAATAGCATCAATCTCATCAATAAATATAATACATGGAGCCTGCTTAGTTGCTTCCTTGAACAAATCTCTTACTCGTGATGCACCAACACCAACGAACATCTCTACAAAATCAGAACCTGCAAGTGAGAAGAACGGTACATCTGCCTCACCGGCTACAGCCTTAGCAAGAAGCGTCTTACCTGTTCCCGGAGGTCCTACTAAAAGTGCACCCTTAGGAAGCTTTGCACCAATCTTGGCATATTTCTCAGGGTAATGTAAGAAATCAACAATTTCTGTAAGTGATTCCTTAGCTTCATCCTGACCTGCAACATCCTTGAATGTAACACCTGTCTTTTTCTGGACATATACTTTGGCGTTGCTCTTTCCAACGCCCATTCCGCCCATCATTCCACCATTCTTAGCAATTCTTCTATATACAAATGCAAAGATTATATATATGAATAAAAATGGCAGTACATATGCAAGCAGAAATTCTACAATTGAAGAACTCGAATCCGGAATATATCCTTCAAACTCAATACCCTTTCTCTTAAGAAGTGGTACAAGAGTATCATCATTAACATACCCTGTATAATATGTGTATGAAACTCCTGCTATGCCAGACTGTTTCTCCTCTTCAACAGGTGTAATAAGAATTCTGTCCTGCTCTAATGCTACTTTCTTTACCTTATCTTCATCAATCATCTGCATGAACTGGTCGTAGCTTATCTCCTTGTAAGTTGCATTCCTAAACATATTGCTAAGAAGCGTAAGTCCGATAAATGTTACAACTGCCGCTATAATAATGAATATTATAAGGTTAACATTCTTTGGCTTCTTGTTATTATTGTTGTTATTATGATTATTGTTGCGGTTATCGTTATTATTATAACCATTGTCATAACCGTTGTTGTTATAATTATCCATACTCTTCTCCTGATATGATACTGTACTTATCTTAAGCATTTCCAAATAAGTCTGTTTTCATTATAAAGAAGGAAAAAATATAAATCAACCAAAATCTAAGTGTTTAATAAGATGTTTATATTTACTTTATATTCTTAGTTTTTTTCTTTAAACTATGGAAATTTGTAATACAGGGCTGTATAATATTGCATATTTTTTTGATTACACATTCAGATTGGAGGAAAAGATGGCTGTTAAATATGTATTTGTAACAGGTGGTGTTGTTTCCGGTTTAGGAAAAGGTATCACTGCCGCATCTTTAGGCAGACTGCTTAAAGCCCGTGGTTTTTCTGTAACCATGCAGAAGTTTGACCCTTATATTAATATTGATCCAGGTACTATGAACCCTATCCAGCACGGAGAAGTTTTCGTAACTGACGATGGTGCTGAGACAGACCTTGACCTTGGTCACTATGAAAGATTTATTGATGAGAGCCTTAATAAGAATTCTAATGTAACTACCGGTAAAGTATACTGGTCTGTATTACAGAAGGAACGCCGTGGAGATTTCGGTGGAGGCACAGTCCAGGTAATCCCTCATATTACTAATGAAATAAAGAGCCGTTTTTTCAGAGATTATTCAACTGATGAAACTAAGATTGCAATTATAGAAGTTGGTGGTACTGTTGGAGATATCGAGAGTCAGCCTTTCCTTGAGGCAATCAGACAGTTCCAGCATGAAGTCGGACATGAGAACGCAATTCTTATTCACGTAACACTTATTCCTTATCTTAAAGCATCTGGTGAGATGAAGACTAAGCCAACTCAGGCAAGTGTTAAGGAACTTCAGGGAATGGGAATCCGTCCGGATATTCTTGTGTGCCGTACCGAACATCCACTTGAGGCTGGTATCAAGGATAAGATAGCACTTTTCTGTAATGTACCTAAGTCTCATGTACTTCAGAACTTAGATGTTGAGATTCTTTATGATGCACCTCTTGCGATGGAAGAAGAACATCTTGCACAGGTAGCATGTGAATGTTTACACCTTGACTGTCCAGAACCAGACCTTGATGAATGGAGAGCGATGTGCAAGGCCTGGAAGAATCCTACTAAGAAGGTAACTGTTGCATTAGTCGGTAAATATATCCAGCTTCATGATGCTTATATCAGTGTTGTAGAAGCATTAAAGCATGGTGGTGTATATAATTCATGTGATGTAACTATCAAATGGATTGATTCAGAAACTGTAACTCCTGAAACTGCTGATGAGCTTCTCTCTGACGTATCTGGCATATTAGTTCCAGGTGGATTCGGTGACAGAGGTACAGAAGGAAAGATTGAAGCTATCCGTTATGCCAGAGAACATAATATTCCATTCTTAGGATTGTGTCTGGGAATGCAGCTTTCAATTGTTGAATTTGCAAGAAATGTTATAGGATATGACGACGCACACAGTGTTGAACTTAATCCTAACACAACTCACCCTGTTATACATCTTATGCCAGACCAGGAAGGCATTGATGATATCGGCGGTACATTAAGACTTGGTTCTTATCCTTGTGTACTTGATAAAACAAGCAAGGCTTATGAACTCTATGGCGAAGAGCTTATACATGAACGTCACAGACACAGATATGAAGTTAATAATGATTACAGAAAAGTTCTTACTGAGAATGGTATGATGCTTTCAGGAATATCTCCTGACGGAAGAATTGTTGAGATGATAGAATTAAAGAATCACCCATGGTTTATTGCCACACAGGCTCATCCAGAGTTAAAGTCAAGACCTAATCGTCCACATCCATTATTCAGAGGCTTCATAACAGCAGCACTTGAATATCAGAATAAAAACCATTAATTATATTATATATGCATAACAAAAAACATCACCTGACGAATCCGACTTTCGTATCAGGTGATGTTTTTTATTGCTTTTGCTTATAAAATTATTATTTATTAAGACCATTAAGAATCTTCTTAATTCTCTTAACTTCATCGTCTTCTAACTTCTGTGATTCACAAATAGAAGCAACCATATCAACAGCCTTTCCGTTGAACCAGAAATCAGCTTCTTCCTTTAAAAGCTGTCTTCTATATTCTTCTTCTGAACGAAGTGGATGAATGAAAGCTGCCTTTCCTTTACGGTATGTATCAACAAATCTCTTGTCCTTCAACTTACCTACGAAAGTAACAACTGTTGTTCTTGCGTAATCCTTACCATAATCGTCTCTTAACTGATCAATAAGTTCCTGTACAGGAATATCCTGTGGTGCTTCCCATATAAGCTTCATAATTAATGCTTCACATGGACTTAATTCATTAAAATGATTTCTGCTCATAAACCCTCCTTAGGCTTTTCCATAGATATACATATTCTATATTATACCGCCATTATTAATATTTTTCAACTGTATAATGAATAGTTGGATATATATTTCACAATTGTATTACCGATAAACTGAATCCATCAACTTCCTTTTCTACAATAGTGAAATTCTGGGGAAGTCCGCACATATATGCTTTCATTTTCCCTTTCTCTAATCTATAAACTATTTTACCTAAAATGTCAAGCACACCTTGGCCTGTAGCCTTGCCATATGCCTCTTTTAATGTCCATATTCTGAAGAATCTTTCATCACTATCGCACTCTTTAATCCATTCTGCTTCTGATACGTCAAAGAAGCGTTTTGCCAGATTCTGTCTACCTTTGCGGGCTTTTTCAATGTCAATTCCTACCGGTCTGTTGCCTATTACACACGCTACATAATTAGACGAATGTGAAATATTGAAAAAAATTTCACAATTTGATGAAAAATAAGGTTTTCCTTGCGAATTATATGCTATTTCATAATCAAAGTACTGATTATTTGCTTCAATCACAGAAATAATATCCACCTTCTCATATAGATTTTCATCTGTTTTATAATCTCTTTCTCCTGTTTTTATAGACCATTTTCCTACCGCATAATTAAGAAGTAGGCCTGCCGTCACGGTTTGCAGCTTATTTTCACGCATTTTCATCTTATCAGCCTTAGCTTTCCTATATTCCGGAATAAGCGAATAGGCCTTTTCATATAACTTTTCATCAGTTAATGCATCTGTCGTTGTCACAAATATCATCATAATCATTCACCATCTATACACTTATTGTCTGTGCATCTGCCATATAACGCTTTGAGAACACGAATACTATATCACCTGATTTAATCAATGTCTCACCATTTCTTAACACTGCTGCAAGAATAAGTCCTCTCGGAAGACTAAGCTCGCATACCTTCTTTTCATTCCAGTTGTGGTCCTTAGTTATAATAAGCTTAATAAACTTAAGTTCCTTCTCCATAAGGTAATCTGTAGACTTCTTAATAAGGCTGTACTGCTCAACGAAACCTGCAGATAAGATACCTGTTGGAATAGCGACCATTCCGACGCCAAGAAATGTAATGATAATACTGAACATTTTTCCAAGCACTGTCACAGGATAGATATCGCCGTAACCTACTGTAAGAAGTGTTGATACCGACCACCATATTCCTGAAAATGCATTCTTAAACACTTCCGGCTGTGCCTCATGCTCCAGACTGTACATGCACAGTGATGATGCTATGATAAGCATCACAATGATGAATACAGAGGATAATATCTGGTCCCTTTTTCGCCTGATTACCTCTGTTATAACATTTAACGCATCATAATATGAATTGACACGGAATATCCTTAGGATTCTTATAACCCTGAACATACGGAAAGCAACTGCTCCTGCCGGGAAGAATACAGGCAGATAATTTGGCAGGAACGATAAAAGGTCAACAATACCGCTTCCTGAGAAGATGTATTTTATTCTCGCAATACCTGTACATTTATTAGGATACAGATATTCTGCCGTCCATACACGCAGTATGTATTCAATTGTAAAGCCGATAACTGTAATCCACTCTATAACATCTAACACCGGCTGGTACGGAATTGACTGTTCAAATGTATCAAATATCGCAATGAACAGGTTGATTATAATTGCAGCAGTTATCGCAATATCAAATGTACGGCTTGCAACATCGCCCGCATATCCAATCTGGATAATGTCAAATATACGTTTTTTCTTATTATTCACCGTATCCCATCCTCCTACTTAAGCATATACCACGGAAGCAGCAATGCTCTTATATATTTTGCAAATGGCACATATGCCGTTATGTTAATGAATACCGGACATAATATAAGACACGCTATAAGAAGCACCGGTATTATTGAAATCATTGCATTGGCTCTCCTTACAGGTATTGCCACAAGCCATGCAAATAAAGTAACCGCTATTACATACACAACCATATGAAGTATATCTGCTGCCCCCTTAAGTTGTCCTGCCACCGCAAGTGTTAACATTGCTGATACTGCAAAAAGTACACATGATATGAATGCATACAACGGCTTTCCTGCCACACGGTACATACGAGGCAGTGTTATAAATGTTCCGGAATTCTTATCAAGATAATATTCCACGATTCCAAAAAGTCCGCCTATATATACAAGAATTATAAGTAATGCCCTTAACGGAAACTCTCCTGTCTTATCTTCAAGCTGTGTCCCATTATCCTGTACACCATCCAGCACCTTAAAATCAATTCTGAATGTGTCATCTCCGGATATGTATTCCTCGTACCCTTTTCTTATCTCTTCTTCTGCCTTTTCTGAATGCTTTTTAAATATGTCTACAGAATCAACATAATTAACTGCAACCTCAGGCGAATATGCCTTAAACATAGCAGAAAAGAATATCTCATCAGTCATTGAGCTGACAAAATCTGACCTGCATATAATAAGCTCTATAATGTCTCTGTAGCTGCCACTGTCAAGCTTATCCTTAAGCCCGGTACCAACTACATAGCCACACTCTGTGTATTTATTCATTATATCCTGCTCAAGCTTTTCCTGCGATTCTGCTTCGTAGAATTGAACTGAATAATCGCCATTTACAAGATAATCTCTTGTCATTATGCCAATCTTATCGTCATCTTCAAGCACTATCCCAACCCTTACAGGCTCTTTCTCCTTAAGAGACGCTGTATTCGTAATTATTAACGCTGCAACAGGCATTGCAATAAGCACCACGACAATCACAGGATTCTTTAACTGCCTTTTAACAAGCAGATACAGCCAGTATAACAATCTCTTCATTATCTGTCTCTCCTTATCTTAACCGCCAATGCCCCTGCTGCCTGAAATATAATTATCCACATAACATTTGTCATAATGGTACTGATATCCACAGTTCCCTTGATTATCTGACATGCAAGTGTGAATAAGCCGTTAGTCGGAAGATACATGCCAATAACCCTCACACCCGGTGCAAGAAATGCTGATGAAACAATACATCCGGATGCATACATGCACGCCATTCCAAGGATACACACCGTAATAACTGAATACACCGTGTCGTCAACTACTGAGAATATACAGTTTATAAATGAAACTGCCGCATACACAAGCACCACAATCCCCAGTATGGAAGCAATGAATTCTCCAACTGTCGAAACTGCCAGAACTCCTGATATTGCAGGCACCCCCAGCCTCATTACATTAATTATAATAAAAAGCACTTCAAATATCATTATATACACAATGCCAACTCCGGTAGTTCTTGCAATTCCGGTATCAAATGCTGATATTCCCGCACCTTTAAGGCTCTTTGCAAGCGACCTGCTCTCCCCCTTCATATTGCCGGCACATGTTATTGTGCTAAGTAAAAGCAGCATCACAATTGCTGTGCATACATAAAACTGTACTGTACTCAAGCCTTCTTTAACCGATATATCTCTTGTCTTAAAGTATATGCTTCTGTTAAGTGCATACGAAAGATATATGTCATTAAGCTTATTCTCATGTGTTCCACGCAGCCCCCTGTAATTCTTAAGCACACCATTGAACAAATCGTCAAATGTATATATCCCCGCTTCTGCAGTTGCAAGGTCAGAGCCTCCTGCCCTCACCATCTCACGGAATATCATCGAAGTATTATTAACACCCTCTGACTGACACACAACCTCAACAGGTGTATTCTCGCCCGACATAATATCACTTATCATATTCTCCGGCACAATAATAGCCATAACATAATAATTATTTCTTAAACCATCTATAGCCTGCTGCCTGTCAGTATATTCAAATGTACAGACATTCTTAATTGTGTCTATTTCACTGACATAATTGAATGCCATCTTAATATATCGAAACTCCTTATTATTATCTGCCGAATCAGAGTTTTCTGTATCATCATAATCAGGATACACAACAGCAACCTTCATCCTCATGTCGCTGTCCTGTGCCGTTGCAATGCCTATGCATGTACTTATTGCAATAACAAGCACTGCCGTCACTATCGTACCCAGAATTATCTTCGGTATAGATAAAAATGCGGATTTAATCTGCAATTTTAATAATTCCAGTTTCCTTCTCATCTAATCCCCCAATTAAATCTATCTGTGAATAATCTCTAAAAGTTCATTACCGGTAACCGGATGGTCAAGTTCATTAAGCTTACCATTCTTTAAAAGATACATTCTGTCAGCAAGCTTTAATTCACCTTCTTCGTGGCTTGTTATGATGACTGTACCTCCGCTTTTCGTGTAAGCAGACAGATAATTCATAATATCCTGTTTACACACAATATCTAATGAAGCTCCCGGCTCATCTAATATAAGTACAGGGGGATTCTTAGCCAGTGCACAGCATATGCTTAAGCGCTTCTTCATGCCTCCTGACAGCTTATCAACACGTTTATCAAGATATTCTGACACTCCTAACACTGCAGGAACACCGCCCTGTAAGTCTGCGTCCATGTTTCTTCCTGTATCACAGTACCAGAATTTAAGATTATCCCTTGCCGACAGCTTCTCCATAAGTGGATTCTCCTGCGGCACAAAACCAATATATTTCTGAAACATCTTTGCATCTGCAAATGCGTCAATGCCATCTATCTTAAGACTTCCTCCATCTGCCTTAAGACTTCCTGCCAGTATCTCCAGAAGAGTAGATTTGCCACAGCCGTTGGCACCGACTATGGCAATATACTCTCCGCTGGCAGCATGAAACGAAGCGCCGTTAAGCACTATCGTTTTCCTGCCATATGATTTTCTAATATTCTCCACCTCTATAAACATACATATATCTCCACATTAATTCTGGGCTGCTGTATCAAACTGGCTGTAATACAGCTTGTGATAGAATCCGTTCTTAGCCAGTAATTCTTCATGATTACCCTGCTCTATAATATGTCCGTCTTTCATAACAAGAATAACATCCGCAGACTGGATAGTTGAAAGTCTGTGGGCTACAATAAAGCTTGTTCTGCCCTCCATCAGCTTTGCAAATGCATTCTGTATCTTTATCTCTGTTCTTGTATCAATAGAAGATGTAGCCTCATCAAGAATAAGCATTGGCGGCTTTGCAAGCATAATTCTTGTTATACATAAAAGCTGCTTCTGACCCTGTGAAAGGCTTCCACCATCCTCGCCTATAACTGTGTCAAATCCGTTAGACATTCTCTTGATGAATCCATATGAATGTGCTGCCTTGGCTGCTGCAATAATCTCTTCCTCTGTAGCATCAGGCTTACCCATTACGATATTCTCTCTTATAGTTCCTGACTTGAGCCATGTCTCCTGAAGAACCATACCAAAACCCTGTCTTAAAGACTTTCTGGTCATCTGTCTTATATCAGTTCCTGATACATCAATGCTTCCACTGTTAACATCATAGAATCTCATAAGAAGATTAATAACTGTTGTTTTACCACAGCCTGTAGGTCCTACAATCGCAATTCTCTGTCCCTTCTTGACATGAAGATTGAAGCCCTCAATAAGCTTCTTATCTGGCACATAAGAGAAGCACACATCATTAAGGTCAACTGTTCCATCAACCTCATCAACAACCTTTGCATCTTTTGTATCAGGAATCTCAGGTTCTTCTTCAATAAGTTCAAATATTCTGGCTGCGCAGGCAAGTGCGTTCTGAAGCTCAGTGACAACGCCTGATATCTCGTTAAATGGCTTAGTATACTGGTTAGCATAACTTAAGAAGCTTGATAACTGACCGACTGTGATACCTGCACTAACTCCGTTAATGCCATTGATAGCCGAAAATGCACCAACAATCGCAACACTCGCATATACAAGACTGTTTACGAATCTTGTTGAAGGATTAGTTATAGATGAGAAGAAGATTGCCTTTAAGGAATACTTCTGAAGTCTTTCATTAATCTCATCAAATTTTCTTACCGCCTCATCTTCATATCCGTAAGCCTTAACTACCTTCTGTCCGCCAATCATTTCATCAATAAGTGCTGTCTGCTCGCCTCTTGTCTCAGACTGGA
>UMJT01039365.1_pt1 | contig 38097 bp, 30 predicted proteins | sample 1966111 | NCBI WGS metagenome assembly UMJT01 (sample SAMEA4836159, study PRJEB28245) | human gut metagenome | biome: gut microbiome; material: fecal sample | place: Denmark | collected 2008
CAGATACCTACCCTGTGTAGTCCCTTGTAAACTGTACTTTGGTTTTCTTTAAATATTATGAAAAATATGAAGTTATTACTATTATTTATTTTTTACAATGACTACAATATTTGCTAAAAGCAAAAGAATAACATAAACACATAAAACTATGAACATAGTTGGAACAACATCAAGCAATGCACTCCAATCTTCTTTTTTTTACCCAATTTAATACTATTCTATATTCCATAATAAGTGTACTTGTCACAAATGATAATGAACACATTGAAAACAAAATTGCTTTCTTATTTTTATTAATAGTCCATATCCAAGCCATTATACAAAAAATGATACTAATAATTCCGCAAACTATCCACATACCATATACCTCCCCATCTTTCTATTTACTAAACTACCTATATATTACCACACCCCCATATCTACCTCAAGTTTTCTATTAAGCTAACAAACAATTACGGTTAAATTTTACACAAACTAAAAGACCACAGCTAAAGCTGTGGTCTTTACTAGTATGCACATTTATCTATAAGGTTTTATAAAGGAACTATGCTTTGTATGTTCTGTATTTCGTGAGCAATGATATACTTACTCGTCTTTATACAGACCATATTTTTGTTGTTACCACCAATAAGTTCTCCTTCGAAATCTGTATTAGTAGTAGTTGTAACTCTTATCTTCATACCTCTTGTAAAAGTCTGACCCTTAAAATTAATCTTGTCTAAAGGGAAAAGAGTATAACATCTATCCATAACGGCTGTAATGTCCTTGTGTGAATTAGCGAAAGTCGTTGCAGCCTTAACAACAGAACGAATTTTTAACGCATTATTTATAAACCAAGTTAAACAAAAAGCCAAGATTGCAGCATATAGAATTTCTTTACCGGTTAAGGAAAAGTTAATGGCATTTAACATATATATACCCCCTATCCATTCGGTAGTGTAATTATAACACAAAAATTATTTTTTGCAATAGAAAAACTGCAATAAAAGAGCTATTTTTATAAAAATTCATAATTTCTTTTGAATTAAAACCAAAAGCCGAGGAAGTAATGCCCTCCTCGGCTTAAAGTATCAAAAAAACTATTTTTAGAAAGTAATTTAAAAATTTTAACAAATATATTTTCTCAGATTATCAAAGGAAAGTTGTTAAGAAAACCTTGGTTTTCTTAAACTAATTCCACAGGTCGAGCTTTGCCCGACCGAGGAGGGGACAAAAATATGGTACTGGTTTTTAGTGCCATATTTTTCACGGCTGGTCCCTACCTTAGACTAATTGCAAGAAATGCAAGCATTTCTTGCAAGGCAAAGCCGAGGAAGATACCCTCCTCGGCTGTAATACTGCTTTATTATTGTTGTGAATCTCCACTTCCACTGCTCTGTGATGAATCACCTGAACTAGATGAAGAACCACTTGAAGAAGTAGACGAAGACTGTCCACTTGAGCTTGATGAAGATTGTCCTAAACTGCTTCCACTTGATGAAGAACTACTATCAGACGATGAAGAACTTCCTCCTGTAGAAGATGAATTACTTGAGCTACTTCCTGAACTACTATAGCTGTTGCCACTTGAAGAATAAGATGACTTTTTCTTCTTCTTAGTATATGTAGAGCTGTTTGAGTTACTAGAACTACCGTAAGAAGAATATCCTCTATGGTTACCTGAACAGTATGTAGAAACAGCTGTACCCTTTTCAAAGTAATCTGTTATAGCTGGGCAATAACTACTTGCCAACTTACCGGATATTTTACAAACTGTAGCCTTTACAACATCGTTAGGCATATCAAAGTCCTTGACTTCCATACCTTCATTTACCTGTTCCATAACCTTATTCCATACCTTTAAGTGTGTAGTTTGGTTAAAGCCGTTCATATTAGGAACTTTCTTGTCATATCTATCATAACCATACCAAATGCTTGCTACATAGTAAGGAGTATACCCAACAAATGTTAAGTCCTTAGAATCAGTTGTTGTACCGGTCTTACCTGCAAGAGGCATATTAGACTGCTTAAAGTTAGCTGCTGTACCAGTACCTTCCTTAACAACACTTGTCATAAGCTGTGTAACAATATATCCAGTTGATGGCTTAACAACCTGTCTTGTTTCCTTAGTATTTTCAAGGAGAACATTGCCATCGTGGTCAAGAACCTTGTCGTAGAACATAGGTCTGATGTACTGACCCTGATTTGCTAACGTACCATAAGCTGCTGCCAATTCAACCTGTGTAACACCCTTTGTAAGACCACCAAGAGCTGTAGCTGCATGGTTATCGTTTTCAAGAGTAGTAAAACCAAAGTTTAATAAGTAATCGTAGCAAAGGTCAATACCTGTTTCAACCATTACCTTTACTGCTACAACGTTCATGGAATCTCTGATACCTGTTCTAGGAGTTACAGCACCTCTGTAGCTGTTACCCCACCAGTTCTTAGGAGTGTATCCGTCAGCTGTTGTGTAAGGTTCATCGACGATAGTAGATGCAGCTGTTATTTTGCCCAAGTCAATAGCCGGAGCATAAGCAGCCAATACCTTAAATACAGAACCCGGCTGTCTAGCTGAATCTGTAGCTCTGTTGAAACCTCTGTTTACTGTCTTTTCACCTCTACCACCGGCAATAGCCTTTATTTCACCGGTATGGTAATCAATAATAGCCATTGAACACTGTGGCTGAACACTAATATCTGCTCTGTCTGCAAGTATCTTCTGAGTAGAAGAAAGACCTGCTTCTATTTCTGCTCTCTTGTCTGCTACCCAAGCCTCAGCACCGGCCTTAGAACGAGCAAACTGCTTGTATTCCTTGTTTGTTGTTTCACCTGTTGCTGTATCTTCAGTAGAAACAATGTAATTAATGTCTAAGCTGTAGTTAGGCTTAGGGAAATTAGAATCATCAAGCATTACATTGTCTACAATGCCCTGTATTCTTGAATCGTAGTTAGAATAAATCTGCAAACCACCATTGTAAATAACATTGTTTGCCTGCTTAGCACTCATATTGTACTTAGTCTGTAAATCCTCAGAAATCTGGTCAATAAGTGCATCTTCATAATAAGAATGTATTGTAACACCGTCATTCTTAGTGTCATTAGTTGCAAGAAGTTTAGACTTTAATACTCTTGAGTAAATATCCTCATTAATAGCACCGTCATATTCTGCCTGAGTAATAAGACCCTGCTTTAGCATATAGTTAAGGATAACTGTCTGTCTTGACTTGTTGTTCTCTGGCTCAGTTCTTGGTGAATACATAGATGGATTGTTTGTAATACCGGCAAGACAAGCACATTCTGCTAAGTCTAACTCTGACGCATCTTTACCAAAATAACCCTGAGCAGCTGTCTGTACACCACTGTATCCATGACCAAAACTAATAGTATTAAGGTACAATTCCATAATGTACTTTTTAGCCTCCTGCTTAGAGCCAAGCTGTGCCTTTAATTCCTTTTCATACTTAAGGGCTAAATACTGTTCCTTAAGTTTTGTCTTAGGAGTATTTCTAGTAACATTAGTAATGTTATTTTTAATCAACTGCTGTGTAAGGGTAGAACCACCCTGTACCTGTCCTCCTGTAAGAGTTGAATAAGCAGCTCTTAAAAGACCTCTAACGTCAACACCATCGTGTTCGTAAAATCTTTCATCTTCAATGGCCATAATGGCATTCTGCATATTTTCCGGAATTTTATCAATAGTTATGTACTCTCTGTTTTCCTCGCCATGAAGTTTAGAAAGTTCTTTATTTTCGTTGTTATAAACTACTGTAGTATATGTTCTAGGCTGAATACCGGAAAGTCCTAAGTCCGGTATACTTCTGATAAGAGCAACATAACCACCTATTAAACCACCGGCTGCTGCAAAACCTACCATTATAGCAATCATAAGTACTATAGACATAAACACAGTAAATGGTTTAGAATGTTGAGTTTTATTTTTCTTCTTCTTTAAATTTCTTTCTTTTTTGTTGGTCTTATATGAACCACTTTTGGCTCTGGAGATTGAACTACTTCTTCTGTGTTCACCCTCTGAACCACTCCTTCTACTTCCGTCAGGCTGATTCATTTTATCCCCTCCTTTGTCATATAATTATAACAGAATTGTGCCTATTTATAAAGGAAAATTTTACTGAAGGCTTTTTCAATAACACAAAAGGAGGCTGTAACATTGAAGAATAGTGGATTTTTTAAAATAGCCAGAAATATTACATTTTTGTTACTTATTATTTTTTTTGTAATATCTGTAGCCTACATACATTTCGTTATGCCTATTTCAGTAAAAATTTGTCAAAAATATGCCATTACTTCTATTAATAATATTATACAAAATTCATTGTATTCATCATCTAAAAATATAAAAAGCGAGGACTTTATTCTTCGTTCTGACAACAACGGCCGTTTAGAATATTTAAGTGTAAATTCTATGATTGTAAATAATATATGTGCCGAAACAGCCTCAACTGTCTCCCAAAATCTCAATAACCTTACTACCTCTAAAATACGTCTGCCCCTAGGTGTGTTTACCGGTCTTCCTATTCTCTCACACTTTGGACCAAGCACCACAATACGCTTGCAACCCATAGGAGATGCCACTGCCGACTATGAAACATCTATGACACAGGCAGGAGTAAACCAAGTCAATTTTCAGGTTTGGATAAATGTGCATACAACAGTTTCTATAGTAAATCCCCTTTGGTCAAAGGATTTGGAGATAACCAGAAAGCTAACACTTGTAAACACAGTATTTAACGGCGAAATTCCTAAAACTTATATTAAAGTACAGTAAATAGCTTGACTATAGGTCTTTAATTTAATATAATGTAATTTACTAAGGTTATTTAAAATTTCTTTTTACAGCCTTTTTGATTATTGCTTGTGCAATCTTTATTTAATTGGATTTTTAGAAGTAATAAAACGTAAAAAGATATACTAACGAAATGGAGATGTGACAATGTTAAACTTTATTAATCTTTTAACTGCAAGTGTAACTATGCCGGGTGGCACAAACGAAGTTGCTACACAGGCAGCTAATGCTGTTTCAGAAGTTGCTACTGAAGCTACTTCTGCTGCATCAATTTTTGGTATGCAGATGGGCAAAGGTGGAAGCACAGCTATTTTAATTCTTTATATTGCTGCTCTTGCCCTTGTTTTCTATTTCTTTGCTGTTAGACCACAGAAAAAGAGAGCTGCTCAGTTAAAGGAAATTCAGCAGGGTATTAAGGTTGGCGACGAAGTAATGACTTCTTCAGGTTTCTACGGTAAGGTTGTTGAACTTGAAGGCGAAGATATTGCTGTTGTTGAATTTGGTACAAATCGTGGTGTTAGAATACCAGTAAATAAGAGCGAAATTATTGGAAATAAGAACGCTACAGCTAAGACTGAAAAATAATTTTTAATGCACCCTATGGTTTTGCCATAGGGTATATTTACACCAAAAAGAAATTACATTGTCACTAAATTTACTATTGATACAGGCACTTAACTGTGCCTACGGAGGTTAATAAATGCTTGATGTTGCACTTTTAGGTACAGGTGGAATGATGCCTTTACCTGGCAGATATTTGACAAGCCTTATGCTTCGCCTTGAAGGCAGAATGATGCTCATTGACTGTGGTGAATGTACACAGGTTACAATGAAGTTATTAGGCTGGGGCTTTAAAAACATTGATGTTATATGTTTTACTCACTACCACGCAGACCATATTTCCGGTTTACCGGGACTTCTTTTAACTATTGGGAATTCTGCTCGTACAGAACCCCTTACCCTTGTTGGCCCAAAAGGTCTTAAAAAGGTTTACGCCGGTCTTAGTTGTATCTGTCCGGAACTTCCTTTTGAAGTAAAACTTATAGAGCTTGAACCACAGGATACAATAGATATAAGTGTATTCCACATAAACTGCCTTAAAGTAAATCACAAAATTACTTGCTATGCCTACAATGTTCAGGTTAAGAGAGTAGGTAGATTTGATGTACAAAAAGCCAATGCTCTCAATATTCCTAAAAAACTTTGGAGTATTCTCCAGAAACAGCAAAGTGTAGAATTTGAAGGCAAAACATATACTTCTGATATGGTTCTTGGCTCTCCACGAAAGGGTATAAAAGTTTCATATTGTACAGACACTAGACCTACAAAGGAACTTCCGGCTTTTGTTGAAAACTCTGACCTTTTCATTTGTGAAGGTATGTATGGCGAAAAGGATAAAATTCAAAAAGCTAAGGAATACAAGCATATGATGTTTACTGAAGCTGCCGAAATTGCTAAAAAAGCTAATGTAAACGAAATGTGGCTTACTCACTTTAGCCCTGCTATGCCTTTCCCTGAAGAATTTTTACCATCAGCTAAGGAAATATTTGAAAATACCCATATTGGAAAAGACAGAAAGAATGTTACTCTCCTTTTTGAGGAGGACTAAACAGCATATTAATGCTTGAGGTATTATGGAAAATATTAGCGATTACGCTCTTGTTCAGGAAAGCCTGAAAGGCAATGAAGACAGTTTTTCGGAGCTTGTCAGACGATATAAAAACTTAGTTTTTGCCACAGTCTATAAGATATTGGGCGATTACGAAGAAAGTCTGGACTTATCACAAGAAATATTTGTAAAAATATATAATAATTTGTGGAGGTATTCTCCCAAACATAAGTTTTCAACTTGGGTCATAACTATTGCTACAAACCGTACAATAGACTTTTGCCGGAAGCGAAAAGTAGATACAGTGCCTATTGAAAACAGCGAGTATTACCTATCCCAAACACCATCGGCAGAAAGCACTTACCTTGATAAAGAGCGTAGTTCTGCCATAAATAAAGCCCTTTTATCACTGCCTGATAAATACTTGACGCCTATAATTATGTATCATAACGAAGGTATGAAGTATACAGAAATAAGTGAGGCTTTAGGCTTACCTCTTTCTATGGTGAAGAATAGAATTTACAGAGGTCGTAAGTTGTTAAAAGAAATATTGGAAAAGGAGGGAAAACAAAATGGATTGTTCTGATTTAAACAGATTTTTAAATAATGAAATGACAGATGAAGAACAGAAAATTTTCAAGGAACACACTAAACAGTGTAAAGTATGCAAAATTCAAACAGAGTTTTACAATTCCCTTGAAATAAATAATATTCCCCCACTTCCGGAAAATTTTGAAGTTTCAGTTATGGTCAAAATACACAACAAGCCAAAGTTCTATGGTTTTGTAATTTTTGCACTTTCTTCTGCACTTGTCGGCATAATTGCCACAGTTACAACTAACTACCTTGAACTTGTTCATATATTAAAAACTGAACATTATCCACATATGCTGTTACGGCTTGTGGATAAATTAAACTTTGTAGTAAATCAATTTATTTACTTATGGGAGCACTTATCCTACAGCATAACAACAACTGTGCCTGACTTTTTATTTTTTGGTGCATTTGTAGTGTTCCTAATATTTATGCTTTACAATTTGTCATTAAAGGAGAGATTATAATTGGAAAAGGAAATTAAAATACTGGCTATTGAAAGCTCTTGTGACGAAACTTCTGCTGCCGTTGTAGTAAATGGTAGAAAGGTTTTATCCAATGTTATAGCCTCTCAAATTGCTACACACACATTATATGGAGGTGTTGTTCCGGAAATAGCATCTCGTCAGCATATTGAGGCAATAGACTATGTTATTGAGCAGGCTCTTTTAGAGGCTGATACTAAAAAAGAAGACGTTGACGCTATTGCTGTTACCTATGGTCCCGGACTTGTAGGTGCTTTACTTGTTGGTCTTTCAGAAGCAAAGGCTTTAGCATTTGCCCTTAATAAGCCCCTTGTTCCGGTACATCATATTGAAGGCCATATTGCGGCTAACTATATTGAAAACATTAATTGGGAGCCACCTTTTATGTGCCTTATAGTAAGTGGTGGACATACTCACTTAGTACATATTAAGGATTATGATGACTTTGATATTTTAGGCAAAACTCGTGATGATGCAGCCGGCGAAGCCTTTGACAAGGTTGCCAGAGTATTAGGCATACCTTATCCGGGAGGTCCTGGCATTGATAAACTCTCTTGTGAGGGTGACCCAAATGCAATTAAGTTCCCAAGAGCAAAACTTGAGGACAACGCCTATGACTTTAGTTTCAGTGGCTTAAAATCTGCTGTTCTTAACTACTTAAACAAAGAAAAAATGATGAATCACGACATAAACCGAGCTGATGTTGCAGCAAGTTTCCAGCAGTCTGTTGTGGATATTCTTGTAGAACGTGCTATGAGAGGTTGCAAGGAATTAGGTCTTAATAAACTTGCCCTTGCCGGTGGTGTATCAGCTAATAAGCACTTAAGAACAGCTATGGAACAGGCTTGTAAAGAAAACAACATTGAATTTAATGTACCTAAGCCAATATTGTGTACAGATAATGCTGCTATGATTGGTAGTGCCGGTTACTATGAATTTATGAAAGGCAATACAGCTACAATGGATATAAATGCTTACCCTAGTTTAAAATTAGGCGAGTCAGCTTTCCACAAAAACTAAAAAATAGCATACAATCAAAAGGGACTTATGCACAATTCTTGAGAACTTTATTCTCTATTGTGTATAAGTCCATTTTTAATATAAAATCAAAAATCTTTAATTTATCCACATTTACAATTCCACTTATTCTAAAATGTGTATAACTTGCTATTTTAAAAATTAGAATTGGTACAAAAAAAGACCTATGGCAAACCATAGGTCTTGATTTATGAAAATTACTTTCTGCCGTACTTCTTGTTGAACTTTTCAACACGACCGCCAGCATCGTTAAGGTTCTTCTGATTACCTGTATAGAATGGGTGGCACTTAGAACAAACTTCAACTCTGATTTCTTCCTGAGTAGAACCGATTGTAAATTCGTTACCACAGTTACACTTAACCTTAGCCTGATAATACTTTGGCTGAATTGCTTCCTGCATGTCTTACACCTCCATAAAAATTGGGATACATTTTGGCATCCCCTCGACATTATAACGAAGTAATTATATCACACAGCTTGACTCAATGCAAGCATTTTTTATTTATTGTTACTAAGTTTGAGAATAGCTTTCACAAAATCCTCATTATTGTCAGTTTTAACTAATAAGTCCATTACCTGTTCAGTAACTTCCTGATTAGTCATAGAACCACTAAATGACTTTCTGAGGAAGTATACAGCATCTAACTCGTCCTTTGAAAGGAGTAATTCTTCACGTCTTGTACCGGACTTAGCCATATTAACAGCAGGGAAAATGCGTTTTTCAGACATCTTTCTGTCTAACACAAGTTCCATATTGCCTGTACCCTTAAATTCTTCAAAGATAACATCGTCCATCTTAGAACCTGTTTCCACAAGGGCAGTTGCAAGTACAGTAAGGCTACCACCTTCTTCAATATTACGAGCAGCACCAAAAAATCTCTTTGGCATATAAAGTGCTGCTGGGTCAAGACCACCTGAAAGTGTACGACCACTAGATGGTACAGTAAGGTTGTACGCTCTTGAAAGACGAGTAATGCTGTCTAAAAGTACAACAACGTCTTTCTTCTGTTCAACCAATCTCTTAGCTCTTTCAAGAACCATTTCTGCCACTCTCTTGTGGTGTTCTGGCTGTTCATCAAATGTAGAATATATAACATCAACATTACCCTGAATACTTCTCTGCATATCAGTTACTTCTTCTGGTCTTTCGTCAATAAGAAGTACGATTACAAATACATCAGGATGATTATGAGTAATAGCATTTGCTACCTTTTTGAGAAGTACAGTTTTACCAGCCTTAGGTGGAGCAACTATCATACCTCTCTGACCCTTACCAATAGGAGCCATAATATCTATAATTCTTGTAGAAAGTTCATTTTTACTTGTCTCAAGCTTAAGTCTTTCTGTAGGAAAAATAGGTGTTAAGTCTTCAAAATTAGGACGCTTTGCAACACTCTGAGTAGGCTCACCATTTACGTGAGTAAGGAAAAGCATAGCAGGGAATTTTTCATTCTCCTTTGGCTTTCTGAGTCTACCTACAAGTTTGTCACCTGTTCTAAGGTTAAAACGTCTTATCTGAGATGGAGATACATAAATATCCTTTGTACCAGGAAGGTAATTTTCTACTCTCATAAAGCCATAACCTTCTGTAAGTACTTCAAGAATACCTTCTCCAACAATACCACTATCTAATTCCTTTAAATAATCGCTGTTTCTGTTGTTGTTTTCTTCCTTAGGCAATGAAGTAGGTGCTACTTTTTCAAGCACGTCAATAAGTTCTGCCTTTTTATATCTTGTAATACTTCCAATGCCCTTTTCTCTTGCAAGTTCTCTAAGTTCCACAAGAGTCATTTCTTTATAATCCATATTTCCTCCAAAATTAAGGAATAATCAATTCCTGACCAGGATGATAGGTACTGGATTCATTCATATTATTTGCTTTAAGAATTTTGCTCCAGTTTTCCTTTGTATATTCCCCGTAAACACTCTTACAAATTTTTTCGCCTGTATCTCCACTCTTAACTGTATATGTAGTACCAGAAGCAGTTGCCCCTGTTAAGTTTGATGATGTACCATCACTATTTACTATCTGAACAGCCTGAGTATTATTATTTCCAGAGTTTACAATAGCTGTTGTAGCACTTTCTGTTACTTTTTCTGTAGTAGCTACTGTAACTTCCTGTGTAGTAATCTCGCTAGTTATATCCTCAACAAGAGCTGTTGTTTCCTCAGTATTATTACCAGCTATTTTATTGAGCTGTTCTCTTGTAGAATCAAGCTGTGACTTATAGCTATAGCACATAGCTGCAAGAGCAGTTACAGCAACTACAAGAATAACAATCAATGCACCAATGAAGAATTTCTTTAAACCTGAACCTTTTCTGTACTCATCGTCAAAGTCATCATAATCGTCTTCTTCTTCATCTTCGTCGTCAAAATCCTCATCATCGTCATAATCTTCATCTTTATCCTTATCATTATGACCAGACTTGTCTTCAACTTCATCATCATCTTCTTCGATTTCTTCATCATCATCTTCGAAATCGTCTTCTTCATCTTCGTCTTTTTTCTTTTTCTTCTTGAAAAGACCAAAAAGACCCTTCTTTGGCTTATCTTCTGTATCCTCAAAATCGTCTTCGTACTCGTCATCTTCTTCCAAGTCTTCATCTTCGATTTCTTCGTCTACAGATTCCTCTGCATTTTTCTTGCCCTTTTTCTTTTCCTCAATGAAACGTCTACGACGACTAGGTATAACGTCTTCTTCTACCTCTGCCTCTGTTTCAGTTGTAATAGCATTGAGAACTTCTTCTTCCTTAGTCATATCATTATCCTCCTGTGATACAGGCTGAGTTTCCTCTGCCTCATTATCTTCAGCACTTGTAAGGTTATCATCTGATATAACCTCACTAGCATCTATTAAAGGCTTATCTAATATTACTGTCTTTTCTGCTACGTAAGTATTTTTGTTATCGTCCTTTTCTTTGAACTTAGTTGGATAATCTTCCTCAGTGTGATTTTCATGTTCTTCAATTTCATCAGCAACATTGTTAATGCTTTCTTCTGGAACAGAAGTAACAGTTATAGTACTTTCACCTATAGGTTCTGTATCCTCACTTGCAACATCTTCAACATCTGAAGTTTCTTCCACTTCATCAGTAGCAACTTCCTGAACCGGTTCTTCTTCAACAGCTTCAATTTCTGTTTCAGGTTCTTCAATCTCTTGTACATCTTCTGTATTTGTATCAACTGATACTTCCGAATTGTCATCAGTTTCAACTTCTTCTACACTAGAAGTTTCCTCTGGCTTTTCTTCTTTATTCTTTAATTCTTCTTCAGCAATTTTATTTACGATGTTGCCAAGACCCATATCATCAACAGAAATATCATCAAGAGAATCCTTCTTCTTATGAACCTTTCTGTTTTCCTTTTTAACAGGCTTAATTTCTTCCTTAGGTTCTTCTTTCTTTTCTTCTTCAGTTTCACCTAATATTTCCTTTAATACATCGTCTGGGTCAGCAAATTCCATAGTTGCCGGTTTTAAATGAACCTTTTCAAGTCGTTCTTCAATATCATTTAAATCCATAGAAGAAAGTTTAGCTGTATCAAAAATACTAGGCTTTACCGGAGGAACAGCTTCTTCCTCCTCAATAGGTGCAACCGGTTCGAGGTCTTCCGGTGCTGGCATATCGAAACCCTTATTTGTGCCGTCAATAAGGTTCACATCGTCCTCTTTATCGTCCTTATATTCTTCTATTTCATCTGGAAATTCATCTTCGTAATCATCAGGTTCTTCAGTTTTCATCTTCTCAGCTAACTTGCTAAGAGCCCCAGCAAAAAATCCACCTTTTTTCTCTTTTTTAGGCTTATTTTCGTCTTGAGGTTCTACATCAGATACCTTATCCATATAATCATCGTCTACAAAATACAGTGTAGCATCTTTTTGAGCTCCGTCAAAGTAGCTTTGACCGCCATCATCAACATATTCTTCTAATAATCTGCCTACTGCCATTCTTGTTTTATCTGCGTTAAATTCGTTTAACGCCTGTTCAAGACGTTTCTGGTGTAAGTCAGACAACAGCTGTTCGGCACTTTTGTTTTTCTGTTCAGCCATTGTTGTACCTCCTACAATTTATGTTATAAATTTGTGTATATATCAGAACAAATTAACTTCGTTAATTTGTGGCTTGCTACATCAAGCCATCGGATTTATCTTTCCGATTCATTATTAAAAGCTATATATAAAATTTACACTCTATTCCTTTATAACCTCCATTTTACCACAAATCAATACGAAATTCAAATATATTTTAAAAAAACATTATTACATTATTTGTATAACTTTATAACTCAAAATCCACTTGTTCAGCCATTTCATCTAATTTCATTTTTAATCCAACAGGTATGAATTTTCTACTTTTTCTATAAATTTCACCAATAACGGAAATAAATTGTCTAGGATAATCAATTACTGCCTGTAAATCCTCTATTTGATTTTCTGTCAAATAGTTGTTTTTGCTATATGCTCCTAAAATATCTTCCATATTTAAGTAATTAAGCCCCTTATTATGGGCATAAAAAGCATTTTTGCGTTTATACCTGTTTATAAAGAAAGCTAAATCCCAAAGAGGAGAACCAACTGTCATATAATCCCAATCAATAATAGAAATCCTGCCATAGTTAAATAAAATATTACCTTCTTTTAACCTATTGTGTATAAAAGATTTTTCCAAAGTACTTTTCTGTAATCTTTCAACAGCCTTTTCAGCCTTACTGTAATACTTGTCATATACCTTAAGTACAGTCATATCCCAATCCTTCAAAGTCTTTGTATTGGATATTGCTTTTCGGCATTTTGTCATTGTAGTAAGCCCTTTTTCCATTTCATCAAGGGGATGAGGTTTCAAAATAGATGCAGCCCTTACCATAGGCTGACTTTCTATTCGGCTCAAAGCATACTGCATACTGCCTATGGTTTCAATAGCTTTTACAACTTGGGCATTATTAAGGAAGTCCAGTTCGTTGGCTCCCTTAAAAGGAGAAAGGATATATACATCACTATCTCTCTCTACATATGGCAATCCACTTTTTGCCGGTAAATATCTGTCAAAAGCCCTAAAGCCTTTTGTCCATAATTGTTCCTTTAATCTGTAAATTTCAATTATTCTGTTGGTATTGACCCTTGCCTTGCAAATACTGTAATTGCCCTTGTCAGTATGCACAATATAAAAATATTTGCAACGCACTATATTCTTAGGGCATATTCCAAAATCATAGACAGCAGAATATATTTCGGGATACATATTGTCACTTCCTTAAATAATATTTATCCCTTAATATTATGACAAATACAATAAAAAAAGAACCTATCAAAGGATAGGCTCTCTAAATCAGTCTAAATTTATATCTGTAGCATCGCCACTAAGCATCTTGTCAGCTTCTTCTACTGTAATTGGCACAACAGAGAATGGGTGCGTAATACTTGCAGTTTTTGTTTCTCCGTCCCACTTAATACCGACAAATTCTACACTTTCAATAGCTCTTAAAGGCAACATAAATCTGCCCTCAATAATCTGCTGAGGTACTTCTGTTTCTATTTTCTTATCGTTGTATGTAAAATAGTTTTCTCCTGCTGTAAACTTTAAAACATCACTACCCTTTTTGAGAGTAGCAGTCTTTGTTTCAGCATCATATTCAGCAGTATATCCCATTTTTTCAAACACGCCACGAACAGGCACAAGAGTTCTATTATCTACAATAACGCCCTTTTGTTCTACTGGAGTTTTATCCACAACAACATTTACCTCTGTTGCTGCAAAAGCATTTACATTAAGAGCCATAACAGCCATAAAAACAGCCAATAACTTTTTCATATTATACCTCCTAATTTATCTTTCCGATTCAATATTAATATAAGAAAAGAGCCTAAATAAATTAGGCTCTTTATTAAAGTTTCATCAAAATTCAATTTATTAGAATTCAATAGATGTATACTTGTTTGTAGTGTTGAACTTAGTAAGGTTTACACCTGCGCTTGTAGAAACTACATTTTCGCTATCAAAGGAAGCGATTTTAATTTCTGGTTTTTCGTACTTTTTCATTATCAATCTACCTCCTTATATTATTTAGCTATTGTACCATTAACTGTATTGTAGCTAGTTACTGTACCGTCCATAGTAAGGTTGATTGAACCAATCTTCTTGTCAGTAGAAGTAGTTGCACCAGCTTCATCAGCAGTAGTAGTTGCATAAATGTCAACATCAATAGCATCAGTTGCACCAGTTGCAGAGTTAACTCTTACTGGGAATTCATAAGTTGTAGTACCATCAGCGTGTACACAAGCTGTAATTTCCTGCTTAGTAGAACCTACCTGAGCATATAAGCCCTGTACCCAGTTACCTGCTGGAAGTGCATCAGCATCAAGAACAACCTTGAAAGCACCCTGAGTAGCGTTGAGCTTTACAGTACCAGCTTCAACTGTATCAACTAAAGCTAAACCATTCTTATTATCAGCAATTTCACTATTAGCAGATGAACCAATAACTTCTGTGTTAAGGTTATCTACTGTTACATCATTCTTTACTGTACAAAGCATCCAAAGTTCAGGTTCATCACTTACAGCATCTGCTACAACATCATACCACTGTACAGAGAAATAAGTCTTACCATCAGCTCTGTGTTCTGTTGGGTTTACCATCCAAGTACCAGGGAAACTCTTCCTTCTACCAGCCTTGAAAATGTTCTTTACATAATAATCTACACCTGAATCTTCTGTAGCAATTTCGCCACCTAAAGCTTCAAGATTTGTATACTGGTCATCAGTTAAGTCTGTATCTGTTACACCAGGCTGTAAATTATCTGATAAAGCTAATCTAACAAGAGTTGAAGTTAAGCTTCCTGTTGATGATGAAATGTCTACAGGAATAGCAATAACATCGCCTGCTGTTAATGTATCACCAATTTCTGCACCTGTTGATAAATCAATAGGTGTACCCATTGCCATTGTATTATCTGCTGCAAAAGCCACAGATGAACAAGTTGCTACTGTAGCAAGAGCTACACAAGCACTTATAAATTTCTTTAACTTCATATTTTCTATCTCCTCTATCTTACTATTATTCGTTTTCTACAGGGAAACTAGAGATAAGACCTAAAGACTTCTGAGCAATATAACTTACATCATCAGAGTCAATCTTACCATTTCCATTTACATCACAAGCCTTAAGCTGAGTAGATGTAAATTCAAGTAAACTAAGTGATGACTGAGCTGTTAAACTTACATCATCAGAATCAACCTTACCGTTTCCGTTTGCATCACCGTAGATGAATGCTGTATCAATAGTTACAGTACCAGAAGCAGCTTCGATTGTACTTTCATCAGCTAAAGCTGAAGCAGAATTAGCTACCTGAGCAACAGCAACTTTTACATCTGTAGAACCAGTAGCATTTGCATTAACTGTAAAGTCTACAGTTGCAAGTGTACTTGCTTCAGTTACATTAACAGGTGAAGCTGCAGCCCAACCTATAAGAACTTCATCATTGCCTGTTTCATTATCTTTTAAATCAGCTGTAAGCACGCCACTATTAAAGCTGTCACCAACAGTTGCATAAGTGTTGTCGCCTACTTCGTCAGTTCCCTTTACCACTGGTGTGAGCACAGATGAATCATAGCTAATAGCTATAGCATAGGCGTTCACATCTGTAGATGTTTCTCCAGCACTTGGAGCAACGGTAATAGGTACTGATACTACATTACCTGCTGTAGCATTTTCACTACCTGCTGTAAATGTAGCGGCATTAGCACAAACACAAGAGCCAATAACCATAGTAGAAGCTAATACAGAGCATAATAAACTTCTGAATTTCATAATTAACCTCCTTCTTTTATACTAGAAACCTTTTCCTCACCTTTGGAAAAAATCCCTTTATAAAAGTATACCCTTTTCTTATTAAAATTGCAAGGGTTTATACAACTTTTTTGTGAATATTTTGTGTATTCATTTATTCTTGCTATAAACCCTCGCTTAAATCAACTAAATTTCGCTATAAATTCTTATTACTTAACAGCAACCTTGTATAATAATGAGTTATAGTTAGGAGTTACTGTAATTGTACCCTTGCCAGTTGCAACAAGTTCGAAAGCTGTTGTTGCAGTCTTTCTGCCACCAAGGCTAGCATTTGTTGGAGTAATATCAGTTACAGTACCACTTTCGTCAGTAAATGTAGCCTTAATTACACCCTTGTTTGCTGTGTTGTTGTCACCAGCGATGAATACGCTTGCTGTTAAAGCATCAGCAACATCAATAGTAAATGATGTATTCTTTGTTACTTCAACAGTCTTTGTAAATGCAGTACCATTAGCACTTTCTGCTGCGAAAGCTGTGTAACCACTGTTATTTGTTGCAGTTGTAAGTTTACCACCATTTAACCAAGTTGGTACGCTGTCGTTTTCAGCTGACCAGCTGTCACCACTTACAGCAAATGCCTTACCGGCTGGTGCTGTTGTAGTAGTTTCTGTTGTATCGTCAGCCTTTGTAGTTGTTGTAGCTTCAGTAGTAGTTGTTGTAGTAGCCTTTGTTGTTGTTTCTGTAGTAGTTTCTGTTGTTGTAGCCTTTGTTGTTGCTTCTGCAGAAACCTGTTCAAGAGTACCTGTTACTGTAATTGTACCAATGTTTACAGAAGAATTAAGACCACCGTTTGTAGATTTATCATTTGAATCAACATTTACACCCTTAATTGTGTAAGTACCTGCTACAAGTGAAGTAGCACTTAAATTGTTCTTAGCACCATTCTTATTTTCAACATCTAAAGTTGCAACTGTATCTCCATTTGAGTTAACAATCGCTACCTGTCTAGCATATGCACCTGAAGAAATAGCATTTGTTAATGCAACTGTACCATCAGAAGTAAGTTTGAACTGAACTGTCTTAGAACCACTAATCTGAACTGAACCACTTGCATTCTTAACGCCAGTCTTTGCAAGGAACATATTTTCTGTACCAACATTTGTGTCTGCTGTAAGAGCAGTGCCAGAAGTAGCATTAATATCAGTACCTGTTAATGTATAAGTCTTAGTTTCAGGTGTAGATGGCTTAGAAGTGTTACCCTTGTGGTTTAATACCCAAGTAGCATCAAGTACATTGATTACACCGTCGCCATTTGCATCTGCAGCATCTTCATCATAGAATGTTTCGTCCTTGATACCCTGAATGAACTTCAAGATAAGGGCTGCATCCTTTTCATCAATCTTACCGTCTTTGTTTACATCACCCTTAGTAGAGTAATCAACAGTAGTTGCTTCTGTAGTAGAATCTGTTTCAGTAGTAGTTGTTGTTTCTGTTGAGGTTTCAACTGAACCACCGTTTGCTGTAACTGTTACTGTACCATTAGAAGTAGTGTAGTTTGCAACTGCAAGTTTACCACCCTTTAATGTATTTACAGTAATTGCAACAGGAGTTGCACCTTCCTTGTTTGCTGTAAATGTTACTTTTACAAGAACTGTACCGTTTGCGTTAATTGTATCAGCAGGGTTGATACCAGCAATTCTTACTGAACCGTCAGTAATGTTGCTGTTGATTGTAGCCTTGCTGTCATTGATTATGTCGCCGTTTTCAACCTTAGTAGCTGTAAGAGCAGCTGAGTCATAAGTTAATGTAATGTTGAAGTCTGCTAAATCAGTCATACCTGTCAACTTAACAGGAACTGTAACAGCAGAACCATTCTTAACTGTTTCATTGTCAACAACAACCTTTACACCATCAACTGGAGTAGCTGTTGTAGCTTCTGTAGCTTCCTTAGTTGTAGCTTCTGTTGTAGATTCAGTTGTTGTAGTAACTGTTGTATCGCCACCGTCAACTGCATAGCTCATTACATAAAGATAAACATTAGTTGTACCCTTAGTAATTGTATGAGTACCAGCTGTTAAATCAAATACATTAAGACCATCAACTACATCTTGTTCTTCGCCATCAATCTTGATAGTTCTTGAGCCAGCTGCACTTAATACTAACTTTAACGCACCATCTGCTGGAGCATTAACTGTAATGTTAGTAGATGATTCCATCTTAATACCACTATTATAAGTTACCCCGTTATAAGTATACTTATTTGTTGTATCATTACCACTAATATTGAAGATGTTAGAATTTGCAGCAGCAACATTATTACCACTTGCATCTACACCATCATCATGCCATACATAACCGTCATCAACAACAGTACCTGATGTAGTAGTTTCTGTAGTACCGTCATCACCAGTATTAGCCTTTGTTGTAGTTTCTGTAGTAGCTTCTGTTACTGTAGGAGCATTAGGGTCGTAAGCAACAACCTTTAAGTCATCAAGGTAACCATCCTTCTGAGTGTTACCAGACTTAATTACATAAACACCTGCTGGAATGTTAGAAACAGTAGCTGTCTTGCCACCAGCAACAGCAAGTTTAAGTTCGCCATAAGCATCGTAAAGTTCGATACCGTAAGCACTTGATGCACCAGCTGTAATAGTTACATTTGCACCAGTATTTACCTTAAAGATAACACCGTTATCTCTAATCTTCATATTTGTTGCTGTGTTAGAAATCTTAGCAATAGGAGTAACTAAAGCATTGCCCATATTGTACTGTGTATTAGCAGTTAAGCTAGTATCGCTAATCTTCTTTGCCCAGTAATTTGCATTAGTTGGGTCTGTGCAATTTAATTCATATGGAAGAGTTAAAGCATTTGGATTTTCAGTTACAATAGGCTCTGGAGTAGGTTCCATATTGATTTCAGATGCAGTCTTCATAACACCTGCAAGGTTAAGACAGTCTGCCTTTGCCTGAATAGGTGAAGTAGCTGTATATTCATACATATCGCTACCAGTTTCAAAACCTGCATAAGGGTTGCCACTGCTGTCGCTTACCTTATCAGTCTTGTTTGTAACCTGCTGTGCAGCATTTGTACCATTACAACCTGCAAAGCTATCATTATAAGACTTAACAGTTGCAGAACCTTCTTTTGCTGAGTCTACAGGGTTCTTACAAGCACCGAAGTAGTTACCTTCAGAGAAAATGTAAGCATGAGCTCTTGGAGAAATAGCATAAGAAGTAGCACCATCAAAGTATGTATTGTAAATGTGGATGTTAGCCTGTCTTGATAATGGCTGTCTTGATTCAACCTTTTCGTACCAGTTGTGATGAAGTGAAGCATCATACTGAATACTAGAACTTGAAGAACCAATAAGGTTTGTCTTATGGTTGTTTATATAATGGTTATAAGCCATTGTGTAACCATAGCCACGCTTCCAGTCACAAGAACCATCACCTTCTGCCTTATCTGATTCGGCAGGGTTCTTACAGAAACCTTGATGGAATGTATTGTTATGTACCCAACTAAACTTAATTGGTGCATAACCGTTGCTTTCGAACCATTCCTTAGTCTGTGGAGATGAAGAAATAGCACAAGTACCTTCAAGACCGATAGCATCTTCAGGAGTATTTGTGAAGTTAAGGTTTCTGAATTCAAAGCTCTGACTTGTATAACCTGTCTGGCTGATAATCTGAATACCCCAACCATCAAGAGTTGCGTCATCACCAATACCTTCAATTGTTACATTTGATGACTTGTATACTCTAATCATCATACCGTTATCGCCCTTAGTACCACCGTTTGTAGTAGTATTGTAACCAGTAAGACCCTTAATGTTCTCTGCTGGTGGGTTGTTACTTGTGTTAGAGTCACCACCTCTGATTTTACCAACAAATCTTACATCAAGAGGGATACCTTCTGCTCTTAACTGCTGAACAATATCAATCTTGCCACCACCAGTTACACCGTTGGCATCTTCTGACTTGTAGTTAAGGATATTACCAATACCAGCTGGATACTGGCTACCAGTGTAACCAGGAAGCTGTACTGTATTCTTGTTTTCTTCTGTTACATAAACAACAACAGCATTAGACTTTAATGTACCGTCATCATTGTATGCACCAATACCAGTTACGCCTTCCTTATGAGCATCATAGTGAGCATAACCACTTCTATCATATTCATATACCTTAATGTTGTCCTTAGTGATTGTACCACTATTTGTTGTAACAGTTAAGTTATATGTACCTGCCTTTAAACCAGGAATATCTAATCTTACATTAGAACCGTCCTGTCTTACAAGGTAAGTTAAATCATCGCCAGTAAGTGAACCACTTGCTGTACCACTATAGCTAACAGCTGTAACATCACTCTTGTTACCAGCCCATTCAGCATAAAGTGTTTCAAACCAACCACCTGCAGCACTAAAAGATGTAGCCGCAAAAGTGTTTATAGGCATAGCAGTAAAGCTTGTTGCGAGCATAGCTGCTGCAAGTACGCTACTGATAGCTTTCTTAAAACATTTTATCATGTTTTTGTTTCCTCCCTTTAAATTTAGAAGTATCTCCCCTGCCATAGGCAGGAGAGGAAAAAGTTTCACGACCTATGTCGAATTATAAAGACTTGATTAAGCCATTTAAGAACTGGCTAATCTTGTAAGCATCGTCAACATCAACAGTCTTGTCACCTGTTACATCGGCGTTTGTAGCATTTGTTACAGCTGAAATCTTGCCAACTGCAAAATCCATAATCATTGTAACATCAGCTGCGTCAACCTTACCACTATCATTAGCATCACCCTTGATTACTTTAGGTGTACTACCGTTTGGAGTGTATGCAATGTAGAAGATGTAGTTTGAACCACTACCCTTAGTGATTTCGTAAGACTGAGAACCGTCTAAGCTGATTGTTGCAACACCATCAGAACCTATTGTAATTGCCTTATCGTTTAATTCAATAATACCACTATACTGAGGGTTAGTAACAATTGTTAATGTACCAGCAACACCGTCTGGGTCGAAGTTAACAGCTGTCTTAGATTCCATCTTTAATGCCTTAGTAAGTGTTAAGCCATTGTAGTTTACAGAACCATAGCTAGATGTTAATGTACCAGTAATAGTATAGAAAGAACTGCTAGTACCGTTTAATGTAAAGTTATGAACCTGAGCACCTTCAACTGGAGCAATAGTTGTACCTTCTGTTGAAGATTCCTGACTGTTAGTTGTAGTTTCAGTTGAACCATCTTTGTTTGTAGTTGTTTCTGTTGTAGCACTTGTAGTTGGGTCAGTAGCACCTGTACCGTTACCACCAATAGACTGAATAGTAGTCTTGTAGTTTACAACTGCTGTTTTAAGAGCTGTAATTACAGAGTAGTTTCCATCTTCAGTAGAATTATCAAATTTCCACTTGAAGTCACCACCGTTTACACGACCAGCATAAGTTGTAACCTTTGCAGGTACATCAGCTGGGTCATCAACCTGTGCATCTGATACATTGATACCAAAGTTAGCATCTGTATCGAAGTTGTTGTATGTAGTGCCACCCTTTTCAGTTGTTTCGCTTGAAGGAACCTGTGCAGTTCTGCTAGTTACTTCATAAGCATCATAGCCTGTTGAAGCTGGGTTATTCTGAGTATAGTAGCTGAATACTCTGTTTTCATTTACCATTTTGTTGTTGTATGCCTTAATGATACCACCGTTTTCACCAGAGAATGTACCCTGACCTAAGGCATCAGAACCCTGACCAGAACTCATCATTGGCTTAGAAACATTTCTAAAGTAGTTTGCTTCAACGAAAGCAGAAGCACCCATTGTTACACCAACACCATACTTTGCATTACCATCAAAATAGTTGTTATAAATATGTACAGACATTGTTCTGATTCTTGGATGTCTTGAATCAGAGTGGTCGAACCAGTTGTGGTGATATGTAATTAATGAAGAAGTTACTTCACTCTTCATACCACAAAGTGATGACTTACCATTATCAAAGAAATGGTTGTAAGAAATTGTTACATAAGTTGACTTACCCTTAACATCTACAGTACCATCACCCTTTGCCTGGTCAGCGTCGCCACCAGTCTGACCATAGAATAAATCAAGGTTATGAACCCATACATTACAGTTGCCTGTATCAAGAGAAACTGAGTCATCTAAACAAGCCATAACTGCAAAATTTCTTAATTCAAGGTTACCAGCATTTCTGATAAGCATACCGAAACCATGGATACCTGAGTCTTCACCAATACCTTCAATAGTACAATTAAGGTCAGCATAATTACTCTTACCTTTAATCTGAAGACCTTCTGCACTAGAGCCAAATGAATCCATATCGTCTGCATTAATCATACCTACAATACGAATATCAATAGGAGAAGTTTCTGTACCCTTCTGTAAACCATAAACGATATCCTGTAAACCAGTGTGTTCTGCACCACCTACATTAGCCTTTACAGTTTTAGCAGTAGCAGGTGTAACATAAATAACCTTAGCACCAGCCTTTAATGTACCGTCTGCATTGTAAGCACCAGCACCTTTATAAGTAGACTTTGGTGAAAATGCTGAACCAGCTCTGTCATAAGCCTGAACTGTTAAATTAGTTGCAGTAACAGCATCAGCTGCTACTTCGCTACCATTCTTCATTGGTACAACCTTCATATCGTATGTACCAGCAGCAAGACCAACAGCATCTGCTCTCCAACAATCAGAATATCTTCTGATAAGTGGGTCGTCAAGCTGTGTCCAGCTAGAATCGCTTGACTTCTTAACATAAGCATTATAGCCTGTGTAAGATGAATCACTAACAGACCATTCAATGTAAGCACTTTCAAGCCAGCCTTTACTTTCTGTGACTGAAATTCCGCTTGCTGCATATACAGTAGCTGGAGTAGTAGCAAAAGGTACTACAGCAACGCCTGTTGTAATCATACAAGCAGCTAACACTGTGCTTATGAATTTGGACAAACCTTTTTTCATAAACTTTTTCCTCCCTTTAAACACATAAAGTTTATATTTTGCATAAATACTATACATATATTATACCTTGAAAGTCCCCGTTATTACTCACAGCGATTATCAACATACAAGATACATATAGGTACTCACGCTGATACTAATTAAGATACCACTTTGCAATAAAAGTGTCAATAAATTAATTGTTAATAAAAATTTTTCCATATTTTAAACAATTCTTAAGTATTGTTTTTGTTCACTTTAACAATAGTATTGTACCTTTTTTTACCCATTATCAAATTTTGTGTATTATTGTAATTTACTAGATTTTTTTGCCATTTTCTATTATAGGCATATTGCCGGTTTTACACTAATATAATAGAGAGTATCTACTATATATAATGTAGTGAAATACGGATTTTTTATAGCTTAATTTCTTAAATATGTACCTTATTTCAATTTTGTTTACAAATTATTCATATTTTACAATATATTATCACAATATTAATGAAAAAGAGGTTTCAATAATATGAAGAAAAAGCTTTTCATTCTTATATTTGTGACCTGTGCCATATTCCTTACAGGTCACAAAAAGTATAATGTAACCGTTGCCCACGATGTTTCTTTCCTTGAAATAGGTGACTCATCATTAGTTACTGAAGAAACTCTGCAGGAAACACCCTCACCTATTACAAATGTATCAGCTTTGCAAAACCTATCTACTTTAAGACAGAACTACTATGCTGTAGATAAAAAGACTGGTATGACTTCAGATTTATTTGACGTAAATTCCTTTTTATCTACTGATTTAAAGATACATGCTGGGAAAAAGCCTACTATTCTTATTTTTCATACCCACGCCCACGAAATGTTTGCCGACAGCAAAGATATATCTGAGGGTATAATAGGTGCTGGCAACAGATTAGCTAAGGACCTTGAGGAAAAGTACGGCATTAAATGCCTGCATATTACTGACAGCTTTGACACAGTAAATGGCAAAGTGCAACGTGACGGTGCTTATGAAAGAGCTGAACCTGTCATTAAAAAGGTTCTTGCCGAAAATCCTTCTATAGAATTAGTAATAGACTTACATAGAGATGGTGTAAATCCTAATCTCCATTTAGTGACAACAGACAATGGCCAACAGTGTGCAAAGGTAATGTTTTTTAATGGTCTTTGTAAAAAGCAAACCAATGGCAAACTTCAAAATATACCGGGGCTTTCAAATCCATACATAAAAACAAACCTTGCCCTTAGTTTTCGTATGCAACAAAAAATGAACGAACTATATCCCAATTTAACTAGAAAAATTTATCTCAATGCCTATAGATATTCTCTCCATATGAAAGATAAGAGTATGCTTATTGAATTAGGAGCACAGACAAATACTGTGGAAGAAATAAATAACTCCATTGACAGATTAGCGAAAACAATATACGAGGTAACGAAATAGAATATATAAAAAGAATATATAAAATAGAATATATATGGTCAGAACAAATAACTTCGTTATTTGTGACTTGCTTCGCAAGTCATCGGATTTATCTTTCCGATTCACTAAAAACTCCCCCAAGTTTTCACTTGAGGGAGTTAAATATATCAGTTATTTTATTATTTATTCTTTGCTGCAGCAGTTACAAGACCCTTGAATAATGGATGAGGTCTATTAGGTCTGCTCTTGAACTCTGGGTGGAACTGAACACTTACAAAGTAAGGATGTACGTCCTTTGGAAGTTCAACGATTTCAACAAGTCTGTCATCAGGAGATGTACCGGCAAATACAAGACCTGCCTTTGTCATAGCTTCTCTGTAGCTGTTGTTGAATTCATATCTATGACGATGTCTTTCGCTTATTTCAGCATTGCCATAGAGTTCTCTTGACCAAGTATTTTCAGCCAACTTACAAGGATAAGCACCAAGACGCATTGTACCACCAAGGTTATCAATGTTCTTCTGGTCTGGCATAATATCAATTACTGGGTCTGGAGTATTTTCATTGATTTCTGATGTGTTAGCATCTTTAAGACCAAGTACGTTTCTAGCAAATTCAATTACTGTACAGTGCATACCTAAGCAAATGCCGAGGAATGGAATTTTATTTTCTCTAGCATACTGAACAGCCATTATCTTACCTTCAACACCTCTAGTACCGAAACCACCAGGAACGATGATACCGTCAATGCCGGCTAATGCCTTTTCAACACCGGTTTCTTCAACATCTTCAGAGTTTACCCAACGGATACTTACATTAGCACCACTGTGGATACCTGCGTGATGAAGACTTTCTACTATAGAAAGGTATGCGTCATGAAGTTCTACATACTTACCAACAATAGCGATTTCTACCTTCTTAGATAATGCTCTTTCTCTGTTTACAACATCAATCCAGTCAGTTAAATCAGGCTTGCCACAAGGCATACCAAGTTTCTTGCAAACAACGTCTGCAATGTTCTGTTCTTCAAGCATAAGAGGTACTTCGTAAAGTGATGAACAGTCAGCATTTTCAATGATACATTCATCATCAACACCACAGAAACGAGCAAGCTTAGCCTTTTCTGATTCACCGAGAGGATACTCTGTTCTGCATACAAGAATATCCGGCTGAATACCCTGACTTAAAAGCTGCTTAACACTGTGCTGTGCTGGCTTAGTCTTTAATTCCTTGCTCATAGCAAGATATACAATAAGTGCAACATGAATGAAAAGTACATTTTCCTTACCCTTATCTCTACCTACCTGACGGATAGCTTCAATAAATGGTTCACTTTCAATATCACCTACAGTACCACCAATTTCAGTAATAACAAAGTCTGCATCTGTAGCCTTACCTGCTGCATATACCTTGTCAATAATAGCGTTTGTAATGTGAGGGATAGTCTGTACCGTACCACCAAGGTACTCGCCCTTACGTTCCTTATTTAATACAGACCAGTAAATCTTACCTGTTGTAATGTTATTATTTACTGTAAGACTTTCATCAATAAATCTTTCATAGTGACCTAAGTCTAAGTCAGTTTCTGCACCATCATCAGTAACGAAAACTTCACCGTGCTGGTAAGGACTCATTGTACCTGGGTCAATATTGATATAAGGGTCAAACTTCTGAATTGTTACCTTATACCCTCTTGCTTTTAATAAACGACCTAAAGAGGCAGCTGTAATACCTTTTCCAAGACCGGAACACACGCCACCTGTAACAAAAATGTACTTCATTTTACGCACCTCATAATGTTATTATTAAGCTCTATCTTTATATCTGTTTCTTTTTAGAAAAAGGAAAATCAAGTTTAAATAATGTACTTCATTGTCTAGGCACTTTGTCTGACAAAATCATAGAGCAAAAATATATTGTTTCTACATCATTTGACCAAAACTCAACTAATATTCTCTTTTCCTACATTAAGTTTTATTATATCTCACTTGTGCGTTCATTGTCAATATGGTTATGACAATAAACTCAAATATCCAGCCGTAAGTGCTCTGTCATTATTTATCATATCGTTATATATTTCCAAATTAATGGCACTTACTGTAGCCTTATCCAAAACATAGGTTACCGGCAATCCCATTTCCAACTGATACATACCTAAGTCCTTTGCAACTGTATTGTCTTTATCTATTTTATAGCCTAAAAACTTTACAGCTGACTCTACATTTTTACTATCCAAAGTATCTGTTTCTGACACAAACTTCAACCTATCAATAGAAATATCCGGTGTAATACCTATACCATTTATTATTCTGCCAAGTCTTGTAGTATATTCCTGTGTAGTCATTTTAAGAACACCAAGACCTTCATAGGCAGTAACACTTTGCATAATACCCTTACCAAATGTTTTTTCGCCTACAATTTTAGCAACACCACTATCCTGCATAGCCGATGCCACAATTTCTGCTGCTGATGCTGTGTTATTATCTACCAAAATAACATACTTTTCAAAAGGTCTTATCTTTAAGTCAGATTTGTAAACAGTTTCCTTTCCCTGTTTATCCTTAGTAGTAATAATAACACCTTCCGGCACTATCTGCTTTGCCATAGCAATAGCTGCATCTACATAACCACCGGTGTTTCCTCTTAAATCAATAATAAGCTTTTTCGCACCTGATGCCTGTAGCTTAACAACAGCCTGCTGAAATTCATTACCTACATTTTCGGTAAATTCTTTTACCTTTACGTAACCTATGGACTTGTCATCATAGTTCTGATTTTTGCCACCCAACTTAGACATAGCCACAACCTCTACAGAGCTAGTGTCAATTCTAGTAAGCATAATGTCCATTTTCTTAATAGCACCTGTACTGGCAATTTTCATAGAAACTGTAGAACTGGTGGTTTTGGTAACAAGGGTCTGGTATTCGTCTACGCCAATACCATAAGCACTAATGTTGCTTATTTCCCTTATTTCGTCACCATCTCTCAATCCCTGCTTGTAGGTAACTGAGTTTCTATTTATTTCCTTTATAACAGGATAGCCATTGTCATTAAATTCACATTTAAAATCAGGAGCATAGTGTGTAGATGCCGAATCAGCTTTTATAGCATTATATTCATCAATGTCAATATATTGGCTATACTCATCAAGCTGACCGGTCATACCCTTTATAGCAGCCTGAACCAACTGGTCTGTTGTAACATTTCCACCATAGTAGTTGTTTTGTATATCCTTTATAATTTCCTCTAAATAAACACCGGCAGTCTGAGCCTGCTCACTTGTACTCATATTGTCAAAGGCATCCGAACCATATACACTACTACAGCCTAACACAACTGTAAGTAATGCCGATGCAATGACCTTACCCCTCATACATATCACCTGCACTTTTTAAGCATTTGCCCTGTACCCTTAATTACAATCTATGTTATTTCAATACCTGCTTATTATTTGCAATATAATCAACAGCTGAAACAATAGCTAATATAAGACTTGCCCAAATAAGAATATGTGAAATTACAATAGTAATGCTGTTATTGAAGTTTAAAAGCAAGAATATAATCATAAACATTTGACATATAGTCTTTAACTTTCCCCAAAAACCGGCAGCAATTACAATGTTCTGTTCCACTGCAAGTGTTCTGAAACCTGTTATCATAAATTCTCTTGCAATAATTATAATAACAACAACACTACTTAATGGTACAACAGCATCGTCCATACCAATAAGGGCAATCATAGCTGATGAAACCAAAAGCTTGTCAGCTAATGGGTCCATAAACTTTCCAAAGTTAGTTACAAGATTGTATTTTCTGGCAATGTATCCATCTAAACAATCTGTAATAGAGGCAAGACAGAATATACCTGTAGCAATATATCGTGCCACCTGCTTATCTAAGCCCAATGGGCAAAGCAAAAGCACAAGGAAAATAGGTATCATTATTATTCTTGCCATAGTCAACTTATTAGGTAAATTCATTTATTCCACCCTCTCACCAATTAAGTCATAATCTCCTGCAGAAGTAATCTTTATGTTGTAGAAATCTCCTGCAATAAGTTCTTCACTACTCTTAAAGAAAACAAAGCCGTCTATTTCGTAGCAATCTCTGAAACTTCTGCCACAGTATAAATCGTCTTCATCTTCAATTTTACCTTCAACGATAACTTCAAGAGTTTTGCCTACAAACTTCTGTCCCAATTCGGCAGAAATCTCCATCTGAGCTTCCATAATAGACTCTTTTCTCTGAGCCTTTATTTCTTCATCTATCTGTCCGTCCATTCTACAGGCCGGAGTACCTTCTTCCGGAGAATAAGTGAAAACACCAAGTCTATCGAACTTAACTTCTTTCATAAAGTCAATAACACTTTCAAATTCTTCCTGAGTTTCAGTTGGGAAACCTGTAATAAGTGTAGTTCTGATACACATATCAGGCATTTTAGCTCTAAGTCTATTTACAGTATCCTTAATTTTATCTCCTGTACTTCTTCTGCCCATTAACTTTAATATTCTGTCATTAGTATGCTGAACAGGCATATCCAAATAGTGAAGTACCTTAGGATTTGATGCCATTTCATCAATAAGTTCATCATATACATTTTCAGGATAACAGTATAAAATTCTAATCCACTTTATGTCTTCAATTTTGCTTATTTCCTGCAATAAAACGTGTAACTTCTGTTCGCCGTATAAGTCCTTACCGTAAAGAGAAGTATCCTGAGCAATAAGTATAAGCTCTCTGACACCCTTATCTGCTAATATCTGAGCTTCTTTTACAAGACTTTCAATATTTCTTGAACGATATTTACCTCTAAGAGAAGGTATTGTACAGTAAGTACATCTGTTGTCACAGCCTTCTGCAATCTTTAAATAACTAAAGCCACCAGTTGTAGTAACCATTCTCTTGTAGCTGTTGTTTTCATTTAAAAGGTGGTTAATATCAGTAACAAGCTGAACCTTCTTTTCACCATTTAAAAGTCTGTCAATTACAGCACCAATGTTTTCAAAATCACCAGTACCGACTACAGCATCAACTTCTGGGAGAGATTCAAAAATTTCATCTTTGTATCTCTGTGCCATACAGCCTGTTACAATAAGTGCCTTGCAGTTACCATTTGCCTTATAGTCTGCCATTTCAAGAACCTTGTCAATAGCTTCCTGATTAGCATCTAATATAAAGCCACAGCTATTAATAATAATGACATCAGCTTCTGAATCATTAGGTGTAATTATATAACCCTTTTCATCAATTAAGCCAAGCATTATTTCACTATCAATAAGATTTTTGTCACAGCCAAGTGACACAAAACTAATTTTTGTTGCCATATATATCTCCTATACTAAAAAACCATTAATTATCACTCTAATTATAACACATACAAAATTAAAAAGCTATGAAATAATTATTAAGAGGACATTTAAACACAAAAAAAGACTTGAACCACGTTCAAGTCTTGAGAGAGCGCGAGACGGGATTCGAACCCGCGGCCCTCGCCTTGGCAAGGCGATGCTCTACCACTGAGCCACTCGCGCATATTCAGTTTACGGGATAAAGGTAATTGAGAGCGGGTGATGGGAATCGAACCCACGTCCTCAGCTTGGAAGGCTGATGTTCTACCATTGTACCACACCCGCATAACCAATGTTGTAAAAAGAGTGCCCAGAGACGGAATCGAACCGCCGACACGAGGATTTTCAGTCCTCTGCTCTACCGACTGAGCTATCTGGGCAAATATCAGTCACAACAAAGTTATTATACTTTATAATGACTGATTTGTCAAGCATTTTTTATAAATTATTTTTCGTCAAAGTTTTCAGGTATCTTCCTCTGACTTTTCATCGTTACTATCGTCATTTTCAGTAGTTGCCTGTTCGTTGTTTTCATCTGACGGAGCAACAGTTGTTCCCTGTCCTCTTTCATAGATAGTAACATCTACCGTAACAGGAGCTTTAAGTGTAGCATAGTTAGGCAAATTCAATTTTAATTCCACCTTATGAGTACCTACATCTAAACCTGTTAAATCCAATGACGGTTTAAGGCTTTGTGCTGTAATGTTATCTGGTCCACCAATTTCAGCAGTTACACTGTCCGGCAATTTTACAACACAATCTTCTTTTAATCCTATAATATTAATATCCGTATTTTTAATCTGTATCTTCTTAGCCTGAGTTACACCAGTTTTAATATTTACAGTAACTGTAGAAGAACTGCTATTCTTAAGCTGAAGACCGGCGTCAGAAATATTCTTTGAAATATCAAATGTCAAAGTAGTATTTCCTGTAATCTTACTTAAATCAATAGTAGGCAAATCAATAGAGCTGACACTATTTACTTCTTCTGAAGTACCGGCAACACTTACAGACTTAGGCTCCCAATCAATGGAGCTTATTTCCAAATGACTAGGCAAAGTTCCTGTTGTCTTAGGTTGGTTAATAGTTATTGTACCCTGTTTAGATACTGGCACAGTTACCGTTACTGTTGCTGGGTCACTTGTGAAATTAGTAAGCTCATTGCCACTGGCATCATAAGCCTTTACAACAACATCACGAACTATAGTACCTACACTGTCATTTAAATCTACTTCTGCTCTTACAACAGCTACATTGCTTATTTGACTTGCAGGACCTGTAACAGTAACACTTGTCACGTCACACACAGGGTTGTCTGCTGTATAGCCATTTGCCAAACTTCCTGTTGTAGAAACTCTCAATGTTCTCTTTATGCTGTCAATTCTATCAATTTCAACTTCAACATAAGTAGGATAGTAGCTAGACACATCATAAGTATAAGTATATAAAGTTGACGGTAATGACGGCTTAACAGGTACTTGCACCTTTACAGGATAAGTCTGGTCATCATCAAGCTCAACCTTAGATAAATCCACCTGAGCTGTAATATTATTTTTGTAATTGTTTTTACTAAGCTCGTCCAGAGCCGGTCTTGTTGCCTCAACTCTAAGGTTAATTTTTGTATCTTCAAAATCTCCCTCATTTACCATTGTAAGACCTTGCTCTTTTAATACAGAGGCATTTTCAAAGACAATAGAGGCAGGATAGTTCCTTACCTCTGTTGGGTTTATTGTATTCATAACAATAAACCAAAGGAAAACAGCAATAATCAGAGATACTATCTTTAACATAATATCGTCTGACATAAATTTTTTAAATTTAGAGGATACATCAGTTTTATTTGTCATGTCTGCTCATCCCCTTCCATATTTTGTTTATTGCTTTTGCTCCTGCCGGAGTTGTTTTTTCGCAAAGGTTCAAAAGTTCCTGACGGAAAACAGCTTCACTGACAGCCTTTTCCAACTTGCCATCTCTGGCAATAGAAATTTTGCCGGTTTCTTCACTTACAACAATAATAAAAGCATCAGAAACTTCACTTGCACCAACGGCAGCTCTATGTCTTGTACCTAATTCCTGACCTATTTCACTTTGTGTAACAGGCAAAATACAAGAAGCAGCAGCAACTCTGTTATCTCTTATAATAACAGCACCATCATGGAGAGGTGTTTTATCTTCAAATATATTTATAAGCAACTGGCTTGAAATTACAGCATCTACTGTAACACCGGATGCACTTACAATATCACCCATTGATACATTTCTTTCTATTACAATCAATGCACCGGTTTTAACTTCTGCCATTTTAACACAAGCCTCTACAATTTCGTTAGCATCCTGAGGAGAAAGCCTATCGTCAGATGGTTTGGTCTGCAAAAGCCCTGTAACACTAGAAAAACCACTTGCACCAATCTGCTCCAAAGCCTTTCTAAGTTCCGGCTGAAAGATTATAATTACGGCAATTACGCCTACTGAAAAAGTTCTTTCTATTATCCAAGTAATAGTATAAAAGTGGAGGTTATAGCTTAAAAGAGAGAACATGGCAATTACCATAAGCCCTCTAAAAAGTGACCACGCACGAGTTTCCTTTATCCAATGAATTACTGTATAAATAACAATGGCAACAATAATAATATCTATAATATCGGTAATATGTACAGATGGAATGCTCAATGTAGACAAATTCATTTTTCTTATTAAATTATCCATAGGGTTCATAGTTTCAGCATTCACAACATCACCTTCTTTTTAATATTCTTATTTTCTCATTAACCAATTTAAGTATATCATACATCACTATTTTTTTCTATTACAAATAAATGAATTTTTCCTTTAAAATCCATAGCTTTCAGGCGATTTTTGTCATAAGTAAAAAAAGTCGGACATACCTTTAAATAAAAAGGAGTGATAACAATGCTAGACTATATATGGGCAGGTATGATACTTATTGGAATATTGTCAGCAGCCTTTACAGGTCATATGGCAGATGTAACAAACGGTGCTATATCTTCAGCAAGGGAGGCTGTATCTACAGCCCTAACAATGCTGGGAGTTATTTCACTTTGGACAGGTCTTATGAAAATAGGCGAAAAGGCAGGTATAGTTTCATCTATGTGCCGTAAAATTACGCCTTTTTTAAGCCGTCTTTTCCCCTCTGTGCCTAAAGAAAGCAAAGCTATGGAATACATAGGCATTAATGTAATAGCCAATTTTCTAGGCTTAGGCTGGGCATCTACACCGGCTGGTTTAAAGGCTATGGAAGAACTTCAGAAATACAACCCACACAAAGAAAAAGCAACAACGGCTATGTGTGGTTTTATGATTTTTAATATGTCCTCACTCCAGTTGGTATCTGTCAATCTTATTGCCTACAGAACACAGTACAATTCCCAAGCACCTTCAGAAATTATTGGTCCCGGAATAGCTACAACACTTGTATCAACTATTACTGCAATTATATTTTTGAAAATAATGGAGAAGTATAATAAATGAATTTCCTAATTATAATTTCCGACTTAATAATTCCCATAATATTTGTGTATTTTCTTTATTATGGTTTTGCCAACAAAGTCAATGTTTACGATGCCTTTGTTGAGGGTGCAAAAGAGGGTTTCAAAATAACCTATGAAATATTGCCTACACTTATAGGGCTTATGGTTGCCGTAGGTATTCTTCGCTCCAGTGGTGCTTTAGATATACTCTGCAATTTTTTATCCCCTATTGCCGATGCCATAGGCTTTCCAAAAGAGGCACTTCCTATAACATTTATGCGACTTGTTTCTTCTTCTGCCAGTACAGGCATACTTTTAGATGTGTTCAAAAATTACGGACCAGACAGTTTTATTGGTAGATTTGTTTCTGTAATGATGAGTTGCACCGAAACAATAGTTTACACAATGAGCCTATATTTTATGTCAATAAAAATAAAACAGACACGATATACCCTTGCCGGTGCTCTTGTTGCCAATTTTGTAGGTGTTATAGCCAGTTTATTAATCTGTAAAGCCCTATGGGGATAGCCTTACAATAATAAAATATGCTACCAAAAATCATTTTATGGGCGATTTTTTAATCGCCTTTCATTATACTTCAAAAAACTATATATTCTTTCATAGACCAAGCCCACAAATATCCACACCGGATAATAGTCCAGTCTTACAAGTCCATTTATATTATAAATAGCCGAAGAATAATCCCAAGGACAAGCATTTACAGCCTTTAAACCTGTGCCACTAAAAAATTCTATAGCAAAAATAAGAATACCGTAGGTCATACCTCTTACAATGGCACTTTGCCCCCTTAACTGTTTAAACAAAGGCTCCATAAACACCACAAGACCATAAATAAAGAACATAATAACAGATGTTGTACCTGTTAAACAAATATCCCCCCTTTTTATAAAAGACTGCATACCTGTCCAAAAAACTTCCATAAATATTCCTAAATTACCATAAATAAAATATCTTCTTAACATAGTAATATTATGTTTAATTTTGCTGTTTTTATGTGTAAAAGTCTGACCAATAACTGGGAAAGCCATAAATACAAAAAGACCGACAATGACCCGACAAGAATTATGCACACTTCTTGTCGAACTATGTCAGTCTTTAGTATTACCAAAAAGGAGAACCCCGAAGGATTCTCCAATTTGAAATTTATATATAATCGAAATTATATTTTATAAATTAAGCGTTGTAGATAGCTGTCTTTGTATCAGCATCCCAAGATACAGATACGCCGAATGCCTGACCTAAAGCTCTGAAAGGAACGAACATTCTACCGTCAGTGATTTCAGCAGTTACGCCGTTAGCCATAGCGATAGTAGAACCGTTAACGTTCATGTTGTTAGAACCAGCCTGGAACTGGATTACAGTCTTAGTAGAACCCTGACCGTAAACGATAGTAGCTGTCTTAGAATTTGCATCCCAGTTTACAGCGTTAGTATCATCTGGGTTAGCAGCGTTAGCTGAGTCAACACCAAGAGCAAGAGCTACAACTCTTAATGGAACCATTGTAGAGTTGCTAGAAGTCTGGATGTAAGCAGCAACGTCAGTATCAATCTTTTCGCCATCCATTACTACGTTCTTTTCGCCAATAGTAACTTCAACCTTCTTAGTTAATACAGAATCATTAGAAGTACCGTCAACGTTTAAGTAACCAGCAAACTTGAAGCCTTCGTTTACATCGAACATATCAAGCTTGTGAGTTGCAGAATCGTCGATATCCTTGTTAAGAGCAGCAGCTGTTGTATCAGGATCACTTACGCTACCTGAGCAGATTGTGCTAGAGTAAGTATCAACATCATCATCGTAGTTGTTTACTACAGCGTCGCCGTATACCTTTAAGTCGTATGCACCGTAAGGTACTGAACGAGTTGTACCAACCTGAACACCTGTAATCTTAACTGTAGATGGAGTGCTGTAAGAAGCAGTATCAATCTTGAAGCTCATTTCGCCATCAGATACCTTGAAGTTCTTTGCTTCTAAGTTACCATCAGTAGTTAAAGTAAGGTTATCAGCATCAGCGAAACCTAATTCCTTAGAACCGTATAATGAATCAATAGCTAACTTAACTGTGTTGCCATCAAGTAATGCACCTGCAGCATTTTCAGTAATAGTGATATCAGAAGTATCAATGTTCTGGTAACCCATAGCAGCCTTAGTTTCAGTAGCTTCAACAGTGATTGGAGTTACAACCTTAGCAACTGTTACAGGAGTGATAGTATCAGCTTCAACACCAGCACCAGAAACAGCAACTGTTACATCACCAGTGAAAGCAGCATCTGTAGAAAGGTAAAGGTACATATCTACGTATGCAGCATCGTTTCTTGAGAAACCGTTGAATACGTCAGAATCCTTTTCGATTCTTAAAGTCTGACCGTCGTTAGAGAGGCAAGCACCAGCTTCGAAGTTAGACTGATTTAACTTGTCAACCTTATCAACGTCCATACCGATAATCTTAACGCCATCAGGAACAGTGAATTCAAGCTTTCTTGAAGTTAACCAAGCACCTGGAGTAGTTTCTTCAAATCTGAACTTAGCTGTCTTGAAATCGTCATCATCAAGATCGTCATCTCTTAATGGAGATCTACCAGCGAAGATTGTAGGAGCTTCAGTCATAGCTGTTAAGTTGAAACCGTAGTCAGCTCTTGTACCAACCTTTAACTGCTGGCTAGTGATATCTGTACCAGAAACTGTTACATATACATCACCGTAGTTCTTTTCGTCGTTGTTAGGAACCATTACAAGACCGTCGATAGTTAATGAAGATAACTTATCCTTGTCAATGTTTGCAATATCAGCCTTAGTAAGTGTGAATACTACTTCGTTAGCACCGTCAGCGATAGTCTGGCTAGCTAAAATAGAAGTCTGAGTTATTTCCTTACCATCTTTGTCCTTGTAAGTGTAAGGAACAGCAGCATTAACACCACTCTTTAATGTTACAGTACCAGCCTTGAACTTGTAAGGGCCGTTAGCCTTAACCTTAACTGTACCACCTTCAGTTGTGAAAGTACCAGAAACGTCTTCCTTAACTGTAATCTGTGGAACGTTGATGTTACCACTGTGAGTCTTAACGTCAGAAGATACTACAGAAGAAGTAGTAGAACCTGAACCAGAAGTAACCTTAGCGATAGTGTAAGAACCACCACCAGTAACTGTAGTTGAGTTAGCGTCTACAGTAACCTTGATGTCACCTTCGTCATCAGTTGCGTCAACTGGTAATGAAATCTGGTATACAGGAGTACCCTTTGTAGCTTCGTTAGCACCACCAGAGTTGTTCTGGTTTACCCACTTAGCGTCGATTGGGTATAACTGAACTTCCATAGAAGTCTTGTTGATGTACTTAAGCTTGTATGGTAATTCTCTTTCGTTCTTTGCACCTACATATGCCTTAAGACCAGCTTCTGGATCGTTAACATTGTAGTTGTAAACTGTGTCATAAGATTCACCATCGTGAGCCTTGTATGCACATTCTGTGAAGTATTCTTCGTTGTATTCACCGTTTTCGAGGTCGAGAACGATAGATGAGTTAGAAGCGATTGTATCAAGTGGCTTAATCTGTAACTGAGTAAACGCACCGTTAACCTTAACTGCTTCATTAGTCTTAACATTAGCTGTAACGCTAATTGTATTAGTAGAACCAGCCATTGCTGACATTGGAAGCATACTAACAGTCATAGCAGCTGCTAATAAAAGAGCAATTTTCTTTTTCATTTCCTTGTTTCCTCCTTATGAAAATAAATGTGTAGAGGCTAGCATATTTACCTCTTTTACAAAAGTATTATAGCATTACACCTACAACTAGTCAACTAAAAAGGTAATTTGTAATATTACTGTAACATACCTTGTAGTTACTGCTGTCGTTTTGCTTGAACATAATATAACACTATAAAAATCAAAAATCAAGGGGTTTTGGGTAAGTGTAAAATAGCTGTAACATTAGTGTCACAATCGTAATTTTTGAACCACATTGGTGTAACATTACGGACAGTTTTCCATTTTTTAATTGATTTTTTTCTCTCATTTGCCATTATCTTTGCTTTAAATATTACAAAACTATTTTCGGTATTGTAACATTTACCTATTTATACACATAAGAAAATAATTGAACTTATCCACAACCTTCTTTATTTTGACTTATTCACAATTTCAATTTTCAATATACACAAACTAACATTTATACACACCGGCAACATAACCCCTATAATCAATGTTGCCACCAACGAATTTTTAAATAATACTAGTTTCTTCTATATAAAGTTAGTTTTTTATCATAAACTTTTCTTGAAAATACAAAAAAGTGGCCAAATTTTCCTTTGACCACTTTTCCACATATTTAATATGTCAATTACTTAGCATCTACTGTTAATGAAACATTGCTAAATGTAATATCAGCATTTCTTGAAACGAACATACCTACATAGTCATGACCAGCATTTAATGCTGCAAGGTTTACATCAGTGTATGTTACAGGGGCATTGTTACCATACTGTGCTGTGTAAACACCATCTTTTCTTGTAAGTTTAAGTTCAATGCTATCGCCTGCTGCTGGAGCAGTTTCAAGAACGTTTGCCTTATCAA
>UMJT01014746.1_pt1 | contig 34252 bp, 20 predicted proteins | sample 1966111 | NCBI WGS metagenome assembly UMJT01 (sample SAMEA4836159, study PRJEB28245) | human gut metagenome | biome: gut microbiome; material: fecal sample | place: Denmark | collected 2008
TCTTCCGGTGAGGGAAAAGGACGGATACCGCCCAGTTTACGGTTGGTAGAGAAAGCTTCACGCCGTCCGGTCAGTATCTTGTGTCCGTAGGCCTGATGTCCCACATCCCAGACAATACGATCATAAGGAGTGTTGTACACATAGTGCAGCGCTACAGTCAGTTCTACCACACCGAGGCTGGCAGCGAAGTGTCCCGGGTTGCACGATAGTTCCTTAATGATGTCCTGCCTTAATTCCTCGCATACCTCCGGCAATTGATCTACGCTCAGTTGGCGCAGGTCTTTGGGATAATTGATGGCGTTTAGCAAGCTATATGTTGGTTCATTCTTCATGATTCGGGCAAATTTAAATGCAAATTTAGTAAAAGAAAGCGGAAGGAGCATCTTTTTGATTGGAAATTTAATAAGTAAGAGTGGAAAGGGAGGCGGACTGACAACCTTATCGACTTATAAATGTGGTCTCCTCTTTCGTTAACATTGTTAATGCGGTTTTCCGGGTGTTTTCTTTTTGTTGGCAAAGAAGAAGTGTTTTGTGTTTAAAAGACTTGTTCTTTGCAAACAAAACGCTTGTTTTAACACTCTGTTAAATCAAGCATTTTATATACTGAAAGTGAAGTCGTTTAAGTTGTTGATACAGAGCGGATCGTTGTTGTTTTTAGTTTTTCTGCTATCCTGCTTGTCCGGGTGTGATGATAGATGGTATTTATCAAAACCACAATGATACCGATGCCGATTTTCAAGAAAGGAAGGGGCGATTGAGAAGGATGGGGGATGGGTGATCTTGTACGGATAAATAACGTTTGTTTGTTGGAACTGTTGTTTCCGTTGTCATCAGTTACCGGGCTTGGGTCGGTTGATGAAAGCTGCGATGTCATCCGTCACGTAAGAAGGAATAGAGGAGGGACGGCTGTATTCAAGAGGGGTTGACTTCCCTTCTCCTTCCTGAAACAGATGATTGAGTCGGGGATAAGATTTAAATATCGCATTCGGATGCTTTGCCAGGGCGGATTTCCATAATTCGAAATCTTGCATGGTGACCTGATAATCACGTTCGCCTTGAAGGACAAGTATGGGGAGAGTCAGTTTTCGGACCACTTCCAAAGGTTTATATTGATTGGCAAGCATCCAGTAAGCTTGAGAGAGATTCATGGGCAAAGGAGTTGTAATGTCGAATGTGTCTGTACCCAGCCTTTTCACGTTGTCCACTTGTTTCTGTAGTTCGGCTATTTCCTTTTCAATATCTTTAGTCGATGGGAGTGCAGAGGCGAGAAACTTCACCTGACTTATAAACAGATCTTCGAGTGGACGGGCTGCACCGGCAAGCAGAATAATCCCTGCCGGAACTTTATCGCTACGTTGGGCGATGCGGGGAGCCAAGGTGCCTCCCAGGCTATGTCCGAGAATGTAGATCCGTTCGGGATTTATTGTCGGTATGGAACGGGCAAGTTTAATTGCCGAAAGGGCATCATCCACTGATTCTTCATCGAAAGTAATTTCTTTGCCTGCAGGTGCGCTGTCGGCTCCATATACTTTGGTGCGCTTGTCATAACGGATCACGGCTATTCCACGCTCGGCCAGTCCATACGCGAGGTCCCGAAAAGGTTTATTGGCCCCTACCGTTTCGTCCCGGTCGCTGGTCCCCGAGCCATGTACCAAAATGACTACCGGCAGATCTTTGCCGTTTTTAGGAAGAGTCAGTGTGCCGGGAAGCTTGAAATTCCCCGTACAAACCTGTATGTCTGTCTCTTTTATTTTATCTTGTACCGATGTCGTCGGGGGAGTGGTCTTTTCAGGCGGAACAGGTACGAAACGAATGGTATTCACCTTTCCGTCCGGATTGAACGCTGTGAGAAAACGCAGTGGTAAGCGTTCGAACTTAACGTCGCAATAATAAACAGTCATACCGTTTATTGGTTCGGTTTTCCACTCTCCGTGCGACTGATACTTACCTGCTTGTTGTTCCAATTGCTTGAACAGTCCGTTCAACATCTCTACGGAAAGCATTTTCCGGATGTTATCGTCCAGATGTACATACACACTGTCTCCTTGGCCTGCAATCAGCCGGTCGAGAAGTTCGGATGCTTGTTGCGCACGATCCTGGGCTTGCAATACAGGAGTTACTGCCAGCAATAGCCATAGCAGGCAGATTCCTTTGAGTAGATTTTTCTTTATCATAACTTGTTTATTAAGAAATCTCCGATAAAAAATAGAGTTCCGAGGAAAAAGATTCCGTAAATCAGCAGGGAGATAGAAGTCAGCCAACGGGGCTGTTTTTGCTCTCCGACCGCACGGATACGTGCAAATGTACTGAACAGACATTCGGCGGCGGCAAACAGGACTATCAGATAGATGATCAGGTCGGTCCACGATTGTAGCCAAAGGTCTTTGAGATTACCTATCAGACATACCAATATCACGATGGCTACAAAATATGAAATACGCATTAAGTCTGTTTTCTTTGATCCCATAAGCGTCTCCTTTTCAGTTTTTAAGTTCAAATTCTTCCCTTTTTGTTGCTATTTCACAAACTTAAAATATTTTCTTTGAAAAAGGAGCTTTTCGGACTGATTCTGTTTTTCCGTTAACAATTATTATAAAGCTTGTAGGTGGGATGGCAGTAAAGTTACCGCTGAATTATCCGTATCTTTGTCGTAAACATAGAGGTATAAAGATATGAAGAAACTGATAATATTCGATTTGGATGGTACTTTATTGAATACCATTGCTGATTTGGCACATAGTACGAATCATGCTCTGCAAACTTTGGGATATCCGACTCATGAAGTCGCTTCCTATAACTTTATGGTGGGTAACGGCATCAACAAATTGTTTGAGCGTGCATTGCCCGAAGGAGAGAAAACCGAGGAGAATGTGCTCCGCGTTCGTAAAGAATTTCTTTTGCATTATGACCGGCATAATGCCGACGAGAGTCGCCCTTATCCGGGAGTTCCGGAATTGTTGGAAACATTGCAGCATAAAGGTTATAAATTGGCCGTGGCTTCCAATAAATATCAGGCAGCCACCGAGAAGCTGATAGCACATTATTTCCCGGGAATCCGGTTTGTTGCTGTATTTGGGCAGCGTGAGGGAGTGAAGGTGAAGCCGGATCCTGCTGTGGTGCATGATATTTTACGGATTGCTGGTGTTTCGAAAGACGAAGTGCTGTATGTCGGCGATTCAGGAGTGGATATGCAGACGGCTATCAATAGCGGAGTTACTTCCTGTGGAGTCACGTGGGGATTCCGCCCCCGTACGGAGCTTGAATCATTCTGTCCGGATTATATAATAGACAAGGCGGAAACTATTTTGTCTATTGTTTGATAGAAAACAGAAAGGAGAACCGAAAGATGCGTAATGTCTTAGGTTCTCCTCTCTATAAAAAGTAATTATATTCGCTCGGTTATTTGATTTCGTCCGGCCATGGGCATGGCTTTCCGGTTGCTTTGAATGAAGGGCGTTGGCCGCCTACTTTGCGCAAATAGTCACCCAGCTCTTTAGATAAACTTTTCACAATGTCCGGATGTAGGGCTGCCAGGTCATTCTTTTCTCCTATATCTTCCGGAATATTGAACAACTCTTTTTTACCGCTGTCATAGTAGTAAATCAACTTCCAGTCACCTTTGCGTACGGTACAAGTCGGGCCGATGCCGGGACCGTCGTTTCCCCAATGATTAGGGAAGTTCCAGTGCAGGCTGCGTCCTTTGGACGGATCACCGGTATGTGTCAGCAGAGGCATAAAACTAATTCCATCGATCGGCTGTACCGTCTTATAATGTTTGATTTGTGCCATCTCGAGTATGGTCGGATAGAAGTCCTCGATAATTAAATATTTATCACATTTGGTATCCGGTTTTACAACTCCCGGCCAGCGGACGATCATCGGTTCGCGTACACCGCCTTCGTAAGCCGATCCTTTCCCACTGTTGAGAGGAGAGTTCTGCGTGTGCAGTTTTCCGTCACGCCATTCCGGTTCGCTGGACAGACCGCCGTTGTCGCTCATAAAGATGACGATGGTATTGTCTGCTTCTCCGTTTTTATCCAGCCAGTCCATCAGGTCACCCAGACTTTTGTCCATACCTTCGATCAGGGCCGCATAAGCAGCTTCTTTGGGAGTCAATCCTTTATTGATATATTTTTGATAGAAGCGTTTGTCTTTATCGATCGGAACATGGATAGCGTAGTGAGCCATGTAGAGGAAGAAAGGCTGATTGTATTCTTTGGCATGATCGAGTGCTTTGATAGCTTCGAGCGTCAGAGCTTCACTGACGAAAGTATCGGTTCCCCAGTATTTCTCTAATCCCGGAACGGCGAACCAGGGATTCGGTTTACCGTCCGTCCGGTTTCCGTAATTATTTTCACCCAGGTAGCTTGCCAATCCGCCTCCTGCATGTCCGGCTATGTTGACTTCAAAGCCCATGTGATAAGGACTTTCTCCCGGAGTGTTGACGGCGCCGAAATGTGCTTTCCCACAATGAATCGTGTGGTAGCCATTGTCTTTCAGGATTTCTGCCAGTGAGGTTGCCTGAAACGTGTGGTCGATATTGGGAACCTGGCAAACCCCGTTTACATTCCAGTCCGCTACATTGAATACATCGCTCGGGCGGTCTGTTTGCTGGCCTTTGGGATATGTCCAGTTGGTTACCCGGTGACGCGCGGCGTTAGTTCCTGTAATCAGGCTACAACGGGTGGGCGAACTGATGCTGCTGGCATAGGCTTGGGTGAACATCATACCTTGTTTGGCAAGGCGCTCCATATTAGGAGTTTCGTATACCTCGTTGTAGTGTGTCTTTTGGGTCCAGAAAGGCAGGGATGTATCTTGCCAGCCCATGTCGTCTACCATGAAGAGAATGATGTTGGGGCGTGTGTCCGTACGTCCGTTCGGCTGCTGGTGCTGGGCTTGCAGAGCCGGGGCAGCCAATGGAGCCAGTGCGAGGGGGATAATTATTTTCTTATTCATCGTAATTATATATTAGAGGATTATTTTCTGATGGTCATTTTTCCGGTTTCCTTTACCTGAATGTTTCTCAGTTCTTGTTTTCCGGAGTTCTCTGTCCATATTTTCAGAGTTCCCGGAGACAATACATTGAGAACTAATTTGTCCGGTGTCGAAGATAGAATCCGGACGGCCGCAGGTGACAGATATTTTTCCTGTATCCCGATAACGGCCCATCCGTCATGGATCGGACAGAGATGGAATAGACGGTCGGTAAAGCCATCCAGTTCTACAGTCTGTTTACCGGTCAGTTCAGTGGCCGTCCGATTATTCCAATCGAATAGAATCACTCGTTTTTGTTGAGGTGTTGGTTTGCCGGTCAGTGTTTCGCGTAACAGATAATCTTTCGGGTCTATTTCGGCGGTTACTTTCCGGTGTTTGGGTGAGGTGTTGAGGTTATAACAAATGACGGATACAGCCTCGTCACCGGTAGGAGCGAATACCCTGTATGCCTTTCCGTCTTGCAGTGGATTGGTCAGTACCGATTCTGGGGTCGGAATGGCAGGGGCTTCCGGGCGGAATATTTTGCCCTCTTTATCGATCAGTGGGAAAATATTCTCTTTTACAAATTCTTTCGGAGAATCGGACAGGTAGACCGGGCCGCCTGAAATAGCCTTGGAACGAGCCATCAAACTGCCACAGATCGTATCGCTGGAATGAAACATATCGTGATCCGGCCATACGGTTTGCCCTTGCAGTAATGTGTTGGTGTATGACTGGAAGAGATGCGACTTTGCCATGTTCTCATTGTATTTCTTATAGTCAATGCTGACACGGGCAACTCCGCTATGCAGGGTGTGGTCCGTGTTAAGTACGTTTTGAGCCATGCAGTTCATCAGTCCCACCTGCTGTGCGTGAGTTTGCTTTTCCAATGCCAGATTACACTCTTTCGCCTGACGTACGACTTCAGTAGAGCCCATGTAAAGCGGTAAGGTGAATGCCTGATTGTCTACTTTAAGAAAATCGAATCCATGGGTTTTCAGAGAGTGAACATAATACTGGTAGAACGTGTCGATATTCGGGGTGCTTTTACCGGGCAAAAGACTTCCATTGAAAGAATAGAGGCTGTTTTTTACATGGGTTGGAAAATCATTATCGGGGGAGATTCCCATCCAATATCCGGAGAGGGCATACCACAATCCTATCCAACGTATTTTATCTTTGTTTTTGTGTGCCATGATCGGAGCCCATCCGTTCGGGAAACGTTGAGGATCGGGGGTAAAACTTGTCAGTTGACGATTCTTGTTGGCCAGGTGACCATCGTCGATCAGTACGTAACGTACAGGAACTCCGGAGGTTTCGATGGCATCTAGGTCATTCAGGATTTTTGTTTCATCAATATCGAAATGGTAATGTTCCCAGGTACACCATCCCAGATAGTTCAGAGCCTCAAAATAGTTCTTTTCCGTGCGCTTTTGCAGGGCCGATACGTTCCGGTCGGATATCAGGGTTTCGTAAGCCTGCCGGAATACCTGATAAATGTTGCCGGCACTTTGAACCAGTGCTACCGGTACTTTGTGTTCGAGCCGGTCGGTTCCCAATGTCGATACATATAAATTGAGCGAGCCGTCGGTATTTACCTGAAACCAGCTGAGGCTGTTATCACCCGCTATTGCTTTGGTGAATAGATAGCTTCCATCGGTCAGTTGCAACAATAAAGCGTCTCCCAGTGTAGAAGGACGTGCGTTGGAAGGAATACCCGGATAGTCGTCCCGGGTAAGGTCTGTCAGATGATTGAACATCCAAGGTAAGAGACGATTGGTATTGTTGGGCCATTCGTAATCTCCGGGGCGGGAATCCCGACTGAAGAATGTCCCCCGTACATAAGACGGCAGTTGGATGCGGTAGCATATAGTGGTTGCATTCTCAGGAACTGCATTCTCATAAATGACCGGTTCTGCCGTTCTGTCCAGGCGGATGGTCTGAGGCATTGGAGAGGCGTTTACATCTTTAAACGATTTACCTTTTTCGTAGATAAAAGAACTTTGGGCAAATACAGCCGTCAAAGGAGCGACCGTACTTGCCAAAGTAAGCAAACTTATGATGAAATATCTTTTCATGCGTATGAATTAGTTGACAGAAAAAGCACTGAAATTTATAATATCGGGTAATGCAATGGATTGCAGTACGGTCAGCCGTAATGCCGTAGCTTCTACCGGATCGAATTTTTCGATGCGTTTGTGTCCGACAGATTCTCCGGAACAAACTGTTTGCCACTTTCCATTTACCTTGGCTTCTACTTTATATTGGCGGATACGTTCTCCGTTCTGTATGTTTTCTTGAATGATGCAGTAGTTTACCGGTTGCTTTTTGTCCAGTTTCAAGGTCAAACTTTTTTTCTGTCCCGATGTCTGGGCTAATGGAGAAGAGAAGCGACGATTGATTTCTGTACCGAATTCTTTCAGGCGTTGTTCGTCTCCTGTAGGTATTAATCCGTTCGGGTCGGGTGTCAGGCCTAAAATCAGGGTAGCGTTCCGTCCTACTGATTTTTCATATTTATCCATTAGTTCGTTCAATGGATAGATGTTGTTTTCGTCATCCGGTTCCCAGAACCATTCGTGACGTCCGTTGGCTCCACGTAAAGGAGTATCTGCCATGGCCGGTACCCAGTATTTTCCATCTTTGTCGCCATGCTTCAACAGTTCGATTTGATCGACATTGCTTTCTATCCGTTTGTGATGTGAACAGGGAGCGGGGAAGGTGGACCAACAGGGATAACCTACGGTACCGGTCTCGGAACCACCCCAACGGAAATCTGCACGATCTATATTATGATAGAACAGGCAATTAGGCTGATATTTATTCACAATAGGCTCTACGTCCGGTCCGTCTCCACGAGGATCATCGGCGCCGCCGTCAAACCAAATCATGTATAGATCTCCATAACGGGTACAAAGTTCGGTCACCATCTTTTCACACAGTCGTTTGTACCATGCTTGCCGGTTGTGAGCAAATTCTCCTTCTCCTTCTGCCTTAAAGTTATGTATGCCCAAAAGAGAATTCCACCGGATACCGATGTAGATACCCGGTTGTAAGCCGTATTTGCGGCAAGAGTTGACAAAGTCACGGACGATATCCCCTTTGCCGTCTCTCCATTTTACGGCTTTGAGGCAATAAGGATTTACGTCACTCTGCCAGAGACCGAAACCGGTTTCATGAGTGGCAGTCAGTACGGCAAACTTACATCCGGCTGCTTTGGCTGCCAGCACCCACTGGTCTGTGTTTAGTTCCGTAGGGTTGAATATGTTGTAATCTTCTATCGGATTGATGCGGTTGTTGCCTTGTCCGTAGCGTACTCCGTCGAACACATGCAGATCATAATGGAATACGGCTCCCATTTCCGCTTGATGCCATTTCAACTGAAAGGGCTTGGGAACGGGGATAGTAGCCTGTTGCGCCAAGCAATAGACTGAGCAAAAAAGTAAGAGTAGGGTGGTGTTGATTCTGTTCATGATTATTTAAGTTTTATATATTGGGCAAATGGGTCATTGGTCTTTTCAAGCCATGTTTTCAGTTGCCGGTTAAATGTATGGGTAAGTTTCAATTGTTGGCTGGCAATGTTATTCATTTCATGAGGATCATTGGTACGATCGAAAAGAATGACATTATCGATCTTTCCGTCTGTTGCGTGTACGGCATATGTATATCGGTCGGTACGGAGTCCGCGATAACCTGTTGCATGGTTATCGAATTTTACGAAATAGTATGGTTGTACAAGATCTTTTTTGTTTTTTCCGGTCAGTACTTCATTGGATAGGTCGAATGTCTGTACTGTTTCCGGGATTTCTTTACTGAATCCCATCATTGACAGGAGTGTAGGGTATAGGTCGGCAAAAGCAATCATCAACGGGTCGCTTTTACGTGGTTTTATTTGATCCGGCCAAGATAGAATCATGGGGATACGCATAGACTCTTCATAGAAGATATCTTTTCCGGCATTTTCGTGAGCGCCCATACAGATTCCATGGTCAGAGGTAAAGACCACGATCGTATTATCAAATAAATTATTTTGTTTAAGGGCCTCGATGATTCGCCCTACATTTTCGTCTACACCGGTGATGCAGGCATAATAGTTCCGGATGTTATTTCGGAAGTAGTCTCCCATTTCCGTACCTTTGGCCGGGATATCGGGACGTCCTTTGCAAAGCGCCTCTACATCCAGATCTTTGTATATCTCTTTATATCGGTCCGGCACCAATTCATATCCCGTGTGTGGAGGATTCATCGATACCACCAATGCAAACGGTTGTTTTTGGTCTTTCTGTTTGTTGATGTATTCGATAGCTTTGCTTGCCTCGTATTCCGGCCCCCATTGGTTGACATAATAGAAGCTGTCTCGTGGAGCAGTGGTATTCCAGTACATCGGTTTCAAATGGTAATCATATGTTCCATAAGCTATCCAATGGTCGAAACCGTGGCGACGTTCGGGTGGACACCATTCGTTCCATGCCACTTTCCCGCGATTATTGTAAGTGTCTACATAGGGCTTGTAGGGTGCATCCAGATGCCACTTTCCGATGTATCCCATATTGTATCCCTGATCTTTAAGCACATCGCTCCAACAGCGGGCGTTTTGGGAAAGTTCCACTCCGTAAGGAGCGGTTTCGGAGTTACAGTTCCCGGTCACTTTACTGCCAATGGGATACATACCGGTCATTAGCATTCCTCTTGCCGGCGATGATACCGGATAACTACTGATAGCATTGGTGAAGTTAATTCCTTCGGAGGCAAGCTTGTCCAGGTGGGGAGTCTTTACAGGTTCTTTACCGATGCAACCGATGGCATCTCCACGATATTGGTCGGCCATGATGAAGACTAGATTGGGAGTCGGTTGCTTTTCTTGTGCTTGTAGTCCAGTGCTCAAAATAGGCATGGTAAGCAGTGCTTGAGGGATGATATTTTTCATAATGCTGTAAAGTTACTCTTTTTTGGGTAGAATACAATTTTTATTGAAAATAATAAGATCTCCTCCTTTTTTGGGGGAGGAGATCTTGTCTTGAGTAAGATATTTAATCTACTGAAAACTAATCTCCTTCAGGGAGACTGCTCGTTTCTATCTTCCATCCTGGATTTTGATAAATCGTAGAGGTTGTATAGTCGGTTGATCCTTCTTCTGCTGTCGTCAGACGGAAGTGGTCAAAAGCAATTGGATTTAAATATTTATTTTGGTTCCAATTATAGCCATTGTATGCAATGTTGTTTGTATTGATCCGGTAAGGACGTAAGTACTGACTTTCTGATTTAGCTGATACATTAGCATTATTGTTACCTGATTCAATCAGATTAATGACAGAGAGAGTGACGTCTGCAACTGGTATTGGGCTAGGAGTTTTGTAACGTTGATAATTTTCACTCCATAAATCGAATCCTTCTACGTGATAACCTTGCATCATGTCTAGTGCACGCCAGCGTTTCAGATCATTTAGGCGTAATCCTTCGGCCGCAAATTCGATGCGACGTTCCCGACGAATATTATACAAAGTGGTTGAAACAAATTCAGAACCTGAATAGCGGGCAAAATCGATCTCTTTACTCAGATCTGTAGCGTCTATTGTTTTTTGAAAATTGGTATCCATTCCTGCTCGATTTCGTAAAGCTTTCCAGTATTTGGAACTGTTGGCATCAAGCGAGTTATTCAGTTCATAATCAGCTTCCATATAATTCAAGTATGCCTCTGCTGCACGGAATATGACACAGGCTGTAGTTGATGGGAGTGTAGGTCCTTGTGCGGCATCTGTTGCTAATCCCTTTTTTACTGAATAGCCGGTGGGACATTTGTTTTCGTCCTGTCCAAGTACAATTGGTGCACGATAATAATAACCATATCCTTTGACTAGATATTCAATGTTACTTCCCCCTTCAGATAAGAGATCTCCAGGTAATAAAGTATTATAAGTTAGTCGTGGATCACGATTGGTTGCAACTGCTTCATAAGTTTTATCTCCTTGATAACCAGAATTGTTTGCGTATATCGGCAAGCCATTTTCCATCAAATAACTTTGCATCATACTACGAGTCCATCCGGTATTTCCACCTCCATTGCGTTGGATGTAACCGACAACAAAATGGTTGACTGCCGGAGTTAAACTGGCGTCGTAGGCTCTCCACAATAACACTTCCGAAGCGTTAGCTAATGATTGGCTGTTGAATAACGACGGATAATCGTTAAATAAAGTGTATTTATCAGCTACTATTTGAGCGGCAGTTTTAGCTTCTGTCAGGAAGTATTTAATTTCAGAATCAATATTGATAGTGAAGTCCTTTAAATAATCTTTGTTTGCTCCTGGCCATCCCGGACCTCCTGGTACACGTGCGGTCCCTTTGTGGTATTTTTCCCAAGTACCTTCAAATAATGCCACACGACTTTTCATGAGGGCAGCACAGTCTTTGGTTAGGCGATTGCTCATTGGTGGGGTTGCTTTCATATAATAGTAAGCAGAATCTAAATCTTGTATGATGAAACGTGCTACTTCATTGCGTGGGCGCCGTTTACTTGCCTCTCTAACTGTTTCATAATCTTCCGAAATCCAATGTTTTAAGATAGGGAAATCACCGAGTGCAACTAATTTAGTAAAGTAAATATAAGCGCGAAAGAAATACATTTCTCCCAGATAGTGCATATTGTTAGCTTCTACTCCACTAAGTTCACCGGCTTCCAGTCGGGGACGTACCTTATTGATGAAATAATTGACATTCCGGATTTTCCCAAAATCCCAAGCACCTCCACTTTGAGCCACACGTGTTTCTCCCTTTACAAATGAACCGTTTGGATTACTTGCTGCTTGGTTGTCACTATTATTGTCTGTTGCAAATACTCCCATACTGTATTGGCCTGGAGTGTGGGATGGAAGTTGATCATATAGATTAGCCGAATAGGCTGCTAAATCGCTTTCTGCCAAAAGATATTTGTCGGTAGGTACGGCATCTAGTGGCTCTTTGTCGAGAAAGTCATTGCAAGAGCATAAAACACTTGCTAAACTAAAAATATATAATAGATTCTTTTTCATTGTTCTTGCTTTTTAAAGAGTAATATTTAATCCAAATGAAATAGTCTTTGACAGCGGATAAGTCTTTCCGTTGCTAAATCCGTTACCGGCTGTTGCTTCTGGATCGAACATATCGGCAATACCACTGATTGTGAATAAATTCTCTCCACTGACATAAATGCGGAGCTTTTCAATTTTTGCTTTATTCATCCAAGCTTTGGGGAATGTATATCCTATTTGCAGATTTTTCATACGCATGTAAGCACCATTTTGCAGATAACGCGTTTGAGTTTGCTTGTTTTTGTTTCCTTTGTCTCCTAAGTAGGCTTTGGGATAGTAGGAGTTCAAATTTGCTCCGAATATAGAAGTTGTATTTTCAGGACGGAAATAATCAAGATGTTCGTCAAAACCTACTGATTGCCATTCTCCTCCATCTGCTCCCCAGAACATTGGTCCGCTCAACCATAAATCACGTTTCATGACTCCTTGGAAAAACATTTGAATATCGAAACCCTTCCAGTCAGCTCCTAAGCTTAAACCGAAACGAAGGCGTGGAGTGCTATTTCCGATTTTCTTTAAATCACCATGGTCTGTGGCAGTACTGTTTCCTTTGTCTACTATACCATCACCATTAAGGTCTCGATACATGATATCACCTGCACCCCAAACTGAACCTATTTTACTCTGATCATTGCTAGCCAGCCATTCGGTCATCTGTGCGTCTGTTTGGGCAATACCTTCAGTTTCATACCCCCAAATTTCTCCGATAGTCATTCCGTTGTAATAAAGAGTATTTCCATTAGAATCCCATAGGGCTTTAGAAGCGTTTGGATATGAAATTACTTTGGCGCGGTTGTCAGAAAGGTTAAATCCTATATTATAGTTAACTTTTCCAATATTATCTCTCCAATTGGCCTGTAGTTCCCATCCTTTATTTTTCAACTCAGCATTATTGGTATTTGGCAGAGCAGTTCCTAATATTGCACCGACTTCGGCTGCAGGGCCTACCATGTCTTTCGTTCTACGTATGAAGTATTCAAAAGTCATGTTCAGACGATTGTTGAACATACCAAGGTCGATGCCTAAATTGGTATTATAGATTTTTTCCCATGTGAGTGTACTGCTGACCATTCCAGGAACTCCGGCTGTTGTTGGTCTACTGCCGTCCATTAGCCAATTGCCACCATTGGCTGTTACACTTTGTGTTAAATAGAACGGATAGTAAGAGTCTGTGTTCTGGTTACCGAGCATACCCCATGATACGCGGGGTTTTAGTGTATTAATAATGTTGTTAATTGGTTCAAAGAATGATTCACGTGCTAAGTTCCATCCCAAAGAGAAAGAAGGAAATACATTCCAACGTTGATCTTTTAAAAAGCGGGATGATCCGTCGTAACGAACATTTACTTCAGCCATGTAGCGGTCTTTGTAACTGTAGTTGAGACGTCCGAAGAACCCGGCTGTAGACCAATCATTGTATTTTGAACTATTGATTTTATCTTCTCCCGTTGCTGCACTAATTTCTGGAATGAGACTACTAATCACGTCAGGACGTTGTGCGGCAAGTTCGCGATATACATATTCTTCGGTATTCATTCCGACTAAAGCTTTGAAATAATGATCTTTTATTTGTAATGTGTAATCGGTGTACACACTTGTTGTATAAAAGTTACTATTGTGGTATGCTGAACGTGCAAATGAAGATCCTGGTGAGTAACTTCCGCTGAAAGCCAATGCTAATGGATTACCGTTTACGTCGTGCTCATAGATTGGATTAAGGTTGGTTTGCTTATTTTGGTTGATGACTCTCATACCTGCTTCTGCATAGATATTCCATCCTTTTAGCGGATGAATAACTAATTGTCCCTGAAGATAAATATTGTCATTATGTGTTTTGGCACGTCCACCGTCAGTCAATTGATTGAGTTTTCCATTTCTCATATAATAACCGTTCGGATCTTTAAAAGGCATCATAGGCCACATACGTGCAATGTCATGATAAAGAAGTCCACCTTCCTCAAGATATACTGGATTGTCAAGATCAAAACGAACAAATTTGGTATTAATGTTGAAATCTACATATTTGTTGATTTGGGTATTGACTTTTGCTGTTGCGTTGTAACGTTTATAATTATCATTTCCATAACGAAGATTACCATCTTGGTTTAAGTAGCTCCCTGAAACATAGTATTGTAACTTCTCTGTTCCTCCATTTAAACTGATATTATGTTCGTTTGACCAGGCCCATTGAAAATGTTTTTTCCACCAGTTTACGTTATCATTTGCTTTTTCGTGGAAATGCCAGTTGGTACCGTTAGCTATGGTGGTGGTTGTAATCTCGCCTGCCATATACTTTTGGATACGGTCAATGGTCTCTTCATCAAAGATCACACTTCCTCCTTGATTAATGGCTGCATCATTGAAATAATTGGCAAAACGATAGGAATCAAGTTGATTAGGAAGGCTGGTTGGTCCGGAATAGCGGAAACTATTGTTATAGTTCACTTGCATTTTGCCCGCTTTTCCTTTCTTTGTAGTGATTAAGATAACACCGAATGCAGCACGTGAACCATAGATGGAAGAAGAAGCAGCATCTTTCAAGACAGAGATATTTTCAATATCTTCTGGATTCAGATTATTCATATTGCCTTCCATTCCATCAATCAGTATAAGTGGTGAGGCACTTGATCCTTTACCAATGGTTCCTGTTCCGCGGATGTTTACGTTCATTGTTTGTCCCAACTGTCCCCCTAAATCAGGAGTCGATAGATTTAAACCTGGAACTACACCTTGCAGGGCTTGGCCGACTTGTGATACCGGACGTGATGCTAGTGCTTTGGTATCTACACTTGTAACCGCTCCGGTCAGATTTACTTTTTTCTGAGTACCGAAACCTACTACCACTACTTCATCAAGAGTTTTTGAATCTTCACTTAACTCAATCCTGAAGGATGTTTGTGTACCATTGAGAGGAATTGACTGAGTGGTGTAACCTATGTAGGAAACAGTCAGTATACCTCCTTTGCTAACGTTTTTCAATGAAAACTTACCTTCCATGTCCGTGATGGATCCATTGTTCGTCCCTTTTACTTGGACTGTGGCACCGATGATTGGCTCGTTGAGCTTTTTGTCAATCACAGTACCCGTAATGTTCAATTGCTGTGCATATAATGTAGTAATGCCAAGCAACAACATGAATAAGATTGAAATTTTTTTCATTCGTTTCTTATTTAAAGTTATACATAAGGTTTAATTACATGGCAAATGTACAGGGATTGAGAGATTACGTAGGGGCATGTCTATATCATTCAGCATACACGTTTAATTCAATACCATGTTTTTTTTGAATCTCTTTTGTATGTTTAGGCTTTATTTCGTTCTTTTGCAATAAATTGATTATTAATATGAAGAAGCTAAATCTCTTTTTATTGGTTTTGTTTATATGTAATTGTCCGGTCGTTTCTGGTTATGCTTTTTTTGATAGAGATATTCGTCTGTTAACCATGCAGGATGGGCTGGCGGATAATACTATTACATCTATCTACAAAGATCGGGATGGCTTTATGTGGTTTGGTACTAATAATGGCTTGAGCCGTTATGATGGTAAATTAATAAAAAACTTCTCTTCTTCACCAGCGTATATGTATGTTTCCGAAATTGTAGAGATGTCAGATCGATATTTGGGAGTTATCGCTGGAAATACTTTATATTGTTTTGCTCGGTCGCTGGAGAAATTTATACCGATCGTCCATGCAACGGATTATAGTTCTGTACATGCCTCTCACTTATTACCTATAGATAATAACTCTTTTTGGGGACTGTCAGGGAATAAATTATATCTATATACACAGGAAGAAGTTAAAAATGAGAAAGGAGAGGTTGTTCAGATTAAATTGAAATGTGAGAAACAGTATAAAGATTTGATTGATTCTGGTGATAATTTCTGTGCAATGTGTTATACTGATAATCATGAAATGTTATGTTTGGTTACACAGCAAGGAAATTTGCTATTGTTTCAGCCTGAATCTTCGGAGAAATCTAAAAAGATATCTTTGTGGAAAAATAAAACTTGGGATGCAACTTCGGTATTATATGATAAGGGAGTGGTATGGGTTTCTACTATTGGGCACGGTATTCTGCGTTATTACGTTTCTTCTGGGTATATAGACAAAATTACTTATAAGGAAAATAATAAAGAAAACAGTCTATCCCATACAGATGTTTTTCAAGTTATTCCAATTAATAATAATCGTTATCTTGCAGTGACTTGGAGTGGGTATACTTTATTATTTCAGGATAAGAATGATCCGAAAAGAATGATGACAGAAATATACTATAATACAGCTTCACAACTTCACCGCAACTTAGAAACAAGAATGATTTCAGCGTATTACGACCCCAGTGGGATTGTTTGGATAGGTACTAATGGGGGAGGAGTGATTTATTCTGATCTACGGTCACAATTTTATAACCAATTTCATCAAGAGAGGCATAATGAAATTTGTGGTATAGTCATGGATAATAGAAAATATGTTTGGATGGCTACGTTTCATCAAGGGATTATGAAAAGTGAGCAACCTTTTGAACCAGGAAGACGAATGAATTTTACTAGGGTTGGTACTCCGGATATTCAAAGTAAAAATACAGTTCTTTGTGCCATTAATGATAATAGAGGTTCACTTTGGTTTGGAAATAGGGATGGAACATTAACTTCATATAATGAGGCAACAAAACAATTTCGATTACATTTTTTACAAGATAGAGGTAAAGTGAATACTGTGTCAATTTGGGCATTATATTGGGATACTAATCGAAATTTATGGGTAGGTACTAATGATGGAGTTTGGAAATTGAATATAGATTCTGGATTTTGCAACAAAATCCCTATTGAGATTTTGTTTAAGGACCCTACTCCTATTTGTATACGAGCTATTGCCGGCACGAAGGACGGAACTATATGGTTAGGTACAAGTAATGCAGGAGTTTGCAAATTGAAAATTGATTCTAGAGGAGAGATGTCTTTAGAGACAGGCTATGAGAAGAAAGCGAATATCAAAAATAATTCGGTTCGTTCTTTGTTAGTATCTTCTGATGGTAATGTATATGTAGGTTATATGGATGGTTTCGCTATTCTTTCACCTAAAAAGGATGCAATACGTGAGTATTATACAACTAGAAATGGATTATGTAGTAATTTTATAGGATGTCTGGTCGAAGATAACCGAGGACATATTTGGTTGGGAAGTAATTCGGGAGTCTCTCGTTACAGTAGGCATCAGCACCTTTTTTATAATTATTATATAAGTGGAAGCAATCGTTCGGCATTACTTGCTGATAATACACTATTTTTTGGCAATAATAAATCGCTCACTTATTTTGATCCGGATGACGTGGGTGGTCATTTGGATGAAGATCAGGTTCTTATTACTGGACTTGAGGTAGATGGTCGTCCTGTAGGGATTGGGGATAAAATAAATGGGCAGACTGTATTGGCAGAAGGCATTTCATATACTAGTTCGATTACTTTGAATAATGAAAATCGTGACTTTGTTTTATCTTTTAATAATCTTTCTTATGCAGAGGAACAACAGAAGTACAATTACCGCTTATTACCATATCAGACGCATTGGTTGGTTTCTAATGATGGAGAGAAGGCTACTTATATGAACTTACCCGAAGGGGATTATACATTTGAAGTGAAGAATATTTATCCTGACGGGAAAGATGGAAAGGTTACATCACTCCAAATACATATTCTACCGCATTGGAGTCGTACATTGCCTTTCCGATTATTTATTTTACTGTTATTGGCCGGTGGTGTGGCTTATTTGATTCGTCTTGTCAAACGTCGTCAGATGCGTATGGAACGTGAAATGCGCATGGAACATGAACTTCTGTCAGTAAACTTAGAGCGTGAGAAAGAGCGACAAATCTGGATGGAGCGTGAGAACTTTTTTACAAGTGCGGCACATGAACTACGTACGCCGCTAACCTTGATTCTTGCCCCATTACAGGAATTATTGGAACACATAAAGGCATCCGATCCGCTGTATAGCAAGCTATATACCATGTATAAAAACAGCTCCTCGCTACATACACTGGTCGATCAGTTGCTCTATGTACAAAAAATAGAGGCCGGGATGGTGAAACTGCGTTTGTCAGAAGCGGATATTGTGGAACTAGTGAGAGAAGTAGCAGAGTCCTTTCGCCAAATGGCAGGGATAAAAGGATGTACATTTCAGGTAAGACTTCCGGAAGATCCTGTTTTCCTATGGATAGATACGGAGAAAATAACTTCGTCGGTCGGAAATCTACTATCTAATGCTTTTAAATACACTTCTCCCAATGGAGAGGTATTGCTCACTCTTACCCGTATGGAGCAGGATGGAAAGCCTTTTTGCCAGATAACAGTATCGGATACGGGTGAGGGAATACCGGATGAGTTTCAGAAGCGCATTTTTGACTCTTTCATTACGGGTGATAATTCACCGGCTTTCTCTACCAAAGTAGGCATTGGACTGCGGATTGTGAAAAATACGATGGATCTGCATCATGGACAGGTCATTCTTGATAGTGAGCCGGGAAAAGGTTCTACATTCGTATTATTGATACCGGAAGGTAAATCTCACTTTACCGGTGATTTATATGAAATAGTAGATTATCGCGGGCATGAAACGGAACCGCAGTTTCAACCTCTATCTGTACAGGAAAAATCGGAAGAAGGAGTTCCGGTCACAAAGAAAACATTGCTGATTGTTGAAGATAATGTAGATGTCCGTCAGTATATTCGCTCTTTGTTTGTGACAAAATACACGGTACTTGAAGCGGCTGATGGTGAGGAAGGGGTCCGGATTGCTACCAATGAGATACCCGATCTGATTATCTCGGATGTAATGATGCCGGTTAAAGATGGGTTTGCCTGTTGCCGGGAGATACGTGAACGGCAAGAGACCGCTCATATTCCTATCCTGATGTTGACGGCCAAGGCAGAAGATGCAGATGTATTGCAAGGATCTTATAGTGGGGCGGATGACTATATGATGAAGCCTTTCAATCCGGAAGTATTGAAAGCAAAGGTAGAGAACCTGATTCTTCAGCGCGAACGTCTGAAACGCATTTATACCAAAGCATTGATGTTGAAACGAGAATCGGTTGAAGATGAAGAGGCAGATGACGAATTTATACAAAAACTCATTCACGTGGTTGAGAAGAATCTGTCTAATGAGAACTTCAACGTTAAGATGTTGGCCGAACAACTTCACATGAGCCAACCTACTTTATACCGGAAGGTAAAGCAACGCAGTGAGTTATCTGTGGTCGATATGATCCGAAGTGTGCGGGTGAGTAAAGCTGCTTCGTTGATTATGGAGAATCGTTACTCCATTCAGGAGATTTCCGAAAAAGTAGGATTCAGTGATGCCCGGACATTAAGGAAGCACTTTACGGAACAATTTGGTGTACCCCCTTCAAAATATATGGAGAATAAATGAATAAATTTGAAGGAAAGAAAGCTCATCACAGATTAACAGACTACACTATTGAGAAGATCGGCCGGATTGATAATCCGCACATTGTAGGTTACTGTAATCTGTTGATCTGTGTTGAGAAAGACTTTCGACTTCATTCCTGAAAGTTAATCCTTCTTTTAAGTTGGTTTTTAATTCAGGATAATGGGTTTATATTTTGGAACTAATGCCTTCATAACGATCCATCCAATCAGGTAGGCTACCGAGCAGATACAAAAGATAACGAAATAACCAGCCGGTTTCCCGACAAAGCCCATGAATACCATTTGAGTTTTGTCGGCGTGTACAAACAGCTCGCCGGCTGAATACTGGAGAATCATAGAACCTACTCCTCCTGCCATACCGCCAATACCGGTGATGCTGGCAATGGCGCTTTTAGGAAACATATCGCCTACGGTAGAAAAAATATTAGCCGACCATGATTGGTGGGCAGCTCCCCCGATACCGATCATAATAACCGGAAACCAGGGAGAGATGGTTCCTAATGGCTGGGCAAGTAATACCAACAGAGGAAAGAATGCAAAAATCAGCATAGCTCTCATACGTGCGGCATACGGGTTTAGCCCGGTTTTATGAATGATGATCGTAGGGAGTTTCCCTCCATAGATCGATAACATTGTTATAGCGTAAAGTGTAAAGATCAATGCTCTTCCCAATCCTTCGGAGGTTTTGATGTCGAACTGGGTATTCAGGTAAGAAGGTGCCCAAAAAAGGAAGAACCACCACACTCCATCCGTCATAAACTTACCGAATGCAAATGCCCAGGTTTGTCTGTAGGTGAAACATTGCCGGAAAGTCATACTTTTCTTTTCCTCGTTCTTTTTTACAGTTGCTGTGTAGGTTTCATGTTTGTCTTGCTCGATATATTCGAGTTCGGCTGAGTTTACAAATTTGTTTTTAGAGGGAGCTGTGTACATGAATACCCAAAATCCCATCCACACGAAGCCAAGAGCACCGATGATGACGAATGCCATTTCCCATCCCCAGGCTTTAGCCAGTAATGGAATGCTGAGAGGGGCAATCAGGGCACCGATAGAAGCTCCGGCATTAAAAATGGAAGTAGCGTAAGCTCGGTCTTTTTTCGGGAAATATTCGGCGGTAACTTTAATGGCAGCCGGAAAATTGCCGGCTTCACCGAGTGCTAAAATACAGCGTGCGACTAAAAAACAATACATGCTTATGGTGGCAAGTACCACTACTACATCACCGGTAGCAGCGATTAGTTCGGCTGCGCTATGCATTCCTACATATTCTTCGGTTATAATTCCACAGAAAGCGTGAAGGCAGGCACCGGCCGACCATATACCGATGGACCAAAGGTAACCTTTCTTTGTTCCCATCCAGTCGATAAACCGGCCGGCAAACAGCATACAAATGGCATATACAATAGAAAAGACAGCAGTAATGATGCCATAATGTGACTCGTTCCAATGAAATTCGGGTTTGATAAATTCGTCCCAGGTCAGCGATAGTACTTGGCGATCAAGGTAGTTTATAGTTGTTGCGAAAAATAACATGGCGCAAATCGTCCATCTGTAGTTTGTCATTTTCCCCATTGCATTTTGGAGTGTACTCATACTATTTGATTTAAAATTTTCAGGTTTAATTTCGGACCAAAAATACACATTATTTGATTTTATCCAATAATAACTGCTATTTAATTTGATGCTTCAAGGGATCTTTTTATGATAAATACACTAAAAGGAATAATAATTTCGTTATCGAACACAATAATTATCGTTTTCGCACACGACTATGTTTGTTCTATAATTGGGAGGAGGTGGCTGTTATGGCTCTTTTTCTTCGGATGAATCTGAATATATGTGCAGGGGATATATTCTTTGTAAGATTGTAATTGTAAATTATTAGTGATTTGTTTGGAGTGCTGACTCCGTATGTGTCTCGGTTGGTGGGTGAGGCCGGAAGAATCGGCTTGCTTTTATGTTCTTCCTTTTATTTTGTATTTTAAGATAGATATTTTATCTTTGCCTTAATTGAGACAAAATATAATTGAGATAAAATGAAAAACAACCGATTGATCATTACCCTTATTGCCTTGTTTCTCCTAGGATTCGGGCTGAAAGCCCAAACTGCTTCTACTGAAGAAACTGCTGCTCAGAAAGAGAAAAGAATGGAATGGTTTGCCCAGGCCAAGTTAGGAATCTTTATCCATTGGGGAATCTATGCCGTGAACGGAGTATCAGAGAGCTGGTCATTCTTCAATAACTATCTTCCTTATGAAGAGTATATGGCTCAGGAAAAAGGCTTTACGGCATCGGCCTATAATCCTCAGGAGTGGGTGAAACTGATTAAAGAAAGTGGTGCACGTTATACGGTCATTACCACCAAGCATCATGATGGCGTAGCTCTTTGGGATACGAAGGCGGGTGACCTCAGTACTGTGAAAAGTACTCCTGCCGGGCGTGACCTGATTGCTCCTTTTGTGAAGGAAGTACGTAAACAAGGGCTGAAGCTCGGGTTCTACTATTCGCTGCTTGACTGGTCGCATCCGGACTATCCCAACAAAACCCGTACGGAAGTACGTTACAAAAACGATCCGGATCGTTGGGCTAAGTTTGTTAAGTTTAATTTTGGACAGCTTTCCGAGTTAAACAAAACTTGGAAACCTGATCTTTACTGGTTTGACGGAGACTGGGAACAAACTGCTGAGGCTTGGGATTCGAAGGGCATCATCAACTTGTTGCGTTCTACTAACCCGAATGTTATAGTAAACTCCCGTATTCAGGGGTATGGCGATTATGCTACACCCGAGCAGGGAGTTCCTGTAGTACGTCCTGCCGACAAGTATTGGGAGCTTTGTATGACCATGAACGATTCATGGGGGTATCAGCATGCCGACACTAATTATAAGACTCCGTTTATGCTGTTGCGTACTTTTGTCGATTGTCTCAGTATGGGAGGGAATCTGCTATTGGATATTGGTCCGAAGGAAGATGGAACTATTCCTGCCGAACAGATTGCTGTTCTGAAAGAATTCGGCCGTTGGACTAAGAAGCATAAAGAAGCTATCTACGAAACACGTGCCGGCATCCCGTGCGAACATTTTCAGGGATATACCACACTGAATAAAGCGGGTGACATCCTTTACCTCTATTTACCCTATAAGCCTAATGGCCCGATCGAAGTGAAAGGTCTTGTCAATAAGGTAAATCGTGTATGGGTAGTGGGGAATGGAGCTATGCTGCCATATAAGGTTTATAATAAGAACTACTGGAGCGAGGTGCCCGGAAACCTCTATATTGATATACCCGAACGTGTACAGGATGAGCAGATCACTGTGATTGCCGTATTGCTGGACGGCCCTATCAAGCTTTATCGCGGAGTGGGACAAGTGATTGAAAGTAACTAAATAAAAAAATAAATTCTTATGAATATCAGATTAACTTCTTTATTCGTTTCTTTATTCCTTTCTGTTCCGGTATGGGCGGGCGGGCATAAAAATCTGCCCGCTAAAGGCGATCTTCATATTCCGGTTTTTGAAAATGTGAATGTGCGTTTCTCTCCCGATACGTATCCTGATAATTATAATGAAGCAGATGGTACGGGCGTATACCATTTGGTCAACGGACGTATCATTCTGAAAAAGATTACTCTTCCCGAATACAAACGAAATGTGTCGGTAAGCCTGAAAGTAACCCTCGCCTCCAATGGAGATCGTTGGGACAAATCGGGCTCTTGCTTTGTATTGCCTAAATCATCGGCTATTAACCTACTGACAATTGCCCGTGACGGCATGAAGTTTCCTTCGGTAGATAGTTTGAAGCTGGAGAAAATGGTAGGTATTGTTCCCGGAAAGGATTATTTACCCACAGTGGAGCTGATGCGTTTCATGACTCCGTTCGGTGTAGGACACTATAGCAATAATAATGATTCGCTGAGCAGTAAACGTCGTCCAGTCTATATCCCCAAATGGGAAAGTAATGTCACCTGGCAACAAGATATAACCGATCTTTATCCGTTGCTTGAAGGCGAAGCCTATGTCGGTATTTATATCGATACATGGACTTCTGAAGGGTATTTGGTCAATGCGGATATCGACGTAAAAGAGAGTCGTCTGGCTTGTGACGTACTTCCCAAACGTCATGTGGAGCCGTTGATGAATACGGTTTACTACATGGGACAAAGTTATCCCGATATCTTTGCCCGGAGAGATGTATCTACTGATTTTACAGTTCCGAAAGGTGCCAAAAATATCCGGTTAAAATATATAGTGACCGGACATGGCGGGCATAGCGGCGGGGATGAATTCGTGCAAAAACGCAATATCATTTCTGTAGATGGAAAAGAGGTGCTCAACTTCATTCCTTGGCGTGATGATTGTGCTTCTTTCCGTCGTTTCAATCCGGCTACCGGTGTTTGGTTGATTAAGCGCCTGGCTTCTTATATTGGTGAGAAAGGATATACGGAGAAAGAAGTGGAAGAACCTCTGGCTTCTTCAGACCTATCCCGTTCCAACTGGTGTCCCGGTTCGGATGTTGTACCCGAAGAGGCTGTTATCGGTACACTTGCTCCCGGCAAGCATACTTTTACAGTCAGTATTCCCGAAGCTCAGGCTGTGGATGGCAATAAATTGAACCACTGGTTGGTTTCGGCCTATCTGGTGTGGGAGGAATAATTATAGTGAATTAAGATTCACTGCGGTGACCCGTTCAAAGCCATAAGGAGATGATCGAACCCTGTATCTGCCGAATGGAAGCATAAAAAAAAGCCTCTTCTCACGAAGGGGCTTTTTAGGTTTACTTTCTTTTTATGCTTTTGCTCAAAAAGAAAGCAAACTTTAAGATGAAAAAAAGGGAAGTCTCACGACTTCCACAATTCTTCTAACCTTAAATCTAAATCTCTATGAAAAAAACGTAGTGCAAATATAGCGGTTTGCAATATACTGAGGTGTTAACGAAGTTCAGAAAGAAAGAATAAAAGCTAAGGACTGCAAAATTAAGATAACGGTTCCTATTGTTTTATTAATTTTATCAAACTGTCATAAATCGGGTTTTGTTCCAATAATCGGGGAACCCCGGTGATGAACATTTGCTTGCGTGCTCTTGTCAATGCGACATTTAGTTTTCGATCTATGAATACTCCGTTTTCCTCTGTCAGGTTGGAAAGGAAACGGAGTTGATAAGGATAGTTCACACAGAAAGAATAGATTATCACATCCCGTTCGCTGCCTTGAAACCTTTCTACCGTATCGACTAAAATGGAGTTTAGTTCCGGAATACCCATTTTGACAATCTCTTTTCTTATTAATGCAATCTGACTCCGATAGGGAGTAATGATACCCAGAGTACGCATTCCGTCGAATGTTCCACCATATTGCTGGTAAACGTCGGCTGCGATTCGGGCGACGATCCGTGCTTCGGAATGGTTGACTTTGGCCGATGTACCTTGAGGTTCGGGTTCGGAAGGTAGAAAAACCATTCGTTGCACATCTTGGTTGTCTTCCATTTGATGAGGCAATCCCACCGGTAACAGGCGTCCTTCATAAAATGCCTGATTGGCAAAATGAGCTACTTCCGGATGCATACGTCCTTGTTTGCAAAGCATGTCGAAGGAGCGATGGTTCGGAGCTGATACCGATGCTGAGTCGGGAAAGAGATCCTCGGAAGAGGTTTGCAGGGTGCGGTAGAGGCGTTCGAAAAGAGAATCCTTGAGATTTTTCAGTCCGGCGCTACGTAAGCCTTCATCGTAGATTTCCGATTGTTCGGTATTTTGCAATACGACGGCAGGCAATTGTTTATGATCACCGATCAGTATGAACTTGCCGACGGCATTCTCTCCATTTTCGCTCCGGGCACATAGGATACCTAATAGTTGAGGTTCCAGGATTTGGGTCGCTTCATCGATAATGGCTACATCGAATCTCTTCAGGCGGAACAGTTCGGGTTTTCCGGAGATGGAAGCAACTGTGCCTACAAAGATACGGCAACGGGCGATGCGTTCTGCTACTTCCGAGCGGCGGGTACAAAGAGAAAGTTCGTTTTCAATCAGATGATGCCGGTAAGCTTCGTCACAAGACAGTTCACTGCCGACACGAATAAAGTCGACCTCCGGCCGAATGGATGAGATGGCTTTGCAGATTTCGTCCACAGCCCGGTTTGTATACGAGAGCAGGAGGATTTGGGTCTGCGCTTCGCAATGGAAAGTTTCCACCATTTTTTTCAAGGCGCATGAGGTCTTGCCCGTTCCCGGCGGTCCTACCAATAGGAAAAAGTCTTTGGCAGCCAGTGCTTTTAGTGTGACCCGTGGAAAATCGTCCGGGGCGGTTAGAATCTGTTTGTCAAGTCCGTACTCGAATTCGGGCATTCGTTGTGCCAATAAAAGATCACGCCGTTCTTTGGTTGCCGAAGCGAAAGCCGATAATGCCTGGTACATGCTCCGGAAGGTAGTATCCATTGTGTCGTGCTCTATTGCATAGAGGCTGTCCGGCGGAAGCACGGAACTATTCTGCTGAGTGGCACGCAGGCGTATACCTATCTCTTCTTCTGTGATGAACTCGATATTGCCTTTGAATACCATCTTATTGGTGACGTTATCTTCGTTCCGGTTGCGTTCATAAAGTACAATGGCATCCCCCTGACGGAAATTAGGCAAGGCCTGTGCTCCTTTTTCTACCTCAGAGGATATTTCGTTAGGTTCCGGGGATAGTTTATTTTCTCCGTATCCCTCTTTTCTTTGCTCAAGGAGGATATATGCTTTATGTTCATCGGCAGCATGATTCTCTTTGATGCGCAGATCGTAAAGAATCTCACCGGCTTCGCATTTCTCTGTCAGGGTAGATAGCCACAGGGCGGCTGCGCCGGTACGTCCTTCGTAATCGACGTCTCCGGACTTGGAAGTATACAACTCTTTGGTTATGAAATTATAGAGTGCGTAGAAGTACGACTGTTCCAGCGGGGTAAGTGAAGCCAGTTTCTGCGATAGATTATCGATGGACGGGCGGAGATATTGTTCCCAGAACCGGCCGGATAATCCTCGTTCGTTGAGTATGTCGGAACGTATGGCTTGGAGTTTGGAGGCGGTATACTCCACACTGTTTCGTAACTGGATTCCATATTCATCAGATACGATCCGGTTGCGCAGATTGATGATCCGGCGCACCATGGCCCACGACGGACGTGCCGGATAAAGTAAAGGGTAGCGTGTGTAGAGCAGATAGGCTTTTACCCGGTGGTGGTCCATTCCCATCGAGTATTGCAGCACTGCCTGGTAGAGCAGCATTTGTACTTTATTGTTTTCTTTGGGCTCTACTTTGTTGCGGATGGAGAATTCGTCTGCTTTCCCCGATTTCATCTCAATAAACGATGACATGTCACGCTGCATGTAGTCCAATCGTCCTTGCAGTCCCAATGCTTCGCAAATGTACGAGGGCTCGAGCACTGCATCAGTCTTATCCAATTCATAGCCCGGCGCACGGAAGGTGTCTGTCACCACTTCGCGGATATGTTCGAAGTGTAGTTTGCAATCGTCAAAGAACTGTCGTTCCTTCTCTCTGTCACGTAGGTCGGTGCAGGCAGCCAGTTCAATCGGGTAACGGCGAAAGGCTTTTTGCATACACTCTCTGTAGTCCGGTTCGTTTTCTGCATGAATCCATTCGTCCAGGAAAAGGTTGGCAATGTTTCCCAGTAATAATGGCCGGGCATTGTCGATGGGTTGGAGGCGGGCCAGTACATAGTTGGCGGGATGATGTCCGTAATCACGAAAACATTCTGCCAACGAACTGATGTCGATTAAGTAATCCGGTTCGAGTACGATGAACGAAGGAGTCAGGACACCGGTTTCGTCAATGACCACATCAAGTAGGTTGAGTTGTGCATGACACCATAAAATTTCGCAGGTTTGAGCAAACTCCTCGTTGATCTGCGGCACATTATAACGTATCCTCAGATATTCGTCAGCAATGGTATCGACCGGAATTACATATAGATACTGCTCGTCGGCATATTGATAGCATACACGCATTCGCTCTATTCGCTTTTTAGCCGGAGGTGCTACGAGGTAAGTTGCGTCGGCACGCGGCAGTAAGTGGTAGAGTTCGCCGGGAATCTCGACTTCGTAAAGTTTACGTATAAAAAAGGCAAGTGTCTTGGCATCCCGCAGTAACTTTTCGCGTACAGGTTCCTCTTTTCGATTGAGAATAGCGTTTGAGGTCAGGCGAAAAGTGTGTAATCGATTTTGTTCAACAATTGTCAGCCCTGCCCGTGCCGATACAAAACTGATCCGTGCTGAAAGGTCAGTCATCTGAAGACTTTCATCCTGCATTTGTGCCCGGCACAATCGTTCGAGCAAATCACGCAACTGTTTGTAAGCCACCGCCAGATTGCTGTCTGCTGTCCGACAGGCTGCAAGCAGGATTTCAAAAGATTCGTTTACCTCATTTTCCATACAGCAAAAATACATGATAATTCCCGGATTTTCATGCGGACGGATGAAAATGTGTACGAAAGTATCATTACTTCGATATCGGAGTTTCTGTAGGCAATTTGTTTTGTGAACTATCTGTTTAGTAATGTTTTTACTCGTTTATTCATAGGCTTCTCAAAATAGTAGTAAGAAAGCAGGCTTAATAGAATGATGATACTGAATAGAATCGGGACGGAAATGTACCATTCTGTATGAAGATTATTTTCTTTTTGCCATTCTGAATATGTCAGTAAGACAAATAGATGGATCAAATAAAAACTGTAACTGATTTCTCCCCCTATCACTAGAAAACGGTTGGATAAAATGCGGGAAAAGATACCTTTCTGAAGTGAAAAACTAATCAGAATCACCGCAACAGGGAGCCAATAATAACATGAATATCGGTATACTTTAGGTATATCGGCGGCATAGAGGTAGAAAATTAAAAATAAGATAATAGATGAGATTTCAATGATACTTCCTTGCAAGGCAGTGATATTCTTGTTTTTCAAGCGTTCATACAATTGGAACAGTAACATGCCGACAATGAAATCCGGAAATCGGGTAATTGGATTGACGTACCAGAAGTCTTTTATTTCATCTTCCGGAGTAAAGTACATGCCGACGACCATTAGTATCGCTACAATTCCAAAAACAGAAAGCAAATACTTGTAATTTTTTGCTAAAGGTATAAGGAATGGGAAGCAGATGTAAAAAAGCTGTTCACAGCATAAACTCCATGAAGGGCTGTTGAAAGAGAAAAAGTAGTCGGCTCTGGGAATATAAGCATTTGTCAAAGTGAGCGAAGCTAAGAAATGCTTAAGCCAATCTAAAGTTCCCGAGGCTATAACGTAACTTCCTAAAATAGCAGCAATAAACAATGTCAGCCAATGTAAAGGATAAATACGCGCAATGCGTGCTACCCAGAAAGTGCGTTTGTCTATTTTGTTGTCTTTCAGCTTCTCTTGATAATTATATGCTATAATAAAGCCGCTTAGCACAAAAAAGAAGCTGACGCCTACAAATCCCTCTTTGAAAAAATGGGTATTGAAAACATTGTCTATAACATAGCAATGTGCTCCAAAAACCATTATTGCAAATATGAATCTCAACGATGTTAAAGTATTAATCATAATTTCGTATTGTCTTATCGTTTTTTTATTTTCATCATTAAAGATGTGATGTGTGTGTTGAATACTGCAAATATATGGAAAGTATAGTTAGTATAAATCAAGAAGTATGCTTTTTTCTTGTATGATAATGGAATAAATGAATTGTGGCTTGATATTGAAGCCGTATCGAGAGAGACTGATATATGCAAAGAAGAGTAGGTAACCAGGATCTACGAGCGGTTTTTGTCTTTAATCATCAATATGCTCATTTCATAAAGCAGATAGAGGGGAATAGCTACGATGCTGAGTGTGAAGGGGTCTCCTGTTGGGGTAATGACAGCAGCAGCGATGACAATCAGGACAATGGCATGTCTCCGGTATTTTCGTAAGAATGATTTGTTTACCAATCCAAGCAAGGAAAGCAACCAGGTTACCAAAGGTAGTTCGAAAGCCAGCCCCATGCAGAGCACCAGCATCATAAAATTGTCGATGTAAGAGTTCAGGGAGATCTGATTCTCTATTTCTGCGCTGAGTTGATAGGTAGAGAGAAAACGAAGGGTGAGCGGATAGACCATGAAATAACCTAAAAGGACTCCGATAAAAAACATGACCGTGCCGATGGTCAGGGCTTTGCGGACTCCTTTCCGTTCATTAGGGTAAAGGGCAGGACGGATGAAACGCCATATCTCGAAAAACAAATAAGGTGTGGCAGTGACTACAGACATCCAGAAAGCGGTGGACATGTGGATAAAAAAAGGTGCTGCCAGATTGATATTTACCAGCTTGACTTTAAACTCACGGGTAAAGAAGTCATCGGTAAGGTCGAATGCCTGTCCGATGTCCCGCAGAAGATGGTAAAAGATGAAATCGTTGTGGCAGGGAGCCAGAATGACATGGTCGAACAGATAGGGCATAGCAATGAAATAGCCTACAGCCAAAACAAACCATACACCTATAATTCGAAACAGCACCCGGCGCAGTTCATCCAGGTGATCCCAAAAAGTCAGTTCTTTAACTTCTGCCATTATTAAGAGAAAGGCGGTTGAAATTTACTTTCGTTCTATTTTCATCTCATGTAAGAGACGGAAACAAAACAGGATATCAGTTATCTTTCTTTTCTTTGTTTTCCGGTTCGTCGATTTCTTCTTTTGCTTTGTTTATTTCCTCTTTGGCTTCATTCACCCCTTCTTTAAAACTTTTCACTCCTTTGCCGAGCCCGCGCATCAGTTCGGGAATCTTTTTACCACCAAAAAGCAAGAGTATAACCAACAGGATGATAATCCATTCGGAACCACTGGGCATGAATCCTAATAAAAAAAGGTTTGTCATAACGGTATTGTATTAGTTTGTGTGCAAAGATAGACTATTTTGAATGAAAAAAGAAAGGCAGAATCATAAAAGCGAAAACCGGGCTCATAAAAACGAAAAGTGAAAAGCTGCAGGAGGTTAATGTCCGTTACTTTTCACTTTTCCGACTGAATCTTTTGGAGTTAATCTTGATAATATACTCTCTTGACCCGGGTTGAAATGCCTGTCAATACTTCATAAGGGATGGTTTCGAGCGCATCCGATAAGACGGTAATCGGTAATTCGTCACCGAAGATGATAGCTTGATCACCTTCTCTACAATCAATATCCGTTACGTCGATCATGCACACATCCATGCAGATATTTCCTACGTATGGGGCTTTTTTGCCATTGACAAGGCAATAGCCATGTCCGCATCCCAAATGACGGTTCAGGCCGTCGGCATATCCGATGGGTATAGCAGCGATACGTGAGGGGCGTATCAGATGCCCTTTGCGGCTATAACCTACAGTATCTTCTTCCGCCACGTCCCGTATTTGGAGAATCGTTGTTTTCAAGGTACTCACGTTGTTGATGATTGAGTTATCGATCGGACTGATTCCATACAGTCCGATGCCAAGACGAACCATGTCGAACTGTGCACCGGGGAAGCGTTCGATACCGGCTGTGTTGCAGATATGGCGCAGTATTTTGTGCGGGAATGCATCTTGCAGTTCCTTTGACATCTTTTCATATCGTTCTATTTGCTGCCGGGTAAAAGCGTCGAACTGGGCAGAATCACTGCCTACGAAATGGGAAAAGACAGAGCGGGGGATCAGTGCATTCTGGTTCTTTAACCGGCGAATCAGTTGCGGGATGTCTTTCTCTTCGAATCCCAATCGGTGCATACCCGTATCCAGTTTTACGTGAATGGGGAAGTTGGTGATACCTTCTTTTTCGGCGGCTTTTATCAATGCGTCGAGTAAATGGAAATTGTATACTTCCGGTTCCAGTTTATAGTCGAACATGGTTTTGAAAGCGGTCAGTTCGGGATCCATGATGATAATGGAGGCTGTGATCCCTGCTTTGCGAAGGTCGGAACCTTCATCGGCTACGGCCACTGCCAGATAGTCAGCGTGATGTTCCTGAAGGGTTTTTGCTATTTCGTACGAACCTGCTCCATAAGCAGACGCTTTCACCATGCACACCATTTTAGTTTCCGGTTTGAGCATCGAGCGGTAGTGATTCAGGTTGGCTACCATAGCTCCCAGGTTTACTTCCAGGATGGTTTCGTGTACTTTCAGTTCCAGTTCTTCCGAAACGAGGTCGAAACCGAAGTTGCGGGAGCCTTTTATCAGGATGATTTCATTTCTGAGTTTCTTAATTACATCTGATGCCAGAAGTGCCTTGGTATCGGGGAAGAAATATTTTTCTATATCAAACTTTGATGCGCATGAGGATATTTCGGCACCTACACCGATAATCTTTTCAATGCCGCGGCTGTGAACCAGTTGTGCCACTTTGCGGTAGAGTGTTGTCGTGCTTTGTCCGGTTTCCAGGATATCCGAAAGGATCAAAGTGCGCTTTAGGCCTTTTGACTGCGAACGCCGGTAAAGAAAGTCGAGAGCGATATCCAGCGAAGCAAGGTCCGAATTATAACTGTCATTGATCAAGATACAGTTGTTCTTTCCGTCTTTTACTTCAAGGCGCATCGCTACAGGTTCGAGCCGGGCCATTCGTTCGGTGATCTGGTCGGCCGGTACCATCAGGTACAGGCAGGCAGCGAGGCAGTTCAGTGAGTTCTCTATGGAAGCATCATCGATAAAGGGAATACAGAATGTATTGTCCATCTCCAGATAGCGGTAGGAGATGACGGTATGATCTTCTTTCTTCTCAACCCTGCTGATATAGAGCGGACGTTCGATATCCCTCATGCTCCATGCGATTTCACGGGCAGTCAGCATTGACTTTCCTACGCAGTTGCTTATCATTTCGTTGTCGCCATTGTAAATGACTACGTCGCAATCTTTAAACAGGCTTAGTTTTTCCATGCACTTCTCTTGCAGAGAAAAGAAGTTTTCCTGATGTGCTCCGCCAATGTTGGTCAGGATGCCTATTGTCGGCTTAATCATATTCTGTAACGGACGCATTTCGCCCATTTCCGAAATGCCGGCTTCGAAAATGCCCAGTTCGGATTCCTCGTTCATTTGCCAGACTGACAGCGGGACACCGATTTGCGAATTGTAGCTGCGCGGTGAACGCACGATAACCCGGTCGGGGCTGAGCAATTGGTGAAGCCATTCTTTTACAATGGTCTTTCCATTGCTGCCCGTAATGCCGACTACCGGAATCTGGAAGGAACCACGGTGTTGTTCGGCCAATTTCTGAAGTGCTTTTAAAGTATTGGGGACAATAAGGAAATTGCATTCCTGAGCCATTGTCACTTTTAGTTGCTCACTGTCCATGGTGAGCCCTTTGAAATCTTCGCTTGTGACTACAAAATTGCGCACTCCCCGTTCATAAAGGTCAGGGATATAGCGTGCACCGTTGTTCCTTTTAGTAGGAATGGCAAAAAAGAGGGTCTCTTCCGGAAAGCATAACGAACGGCTGTCAGTCAGTAGCCAGTCGATGGCAGCAGGCTTGTTTCCCAGACGCCGTGCACCTATTTTTTCAACGATTGATTCAATTGTATATGACATAATATTAAAGCATTGGCATATTTGCACATTTATTGAAGCGCCAATCGGCACATGTTTGTTTCTTTTTCGAAATCTAAGTACGGGTATTTTCCGTTAAGTCGTTCTATTTTTAACACAATTTGTCCTAAAAATCTTTTATGCTCTTCCGACTCGGGATGGAAAGGTTTGTGCGCAATCGCTTTTCGTATCGTTTCACACTCTTTGATTAGGCTTTGGGTTTCGGGGGTGAAGAAAGTCTCCGAAAAACGCTCCCATAGATAATTGACGGTCAACGTGGATGGGTGTACCATGTCATCTGCATAGAAGCGATAGTCCCGAAGTTCATCCAATACTATTTCATAAGAAGGAAAGTAGCAAGTGACCTGTGGATAACGTTGCATCAGTCGGTCGATGGCAAGCAGCAGCACGCTTTTACTGAGTTGGTTGGCATGCATTCCGTCTCGTATGTGGCGAATGGGGCTGACTGTGAACAAGATCTTTAGTTGAGGATTCAAAGAGATCAATTCGTCCAATAGCAGGGTATAGTCTTCTACTATCTCGTCTATCTCAAGGCGGCGGCGTATAAAATTCTTTTCAGGCAATTTGTGACAGTTGGCCACTACCTTTCCTGTCTCTTTTTGTTCGTATACATATGCGGTGCCGAAGGTCAGCATAAGTCGGTCAAGTTGTTTCAGCTCTTTATGTGCCTGTTCCACACGGGATTGGATATTCCGTAAGGTGTCTGCAAGGGTGGCGGCGGAGAAAGAGCCGTGATGCATCGGGCTGTGCCAACATTCACGATGCAGAAACAGATCGGATGCTTTGTATTGCTTTTGGCTGATGATTTCGCGCAAAGCCATTGAGATGGATCGTGGATTATATAAGATACCGAATGGATTGATATCGATCCGGAATTTATTTTCAGCAAGCAGGGTACCGATGTTCTCTGCAAAGCAGGAACCCATAATCAGCAGTTGCTGGGCATGGCTGATGGGGGTGAATCCAGATGGAATCTCTACCGGAGTATTCAGGTTCATAATCAAGTAATTCTATAAACGGGAGTACAAAGGTACATGATAATTTCGGGAAACGTATGCAAGCAGCTGAAAATATGCCGTATCGTTGTTGCGGATACCTGAAACGCTTGCCCTCTTGCGTAACCCTACGCATTCACGCTCCTGATTTGAAATACCATCTCCTGCAAAAGATGGTTCTTCTTCAAATTTGGTGGTAAATTCTTTATTTCTTTA
>UMJT01027965.1_pt1 | contig 31938 bp, 30 predicted proteins | sample 1966111 | NCBI WGS metagenome assembly UMJT01 (sample SAMEA4836159, study PRJEB28245) | human gut metagenome | biome: gut microbiome; material: fecal sample | place: Denmark | collected 2008
TTCTGTAAGGCCTGCCTTTATCCTATGCTTTTCATGGCTGCATTCAGAATCAACATAGCCTTCTTATGCCCATTTCCTCGGAGTTTAGCATCTTTCCATATATTTATGATACCGTCCACTCCAAGCCTTACTATCTCCTCAGGAGTTGGTGCCTGTTTTAATACCAGCAGCCCTCCCTTGGCATCTATGTGTGTATAAATCCCCTTATATTCCGGGAAATACACTGCAATCCACTTCTGCAGACGGTTCTTCGCCCTTGTCTGTTCTTTTGCAAGCACAAACCGGCGGTTTGACGCATTCCGCAGTTCTGCATATATGCCTATCGGCATATATGAATAAAAATACCGTCCATCCCTTACAAGCCCTGCAATAACACGAGGATCTTTTCTGTCATTTTTAGATGGACTGCTGTCATCTGATTCTTTGGTCTTATGCACATGGTGCGGATTTACCATCACAAACTTTATGTCCTTTTCGCTCATGAACTGCCCAAGATCAAACCAGTAGTGACCGGTCGGCTCTATTCCTACCAGTGCCTCTTCAAGTTCACTTTTCTGCATCAGTTCCACAATCGTATTGTAAAAGCTGTTGAATCCCTCCATAGAGTTTGAAAACGCTACAGGCTTTCTGGTAAGCTCGATGCCTCTCCAGTTAAAAGCTCTGAAAGAATGCTTTTCAATGCCAACATCAATGCCAACAATTATTGTTGTTTCTTTTTACTTGCTCAATCTTCTTGTTCTGTGTAGAATTCATTTGTAGATACCTTCCTTATTCTGTTCATTTGCTAACTGGCCGGTCAGCAATGACAGTTTAACTTAGGTATCTATTTTTGTAAAATCATTTACTTTCTACACTTTGAATTATACAGGAAGCTAATCAGCTCTTTTTTGTGACAGGAGCCAATATAAGATCATAAAAAATTGGATAGATTGGATAGATTAGGCTTTTTTCGACTGGTGGATATGTGGTTTGTATGGTAAAATAGAATCTAAGAAATTGGCAGTTGCTGTGCAAAAAAATGCCGTATTTCTGCAGCTTATGGCGTTTCGTAAACGCCTAAGAATATTAAAAAGAGAGAGGTTGATAAAATGACGTTAAAACAGTACATGAGAGAAATATGGCTAATGAATAAACAGTATGGGCAAGAGATAGAATTATATCCACTAATTAATATGCTTTTGAGAGAGGGTGCAAATACGAAAAGACTTTCGATACGTGATGTTCATAATGGTCGGAAAACCATGAAACGAGATCATAGAAAATATATAGATGGGTTTGGAAGTTTTCCAGACCTTGCGATTTTTAATGAAAGTTTTCCAGAAAAAGAAAATAACGGCAATTTACAAAAAATATATGGTTGTGTGGAAGCAAAGTGCATTGCCCAAGACCTCATAAAATGCCTGGACATAGGTCATAAGGAAGAAGATTATAAGAAAGAAGAGAGCGACTATTATGTTCAAATAAACATAGGGAAAGAAGAGAACAACTATTATGTTCAAATCAACACAGAGAAAACATCATTGCTGAAGGGCACAGGAGTAAATGATGCGGGAGAATTATTGGGAGAGTTATTATGGTATGGAAAAGTTCTATATACAAATGGAGTGATATGGAAATATTATAAACTTTCTCAAAAATCAGGAAAAAAGATTAATGCTTTACGGGGAAAATGGTTTACTGCTGATAGAAATAATGGTGATACTTCCCAAAACGGAATGCACCCGCATAAAGAGTGGAATGAAGAACGTAAAACATGGATTTTTGAACAGTGTAAAGAGGAAAATTTGGAGATTACAATTAAATCAGAGGAAATCGGAAATTTAACAGAAATATATGAAAAGATAAAAGATAAACCGAGTATACCAACATTTGATTCCAAAGATTCCCAAGAATGGAAAAATTTTAAAACAAACCTTGCAGCAATTGATTGGACTGAAGTTATTTTTTAGTGTAACAGGAGCTAATAGCCCTACTAACCAAAGAGGAGTAATATCATGCCAGACATTAGACAAAAAATTATAACGATTAATGCCCAGGCTTTTTTCAACTTTTGTTCAAAGAGGCCTGGCGAAGAAAAAGAACGGTTCAAGCTTTATCTTGAGAATTATTCGTTGCGAAGATACGTTATAAAACAGGAAGACGAGCGAGAAGACTGTGCGCTATTTTATCAATTCTGCAAAGAAATAGAATCTGTATGGCGTGATAAAGAGAAGCAATCTTTTAAACGTACAGATAAAACATTATATGACAAGTTAGTGATTGTAGATTTTGGTAAAATATTTCAGCCACTTGATAAAGAGAATGCTGGGGCATGGAAGATAGAGAACCAAAAAGTTTTGCTGAACGATTCAAAAGATCTTGTAAAAAATGGATTTGATATGTATTTTGAAGGTTTTGAAAATCCGGTCCATATGGTTGCTTTTGATAAGAGCGGAAGCATGAGCCGGAATAGTCGTATTTCGTTTATTGATGAAGATTTTTATGAAGGATTGAATACACGTCTTAACTTAGGAATGGATTTTTCAAAGATATCGGTAATTGAAAGTAAATATTACGCATACAGAGGTTTATATCTTTCTTCTTCTAAAAGAGTTAAACATCCAAAGTTTGTGATAAATCCGGAGACTATTGTAATAATAAAGGATGTACGAACAAAGAGGGATAATCCTGAAATGCCAGTTACAAGGTATAATTATGAAAAAAAAGTTCCATTAGCAACTACAGAAATTAAAGCAGTAAAAGATGCAGATTTTAGAGAAGTGTTGCAATGCAATTTTCAGAAACCTCAAATAAAAGATTTTGAGTATGTGGATATCCCATTCGATGGTTCTGGTTTTATTACGCCGGAATATGCTTCTTACATTAATGAAGCATTGAACATAAAAGGAGCCACTTCCTTTCAGATTAGGTTACCGTTTATGAAGGGAATGCTTCATGAAGTGGATGTGCATGAGTTTTTAGAGACTTATAACGGAAAAAAAGGTGAACAGTTGTATGAAGATGCTTTTGGTATAAAGAGAGATTTGAGCAAGGCTCATATTTTTATCACAGAAAGTATGTTTAAAGGTATGAAATGGATCCGACAGTATTTGGATAGTGCATCTGATAAAGCTACTAATATGGATCCTATGGTATTCTATTGTGATGCAATGAAAAAATATGATCATGCATTGTATATTTCAGGGACAAATTTACCTTACGGAAACTCCCAATATACACATCTGAGCTATCAGATGATCAATACACTGCATTTTACGGAAGGGCAATTTAAAAAGATTGTAAAAAGACATTGTTTTTTTATACAAAATCCTATCGAGTATCTGAAAGATTGCGAAGAAATGACAGTGGATGATGATGATAACAATATCCAAGAGGAGGATAGTGATACACAGGAGAATGATGAGGAAACGATAGTTATAAGACAGATATCTAATTGGAAACGGGCGTTATTTAAGAATTCTGCTTTAAAAAGCGACGGATATATAAAATCACAATTAAAAAATGTACAGAAAGGACTTTTAACAAAGCTTGCAACAGGAAAATTAGTTGTGGAAGGACAGAATCGATATCTGTGCAGAGATTTACTGCCATTGCTTGCGAGTTTATTGGAGGATGAGAACGTTATATCTAAATTCTGGCCCAAATATAGATATTTTCGTTTTTATCTGCCTGTAGGTACACAGAGTGGTTGTTGGGAAGATTTGAAGTTAAATTGTGATTCTTATTATGCATTCTTTCGGAGTCCGCATTTGTCAAGAAATGAACAAGTAATAATGAAGCGTTTTGAAATGACTACAGAGGATTTATATGCAGACAGGGTCAACTATAACTCTTTCAAAGGACATATTGAATTATATGATAAGTATTTTAAGAAGCTGACTGGTATTGTCATGGTTCCGAGGGGATCATCGGCTCCGCTATGTCTGGGAGGTGCCGATTTTGACGGGGATCTGGTCAATGTTGTGGCGAATCAGGATGTAGTAGAAGCGGTTGCATCTGGAGCATATGAGGCTGGAAATTATCTGGGTTATAGAACGAATAGATTAGTACCGTATTTTAAGCGAACACTTCCGGTTATTAAAATACCTACTTCTAAAGGAAATCCAGTTACAATTCAGAAGCATGTTCCGTTTTTTCATATCCAGAATACATTTTCTAATCGGATTGGACAAATATCCGATGCTGCAATTGCTATCGGGCAGATAGAATATGAGAGGAATCAGAAATTACCAAGCAAAGACGAATCAGGTTTGGTATTTACCTCAAATAGTCCCACATGTGCAAAATGTACGATATTAACAGGGTTGGAGATTGATGCGGCTAAAAACGGCCTACATCCTGATTTAGACATTGTACTTAAAGCAGGGATTGATAAGAGTGCTTATATTATATTTTTGAGAGACATAGAAAAGTTGCGGGGAGAAGAAGGGTATAATCTTGATAATCTGTCAATGACTCGGAAAAATATTGTGGGAAAAAGATGTCTTTGCGTGTCTGCAAAAAATTGTAAAACACAAGCTACGTTTGAAATTCAGGATGGTGGTACATATATCAACGAATTACCATTATATTTTGAAGAAGGACTAAAACAATATAAAAAGAAGAAAGAAACGAAAAGGGTACAGTTCTTTAAATATTCAAAAAAAATCTCAGATACAGACAAAGAAAACATTGAAAGATTCAAATTAAGATGTCAAGGGATTTTAAATTCGTATGCGTTTTATGTAAATAAGTTTTTGCGAGTCTTAAAGAATGAAAAGAAAGATACTTTTTATGCACCGGAGAATCTGCAAACAATCTTATTTGAAATATATGATGAAGAAAATGTAATAAAAATTCAAAGAACAGTGCTTCCATGTATACAGAAAAAAATAGAAGCATGTTTAAGTAATGATAATATGATTGAAGATATGAGAGATCGCTTGAATCAGATGCAGTGGTTATTACAACCAATGCAAAATAGAGGAAAAGCATTAGAACAGATTATAGGTAATGGATTTAATGCTCAAAGTTTGAAAAAAGAAGAACAGGAAGTTCTGTTTCATTTTGAACAACGGGGATATAAAACTTTATGGAATGTACTTACTTTAATAGAAGGTCCAAAAGTTACACCGTTTAAGACTTTAAAAGAGAGAGTTGAAAAAAATAGAACAGAAATGCAAGAATTGGATAAATCATTAGAAAAAGATCTGGAAAGTATTGTTCAAGGATTTTATGAAAAAAATGAGACAGATCCGAAAAACAAATTATATGGGGTATGTCTTCAGAAACTTAAACAAATAGTGACGGAAACCCAAGAGTTACCTTTGAAATTAAAGATTGCAACATTATATGAAATTACAAAGAAGTCAGAAGATTATGGCAGATTTTTTTGGGAAGTATTTGAATGGAAAGAGATGGAACCATATATAGAAGAGGCAAAAGAAGATGTTAAATGAAATTTTAGAATTTGAAGCATATGTAAAGGCTCCGGAATCTGCTGACCCCAGAATTCAGCCTAAAATGTTAACTAAAAATTATGAAAGTGATGATTTGAATGGAATTGGAGGAATTCTTGTAATTCTTGCAAGAGGTTTTATTTTTGGATTTGAAACAGAACAAAAGATTTATAACGAAGATAGACTTGTTAATGAGAACATCTTAAATGATACAAAGTACATTTTACTTCAATGGTGTGGATTTGATCTTAATGTTTTAGAATCCAAAGAAAAAGCAATCAATGATGATTTGGAAAATCATAGACAGTGTATTTTAGAATGGCAAAAAACATATCCGGAAGCGGATGGATGGTTAAAAAAATATTGGTTACACCATTGTCCGGAAAAAAAGAAAGAACAGTGGGAAAACGTCGAAAGTGAGTGGAACAAAAAGTTATGCAGTAAGAATAAGGAGTATAGTCAAAAGCAAATTACTTTAACTTCAGTAATAGCCATTGCGTTGGAACGTGGCCCATTGCGGAAAAGATATATGACATTAAGAAAAGATACATCCGAAAAGCCGGAAAAAGATCCGAAGAAGCGTTTTGTGTATTTATATAGTAGGATAGAGCCGCATAAAGATGGATCGGGAACAAGTATTCACGAAACAACACGGGAACAAATATTAAAGAATATTGCAGCATATCTTATAGGTAAAGAATATCATCCGAAAAATCAAAGGTTTATTCTATTAGATAGAGGACGACTTATGGGGTGGTATGGGAAGGATGATTATGGTTATGCTGATGAAGCATGGTATAGGCCAAGAGTTATCTGGGAAGAAAAACAGATTATGGAGGCTCATAGTGGGGATAGAGGATGGAACTTCATCAAATTATCTATAAACCAGGAGTTTCTGGAACATTTTGAATTTCAATTAATCAGCGAAGAACAGATTGCTGATATAGACAAATCTGGATACTGGATTTTGGAAGATATAGGACATGGAACCAAGAGCTTAAAGTGTCTGGAATACTATTAAATAATACCCCAAAGAAAAAATAATTGCAGAAAAAGATCAGATATACTTAACAGATATCTGGTCTTTTTATATTGCGCTACGTTCAGTGGAAGTTGCTGATAATGGAGTAGATGGGAGTTTTATTTTTAAACATAAAAGAAAAGAGGTGGCAAGAAGAGATGTATAATGAAAATGAAGAAATTGAGAAAGAGTTGACATTATCTCAGTATATCGATGAACTGGACATTCCAGAAGAAGTCTTAGAAGACAATGTATTTGGATTGTAAAGAAAAAATCCAAAAGGACGATTTATGCATTTTTATAAACAGATTGCGGTGGATATTCTGGAGACTATGGAGATGTGCTTCTGACATCAGATAACGGAGCTTTGAACCGTCGGGTATAGGGAAAGTAGCAAGTTAGAAGAAATAAGATGCAGCTACCTTTATGGTGGCTGTATTTTATTGGTTGCAAATGGAGAAGAATATGACCTTACCCAAAAAGTGTTTTTGGCAGAGACAAAATGTAGGTTATTGCAAAATGTCATGTATGTAGATTGTTGCAAACAGACCTTGGGGGCTACACCCCCAAGGTCTGTGAAATCAACGAATGCGGCAAATTAGAACCTCCATTTACCCCATCCGTTGATTTCGTCAGAGGATTTGATGCTGACTACTTTTCGGGAAAAATAAAAAAATGGAGGACATCCAACATGTTAAATTCTAAGTTATTTGAAAATCCAGAATATGAAGAACTGCAGTTAAATCTGAATGTGTATTTAAGGGCACAGCGATATGCAGATGAATACGAGTGCCCACATTGCGGCTTCAAAGGCGGTCTGGTCGTGAGTCAATCTGATTGCGACAAATATGAATGCCTGAACTGCGGTCATCAAGGCAGCTTCGATCAGGAAATTGCTGATCGAAATGATGTGGAGAGTGAGTGGTTGTCATCGTACACAGAAGAAGAGCGAGAAGAAGTATACGATAAGGACTGCAGTGAATGGTGATAAAAACACCAGATAATTAAAACAATAAAAATAAAACTCCCGGAAAAGCAGTCGGATAGATTTGATCTATTCGGCTGCTTTTTTGCAAGGGCAGGGAAAGGAGAACACAAATGGGCAAAAAACATAAGAACTTTGTAGTATTTCTGGATGTCGATGGCGTCCTGAATACCAGAACCACCGTCCGGCAAACCCCAAAAGGATATCAGGGAATTGACGATGCGCGCGTGGAGGTTCTGGCAAAGACAATCAGCAAGTTTGGCGGAGCGGATATCGTTCTGTCATCTGACTGGAAGGAACTAGAACCCACAGATGAAGATTACAGATATCTGTTTTCCAAGCTCGCCCGATATGGCCTGATTATATCGGGACACACGCAGGACAGGATGTACAAAAGAGGTGCCGGAATTGCAGCATACCTGGAAGAACATCCAGAGATCAAAGAATATGTGATTCTGGATGATTGCAGATTTGATTTCCAGAGTTATCCAAAACTTTGGGAGCGGCTGTTACTTACCGAGGGGATAGAGCATGCTCGGTTCGTAGCCGGAACGCCGGCTGTGGAGACGATGGTATTTCTGGATTATGTAAAATTATTTTAATCAAATGGAGGAAAAGCAAATGAAGAGCAAAGTAATTGGATGGAACATCAATCAGCGCAGTGGTATGGGAAAGGGGATTCCACAGTTTGTGATCGATGAACTGATCGACCAGAATGCAGACATTATTGTGTTAACAGAACTGTTTCAGCACAGCACGATTGGCTATTTCTGGGCTGAGATGGAGAGAGCCGGATATCAGCACGCAGTCACACAGAATAATGGAACAAATGAAGTTGGAATTCTCTGGAAGAGGGACGTATATACTTTTCATGCAGTGGATGATTCGGTGGTTACAACGATGAAAAACAATCATCCGAATTTCCTGCTGGTGGATCTGGAAGACCAGAACGGACAGTTTCTTACCGTTGCCGGATTTCGGATTCGAATGGTGGATTACAGCCAGCGTGCCGAAGAACTGAAAATTGTTGTGAACAAGGCAAAGGAAAAGAAAAATCCAGTGCTTATGATTGCAGACTGCAATAACCTGCGGCGGGAGACGACGGAGACAAGCTGGAATCTGCAAGTGGTTGACCATATTCTTTCACAGGGTGGATTCGAGAGACACACGCCATGCGGTCAAAGCATCTTTGAGGAACACGCAGACAGAGGATATGCATATGAATTTGCAGAAGATCATTTGATTACACGCGATATTGTAGTTGAGCTTGGAGATTATGACAGAGAATTTGTAAGGCGCGATCGGATTGCGTATCCGTGGGGAAAAGATTTTCAAACCCATGATAAAGAACACCGCCGAAGAGTATCCGTGGAACCTGGATTTCCGGACCATGCGATCGTAAAGGGATATCTTAGTACAGAGAAAGATCAGAAAAAGTAAATCTGATGAAGCTGTAGACTATAAAAATAACACCCCCGGAAAAGTGTGACCGTTGTGTAGCAAGATGTTTGCTGATGCAGCGGTTACACTTTTTATGGGGCAAAAGGAAAGGAGGAGAATGAAAATGTTAGGAAAACTGCTTGCCTTTTTGCTCACACTGTTCCTACCCTTTTTAGAAGGAACAAATATTGTATGATAAAATCGCGGATTAAAGAAAAAGGAGGAAGCGAAATGATGAAATTTGATAATGCAAAATATAGAACCGTACTCAATCTGATCAAGAAAACGGGCGAATTCAAGGGGAAAGCAGTACCCAGTAAGGCAAGGCTTCATGAGATGATTGGCGACGCACTTGGGATATCACATAATACGGTAAAGGACTGGGAAAGAGCAACATCAAATGGGCCAGATCCGAGAATTCCAGGCTTGCTGGAACAGCTGGAAGCATATCTGGAATTACCGGAGGGTGGACTGCGGGAAAGAACAGCTGAACCAATTAAACTGAATGAAGAGGAGAGAAAGATCATGAATACAACAACTGATTTTCAGAAACAGCAGATTATGGAGTGCTATGAAAGACTCAGAAAATTTGTCAGCGACATGGATATTGAGGATGAAAACGTATATTACGACATTCGCAATATGATCGAGGTGAAGAAAATTGCATTGCCGACAGTAGTATACAAGGCAATGATGAACTTCATGGATCAGGTCGTTGAACCATATGTATTTGAAGATACGACGGAGATCTTTTCCGAAGAGGAAGCAAAGCGCAATGAGAAAGGAATTGTGGAAATAAAGTCGGAGCAGGCATTTCAAAAGCTGATGGTTCGATTTATGGAGAAGCTGTCAGAACTGGATGAGAAGATCGAAACGTTTGCAGAGAGTGAGTTAAAGCCTTATCTCGAACGATAAGGCCGTGAAACAGGGCGGAGAGATATTGTCGATTTCGGTCGGGATATCTCTCCCACAACAAAGACAAGATCAGAAGAAAAAAGTTGGAGGGACAAAATGGGAAAACAAATTCAATTTACTAAGAAAGATGCTTATCATACCCCGGGCAAGGCAAAACGGGAGCGGATCAAAGTTACAACCATTCAGAAAGCCCATCTGCTGAAGAAATTCTCGAATGTCCTGCGGGATAACAAGGATGGTATCAGTTTCTGGTTCAATACAGAAAGATTCATGACAACGGCAAGAAGATATAATTTTGTAGCCTCCAGCATCCTGCGGGATATAGAATTATCAGAGTATATTGAAGAGGATGAATCAGTGAGCCTCAAGACAATACGGAGATTGTTAAACTATTGTCAATACCCGGAGGAAGAGGAGCTTATGGTTGGAATTCAGGCGATCAAACATATTGGCAAGGCGTTATACGGGGATGAAGATGCCTTCCTGGAGGTCATTGACGAGGAAAGTCTGTGCTGCATGGCAGAGCAATATCTGGCAATGTAAGAGCCATAAATTTCAGAGTGCGGAAGTTCGGACAAAAGTCTGACACCAGAAGGACAGTGAGTCATGATAAGATACTGCACAGAACTTCAGTCTGTGCAGTATCTGAACCCACATGCAGTATCAGTACAGGAGGAAGAGCATATGAAAAAAGAGAGCATGGAAGTCGTAGGAAGAATTGTAAAACGCGAGAGGGAGCTATTTGGCATTCGTGTAATAAAAAAGGACAACACATCAAAAGTGCGTCAGATGTACCCGGAAGCATGGCACATGTTTTACTTGTTAGAGAATGAAAATAATCTGGTTCCGCCGCTGGAAATCCAAGGCACGATGGAGGTGCTGAAAAATGATCAGATCCGCCTGCTGTGGTTCATTCATCCCATCATGATCAATGAGTGGAATATGGAGAACTGCATTTTGTTTGCCAATGAAGTAAACAGAGAGCTTGGCAACGGCGGCCGTTTCTGGGTAGATACGGAGTATTTTGATTTTGCGTATGAAGAGCGTTTTGAAGAAGAAATGCTGCAGCTTAGTGGGATGAATGTATTAGAACGGCATATGTTCGAATGGCCGCTTGGACAGTTCCGGGATATTCACATTCCGCTTATGATGCTTCTGCAGGGAAAATGGGGAGCTGAAACAGCCATTCGGTTTATCAAAGAACTCAGAGAAAATGGTTTCGTCGAAAATGAAAAATACGATCTGTTTCCGGATGCGTGATTTGAGAGCTGTTTTGGAAATGCAGCGAAATAAATGAGTACAAAGAATGGAGAAAGAAAAATGGCTAAAAAAGTGGATTACAAAAAATATAACTGCGTATTAGAGATGAGCAAATGGATGGGAAGCACACCGAAAGCCTTTAAAGCGGCAATCCTGAAAGAGGCTGTGCGCCAGAATGCGAACAGCGGTGGGAAGGTGGAAAAGAAGAAAATAAGAGCATGCAGAGCCGAAAAGCATAAGAAAAGGACATGCAAATAAAAATATGGTGGAGGCGAAAGATATGACGACAATTATCTGTGAGATGGATTCTATGGAGTTGTGTGTCTGGAAGGAAAAGCATCTGCAAAGGGCATGCAGCGGAGATGAATGGATTTTCCGGGAGAAAGAAAAAGAACCGGAAGGCATCCGGGTGAATTTTGATGTGACGCATGCATATGAGATATTCAGCTGTCTGGGCAGGTATTGGGGCGATTTCAATTCTTGCCCGGACAGCGAAACCATGGGACGGGTGGCAAAAAGATGGGAAGAAAAATATGGATTAAAGCTGGTGGAGCTTTCGCATGATACGCTGACCTTTCAAAGTGATCGTCGGATTTCGAAAAAGGAGGCGGTCGAGATTACAGAAGAAACGGTGGAGCTTTGTGCAGAAATTGTAAACGGAAAAGAAAATCAGCAGATCGAGACAATCAGCAGAACAGGGAGGATTACATTATGGTGGGATTAGTGCATAGCTTAAAAAATAAAAAAGAGGTTTTTATGAATGTAAATGATCTGGCAAAACAAGTTTCTTCAATCATCACACCGCAAACCGACAATTTTTACCGCGACATCCGCATCTATGGTCATTTCTTCCACAATACAAACGACACGATGTGGTGGGGCGATGTAGGAATGAAATTTCTGACGCGCGCTCCGTTTGATGTCCGGTGGCTGCGAGAGGAAAGATTAGACGATCCATATGGCGGATTTCTGTATGACGCCACGGTAGAAGATAAAGCCCTTATTATGTTTAAACATAAATACAACCAGGAAAAATATGATAAACCTGGGGCTGATTTTTCATCCTGTTCCTACGAATTTTTCTATTCCAATCATCCGTTTTTGCGAACCGGATTGTGGAGTGGAACCATGCGTCCACGCTATGCGTATGTTGTCGATTTGAAAAACAAAAGCTTCAAACTGGCATCCCAATGGAAAACAAAGGTACCGCCTTACGACACGAAAGAGAAGTACGAACGCACGGAGCTGAATGAAATTTACAACACGCTGCAAAAGGAACTGGATGGAATCGCAGATCAGGTGCAGGCAGAATATCTTGAGATGCAGCGGAAAGCAGCCAGAGCAGCGTATGTGAGGGCATGTTTTGATCCGGTTAACGGACGTGAGGATAAAGAAGCCTTAGAAGAATATTATCGTGCCGAGCAGGAATTTGTGAAAGCTTTGTATACCTTGGCGGAAGCTGTCCTGAAAAGAAAGGAATGCACAGTGATTTATGATTTTCTGTCGGAATCCGGTACACTGACCAATAACAGAATTTCTATGCTGGCATTTCTTGCGGCAATTGAGAAAACAAGAATCTGGTAATGGACAGAAACTTCCCGATGTAAAAGAAAGGCAACAGAAGAAGTGGCCAAAAGAGTGTCCACATGCAGGAACGGTTCCATGATAAGATAAGGCATACCCGGAAAGTAAACCACAAGTTCAATGCAACCGCCGGGAAAAAGTGGAATAATAGGAGTACATCAAAACACCGGTGGATGCATCAGAATACCGAACAGATCAGGAGGAACAACTCGATATGACGTTGAACGAACTTTTCGCAATTCAGGAAGCAGACGTAACAGGAGAATTATTACTGAAAGCCGGCTGGAGTGAGATCGCAGAAGAACCGGCGGAGATATTTCTGCGGAGCAGGCTGGTTCCTGACGGGGTGGAATCACATAAGGAATATAAAAGTTAAAAGAGAAATATGAGTGAGGTAGCTCAGCCATGGTAGAGCAGAGAAACCAAGCCGATCATGGGTGTGGTCGGTACAGCAAAAGATCTATTGTCGCTGGTTCGATTCCAGCCCTCACTCCTGAAACATGAAAACTCACAGCCAACGTACAAAAGAATGGAGACGAGATCACAAATGAACACAGGATCTGCAATCGAAACTGAAAGATTATTCCTTCTCCCAAGCCGGACGGACAGAGATTCCGAGGCATTTTTACAAATGCTGCGGGATGATGGCGACTTCTCTATATTCTGCGGAGTCAGCCCATCCGAAAAACATGTAAGAAGGTTTGCAAACTATTTTGAGAGAACTGATCACGAGCTTTGCACCTATTCCATTTTTCCCAAACAGCAGAAAGACAAGTTTATCGGCTACGTAGGCGTACATAGAGAAATGGAAGACGAATACGAAATTGAATTTTATATCGCCAGAGAATACCGAAGAAACGGCTACTGTGAAGAAGCCAGCCGAGAGCTGATTAATCAGCTCTTTGGTGATGGGGTTTCTGCAAACGGAAAGAATCTTTTCGTCGATAAGCTGTATGTGACGACCCAGACAGAAAATGAACCAACGATCAGCCTGCTGCGGAAGCTGGGATTCAGAGAAGTAGAGGACGGCCCGATCATGGTTGTGCTGGGTAACATTTTCGAAAAAGAAGATAATTTTTTCGCACACGAAGTAGTAAAACTGCTACTGACAAAGGAGGAGTTTTCTGATGGCAATTAAATTTGAAGAACTGAGAAAATATGTTGCACGCAATGTCCGCTTATCCATCTGTTTCGAGGATGGCTATTACCACGATTATCTGATGATGTCAGACATTCCGGAACAGAAATATGCTGGCTTTTACATCTATGGAGTCGGAATGGTGGATGTGGAATTTTCCAGAGATGTCTATATGGCTTTGCCGGAACCGGAAGGAGAATGTTGGTGCAGCAAAGATGATACACTGAATCCGGCGATCGAACTTATGATTTCGGAAGAACCGAGGGATATCAAACGGAGTGTGGAACAGAAGCTTTTGTTCCGGGATCTGAAACCGTATCTGCAGATCGGCAGATATTTTTCCATCGTAAATCGAAATGACTGGTCATCCGAATACTATGAATACAGAAGCAAGATACCGGAGAAGTACGATGATATGTATGTGTACGGTATTGGAATGGAAGAGTGTCCGCGTGCTGAAAAAACGTGGATGGATGTTCAGTATGAAACTATTCGCAGAAAGCAGATGGTGATTGTGCTTTCCAATCAGCCGAGAGAAGATCTCAGGTCACTGTTCACACAGCAGTGAAACACTTACTGTTTCGATGCGTAAGAATGTGATTCAAATGTGAGCAACCCTCCCTTTGCGAAGCAAAATTTTAAATGAGAGCTGTGAATGTTCCAGTTCGCTGGGGCCGAGTGAACTGGGACGAGCTGGGAACAGAGTAGTCAAACATTTTTCATTCAACAAAAAGGAAAGAAGGCTAGACATATGGATAGAGATCATACTTTTGATTTACCGGATTTAACAGAAGATTTCTGGAAAACAGTTGTGTTTGCACAGAAGGAACATCCTTCTGGAATGGGAGGCCCGGGCTGTGTATGGCTGGTCAGCGAAGACGGCAAAGTATACTTTTTCGGTTTTGAAGAGACACCATTTTACAAATGCGACGAGCTTTTTCCGATCTTTGAGACGACCGATGAAAGAATTGGCTGGCATTACAAATACAAAGCAGAAGATCACGGATGGAAATATCTGGAGAAAGAAAATGCACTGATCCGGGAAGATATTCTGGATGCTTACAGCAAAGCGGCTGCAGAGGAGAAACAGACAAATGAAAAGTTCTGGTATTTGTATGGACCCAAGCTGGCAGGACTGGCAATTGGTGTGGATCATCTGGAACGGTATGATTATATTGGAAGCGTTCTTTACATGGAAAAAATAGAACAGGAAATGGCGGAGCATCAGAAAACATGGGAAAAAGACAAGCTGACGGAGAACGAATTTGACTGGAAACCGATGCATATGAACAATATTCCGGACAATCCCGAGATGGGTGTTTACGCACTGCTGATGAGAAGGAATGACGAAAAAATCAAGGGTGTAAAATACTCAATTCTGTATCAGTACGAGGAAAGCAGTCCTATGCTGTTTGACAGTGATGCAGAGATAGAAGCGTATATTCTTTTCTGTGAGGATTACGATGATATCATCGGTCCGTGGGACTATCATTCCGTCAGCAGACAGGAATGTGCAGAGCTTTACGGAAAAGAAAATCATTTCCCACCAGAGCTGGCATATTATGACTGGATCACGTTTTCGGATGGTGATATTCACAATTTCGGCAGATTTCTCCGCACATTCCAGAGTCTGGAAGAAGCCAAAGAATACGCGATGTATTATGCCAACGTGAACAGCGGCGGAATCAACAGGAAAACAATTCTGAAACAGGAAGAGGAATCCAGAATGGAAGACCATGCAAACCGCATTGCGCATTACGAGGCATATCAGATGTATCGAAAGCATTATAAAGAAATTCTGGATGCTATCAGCGAAGAAAACTGTTTCCCGGATTCCTGCAGCGGAGGCGGTGTGTATCTGCGGGATGCAATTTTAAAGAAAGTACCGGAAATCACAGAAGAACAGCTCAGGATAATCTGGAGAGAACTTCCATTTGTGCTCGAGAAGAGAACGCAGGAATGGATTGAACGGGAAAAGCAGTTCAGTGAGAACTATATCCGGAAGCATAGATAAGAGAAAAAGGATGGGGGAAAAGAAGGATGATTTTCCTGGCGGGATCTGAGGCGAGCGGAAAAACGAAAAAAGCGTTTGCATATGGCTGGAAAGAGCGAAAAACCAGAGAGGATGGAGTTCTCCTTTTTTCACTGCAGCATGAAAAGAAGGAGATGTGGAAGATTCTGCAGAGCATGTACGGGCAGGAGGAGCTTTCCAAGATAGAAATTGATGCTACACCAGCGATAATGGTGGAGAGAATGGCAGAAATCATAGCGCAGAAAGCAGAGAATGGAGCAATTTCTGTTTTTGTGATTGATGAAGTGCCGATGATGACGAGCAGGAAAAACTTTACCGATAGAAAAGAAGAGCTGCGGTATATGATTGGTCTGCTGAAAAAATGTGAGAAAAAAGAACGTGTTGTGATTGTAGCTGTTATTCCGGTATCGAAATACTGTACAGAAATGCAGAAGAAAAAAGAAGTGAGTACCTGTTATGAAGAAATAGAAAAACCAGAAAATTGTCTGGTTTTCGTATAGACAAGAACCTGTCCACATACGGAATACGGCTGGTGGTAAGATGACAGATAGAAAAGGATAATAAAATGTTCCGGTTTCAAAAAAAGTGAATCGGAACAATAGGAGTTCGTAGGGATGGAGGAAAGCAAATGCTGATTTACAAAGAACAATTACCAGAAGATACTATGGATGTCCGGCTGCTGGAACTGCCGTTTTCAACGGTGGAAGCAGCAAGAAAAGCAGTTTTAAAAATAGACATGCAGTATGGCACTCCGTGTATGTGGTATCAGGCAGATGCGGAGGAACAATGCTTGATCAGCGGGAAAAAGAACTCATTTTTGGTAATGGCGATCGGAACAGGGCATGACTGGGGGCATGATCTGTCACGTGATGGTTATATTGGAACGGCATTATTGTATGACGGCGCACTGGTATTGCATTATTTTCTGCTGGAAAAGCCGAACACGGAAAAGACAGAGACTGAAAAACAGGAAACGAAACAGTAAGAAAATACTTGCCGATAAGATACTCAAGGAATACAAAAAAACCGGACAGGACCAGGGAGGTATCATCGAATGATTCTTTACAAATACACGGCAGACTGTTCAAAACTGAATCTGGAACAGGAAGATACAACGAAGGAAGGATATGAGGGCCTCTATCCCCGGCGAAGTGACATTGCGGAATGGAACAGTAAATTTTACACAGCCTACCGTACAGAAAAGAAGTTTTTCATTATGATCAGTGATATTCGGAAGGATAAGATGACGATTGTAGCTGAACTTGAAATGGAAGTGGATCCTCGGGAATGTGTGGATTATATTCGGAAGATACTGCCGGAAATGGAGCTGCTTGCATGTGAGGAAATCACAAGTGATGAGTTTTACAAAGAAATGGTCCGGACAGAACGGAATAACTGGACGGAGTGCTACATCCGGTCAATGAAGGAGGACTTAAAGCTTGATACGGAACCGGAGCACAGCTATTATGAACCTGTTGCGTATCAGGTAAGTGAACGGATTTATACGTCCCAAGATATGAACAGGCAAAAGCAGTCAGAACAGATGCAGGAAATTATGGCATCGGAGAGCTTCTATGAAGAGATGGAGCGGATTTATGCTCCGGAAAATGAAAAACGTTTTGTTGGGCATCCCGTGCATTATCTGATCACAGCCGGTGACAAAGCGGCTGCGGATGATATGATTGATATTCTGATTCCAGCCCTTCTGGAGAATCAGAGACTGCTGAGTGGCAGGGCTTATGATGTACAGAAGATGACACATAAAGCAGAACGGGAAGGAAATTTTGACAATATTTTCTCTGGTGCCCAAGGTGGTACGGTGATCTTAAGTCTGGAAGGCGAAAAGAGTACCGGAATGTATGCCACCGGCAACTATGATCTGGCGAAAACACTTGGGAATAAGCTGAATGAGTATGGAAATTCTACCTTATTTATCTTTGTAGATATTTCCGGAAATCGCAGTGTATCGGATGATACGATAGCGGAAATCCTTTCCAATGTGGATCTGATTCAGATTCAGGAAGGCCAGGGAGATCTGAAGCGGGCGTCTGCTTATCTGGAACGTCTGGCGGAGAAAACGGAGTATCACGATTACACGATAGACGAGCTGACGCAGTATCTCCCAAAAGAGAAGAAGCTGTATTCGGTTTCGGATATTTATAACGCTTACAACCGCTGGTATGGCCGCGGATTGAAAACCCATATCTACAAGGCCTATAAGGAAAAAGACCTGGTCAAAATTGAGCTGAAAAAGAAGACAGATAAGCCTTACTTGGAACTGCAGAAAATGGTAGGCCTGTCGGAGGTAAAGAAAGTGACAGATGAGATTCTGGCGGCGGCCAAGATGCAGAAAATGCGGAAACAGATGGGTCTTCCGGGGGTTCAGTCATCCATGCATATGCTGTTTTCCGGAAATCCAGGGACAGCAAAGACAACCGTGGCGCGTCTGCTATCCCAGGTCTTGAAGGAAGAGGAAGTGCTGAAATATGGCCACATTGTCGAGTGCGGCAGGCAGGATCTGGTCGGAAAGTACGTCGGCTGGACAGCACAGATTGTTGAGAGTAAATTTCAGGCGGCGCGTGGCGGCATTCTGTTTATCGATGAGGCGTATTCTCTTGTAGAAGACAACCGCACGTATGGCGCCGAGGCAATCAATACCATTGTGCAGGAGATGGAGAATTACCGGGATGAGGTCATTGTCATTTTTGCAGGATATCCGGAGAAGATGAAGGAATTTCTGGAGCAGAATGAAGGTCTTGCAAGCCGCATTGCCTTTCACCTGAATTTCCCGGATTACTCGCCGGAAGAACTGACGCAGATTCTGGATTTGATGCTGGAAAAATCGGAATACTGGATGGACGAAAGAACAAGAGAAAAATGCTTTTCCATCTGCGCCGATGCATGCAGGGAAGAAAATTACGGCAATGGACGGTTTGTCAGAAACCTGCTGGATCACGCGATCATGCGCCAGGCAGACCGCCTCATTCGGGAACATCAGAATGGTACGTTGGGAAAAGAGGAGGCCTGTCTTCTGACGGCGGACGATTTCGAGATGATCGGCCTGAAAAAGAAACCGCAGAGCCGGCAGATCGGATTCTGTGCCGGGTGAACAGCATAAAAAATCAGCAAAAAAAATTAAACCAGCGGTTAAGTGCAGAAAACGAAAGCATGTGATACAGTATATACATGAAGATTGCGGGAGTGCAAAGCATGTAGCAAGCTGGTATCAAAGGGGTCGAAAAACCTTTTGACCCCAACATCTATATATAACAAAACACAGATATTCACAAAAAGACCAGAAAGGGGGAGTGAACACATGAAGTTAAGCGAGCTGTTGAATGTGTTGAAAACAGCAGAAACTGCGGAAGAGATGGATGTGAGACGAGAAGAAATCGCAGCGCTGATTCCGGCCGTACGAACCATGTTTGGCTATGATCAGAAGAACAGTGCACATCAGTATGACTTATGGATGCATTCCCTCCATGTGGTCTGTAATCTTCCGCGGAGGATGGAAAATGACATGGTCTATCTGGCGGCACTACTGCATGATATCGGAAAGCCAGAAGCTCAATGCAGGGGAAAACGCGAGGGAGATCAGGACATGCATTACTACGGTCATCCCGAAAAAAGCATGGAAATCGTGCGCGACATCGTGACCCCGGAGCTGGACCGGCAGGGGTATGTGATTTCGTGTTTCGATGTACAGGAGCTTCTGTATTATGTGAAGTATCATGATGACCACGTCAGTGTGAAATTAAAGCACGTCAGACGCCATACGAAAATGGCCAGCTTTGCGATGTTTCAAAACCTGATGTTGCTACAGATGGCAGATGCCAAAGCACATATCCAGATCCCTGTTATCGCCGAACGGGCAGGAATCTGCGGACGGCTTGCCGGGGAGGAAGGCAGACTTCTCTATCAGAGAATTCTGGATGGGGAGTAAGCAGATGAGCTGGAGCTGTAAAAAAACGCCCGTCAGCAAAGGACGATGCAAAAATTCCCGCTGGGCAAAGCACGCGGCAAACAAGAGGGTTCGGCGGGCGAAAACACTGTGGGGAAAATCAAAAGCATTTCGAAAAATTTCTGAAACCTGGGATATCTGCGACTGGAAATTTTATCGTGAGAGACCCTGGAATCCGAATCGGGAAGAAAAAAATCAATGGGAAAAATGCTATTACAGAAAATGATCTGGAAGAGATGCATGAAGTTATGGATGAATTATGAACCAAGATCCCTAAAGGAATAACAGAATAAGGCGGTAGTTTAACGGGCAAAACCTGTGCAGAAAAAAATGTTTCATGTTTGTGGAACACACAGCAACTTTTTGAGGAGAATAGGGAGGCACAGAATGCAGGTTCAAGTCCTGCCCGCCTTACGCGAGTGAGGTAGCTTAAAAGAAAGAGCGCGAAAAAACGGTCATGTGCGTGACCGTAACGGCAAACTTTTTTCCAGTGGTAATGGCGAAGATGCCGGTTCAAATCCGGCCCTCACTCAGAAAAAAACAGAAGAGCAAACGAGAAAGAATGGAGTCCATAGATCCAGAAAAGGATGTCTGGAGAAAACAGTGGAACGAAGGAAAGGAGCGGCAGCGATGGATTTTGCAGAATGGATACGGGAGCAGGCGACAAAAACTTATACGGAAAATGGAGCAGCAGCACGGAACACAACCGGCGATGCGCGGCTGGATCTGTTTGCGACAATTGGATCTCTGCGCAGAGCGGATCCGGAAAGAATTGAGCTTCTGTTTGCGGAAGCATATCAGGCAGACCCGCTGTTCGCATTGAAAATCCTGTTTTATGCGCGTGATATCCGGGAAGGTCTCGGCGAGAGACGTGTCTTTCGGATTCTACTACAGTATCTTGCCGAGTACCATCCGCAGGTAGTTATTGCCAACCTTGACCTGATTGGTGTTTTCGGCCGTTTTGACGACTGGTACTGCCTGATCGGAACTGGCGTTGAGGACGAGATGTGGAGTGCCATGAAGCAGCAGCTGGAAGCAGATCTGAAAAACTTTCAGGAGGGAAAAAGCGTTTCCCTGCTTGCTAAATGGATCAAAACGGCAGACTCTAAAAATACGGAGACGAGAAAACTCGGCATTCTGACGGCGCAGAAACTCGGCTATCCGGTTTACAACTTCAAAAGAATCGTCCGTTCCCTGCGGAAATATATCGGCGTGCTGGAAGTGAAAATGTCAGAAGGAAAGTGGGAGGAGATCGTTTACCCGGAGGTCTCCGGAAGAGCCATGATGATTTACAGGAACGCATTTCGAAAACATGATGAAAAGCGTTTTAACCAGTATCTGGCGAAGGCACTGGATGGAAAAGAAAAGATTCATGCGGAGACGCTGTACCCGTACGATCTCGTGGAAAAAGTTCTGTATGGACGTCAATGGAATCAGGTATTGGAGGCGCAGTGGAGGCAGCTGCCGGATTATGTGGCGCAGGAAACGAATGCAATTGTCATTGCAGATGTTTCGGGTTCCATGAGTGGAAGACCCTTGGCGACATCCATTGGTCTTGCTATTTACTTTGCAGAGCGGAACCGGGGCGCTTACCACAATCTTTTCATGACGTTCAGCCAGAAGCCGGAATTTGTTTCTCTGAGAGGGGAAACCCTGCTGCAGAAAATCAAATACGTCGAGCGTACGGAATGGGGGATGAATACTAATCTTCAGGCTGCATTTGAGCTGGTTCTGGAAACAGCGATGGATCACGATGTACCGCCGGAAGAAATGCCGAAAGCGCTGATCGTTGTATCTGACATGGAGATCGACAGATGCGGAGACCGCAATTGGATGTTTTATGATCATATGAAAGAAAAGTACGAGTATTGCGGCTACCAATTGCCGAATATTATTTTCTGGAATGTAGACAGCCGAAACGATATCTTCCATGCCGACAGTAGAAGAAAAGGGGTCCAGTTGTACAGCGGCCAGTCGGTTACGACATTCCAGAATCTCCTGAACAATATTGACAGCACACCGGTCAAATCGATGGAAAAAGTGATTGAGAGTGAGCGGTACGCATGCGTCAGAACTGGAAAAGCGGCATGAAAATGTTAAAGTTAGCAGTATGGATAGAAAGCTTTCAAAAGATGTAAAGCTGATATTGGAAAATAGAATGCAGAAGAATAAAGGAAAAGAGGACACTATGGCATCAAGCATGATTCACTTGGCAATTGTACAGGAGATGAGAAAGAAAGTCTCGTTTCGAGATATCAACCGCCTGTTCCTTGGGGTGATTCTGCCAGATGGGGCAGTGGCGGGAAATAGCCATTTAAAGAAGAAAATCTGCGAAAATACCAGATACACATACGATCTCGAATTTTTCCGCGACAGATACGGGAAATACATGGAGAAGGATGATTTATATCTCGGCTATTATCTTCATCTGATCCAGGATATGCTATATCGGAGATTTATGTATGGGGAGCATGGCTGGAATTCGAGCGTTCCTGGAAATGTAGAAAAACTGCATCGGGACTACGAGATATTAAATGAATATGTTTCGAAAAAATATGGTCTTTCCCAGGAAATGATCCAGGAGCTGGATCTTACAGAAGAGCCATTGGCACAGCTTGCTGAATTTGATGTGAAAGATCTTATAAAAGAAGTTCGCGGGGAATTCACCCAGAGAAAAGAAGAGAAACTTTTCATCCTTACCAGACAAATGGCCAACGAGTACATCGTACGCGCGACGGAATTCTGCGTGGAAGAGCTAAAGGCACTGTCCGAAGGGAAATCAGGTCTGGACAGTACTGTGTGGAGCTGGGAAAAACCAGAAAACATATCACATGAAAAATTAAACCAGAAGTTAAATGCAAAAATCGAAAATATGTAATATAGTATATACAGAACAAAGCACGGACATTCACAAAAAGAGAGACGTGCAGAAAGCAGGAATGCAGCAGACACATTTATGAGTGCAGACCGCAGGCATACAATGTGGGATGCATGAAGCCATGGATGAATTATGAACCAAGGTCTCTGAAGGAAATCCTGAGCTTTAGAGAGAAGGCCGAGGCAGGAAAATAGCATCTCCACCGATGATAGAAAGCAAGTTAGAGTGGAACAGCATTTGATACACATCAGTATCCATAAAAAATGTGGCTGAAAATAAGGCGGTAGTTTAACCGAATCAAGTAAGTCCCCTGCTTCAATTGCGAAAAGCAATAAGCAGTGGGTGGGGACTTGCTTGTATCAGGAGTGGTATAAGCCACTCCTGATAAGCTGCGAAGCAGCTATTCGGTTATGAGCAAGTAGCGAAGCGGATTGCGAATATCCGCTTTGACCGGGCAAAACCTGTGCAGAAAAATGTTTCATGTTTGTGGAACGTACAGCAAATTTTTCGTAGAGGATAAGGCACAGAATGCAGGTTCAAGTCCTGCACGCCTTATGCGATTGAGATAGCTCAAAAGAAAGGAGCGGAAGCGATGGAACAGATCATCGAAGGCGAGCGGTATGCGTGTGTCAGAACAGGGGATGTGGAAGAAAAGATGTAAAGTTGTGATTGGAAAACAGGATGTAGGAGAATAAAAGAAAAACGGACGCTGCGTTTCAAAGATGAAGCAGTGTCCGTTTTTTACTATATGTAAGATACCGGGGTCAAAAGGTCAAAAAGCCCTTTGCCCCCAACATCTATTTAAGAAAAGTTGACAGTTGAAAAATTATGCAAAATACTCTCCAGCCAGCCTCTTAAACGCCGGCAGTGCCCGCTCAATCTGTGCGGTGGTAACGCAATAAGCAATCCGAACAAATCCCGGTGCACCGAAATCGTCGCCCGGTACCAGAAGAAGTTCGTACTTTTTCGCTTTCTCACAGAACGCATACGCATCCGGTTCCGGAGTTTTCATGAAGAGATAGAAAGCGCCGTCCGGGTGAACGCAGGTGAAGCCGTAGGCGGTTAATGAATCATACAGCAGATCGCGGTTTTTTTTGTAGACCGAAAGATCAGAAACCTGTCCTGCGCATTTGGCGATGACGTGTTGGATCAGGCTTGGTGCGCAGACGAAGCCGAGGGCGCGTCCGGCGCCGCAGACGGCTGCGTAGATGGTTCTTGCATCATCGACCTCATCCGGAACGAGAACGTAGCCGATACGCTCGCCCGGCAGGGAGAGGGATTTGCTGTAGGAGTAGCAGACCAGCGTGTTTTTGTAATATTTTGTCAGATACGGAACTTCCACGTCTCCGTAGACAAGTTCGCGGTACGGTTCATCAACGATTAGATAAATCGGATGACCGTATTCGGCAGATTTTGTTTCCAGAAAAGCAGCGAGCTTCTGAATGTTTTCTTCGGTGTAGACAACGCCGGACGGATTGTTCGGGGAATTGACGAAAACACCTTTGGTGTGCGCTGTGACAGCGGCCGAGAGGCGGTCAAAGTCGATCTGGAACGTGGAAGAATCAGCCGGCGTTTCGATCATGGCTGCGCCTGCAGATTCGATGAAAACACGGTATTCCGGAAAGTACGGGGTAAATACGATATACTCGTCGCCCGGAACGGTTAAAGCGCCAAGGACGATGCGGAGCGAAGCGGCTGCACCGCAGGTCATATAGAAGTTGTCGGCATGGAACGTGGTACCAAAGCGTTTGTTCAGGTCGGCTGCAACGGCGGCGCGGGGATCGGCATCGCCCTGCGCGGAGGTGTAGCCGAAGAGATAGTAATCGTTTTTGGAATCGAGCAGCTCCTTGATGGTCTCATGAACGGAGACCGGAGCCGGGACGTTTGGATTTCCGATACTGAAATCAAAGACATTTTCTGAGCCGATCTCGGCAGCGCGTTTTTTACTGTATTCGAAAATCTCGCGGATTACCGATTTTTTTGTGCCGAGAGTTACCATTTTTTCTGAAATCATGTGTCAATCCTCCTGAAGTAAATTGTTTGCCGCTATTTTAAATGAACTGTAAATATTATTCTTTTTTCTGCTTTTTCCTTATTTTAGCAGACAAAGACTGAATTGTAAATGCAGCATTTTCGGTCTCATGCTCCCGCAGGCTGAAAAGATGGCGGAAGCAGACCACGAGCGATACCAGCAGACTACCGAGCCGCACGGACGGAAGAAATCGGGAAATTTGTGCGGCGACGGCAAACCCGGAGAACGAGACAATTGAGCGCAGATTGTGTGGCTGGATAATGAGAATCAACGAAAATGTCAGATAAAATGCCGCAAGAAGAAGTGCCGGCCGCAGATCCGGCAGGAGGCCGAGCAGCACGCCGAACGAGACAGAGATCGCCTTTCCGCCTTTCGCAGGCTGCAGAAACGGCCATGCGTGTCCGACCACCGGGGCGAGCAGAATCAGGGAGAAAATCCAGGAACTCATCGAAACAGCGGAACTGTGCGCCGCCAGAAACACCGGCAGAAATCCCTTCCCGATATCGCACAGGACGCAGAGCAGTCCAATCCGCGGTCCGGCCACTGAAAAGGCGTTGAAGGCGCCTGGATTCTGATCTTCATTCACAGTTCGGACATCCACGTGGCAGAAGTATTTTGGAATCAGGTACGAATACAGTACGCTGCCCGAGAGGTACCCGAAGAAACTATAAAACAGATAAGCAGTAAGCATCATAAGCAGTTACTCCGAAACTAATTTTTTCAAAAGGTGTGTAATTGACGTTCCCGCCTGCGGATGGCTGTTTTTTCGCTGGGCATCGCGCATCGCAATCTGACGTGCATCATCGTGGGCAAGCGAAATACCGGCCTCTGCCAGCTCTTTCTGATGTGCGCCGGTCACGGACATTCCGCGTGAGACAAAAAAAGCACGGTTTTTTGTTTCGCAACCCGGAATCGGATCAGTGTGGACGAGCGGAACGCGCCGCACAGCGGCCTCGGTACTGCTTAAGCCCCCGGGCTTTGTAAACAGCACATCGGCAGCGGCCATATATTCCGCAACGTGGCGTGTAAAACCGATGATATGTACATTTGGGTTCTTATGGAACTGCAGCCGGAGCGAACGCATCCGTTTTTTATTATTTCCGCAGATGATCACAGCCTGTTCGCCGTTTTCCAGCCGGGAAACGAGTTCATGTGCGAGCAGGTGCACTTTGCCGAATCCCATACTGCCGCTCATGACGAGAAACAGCGGAGCATTCTCGGGAAGACCGAGATGGCGGCGCACATCCTCTTTGGATGCAGGGCGCGCAAATGCGGGCCGCACCGGAATACCGAGAGGAAGCAGTTTTTCTTCCGGGATGCCACAGGATGCAAACTCCGGGATCAGATCCTTGTGCGGAACCACATAGTAATCGCAGTTCGTCTCTTCCCAGAACGGAATGCACGCGTAATCGGTGGCAACGGCAACGCAGGGAATCGTCAGCCGTCCTTTCTGCTTCATCCAGGTCAGTGTTTCCGCCGGATAAAGATGTGTGGTGACAACGGCATCAAAATGGTTTTGATCAATATAATCTGCAAGCGCATTTCCAAGCCGCGCATTTGCATAGTAAACGGGGGATTTCCAGGGAAATTTCCGTACCAGCTCACCAAGCTGATAGAGTGCGCCGAAGCCGGCCGGAAAAACGGAGACGAGCTTCACATAAGCTCCGCCGACCAGTGCGGAGGTATGCTTTCGACCGAGGCTCATCAGATCCAGAACCTCGGCTTCGTGGTGATAAAAATTCAGACTTTCTTTTAATGCAGAGGCCGCAGCATTGTGGCCACCGCCAGTATTGCAGGATAAAATCAGTACCTTCATAAGAAAACTCCATTCTTTTGTTGTATCCCAAAGAGAACCTGAAAAAGGGGATGCCGATGATTTGTTTTCAGACACGCTTTAGTATAGAACGCTGTTATTTTTCGGACAATCCACAAAATGAGAAAAGTGTCTGATATAACAGAAAAGCGACAAGCTGCAGAAACACCGGGGAGACGCAGAGGGAGCATCCACCTGCGGATCAAGATATTGAGAGAAAGAAAAGAAACAACGGATGCCTGAAAAATTGGCAAAATAGAATAAAATCAAAAGAAAAAGAAACGAAAAACAGGATAAAATGCTGAAAAATCAATTGACATCCACTCCAAAACTTCGTATCATAAAGACAGAATGGGGCGCGTTCGGAAAGCGATCTGCGCACCGGAAAATACAGGAGGTAAGCTTAAAATGGGTAAATGGCAGAGAAGTCTTTACCAGCCGGTTCTGCCGCTGGGAAAAGACGGAAAAAGGGTAACAGGAAGCGCTGAACATATCGCACTTTCCAGAAAAGCAGCAGGCGAGGGTATGGTTCTGGTAAAAAACGAGAACGACACACTGCCGCTCGCAAAAGGCACAAAGGTAGCCTTATTCGGAAAAGGAACGATTGATTACGTAAAAGGCGGCGGCGGAAGCGGTGACGTTACGGTCGAGTATATCCGCAACTTCTACGAAGGCATGAAGATCAAGGAAGCTAAAGGGGAGGTTTCTCTGTTCCATGAGCTGCCGGAATTCTATGAGAAAAATGTAAAAGAACAGTATGAGGCAGGTGCTGTACCGGGCATGACAAGAGAGCCGGAAGTACCGGATGAGCTGGTAACAAAAGCGAAAGCATATACCGATACCGCAATCATCACCATCTGCCGTTTCTCCGGCGAGGGCTGGGACCGCAAATGCCAGATCAACGATGAAGGCTATGAGCTGTTTGAGGATGAGAAAAAACAGATCGAGCTGAGCGCCAGCATCTTCGAAAACGGCGACTTCTGCCTGACAAACGGCGAAGCAGCCATGGTAGAAAAAGTAAAAGCAAACTTTAAAAATGTCATCGTTGTCATGAACGTCGGCGGTATGGTTGATACCAGCTGGTTCAAAGACTGCAAAGAGATTCCGGCGGTGCTGATGGCATGGCAGGGCGGCATGGAAGGCGGCCTCGCGGCAGCGGACGTTGTAACAGGCGACGTCAACCCATCCGGTAAACTGGTTGATACCTACGCAGCAACTCTCGAGGATTATCCATCCACCGAGAACTTCCATAAATCCGTTTATTACGTGGATTACAACGAGGATATCTACGTTGGCTACCGTTATTTCGAGACGATTCCGGGCGCAGCGGAGAAGGTCAATTATCCGTTCGGCTTCGGCCTTTCCTACACCAGCTTTGAGACAGAAGTTCTGGGTGCAGAAGAGAAGGATGGAAAGATTGTTGTAAAAGCATCTGTTACCAACACCGGAAAACGTGCCGGAAAAGAAGTTGTACAGCTCTACTACGGCGCACCGCAGGGCAAGCTTGGCAAACCGGCCAAAGAGCTCGGCGCTTACCGGAAAACAAGACTGCTGCAGCCAGGCGAGACACAGAGAGTCGTTCTTTCCTTTACAGTGGAAGATATGGCATCTTTTGATGACCTTGGAAAGGTTGCAAAATCTGCCTATGTTCTTGAGGCAGGAAGCTACGTCTTCTACGTTGGAAACAATGTAAGAGATGCGAAGAAACTGGACTTCACCTATGATCTGGCAGAGGCAAAAGTGACTGCACAGTACACCAGCCTTGCCGCTCCGCATAAGCTGGAAAAACGTCTCCTTGCGGATGGAACCTACGAAGCGCTTCCGACCGATAACGGCCCTGTCGAGGAAGAAGGACTGGAGCGTCAGGATAAGCTGACTCTGGAAGGTTTCCTCCCGGCAGTCAAAGCACAGGAGAGAAAGAGTTTTGGCGAGCTTATGGAAGCAGCAAAGACGAATCCGAACCTGATGAATGTGGTCGAAGGAAAAGAAACGCTCGACGAATTTGTAGATAAGCTTCCGACAGAAGCACTTATTCATCTGCTCGGCGGTCAGCCGAACACAGGAGTTGCCAATACGTTTGGCATGGGAAATCTGCCTGAGTACGGCATCCCGAATATCATGACCGCAGACGGACCGGCAGGCCTTCGCATTCAGCCGCAGTGTGGCGTCAACACGACCGCATGGCCGTGCGCAACATTGCTTGCCTGCACCTGGGATCCGGAGCTGATCGAAGAGATCGGTAAAGCCGGCGGAGAGGAAGTCAAAGAAAACAATATCGGCATCTGGCTGACCCCGGCTGTCAACATTCACAGAAGCCCGCTCTGCGGAAGAAACTTTGAGTATTATTCCGAGGATCCGCTTGTAGCCGGAAAATCCGGTGCGGCAATGGTACGCGGTATGCAGTCCGAGCATATCGGGGCAAGTGTGAAACACTTCTGCTGCAACAACAAAGAAACAAACCGAAAAGACAGCGATTCCCGCGTTTCCGAGCGTGCGCTGCGTGAGATTTACCTGAAAGCCTTCGAGATCATCGTAAAAGAGGCAGATCCATACACAATCATGTCGTCCTACAACCTGATCAACGGCGTTCAGGCATCTGAGAACAAGGATCTTTTGACCGGTATTCTGCGCGGTGAGTGGGACTTTAAGGGAATGGTAACGACCGACTGGTGGACCCACGGCGAGCATTACCGTGAGACAAAAGCCGGAAATGATATCAAGATGGCAAACGGATACGAGGAGCGCGTACAGGAGGCATTTGAGAAGGGATACATCACCCGCGACGAAATCGCTCTTTGTGCAAAACGAATCCTGACCATGATTCTTCGCATGGACTGATGTGGATGCATGTGAATAAATAAAGAAAAGTGTGGATAACGCATAAAAAAATCGTATGCTGTTGTGGAAAAAGCAACAGCATACGATTTTTTACTTTCCGGGCAGGATTCTTTCCTGTTTACACGGCAATGATCTGTAGCAAGACTCTGGCGACCACAGCGCAGTAAAAACGAGCGGAAACTACAGGAAAAAAACTGTTTTCAGGCAGTAGCCTTCTGTAGCTCTGCCATAATCTTAAATTCCCGCACGACCATAACGATGCTGACTGATGCGGCTGCAAGGTCTGCAATCGGTGCAGTGTACATCACGCCGTCAATGCCGAAGAGATACGGAAAAATCAGCAGCAGCGGAAGCAGGAAAATAATCTGTCTCGTCAGCGAAAGAAAAATACCCTTCTTCGGTGCTCCGATGGAGGTAAAGAAGTTTGAGCTGACCGGCTGGATACCGTTCAGGAATGTGAAAAACAGGAAAATGCGGAAGTACCGCTCTGCAAAATGCAGGTACTCTTCTGAACCGGAACCAAAAATGCCGATAATCTGGCGCGGAAAGAACTGGAAGCAGAGGAAGGCGACGATGGAAATGGCAGTCGCCGCAAAAACTGCTTTTTTATAGGCGTCCTTCACGCGGTCATATTTCTGCGCACCGAAGTTGAAGCTGACAATCGGCTGAAGTCCCTGGGAAATGCCGATGACAAAGGAGAAGAACAGCATATTCACCTTTGAAATAATGCCGGCGCATGCAAGCGGAATGTCGCTTCCATAGACGGAATTGGAGCCGTAGTAGGTCAGTGTGTTGTTCATAACGATCTGAACAACCATCATTGCCACCTGATTGAATGCCGGAGTTGCACCAAGCGCAGCGATCCGTGCCCAGCAGGCTATTTTCGGCTTCAGATCGGAAAGAGAAAGCGGCAGCGTTTTAAAACCGCGCAGATAGAAGACAACGAGCGCGAACGATAAAATCTGGCCGGTGATCGTGGCGAGCGCTGCACCTGCCATGCCCATGTGGAAAACGAAGATGAACAGCGGGTCGAGAATCGTGTTGACGATCGCGCCGACCAGGTTACACAGCATGGAAAATTTCGGGCTGCCATCTGCGCGGATCAGGTTGGAGCCGCCGATCGTGACAATCAGAAACGGGAAGCCGATGGAGGTAATTCTGGTGTAAGTACAGGCGTAATCAATGACATCCGGCGTTGCACCAAAGAGAAGCATCATCGGGCGCAGAAAAAGCTGAACGGCAACGCAGAGGATCACACCGAGGATTGCCAGCATGGAGATGGCACTTCCAACATAAGATTTCGCGTGCTCCGGCTCTCGTCTGCCCATGCAGAGATTGAAGTTTGCAGCACCGCCGATGCCGCAGAGCAGACCGATGGATGTGCAGACCATGCTGAGTGGGAACGCTACGTTGGTCGCTGCGTTTCCGAGCACGCCGATGCTGTGACCGATAAAGAGCTGGTCTACCATGTTATAGAGGGCGCTGACGAGCATCGCGATGACGCTCGGAACCGCAAAACGCCGCAAAAGAGTGCTGATCGGTTCCGAGCCGAGAGGATTTTCGGAAGGTTTCATAGAGGGTATCTCCTTTCAAATGAGGTAAAAGTTCATCGTTTGTATCGGGTGAACATTCCCGGAAAAACTCCGAGACTATATAGTATACCATAGAAAGAAAACAGAAAACAAGAGGGTGACCGCTATTTTCAGGAACACTCTGTGTTTTTAAAAAAGGGATTGACAAAAATGAAATATTAACCTATATTGTAACAAGGTTAACAATTCAAAGACAGAAAGAATTGCATACAAGAACCTGCGAGGAGGACTTACATTCATGAAAAAATCAAAACTTACCACAAAACAGATTGTACTGACCGGCATGATGACGGCAGTGCTTGCGGTACTGTCCATTGTGACGATTCCGCTTCCGACCGGCGTTCCGGTGACGCTGCAGACCTTTGCAATGGCATTTTGCGGCTACGTGCTTGGCTGGAAATTGGGAGGTGCATCGTCCGCTCTTTATCTGATCCTCGGTGCGATCGGCGTTCCGGTTTATGCCGGCATGAGCGGTGGCTTCGGCGCTCTTCTCGGACCGGCCGGCGGCTTTATTTTCGGATTTATTCCGATGGCAATGCTCTGCGGTGCCGGAATTAAAAAAGGCTTCCCAGGCAAACCATTCGTTCTTGGAATTGCAGGTCTTGCGGTATGTCACGCAGCCGGTGTGGTACAGTTTTCCATTGTAACAGGAAACACGATCCCGGCTTCGTTCCTGGCAGTTTCCGTTCCGTACATCGTAAAAGATGTGATTTCCGTTGTAGTAGCTGAAATTCTCGGTGTAGCCGTTCGAAAAGCACTGTCAGCAGCTCATGTAATGAACTACGGAACCGCAGCATAATCACAGAGCGTTTCTGAAAAACCAAAAGATAAAAACAAGAGACAGGCATCCTGACAATCTGCCAGGTGTCTGTCTTTTTCTGTTTTGTCAAGCGGATATTCGCAATCCGCTTCGCTACTTGCCTGATTCGGTTAAAGTATTCCGCAGCAGCAGCGGTTATTTGAAAACGGCGCGTCGCATTCTCGTTACTTTAGCCTGCAAATAAAAAGTCA
>UMJT01032949.1_pt1 | contig 30646 bp, 22 predicted proteins | sample 1966111 | NCBI WGS metagenome assembly UMJT01 (sample SAMEA4836159, study PRJEB28245) | human gut metagenome | biome: gut microbiome; material: fecal sample | place: Denmark | collected 2008
GGCCTCTCCTACCAGGAGAGGTGGCACGCCGTCAGGCGTGACGGAGAGGTTGTACAAAGGGAAGCCTGCCCATAACCAAAAAAGCCCCCGGCACGCTGCGGAACGTGCCGGGGGCTTTTCGTTCAAAGCGGAGGGATGCGGAAACGCTCCGCCTTGGGGGTTAGTTAGTTAGTGGATCAGTTCGCTGTGGTCTGCGCCGCCCACGGTGAGGGTGGCAGAGCTGCCGCTGTGGGTGAGGGTGAAGAGGGTGTCCTCTGCGCCCAGCGACAGCATGGTATCGATGTCCAGCGCCGTCTCGCGGCTCTTCGTACGGAAGACGAGGGTATCTACGCCCTGCGCTTTCAGTTCTGCCAGATTGCCCAGACAGCCGAAGAGGGTGGCGGTATCAGAATCTGCCGTGACGATGTAGCGGGCAGACTCCTGATGCATCTCATAGGGAGCGCCTATAACTGTCAAAACGATCCTGCCGTTCTGCTCCTCCACAGGTGCAGGTTCCGGAAGTACATACTTGTATACAGTCCTTGTAGAGCCGCAAGAAGAACATTTATACTCTTTTTCGCCCAGCTGGCCGACAGCCGCAGGAGTAGAGGAGACAAGTGTCCATTTATGCTCATGATCAGCGGGCAAATTGGGGTCAACACGGGTGACCGTACCCTCACCGCTGGCATTTACATCCAGCTCTTTACCGGCTTTGCCGCCTACATCGCCGTTTGTGCCGATGGCGGCGCCTGGACCGCGATTGAACTCGTTATCGCCCTGGCCGCCTTTTGCGGTCACCTGCGCACCGCCGCCGATCTCGACCTCTACACCACCTTCGCCTCCGCCAATGCCGCTTCCACATCCGTTGCCCACGGCATCGACAACACCGCCGAGGATACGAACGGTCGATTTTTCATCGCAGCCAAAGCCGCCGCCAATGCCTGTGACATTAGAGTTACTGCCCTCAGCAGGTATCGCAGTTACCGTGCCGCCAAGGATGGTAACGTCTCCCGAGCCCCTAAAACCGCCGCCAATACCTGCCGCAGTATGCCCTCCATGAGCAGTCACATCCCCGCCGGAAATGGTCACTTCACCTTTTCCGTACAAGCCGCCGCCAATGCCTGCACCGAAATTGAAACCACTTTCTGCATAGATTTTTCCGTTTGCAATTTCCAGCTTCGAGGTGCTATCATAAGATCCTCCACCAATGCCCGCACTATTATCACCACCATACGCCTTCAACGAGGCGCTTGTATCTTCTGCGGTGATGGTCAGCTTTCCGGTAGATAAATCATCATCCTTTTCCAAGCCTGCACAATGATGTCCACCTCTCAAGGTATTGTCCCCCTCCAGCTTCAGGGTCGTGTCGCCTGCGCCTCGTACCTCCATCGCGGCCTTACCATAATCGTCGCTCACATCGATATTCACATCTTCGAGCGTGACCGTCGTATCCTTTTTGGTGTAGTTGTTGATGATCGTAATGATATGCTTCACCGCTTTGTTCACAGCGTTTGTCACCGTGCTGGCAGTGTTGGCCTCAAAGGTCATGACGTCCTCGTCGTCATCTTCGTCCTCTGCGGCCTTCTCAACAGGCTTCTGCTCAGTCGATGCCTCGAGTATGTCGGCGTCGGTCTTCCCTTCGGGCTTCTGCGTGTCCGGCGTCTTCGGCTCTCCTTCTTCAGGCTCTAGGTCGTCCTTTTTCTGGGCTTCCCCGCTGTTCACGTTCTCGGGCCAGACGACGAGCTCCGTGCCGGTCTTCTCCGCAGGCTCTCCCGGCTCGGCATCCACCACCGGCTTCTGTCCTTCAGCTTCGTCTGCCGACCCGTCAGAGTTGTTCTCCGTTTGCTTGCCCGGGTTCTCGCCGCCCTTGATGACCACGTCCGTGTCGTCTTTCTCGCCGATGTCATCTTTGTCTTTCGCTTCGCCGACACGGACATAGGTGTCGCCGTCTTCCGTAACGGTCACCGTAATATCACCGTCACCGATATAATAATCCTTTGCCAGTGCCGCCGGGGCTGCCGCCGAAAGCGCCACGCTCAGGGCCAGGGCGGCTGCCGCCGCACGCTTCATATTTTTCCGTAACCGCATACTCTTTTTTACCTCCTGAATGATTGCAGGGTCTCTGCGGTTTCATTTTACCCCCCCCCCTATATTTTTGTCAAGTCCTTTTCATGACATATCAGCGTAGATTCATGAATAGTATGACTTTTTCCGGCATAGCAAAAAAAGAACAGCCCCGCCTTTCCGGAGAAAGGCGGGGCTGTATCATTTTATACCTTTTTCGCCAGCAGATACCGGTCATACCCGCCGTACATCTCCCGGCGGCAGACGATCTCAAAGCCGCTGGCCAGGGCGTTGTTGAGACTGTACTGATTTTCCGGGCTGACGGTGGCCCCGATGCCCACGATGCCCGGACGGAGCAGGCCAAGCGCCGCTTCCAGCAGCTTCCGCTGCAGACCGTTGCCCCGGTAGTCGGGGTGGACGATGGCGCTGTCGGCGTTGGCCCAGCCGTCCCACTCTTCTCGCGGGATGCCCATAAAGGCGGCGTAGTTGTGCGCGTCCTGCCCGCAGTACCGCAGGATGAAGTAGGCCCCCAGCCGCCCGCCGTCCCACCCGCCGATGCACAGGTCCTCTTTCAGATAGCGGGCAATGTTTTCCAGCGTGTCGGGTACGAACTGCTCCGGGTGGGGCATCGCGGCCCGCACCTCGTTCTGCAAGGCGTAAAAGGCGGCGGCATCCTCCGGCCCGGCAGCGCGCAGGGTCATGGTGCGGCTTGCGGGCCGGCCGCACACTTTGTGCAGAAGAATTTCCATTCTTGCTCTATCCCTCCAAAATAAAATCATACTTTCCGGCTGATTCCAGTATAAATGCCGTTTGAATCGTTGTCAATTTATGCTATAATATTTGCAGAAAGAGTTTTTGTGCTCAGGCACAGCTTTTTCGGAAGTCCAGGCAGGGCCGCCCTGCCCGTGTACCGGAGGAAACGAACCATGAGAGATTCCAGCTTATCCCCTTCCAGCCGCCTGGGTGGTGCTGTCATCAGCGACCGCATCGTCAGCGCTCTGCTGGAGGAACTGCGCACAGGCCGCTATGCACAGACCGACCGTCTGCCCGCTGAGGTAGACCTTGCCGCCGAACTCGGCGTCAGCCGCACCGTCATCCGCGATGCGCTGAGCGAGATGGAGCGTGCGGGTTACATCGAGCGGGTGCGCGGCATCGGCACAGTGGTCAACCGAAGTGTCCTGAACCTGCGCAGCCGGTTGGACCAGAAGCTGGAGTATTACCCGCTCATCCGCAGCTTTGGCAGCTACCCCCACGCCGACGGCATCCAGATCTACCCCGTCCGCGCAGGCGAAGAGCTGGCCCGTGATCTGGCCATCGAGCCCGGCGACGATGTCATCTGCATCAAGAAGCGCATCCTCGCCGACACCACCCCCGTCATCTACTCCATCGACTACCTGCCCCGCGCCCTGTTTGGGAACCGGGACTACACCCGCATCGACCTGTCGGGTGACATCTTCGATGTTCTGGAGCGGGAGTGCCGCCAGCAGGTAGCCTCCAATGTGGCCCACCTCAAGGCCAGCTGCGGCGACGAGCCCATCCGGGCTGCCATGCGTCTGGCCCCGGGCGAGGCCATGCTGCTGCTGGATGAGATCTGCTACAACCGGCTCTGCCATCCCGTCATGCGTTCGTTGAGCTACTACACGAACTTCTTCGACTTCTCGATTCTTCGAAAGCTTCTTTGACGGAGGGAAACAAAAAATATGCGTCATCTGATCGATCCGTTGGATTTCAGTCAGCAGGAGATCACCTCTCTGCTGGACCTGGCCGACCGCATCTGCGCCGACCCGGCTGCCTATCAGGACGTGGCCGCCCACAAAAAGCTGGCTACCCTGTTCTACGAGCCGTCCACCCGCACCCGCCTTTCGTTTGAGGCCGCGATGCTGAACCTCGGCGGACATGTCCTCGGCTTCCCGAGCGAGACCGTCTCCAGTGCATCCAAGGGCGAGAGCGTGGCCGACACCATCCGCGTCGTCTCCTGCTATGCCGACATCGTGGCCATGCGCCACCCCAAGGAGGGCGCACCGCTGCGGGCCAGCCGGTACTCCCGCATCCCTGTCATCAACGCAGGCGACGGCGGACACCAGCACCCGACCCAGACCATGACCGACCTGATGACCATTCGCCGCCGCAAGGGCCGTCTGAATGACCTGACCATCGGCCTGTGCGGCGACCTCAAGTTTGGCCGCACCGTCCACTCCCTCATCAAGACCATGGCGCGCTGTGAGAACATCCGCTTCGTCCTCATCAGCCCCGAGGAGCTGCGGGTGCCGGACTACATCATCACCGACGTGCTCGAGGCCAACCATATCCCCTACAAGGAGACCCGCAGCCTCGAGGAGTCCATGCCCGAGCTGGACATCCTCTACATGACCCGCGTCCAGAAGGAGCGTTTCTTCAACGAGGAAGACTATGTCCGTCTGAAGAACAGCTATATCCTCACCAAAGAGAAGATGGCCCTTGCCAAGCCTGACATGGCCGTGCTCCATCCCCTGCCCCGCGTCAATGAGATCACGCTGGACGTGGACGACGACCCCCGGGCCGCCTACTTTGAGCAGGTGCAGAACGCCGTCTACATCCGCATGGCACTTATCATGACGCTGCTGGGCCTCAAGGACCCCAAGGCTGAAAAGGAGGGCAACTGAGATGCTGAACATTGATGAAATTCAGAACGGTATCGTCATCGACCATATCAAGGCAGGCACGGCCATCGGCCTGATGGACCTGCTGGGCATCAAGGGCAACCGCACCTCCAGTGTGGCCCTCATCCAGAACGCCCGCAGCCACAAGGCAGAGTCGGGCCGGAAGGACATCATCAAGGTGGAGGGTGACGCCTCCTGGCTCAACCTCGACGTGCTGGCCTATCTCGACCCCGACATCAGCGTGACCGTCATCGAGAACGGCAAGGCCGTCAAGAAGGAAAAGCCCCAGCCTCCCAAGCGTCTGGTCAACATCGTGCGGTGCAAGAACCCCCGCTGCATCTCCTCCATCGAGGAAGAGTGCGACCAGATCTTCGAGCTGAGCTCCAACGGCAAGTATCGCTGCATCTACTGCGAGCAGGAGCTGCAGGTCAAGCCGGAATAATCGGAATATACGATAAAAGCCGCCTGTCATTCGTTGAATGACAGGCGGCTTTGCTTTTGATTCTCAGACTTTCCGGCGCAGCAGGCTCATCGGCGGCAGCTCCGGGGTGGGGATGGTATAGCGCTCCATCGCGTGGGGCGTGGACTCCACCAGCTCACCGGCCTCATTCTTGATCCACTCGGGGTCCAGCGGGATGCTGCGGCCATCCGGGCAGAGCACCTCCAGCGTGTCGCCGAGGCTCCACTTGCCCCGCTGCTGGCAGCTGGCGACGCCGTTCTCCCAGCCGTCCACCGTACCGACAAACTCCCACTCGCGGATGTAAGTCGCACTGTCGGTGGCCTGACGGGCCTGCTCCCGGCCAAAGTAGAAGCCGGGCGAATAGTGGCGGTGGCTGGTGCGGGTCAGCTCATCCAAAACCTCTTCCGGCAGCTCGAAGTTCTCGTTCATCGGGTCGGCCAGATACTGGTCGAGGGCGCGGCGGTAGGCCGCCGTCACGCTGGCGACGTAGTAGAACGTCTTGGCGCGGCCCTCGATTTTGAGGCTGTCCACGCCTGCCTTGCAGATGAGGTCGAGGAAGGGCGCGGTACACAGATCGTTGGCGTTCAGGATGTAGCTGCCGTTTTCGTTCTCGCCGATCTCATAGAGCTGGCCCGGGCGGGTCTCCTCGCTGAGATAGTACTTCCAGCGGCAGGGCTGAGCGCACTGGCCGCGGTTTGCGTCGCGGCCTGCCATGTAGTTGGAGAGCAGGCAGCGGCCCGAGACGCTCATGCACATGGCGCCGTGGACGAAAGCCTCGATTTCCAGCTCCGGCGGGGTCTTGTCGCGGAGGGTGGCGATGTCCTGCAGGGTCATCTCCCGGGCCAGCACCACCCGCTTCGCGCCCATATTGTAGGCGGCGCGGGCAGCGGCCCAGTTGGTGATGCCGGTCTGGGTGGACATGTGGACGTCGATGTCGGGCGCGAACGTCTTGCAGGCGTCCAACACGCCGAGGTCGGCCACGATGAAGGCGTCCACACCGGCGGCGGCAGCGTCCTTGATGGCCTGAGGCAGACGGTCAGCCTCCTCGTTGGTGGGCAGGGTGTTCATGGTCAGGTAGACTTTGCGGCCCCGGGCGTGGGCATAGATGACGCCCTCGCTCAGCTGCTCCGGGGTGAAGTTGGTGGGTGCAGAGCGCATCCCGAACTCGGGCAGAGCGCAGTAAACGGCGTCCGCGCCGTAGTTGATGGCATACCGCAGGCGCTCGAGGTCGCCTGCCGGGGCCAGAAGTTCCGGTATCTGTAACATGGTATTCCTCATTTCATATTAGCCCTCTCGGTCGCTGGTAGGACAGCTCTCCCAGAGGGGGCAACGATTTCGACCGCCGCCAGTGGCGGAAACAGGGAGAAATTGTTGGGGCAGCGGCCAGCAGGATGCAAGCGAGAGCGAAGCAGACGCTGGGAGCCGCAACCCGGGTGCAAAGCACCCATTGGCAGGCCGGTCAGCGGCTGCCTTTTCCGTCAGGCTTGCGGGCTTCGCTTCTTATTTCAGGTTCTTGTTGACTTTTGCCGCCTCATCGCAGTTTTTCTGATGGTCTGCGTAGGTGCGGGCGTAGTAGTAGTGACCCGCAAGGTCGGTGACGAAGAAATAGGCGTCCTTCGCCTCATCGTCGGGCTGCGGGGCAAGTGCCGCGCGGATAGCCGCGATGCCGGGGTTGGAGATGGGGCCGGCGGAGAGGCCGGTGCAGGTGTAGGTGTCGTAGGCTTCCCGAATGTTCTCCGGGATGCTGTCCCAGCCGCCGTAGTAGGGCGCGACCCAGTTCCAGAGGTAGTTGTTGTCGGCGTCGCTCTGGACGTAGCTGGAGGTGTTGCTCTGCAGTTTGGGGTAGGGCGAACCCTCGGCCAGACGGTTGCGGAACACCTGCGCCACATTATCGTCCTGATCGTTGCCGGCCTCCTCCTGCACGAAGGACGCCAGAGTGACCACCTCGGAGAGGGTCATCCCCTGCTTTTCCATCTCGGCATACATCTCATCGGTGATCTGCTTGTCGAAGTGAGAATAGAACGTCTCAACGTAATGATGGAGGGTGTCGTCCTTCAGGAAATCGTAGGTATCCGGGAAAAGATAACCCTCGCACTTGAGAAAGCGGTCCGGGGCGTCCTTGTCATCGGGGACGTACTGCCAGAACTTGTACTGGCTGAAGTCGCCGGTGTTGGCCTCCTTGAGGAAGTCTTCGGCGCTGCACAGCCCGGCATCCTCCATTTTTTTCGCAATGGCGATGGCCGTCGTACCCTCGGGGAAGGTCAGCCGGACACTGTCGGCCTTCGCGTAGGCGGAAAGTGCCTCGATGATGTCGTCGTAGGAGCTGCCGGGGGCGAGGTCGAACTCGCCGTATTGGAGCTTGCCTGCCGCGCCCTGTTTGCCTGCATACCAGCGGAAGACGTGGGGGTACTTGATGACGCCCGCCGCCTTGAGCTTCTGGGCGATGGCTGCCACGCCGCTGCCCTGCTGGATGCTCACACTCACCGGTTCGCCGACGGAAGCGCTGCCGTTGATCTCTTTTCGGATGGCCAGCAGACAGCCGCCCGCCGCCAGTACCAGGATCAGCAGCACGATCAGGATCATTTTCGCTGCGCCGCCTTTTCTGCTTTTTCTATGTTTTGCATCGTGTGCCATGTACACACTCCTTTACCATTCCGTTCAGCTTTCCATCATCAGCCGCATATAACTTTCTTCCACATCGAAAGGCTCCGCGTCGAACCGTATCATGCCGTAGTCCTGCCGGGTGCCTTCGCCGAGGAAAAGGTTCTGAGCCGCGCCCACTGTGATGACGGCGCGCTCCACGATGACCTCCTTCTCCCGGGCCGCTTCCATCAGCACCTCGGCAGAGCGGTCGTCTTCGGCCATCAGCTCCACAAAATAGAGGGTGTCCTCCCGGCGGAAGTAGATGCCGTAGCCCTTCTCGCTGGACACGATGGTCGCGCCCCGGGCGTAGAGGTCGGTCAGCACGACGGCCATCTGCTCCGGCGGGAACTGGACGGTATCGGGATAGAAGCGCTCCCGCAGCTCACAGAGCTTGCGGGCCGTCACGGAGTCGAACTCCGCCTGACTCCACAGGTTGCGGGACACCTCACGGGGCAGGCAGCGGAGGGCAAAAGCCTGCTGGAAACCCTTGTTTTCCAGCAGCGCGGCCTGCTCCTGTCCGGTCGGAACGGCCACGGTGAAGCCCGCGCCCCGCAGCTTCTGCTGCGCACAGAGATAGTCCACGAGTCCTGCCAGAAGCAGGCTTCCCTGCCCGCAGAGGCCGTAGAGGTAGCTGCCGCTGCGTCCCTTGAGGGTGACGGGGACCGCCAGCGCCGCAGCGACGATCTCGTCATTTTCCTCAGCGACGTAGATATTTTCCGCCCCGGCGAACTTTTCCAGAGCAGTCTTGATGAACTCGGCGCTGTCGCCGCGTTCTTTCTGCCACAGTGCCACGACTGCCGCCTCATCCGACGGCTGCATCAAACGATACATCGATAGTATCCCTCCCATTTTCGCGGTTATCCGAGTTCTTTTTCCGCCAGCGCCCGCACCTCGGCCTGAATCTCCTCGATGGTGCGCATGGCTCCATTTTCCGTGCAATGGACGGTGGCCCAGCCCAGATGCACCGCACAGTACTCGGCGGCACGGCGGCTGCGGGCCAGATATTCGATGTCCTTTTCGTGGACGTCCTTCCTGCTCTCGTCGCCGTGGTAGCGGCCAGTCATGAGCTTCTGGCTCACGGCGGGGTCTACCTGTAAGTACACCACAGCGTCCGGCGCGGGCAGACCCAGCAGCCTGTATTCGTAGTCAAAGGCCCAGCGGAGGAAGTCGTCCCACTGCTCCGGCGGGAGCTTGGAGCACTGATGCACCGCGTTCGACGTGGTGTAGCGGTCGGCGATGACGATGCCGCCCGCCTCGTAGAAGCTGCCCCACTTGGTCTTATAGCTGGCGTACCGGTCCACCGCATAGAAGCTGGACGCCGCATAGGGGTTGACGTCGTCGGGCTTGTCGCCGAACCGGCCGGAAAGGTACATCTTCACCAGCGCACTGGAATCGCTCTCGTAGTCCGGAAAGGTGATCTCCATCACCCTTCGACCGCTCTCGGCCAGATGGGCGGCCAGCAGCTTTGCCTGGGTGGCCTTGCCGGAGCCGTCCAGCCCTTCGATGACAAGAAGCCTGCCCTTGCTCATTCTGCCCTCTCCCCTTTCAGCGCGGCGTACCGGGCGCGGACCTCAGTGGTGCGGCCGCAGCACATCTTGCCCTCCGGGCAGGGGCCGGACACGCAGGCCGGGCCGGCGGTGCGGAAGATATGGGGTGCCACCGGGTAGACCAGCCGCAGCATCTCTTCGGCCAGCTGCCGTATCTCCCACTGGGCGCGGCTGCAGCAGCGCAGGTGGAAGAAGTTCTGCAGGCTGCGGGCATTCATGGTCACCACCATCTTGGTCTCGCAGGCGTTGGGCAGCACGAAGCGGGCGTCCTCGTTGGCCTGCTTGGAAGCCTTGGCCCTGGCCTGCTTTTCGGGCAGACCTTCGGCCATCAGGCGGGCGGTGTGGCCGTCTTCCAGCTTCTGCACGAGGTCGAGGTAGCGCCTGGCGTCCTCGTTCATGCTCTCGATGAACGCTGCCTTTGCCTCGGGGATGGCCTCGATCTCGGGCGGGATGACATAGCGGAAATCGTCCAGACGGACGTACCGCTGACTCTGGACGCTGAAGGATGCGATGCGGTGACGGGTGATCTGGGCCAGCAGGGTACGGCTGACACCCTCGATGCCGAAGGTGAAGCTTGCGTGCTCGATGGGGCTGGCGTGGCCCAGATCGCTGAGCATGGTCAGGAAGCGGGCAGTCTTTTCCTCATCCAGCCCGTCCAGCAGGTCGGTGATGTGGGCGTCGGAGTAGCAGAGCTTTGCCGCAGCCGCCACGACCTTCTCCGGCTCCGGCGTATGTGCTATCAATCGGACAGTCATCATTTTTCTCATTCCTCCGTCGTTATCTTCACAAGGGGCGCAAAGTTGGCCATGGTCTTCTTCACGCCCACCTTCTCGAAGCTGATCTCCACGATCTGGTCGCCGGCGGCGGGCTTGACCTTCAGCACCTTGCCGCGCCCGAAGACCTTGTGCTCCACGATGTCGCCCGGCTCATAGTGCTTGGGGCCGGTGGATGCCGCTGCCGGACGGGGCGAAGAGGTCACGCCGCCGCCTGCGGGTCTGACCGGCGCTTTGGACGCTGCCGGACGGCCATAGCCAGAGCCGAAGCCGCTGCTTCCCGAACCGGAGTCGTAGCCGCCATAGCTCGACGAAGCACTTCCCCGGCCCGCGTGATCGGAGCCAAAGCCTCGGCTATTGGACATCGGTGCGTTATATTCTTTATTCAGATAGCCGCTGCGGCTGCCATAGCCCGAGCCGTAACCGGAGGCCGCGCGCCCCCAGCCGGAGGGGCCGGAGTAGCCCGACGCACCGCCCGGCACGGTGTCGCTGCCGTAACCGCTGCCCCAGCCGCCCAGACGGGAGCGCTGTTCCAGCACCGGGCTGCGGGTCTCTTCGATGTACTCCGGCTCGATTTCCCGGAGGAAGCGGCTGGGCTCGTTGCGCTGGGTGCGGCCATAGAGCATCCGGGTGACGCTGTTGGAGATGTAAAGCTCCTTCTTGGCGCGGGTGATACCCACATAGGCCAGGCGGCGCTCCTCCTCGAGGTCAGCCTCAGAATACTTGCTCATCTCACTGGGGAAGACGCCCTCTTCCATGCCAATGAGGAATACATAGGGGAACTCAAGGCCCTTGGCCGAGTGGATGGTCATCAGCACCACCTGGTCGGCACTCTCGTTGTAGCTGTCGATGTCGCTGATGAGGGCGATGTCCTCCAGATAGCCTTCCAGCGAGGCCTCTTCTCCGTGCTGATCGCAGTAGCTCTTGACGTTGTTGACCAGCTGACCGAGGTTCTGCAGACGGTCGGCGGCATCCTCGTGGCCCTTGGCGGCGTCGGCTTCCAGCATGGCGCGGTAGCCGGTGATCTCGATGACATCGGAGGCGAACTCATCCAGCGTCTTCGTTTCCAGCGATTCCTGCAGTTTCTGGTAGATGTCCCAGAACTTGAACAGCGGCGCGATGGCGCGGCTGAGCTTGGCGTACTGGTCGGCATGGGAGATGACATCCAGCATACTGATGCCCTGCTGAGCCGCCAAGTCCGCGATGACTTCGATGGTCGTCGCACCGATTTTGCGCGCAGGCTCGTTGATGATACGGCGGAGTCGGACATCGTCCCGGGGGTTCGCCACGATGGACATATAGGAGTGGATGTCCTTGACTTCTTTGCGGTCGTTGAAGCGCTGGCCGCCCACGATCTTATGCGGGATGCCCGCACGGGTGAAGTAGCTTTCGATGGGAGCCGACTGGGCGTTCATCCGGTAGAGGATGGCGTGGTCGGCCAGATGTCCGCCCTCTTTGAGGTGCTGGCCGATGACGTCCGCGATATGGCTGGCCTCGTCCTGCTCGTTCTCGGCGGTGTAGACCTGCACCTTGTCGCCCTCGCCGTTCTTGGTCCAGAGGGTCTTGCCCTTGCGCTCGGTGTTGTGCTGGATGACACAGTTGGCGGCATTCAGGATATTCGACGTAGAGCGGTAATTCTGCTCGAGTCGGATGGTCCTGGTGCCTTTATAGATGCGCTCGAAGTTGAGGATGTTCTCAATGGTCGCGCCGCGGAAGCGGTAGATGCTCTGGTCGTCGTCGCCCACGACGCAGATGTTCTTTTCCGGGCCGGTGAGCAGGCTCACGAGCCGGAACTGAGCCACACTGGTGTCCTGATACTCGTCCACCAGCAGATATTTGTACTTGTTCTGGTAGAACTCCCGCACGTCCTCGTGCTCCGACAGCAGGATGACCGTCTGATAGATGAGGTCATCGAAGTCGAAAGCACCGGCCTCCTTGAGCTTCTTTTCATAGGCGGCATAGACCTTGGCCGCAAGAGCACCCTTCGTGTCCCGGGCCGGGGTCTTCAGGGCCTCTTCCGGACTGATGAGCTGGTCTTTCCAGCGGCTCATCTGGTTGATGGCACTCTTGACCGGGAAGAACTTGTCGTCCACGCTCAGCTCTTTGTAGACAGCCTTCATGACCCGCTGGGAGTCGTCGCTGTCGTAGATGGTAAAGCTGCGGGGGTAGCCGATCTCCTCGGCCCAGCGGCGGAGAATGCGGACGCAGGCCGAGTGGAAGGTGGAGGCGAACACCTCGTCGCCCTCTTCCCCGCCCAGCATCCGGCGCAGACGCTCTTTCAGCTCACCGGCGGCCTTGTTGGTAAAGGTGATGGCCATGACGTTCCAGCTCCGGACGGCGTCCTTCCGCAGCATTCCGTCCAGCCACGACGGGGCATCGGTGCCGGTCATGATGGCAGTGCGCAGGGCTTTCACATCGTCCTCCGTCACCTCCCGGGGCGTCCATCTGGAGCCGTGGGCCGAGCCGAAGCGGATGAGGTTGGCGATGCGGTTGACCAGCACGGTGGTCTTTCCGCTGCCTGCACCCGCGAGGATAAGCAGAGGGCCGTTGGTGGTGAACACCGCCTCCCGCTGCATATCGTTCAGGCGTCCGAACTGCTTTTCAATATACGTATCACGCAAAGCGCAGAATTGTTGTGCGAGATCTGTTGCCATTGTTTCACCTGTTCTTTTCAATCATTTCTGGATATATCACTTAAAATATAGTATATCACATTTCAAAAAAGTTGTACATAAAAACAATGCAAACAAAAAACCGCCCCACCGCGGTCAATACCACGATGGAGCGGAGATCTCAGGAAATGCTTAGCCGAAGATGTTGATGAGGATACCAGCAGCGACGGCGGAGCCGATAACACCGGCCACGTTGGGGCCCATGGCGTGCATCAGCAGGAAGTTGGAGGGGTTCTCGCTCTGGCCGACCTTCTGAGAAACACGGGCAGCCATAGGCACAGCGGAAACGCCAGCGGAACCGATCAGGGGGTTGACCTGACCGCCGGTCAGGATATACATGACCTTGCCGCAGAGAACACCGGCAGCGGTGCCGAAGGAGAAGGCGATGAGGCCCAGCACGATGATGAACAGGGTGCGGCTGTTCAGGAAGGTGTTTGCAGAGGTGGTGCAGCCAACAGACAGAGCCAGGAAGATGGTGATGATGTTCATCAGCTCATTGCCGGCGGTCTTCTGGATACGGTCCACGACGCCGCACTCCTTCATCAGGTTGCCCAGCATCAGCATACCGACCAGAACGGCGGCATCCGGCACGATGAGGGAGACGATGATGGTGACCATGATGGGGAAGATGATCCTCTCGGTCTTGGTCACGGTGCGCAGCTGCTTCATCACGACGGTACGCTCCTTTTTGGAGGTCAGGGCCTTCATGATGGGGGGCTGGATGACGGGCACCAGAGCCATGTAGCTGTAGGCCGCGACGGCGATGGAGCCCAGCAGCTCAGGAGCCAGACGGGAGGTGACGTAGATAGCGGTGGGGCCGTCTGCGCCGCCGATGATGGAGATGGCGGCAGACTGCTTCTGGGTGAAGTCCACCAGACCGGTAGCGGCCAGCAGACGAGCGCCCATGTAAGTGCCGAAGATGCCGAACTGAGCGGCAGCGCCCAGCAGCAGGCTCTTGGGGTTGGAGATCAGGGGTGCGAAGTCGGTCATGGTGCCGATGCCGAGGAAGATCAGCGGCGGGTAGATGCCCAGCTTAACGCCCATGTAGAGCATATCGGCCAGACCGCCGTTGTTCAGGATCTCGACCCACATCGGGTGCTCGAGGCCGTCACCGACAAAGTACTGCATATGGATGACGCCGCTGCCGGGGAGGTTGGCCAGGATCATGCCGAAAGCCATGGGCAGCAGGATCAGAGGCTCGAACTCTTTGACGATAGCGAGGTAGAGCAGGAAGCAGCCCACGCAGATCATCACTGCGTACAGCCAGCCGCCCGGCTCACCGAACTTGGCAAAACCGGAACTCTGGAAAATACCGACCAGAGTCTCAATAAACTGAGTCATGTTTTTCCTCCTGTGTTAAAAGGGTGCGGTGGTGTCGTTGACGCCAGCCTTGCCCCAGCCATTCTTGCCGCGGCGGACTGCCTTCAGCACATACTTGCCGTTGCCCATAGAGTAGATGGCTGCCATGATGGCTGCCACAACGTCGCCGGGGATGCCGGCCTCGACCTGCGGGGCAGCAGCCTTTGCAGGAGCGGGCGCAGCGGCCTGTTTCACAGGAGCAGCCGGTTTTGCAGCAGAAGCAGCCTTGGCAGCTGCCTTCTTGCCGTTCATGGCGTCAAAGATCTTGCCCTCCAGCGTGATGATGGCCATCAGCAGGACGAGGATCAGAAACACCAGCACAATACCGGTTATGGTAACGATCACATCATAACCTAAATCCATGGTCTTCCTCCTATTTACTTTTTTCTTTGCCGCCCGGGGGGCGGGCGGCAAAAAGCGATTTGAAGATATTATACAATATTTTCCGGGTCGATTCAACAACTATGAACAAAAATCATGTTGTTTTTCACGGTTCTGTGAACAGCGCTTCCCTCTCAGCGGCGGCCCATGCGGGGGGTGGCGTCCATGAAGCCGGTCTCCAGCTTGTCGCCCAGACGCAGGCTCATGGCCGTACCCAGCGCGACACAGTTGACGGGGTCAGGCGAGACGGTCACTTCCACCTTCAGCTCCTGGCTCAGGTACTCAGGCAGGCCGTGGAGCTGTGCGCCGCCGCCGGTGAGGACGACGCCGTTGCGGTAGATGTCGCCGGCCAGCTCCGGAGGAGTCTTCTCCAGCACCTGATGGGCGGCGGTGCCGATCTGCTCGCTCAGGCGCATGACCGGCTCGTAGAGGTCGGCGGTGGAGACATTGACACGCACGGGCAGGCCGGTGAGCAGGCTGCGGCCCTTGATCTCCATGGTCTCGTTGAAATCCGCCTTCTGGGGGCAGCAGGCCACGTTCTTTTTCAGGTTCTCAGCGGTGCGCTGGCCGATGGCGATGCTGAACTTGTTGCGCACGAACTTCAGGATCTCTTCGTCGTAGTGGTTGCCGGCCACGCGGACGCTGGTGGCCTTGACCTTGCCGCCGAGGCTCAGCACGGCGATGTCGGTGGTGCCGCCGCCGATGTCGATGATCATCCGGCCATCCGGCACGGTGATGTCGATGCCGGAGCCGAGAGCTGCGGCGATAGGCTCATCAATGAGGTAGACCTGACGCGCACCGGCGGCCATGACGGCCTCCACCACAGCGTCGCTCTCGATGCCGGTGATGGCGGCAGGCACACAGACGGCCACACGGGGTTTGACCATGTGGGAGCTGTAGACCTGATTGACGAAGCGGCAGATGAGCTCCCGGGTCATGGTGTGGTCGCTGATGACGCCATCCTTCAGCGGGAAGATGGCGGAGATGTAGTTGGGCGTGCGGCCCACCATTGCAAGGGCCTTGTCGCCGGCCTCAAGCACGCAGTTCTTGCGGGTATCCACCGCCACCACGCTGGGCTGGTTGAGCACGACGCCCTGCCCCTCCTGCGCGATGATGATGGTCGTCGTACCAAGATCGATACCGATGTCATTCTGTGCCATAATCGTGATATTTCCTTTCTCTGCTGCCCATTCTCTATTTCCATCGCCCATCTCCGGGCGCGGGTCATCAAAACACATTATAGTATAACACAGGTGTATCCAAAAAGAAACCCTTAAAGGTTCTCCTGCTCCGGCGGCAAGGCTTCTGCCAGCAGGGCGGCCAAGCCGCTATAGCGCAGGTTCTGGCGGATGTTGGACATCATCCGGTTCACCACGTCCCGCCGGCCCACCACGATGCAGAGCTTCCGCCCGCGGGTGACGCCGGTATAGAAGAGGTTGCGGTAGCACAGGCGGGGCGGCACCTGTGCCGCCGGGAGGATGACCGCCGGGAACTCGCTGCCCTGGCTTTTGTGTACCGTGATAGCATACGCAATTTCCAGCTCGTTGAGGTTCTCCGCCGGGTAGACCAGCCGCCTGTCGTCCATCCGCACCACCATGGAGCGGCTGCGCACGTCGATGGACTCCACGATGCCGATGTCGCCGTTGTAGGCACCCACACCCTGTTCCCCGCCGATGCGCTGCCACGTTATCTCGTAGTTATTGCGCACCTGCATCACTTTGTCCCCCACCCGGAAGACCCGGGCCGCGCTCTGCAGCTCCGGCTTGCCCTTCCTGGGCGGATTGAGCATGGCCTGCAGCTCCGCGTTGAGAGCCTGGGTGCCGGTGGGGCCGAGCTTCGTGGGGCAGAGCACCTGAATATCCTTCACCGGGTCGAACTGGTAGCTGCGGGGCAGACGGGTGGTCACAAGGTCGCAGACCAGCTTCTGGGCCGCGTCGCCGTCGGCTTCGAGGAAGAAGAAATCGTCCGTCTTTCCGCCCTTTTTCAGCGGTTCGCCCGAGATGATGTGGTGGGCGTTCTCCACGATGAGGCTCTGAGCGGCCTGCCGGAATATCTCGTTGAGACAGACCGTCGGCACCAGCCCGGAGCGGATGATCTCGCCGAGGATATTGCCCGGGCCGACGCTGGGCAGCTGGTCGGCGTCGCCTACCATAATAATACGGCAGCTGTACCGCAGTGCCGCAATGAGGGCCTGGAACAGCTTGACGTCCACCATGCTCATCTCGTCGAGGATAACGACGTCGCACTTGAGCAGGTTCTTGTCGTTGTGGATGAAGCTGACCACGCCGCCGGTGTAGTCCACTTCCAGCAGACGGTGGATGGTGGAGGCTTTCCGGCCCGTCAGCTCGCTCAGACGCTTGGCGGCGCGGCCTGTGGGAGCGCAGAGGGCTACCCGTTCGGCCTCGTTCTCCAGCAGCTGCAGGATGGCGTTGACCGTGGTGGTCTTGCCGGTGCCGGGGCCGCCGGTGAGGACAAGGCAGTTCTCGGTCATGGCCTTGCGGATGGCTTCCTTTTGGAGCGGCGCGTAAGCAAAGCCCTGCGCCAGTTCCAGAATCTGGATGTTCTTGTCGAGGTTTCGGGCCGTCTGCTTTCCGCGCCTGGTCAGCATGGCCAGACGGTCGGCGATGTCCTGCTCTGCGGCCAGCAGATCCGGCAGATAAATATACGGTGTGCCGTCGAACATCCGCACCTCCAGTTTCCCGGTCTGGATACAGCTGTCCAGCGCCGCCGCCAGCTTTTCGGGGGGCTGGTGGATGAAGTTCGACGCTGTTTCCAGCAGCTGCGCCCGGGGCAGACAGGTGTGGCCGTTGCCGGCGTTGTGGCGCAGGGTGCGCAGAAGGGCGGCTTCCAGCCGCTGGGCGCAGTCCCCTGCCATCTGGTAATACTGGGCGATGCTGTCGGCGTGGCGGAAGTCCAGCTGCAGCGGCTCCCCGCAGAGCAGGTAGGGGTTCTGCTGGATGGCCTGCATGGCCCCCGGCCCGAAGGTACGGAAGACTTCCATCGCCCGGCGGGGGCTGATCTCGAACTGAGCCAGATAGGCGATGAGCTCCCGCATTCCGAACATCCGCTTGAACTCCTGCTGGATGCGGTCGGCCTTGTCCGCCGAGATGCCCGGGATGAGGGTGAGCTGGGCGGGGTCGTTGGCGATCACTTCCAGCGCCGCCGCGCCGAATTTGTCAATGATCTTATCCGCCGTCCGTGCGCCGATGTAGGGCAGCGACCGGCTGGCGAGGAAAGCGTAGACGGCCTCGAGGTCTTTGGGCATATCCGTCTCGCACTCCTGTGCGTGGAACTGTCGGCCATAGGTGGCGTGGTTTTCGTACCTGCCCCGGCAGACGACGCTTTCACCGGCGTGGAGCTCTCCCACCACGCCGCACACAACGGTGACGACACCGCCGCCCGACACCTCGAACACGGTGTAGCCGTTGTCCTCGTTCAGGTAGATGATGTCCTCTACCGTGCCTTCCAGCCGTTCCAGCTCCTGCTCCATCGTCCCGCCTCCTCGTTTTGACACAACTATATATAGTATAGCGGTTTTGGGGGGATTTGTAAATACAACAAAAGCTCCCCCGAAGGGGAGCTGTAGAGATACATTTATTTTGCCAGCAGTTCATTGCGGGTAAGCCCATTCAAAACCATCGTCAGTCCGCCGTTTACTTCCGTCAGGCGGAAAGAGGCATCCTCGCCGCCTGCTGCGGCCAGAGCGTCCGTGCTGAGGGTCTGCTCACCGCCGTTCCAGCGCAGGCAGAGCTGGCGGATGCCGTTCTGGCGTAGGTCGCTGACGCGGCCTTCCAGCAGGCAGTCACTGCCGCCTGCATCTACTATCAGCAGAGCGCCCTCTTCCAGATAGCAGGCCGACACGCTGTCGGTAGGCGTCCCTTCCGGGACGGCGATGCGCACGCCGCCCCATCCGCTGACGTCAGCGTCTACCCAAACCACGCCGTTCTCCTCCGAGGCGGGCAGCGGGGTGGCATCCTTGCTGTAGTCCTCCATGACCTTACCGGTGTTATCCTTACGGGTCAGGATACCGGTAAAGTCCTTCGAAAGAAGGTCGTCGTTGGAAATTTCGCCATTCTTGCCGCCGATGGACACGTCACCGCCTGCTTCAGTAGTTACTTTAGCGTTGCCCTCGATAACAATGTCGATGGCGTCGCCCATCTTATTATTGGTATTGCCGCCACCAATGCCTGCAGCACCATTTCCACCCTTGGCAGTCACATTCGCATCACCCTTGATGTAGATATGCTCACCATTTCCAGCCTTGTCATCACGCGGGGCATATCCGCTGCCGCCGCCGATACCTGCCGCTCCACCGCCTGAATCGCTGGTAACGCTACCGCCGGTTGCGATAACCGTGCCTCCCTCGATGGTGATGTCACTGCCCTTGCCAACATTACCATACCGACCACTGAAACCGCCGCCGATACCGGCACCGGCTGCTTCGGCGTCGCCGCCGCCGGTAGCTTCCACATAGGTCTTGTCACCGCTGATGGTGATGTTGCTGCCATTGCCGCCAATGCCGCTGCCGCCGCCAATGCCTGCACCCTGTGCACCACCGTTGGCTGTTACATGAGCGCCATCGCTGATGGTAATGTTTTCGCCAGCACCCATTGCACCGCCGCCGATGCCAGCGCCATACTTGCCGCCGTTGGCGTTCACTACAGTATCTTCACCGCTGATAGAGATATTGGTGCCGCCTTTGCCATAACCTCCGCCGATGCCTGCACCCTGACATCCACTGGTGCCGTCCGGCTTCTGGCTGCCGTTGGCCGTGACATTGCCGCCGGTGATTTTGATGTCAGTTCCGCTGCCGTTAAAACCGCCACCAATGCCAGCCGCACCGCCGTTTCCTGCTTCGTTGTTGTTGCATCCGCCGGTCGCTGTGATAGTACCGCCAGTAATCTCAATGTTACTGCCGCTGTTGTTTTTTGCTCCTCCAATACCTGCACCTTGTGCGCCGCCAGTCGCCGTCAGAGAGCCTTTTTCGCCAGTATCATCCTTAATGGTCAGTGTACCCTTAGAGTCGCTGTTGTTCTTCTCGACGCCTGCGTGGTTAGCGCCGCTCTTCAGCTCGTTCTTGCCGTCCAGCTCCAGCCGGACGTTGCCGTCGCCTTCTACCTTGAGGGCGGCGTCTTTGTCCGACTTGATGCTGACGTCCTTGAGGGTCACGTCAGAGGTCTGCCCCCCCCCCGATTTGATCGTAACGGTGTTCTTTTCAGACTTGCCGGTGATGACAGTGTCGGTGTCCCGCACCGTTTCCTTATCACCCTGAGTGACCTTATTATAGGACTTTCCATCCTCTTCTCCGTCTGCTTCGACGGTGATGCTGCCCTCGGAAATGTCCCACGTCTTTGCATAGACCGGCAGGCCAGAAGTTACCACGATACCCGCAATGACTGCCGCAGCAACTCCGCGCCGGAGCGTATTTTTCAGTCTCATCGTATCTCTCCTTTACATCTTGGCTGCCCCGCAGGCTCTCTCCCTGCACCGGCGGCGTATTTATGTTTCGAAGATACAACTTCTGCCACATTTTGTCAAGATTTATTGCTGAAATACAACAAAAGTAGCCCTCTCAGGCGCTTACGCGCCAGCTCCCCCAAAGGGGGCAACAACGACGACCGCCGCCAGCGGCGGAAACAGGGAGGAGCTGTTGGGGCAGCGGCCAGCAAGACGCAAGCGGAGCGCAGCGGATGCTGGGAGCCGCAACCCGGGTGCGAAGCACCACTGGCGTGCCGGGCAACTCTGCGCTGACCGCTGAAAGCTCAATATGGCGTAAAAAATAGTGCCCTGCTACAGAGGGCAGCAGCTTCTAGACAAGAGCACTTTGTCAAGCTGCTGTGAATCTCTGTAGCAGGGCACTACTGTTTCCGATAAAATCAAACTTTGCTCGTCCCGCGTGGGCCTGACCGGCCTGCCAAAGGCTCTCCCTCTGGGAGAGCTGGCGAGCGGAGCGAGACTGAGAGGGCAAGGATGCTACAGAAAAGCAAAAAGCACAGCGATAGCACCGCTCTGACAAAAGCCAGTGCCTATCGCTGTGCAGATACTCTTGGGAAGTGAGCTTGCCCTCTCCGTCATTGCTTCGCAATGCCACCTCTCCCAAAGGGAGAGGCTTGAGCGAAGTTCCCCTCAGTCCTCCATCCGCGCTGCGGCAAGCTCCTTCGTCAGCCGCTTGCGCACTGCAAAGTAGGCCGGGATGAGGAAGAAACAGGCAAAGAACCATGCCACAGGGTTGGCGATGCAAGCCGCAAAGTAGCCCCAGAGCGGCACGAACCAGAAGCCCACCATGGCACGGGCGACCATCTCGGCCACCCCCGCGAACATGGCAAGGCCGGAATAGCCCAGGCCCTGGATGGTGTAGCGGTAGATGATGAGGACAGCCAGCGGGATGTAGAACACGCTGTTCCAGAAGATGAAGCTGCGGGCATTCGCCATGATCTCCACCTCGCTGCTCTCGAGGAAGAGGCTGATAAGCGGCACATCCAGCACACGCAGGATGAGGAAGGATGCCACACTGTAGACGCAGCCAATTCCCAGCGCAGTATTGACGCCCCGGTCCACACGCTTGAGGTCGTGAGCGCCCATGTTCTGGCTGGTGTAGGTGGTCATGGCGGTGCCGATGCTCTCCAGCGGCACCGCGAGGAACTGAGCGGCCTTGCTGCCTGCGGTCTGCGCGGCCACGATGCTGCTGCCCAGACCGTTCACCGCGCCCTGCAGCACGACGCTGCCGATGGCGGTGATGCTGCATTGCAGGCCCATGGGGATGCCCATGTTGCAGAGCTTGAGGCAGTGGCTGGCGCTCAGACGGCCCTCTTCCCCGCTCCACTTCAGCTCCGGGTAGTGGCGGACGATGTAGATGAGGCTGCCGATGCCCGCTACCGCCTGACTGAACACAGTGGCGAAGGCCGCGCCGAACGCCCCCATCCGGAAGGTGAGGATGCAGAGCAGATCGAGGCCGATGTTCAGCACACTGGCCACCAGCAGGAAATAGAGAGGCCGCTTGCTGTCGCCCAGCGCGCGCATGAGGGCGCTGGTGACGTTGTACAGCAGGGTGAAGGGGATGCCACAGAAGATGGTGCGGATGTAGATGTCCGCGATGTCGATGATGTTGTCGGGGGTGTTGGTCCAGACCAGCACCGCCCGGGTCAGGGCCACCGTCACCACCGTGAGCACGACGGCGAAAAAGAGGCTGAGCCAGACGGTATTGGCGGTGTAGCGCCGCATCTCCCTGTAGTCCTTCGCGCCGAAGGTCCACGAGATGGGGATGGAGAAGCCGCAGGCGATGCCGTTGACGAAGCCCAGCACCAGATAGTTCAGGCCGCCCACGCTGCCCACCGCCGCCAGCGCATCCACGCCCACGAAACGGCCCACGATGATGGTATCCGCCAGATTGTAGAACTGCTGGAACAGACTGCCCAGCATCAGCGGCACCGCAAAGGCAAGGATGAGCCTGAGCGGGCTGCCCTGTGTCATGTCTTTTGTCATACAAAGCCCCTCCCCGGGCGGTCACTTAACATTTCTTTGCCAAATTTTTCCCGACAAAAACGCCCTGCCGGACGAGGGGCAGGACGTTTTGTGTTTCATGAGTGGTATTATACTCAGCTCATCGTGATTTTGCAAGGGGTTTGGGGCAGATTTCTTCGTACAACATTGCTATTTTCTATCGGTGGTTTTTGGTGATTGTGCGCAGGGAGCGGCAGGTCTGCCCTTGCGCAGGACCCTCCTGCTGCACTCCCTCTCAGCCCACGCTCTCAGCCTTCATAATCGTACTCCCGTACGGAGTCATAAAAGGAATTCCACCAAGCAAGATCCGGCGACTGACTGACCCTTATCCATTTTCTTATCTTCCAGTCTCCTCCCCAATCCGGCGGCTGACTGTCATCCTTGCCCGGCTTCCACACCCAGTCACCCTGACTGTCCTTTACCCATCCTCTTGCTTCCGGCTGCTGGGCGCTTGTTTCCGACGGCTGACCGCTTGTTTCCGGCTGCTGGGCCGTGGTGAGGCTGTCCGGCGAGAGAGTCGGGGGGCCGCTGAGGTCACCGACGGAGGGGGCCGGGTCGTCCTTCTTGCTGTCCTGCTTCCCGCCCACGAGCTTCACGATGTTACCGGTAAATGTCTTCCACACCGTCTGGTCGGAGGCGGGCTGCTTCGGCTGCTGGGCCGTGGTAAGGCTGTCCGGCGAGAGAGTCGTCAGCCCGCTGAGGTCACCGACGGTACCCGTTCCCGGCTGAGTCAGCTCGGGCAGTCCGCTCAGGGAGCCGCCTTCCAGACCGGAGAGGACCGTTCCCCATTGCTTTTTCTCCTGCTTGCGGCGGGCGATCGCCTCCTCCACCCGGGCGGTCTCCTGCGCTTTCTGCTCCTCATCGCCAACGCGGTACACGAGGATCAGTTCCTTGCCGCTTTGGCGCAGGACGGTCTCATCCGAGAATGTTTTTCTATCATATCCCGTCTGCCCGACAACACGGAATTGATAACGCCCTTCATGGGACAGCTCGAGTTCGAATGCGCCATTCACGCCGACCAAGTCTTTTATCCGGGCCAGCGGAATGACCGCCTCCATCTCCCGCCCTTCCCCATCAAGGAACCGGATGCGAAGCTCATGGACCTCCTTTGCAAGCTCCCGCAGCGAGTCGCCTGTCATCCGAAAGAGTGTGCCGTGGGCATCGAAGCTCAGGACCTTGTTGACCGGGTCATACTCCGCCGTGGCCACATTACCAAGCTCCTGTGTGCCATCCGGATGGGTGATCACGCCGACGGTCTCGTACATCTGCTTCACACGGTCCGGCACCTCGCCGACCTGCACGCTTGGGGTGTCGTCCTCGTCGTCGTTGTTCTCGGTATCATCGGGCTGCTCCGGCTGGGAGGGCGTCCGCCTGTCGTAGCTGTAGTCCTCCATCTTCTTCCCGGCGGGGTCGTAGCGGGTCAGACTGCCGCCCGTCACCTTGTGGTGGTCGTCGGAGAGGGCGCTGTTGGGTATCTCGCCGACATCTCCGCCGCCGATGGCCGCAGTTTTGCCGCCGGTGCTTGCGCCCGCCTTGGCCTCCACCTCGGCGTCGCCGGAGATATAGATGTGATTGGGGTTGCTGGGTGCGTTCGGGTCTATCTCGTCTTTCTCCGTACCCGCGCCGTCGCCGATGCCGGCCGCACCGGTGCGGAAGGATTCCAGATTTTTATTCGCATTGCCGCCCGTGGCCGACACCTTGCCGCCGGAAATTTCGATGTCGTGGCCTATGCCGTACACACCGCCGCCGATACCGGCAGCACCCTCGCCGCCCTCGGCCTTTATCGTGCCGCCGGTGATCTCGATGTTTCCGGCACCGCTTTCGTGCTTTCCGCCGATGCCTGCGCCGGCGCCGCCCGCAGCGGTGAGGGAGCCGTCTTTGCCCTTGTCGTCCTTGATAGTCAGCTTGCCGGAGATGGTTTTGCCATCTTCAGACCTTTCATCGTTCTTCTCAAGACCCGCATTTTTGCTGCCGCTCTTCAGCTCGTTTTTGCCGTCCAGCTCGATGGTGGCATCGTGGTCGCCCTTCACGGTGACGGCGGCATTGCTCTCCCGGACAGGGCTGTCACCGCCGCCATCCACCTCGGCCTTGTCGCTGCCATCCACCTCGGTCTTGTCGCTGACGTCCCCCTCGGCCTTGCCGCTGCCATCCACCTCGGCCTTGCCGCTGACGTCAATTTTCAGGTCGTCGAAGGTGACGTCCACGTTGCCGCCGGAGGTGTCGATGGTGACGGTATGCTCCTTCGACTTGCCGGTGATGACGGTCTCCCCCTCATCCTTCTCGAAACCCTTGTCGCCCTGCTTGACCTCGTTATAGTTTCCGCTTTCATCGCTCGCACCTTTGACCGTAATGTCACCGCTAGCGATGTCCCATGTTTTCGCATAGACCGGGATGCCGGAACTCACCACGATGCCTGCGATGACGGCGGCGGCCACGCCCCGCCGGAGTGCGCTTTTCAGTCTCATAGTACGTCTCCTTTCGTTCTGTGTATCATGCAATGCCGTCGCTACGGCTCAGGCTCTCCTTTAAGATGCTTATTTCTTTGGGCTGCCCCAAGTCCTCCGGTATCCAGATCTTTATCTCCCCCTGGGTATCCGGCTGGTCGTCCCAGTCGTCACTAAGGTCGGTATAGCGCCGCAGGTCACTCTCCAACGGATTGATATACTTTTTGCGCTCCGTGCCGGAGGGTTCGACCAGAACGAGCAGTGGCTTCTTATCCTCCTCGGGAGCGATGTCCTCAAATCGGGAAGCCAGCTGTTTCAGGGACTCCTCAAGCCCGATTCTCGGCGTTTCCGTTCTCGCAGGCTCGAGCCACCAATCCAAACTCGGGCGGTCGTCCCTTTTTTTCGCAAATTGGAAGCCCATCTCCAGCTCTTGTTTCCGTAATTCGTCGCGTTCACGTCTGAGCTCTTCACTCGTTTTTTGCTCTACCCCTTCGTGGGTCAATATCAGCCGCTCCTGCGGCTCTGGCGTCTGCACCGGCACCCACTCCAGATAGCGCTCCGACAGGTCATCCCGCGTCTCGCCGTCCAGCCGGAGGCTGATGTCCTCCCTGTTCTGCTTCAGCTCCACGTCAGCGTCCTCGCCCGCCGCGTCGGCCATCTTGTCCACGCTATAGTGGGTCATGGTGTCCTCATAGCGGAAGAAGATGTCCTCCACGCCGTCCTCCCGGAGGCTGGAGATGTCGGTGGTGACGGTGGAGCGGGGAGCGGCGCTCTCAATAAGCACCACATCCCCCGGGGTGAGATCCGCTCTGGCGTCGGCGGCCTTTACGCTGCCGAACACGGGGACGATGCCGCTCTCCGCGACCCCCGCAGGGTCCAGCCGCCGGATGGTGACCCGGCTGGAAAAGAAGCCGCCCACCACCATGCCGCCGGGCAGGGGCTCGGGGGCGTTCTCCTGTGCCGGGGGCGGGACGTCATCATCGTCGTCGTCCGGCTGGGGCGTGGGGGTGGAGGTGTAGTCGTAGCCCATCCCCTCCATCACGGTGCCGTCCGCGTTCAGACGGGTCAATCGTCCTCCCGTCACCTTGTGTTCCTCGTCAGAAAGGTTCTCTGTGGGTACTTCGCCGTACTTTCCGCCGATGGCCGGGGCCTTGGCGTCCAACATTTGGCTCCTCCCCGCCTTGGCCGTCACCTCGGCGTCGCCGCAGATGATGATGTTATTGGGGTTGCTGGGCGGTGTATCCTGGTCTATCTCAGGCTGCTGCGCACCTACACCGTCGCCGATGCCGGCCGCTCCTGCGCCGCCCACAGCCTCGATGGTGCCGCCCCGGATGGTGATGCTGCTGCCAGTACTCCCGATGCCTCCGCCGATGCCTGCGCCGTCGTCGCCGCCCTCAGCGGTGAGGGAGCCGTCCTTGCCGTTGTCGTCCTTGATGGTCAGGGTGCCCTCCGACTCATGTTTGTTCTTCTCGAGGCCTGCATTGCCGCTGCCGCTCTTCAGCTTGTTGTCACCGTCCAGCTCGATGGCGGCATCGTGGTCGCCCTTCACGGTGACGGCGGCTTTGCCCGCATCGACTGGGCTGTCATCGCTGCCATCCCCCTCCTTCTTGCCGCTGACGTCAATTTTCAGGTCGTCGAAGGTGACGTCCACTTTGCCGCCGGAGGTGTCGATGGTGACGGTGTGCTCCTTCGACTTGCCGGTGATGACGGTCTCCCCCTCATCCTTCTTGAAATCCTTGTCGCCCTGCTTGACTTTGTTATAGTTTCCGCTTTCATCGCTCGCACCTTCGACCGTGATGTCGCCGTCGGCGATGTTCCACCGGGCCGCATAGGCCGGGATGCCGGAGCTCACCACGATGCCTGCGATGACGGCGGCGGCCACGCCCCGCCGGAGTGCGCTCTTCAGTCTCATAGTCTGTCCTCCTTTGGTCTGTTTGTCGTTCGAGAACCGGTCTTTTCTGATACAAATTTACCAAAAAATCGAGAGGACGTCAACAAAATCTGCGCGAATCGTGGTGTTTTCGGCGTGAATAGCCCTCTCAGGCGCTGACGCGCCAGCTCTCCCAGAGGGAGAGCCATTGGCAGGCCGGTCAACTTCCTACTAGACGCCTGAGGCGTAATATGGCGTAAAAGGGCGGGCCTTGCTACAGAGGGCAGGCTCGTCTTTGTACAACCTCTCCGTCACGCCTGCGGCGTGCCACCTCTCCTTGTAGGAGAGGCTTTGGCAGACCGGGCCACTTTCCGCTGACCGCTGAAAGCTCAATATGGCATAAAAAATAGTGCCCTGCTACAGAGATTCACAGCAGCTTGACAAGGGATATTGTCCCGAAGCTGCTGCCCTCTATAGCAGGGCACTACTGTTTACGATAAAATCAAACTTTGCTTGCCCCGCGCGGGCCTGACCGACACGCCAGTGGCTCCCCCTCTGGGGGAGCTGTCACGCCTGCGGCGTGACTGAGAGGGCTATTCCGCGTAGTGCGCCAAAAACTGCTTGGTGCGCTCCTCCTGGGGGTGGTCGATGAGCTGGCGGGCCGGGCCTTCCTCCACCACGACGCCGCCGTCCATGAACAGGATGCGGTCGGCCACGTCCCGGGCGAAGTGCATCTCATGGGTGACGATGATCATGGTGGTCTTTCGGTCGGCGAGGTCCCGCAGAACACGGAGGACTTCGCCGGTCAGCTCCGGGTCGAGGGCGCTGGTGGGCTCATCGAAGCAGAGGATGTCCGGGTGGAGCGCCAGTGCGCGGGCGATTGCCACCCGCTGCTGCTGACCGCCGGAGAGCTGGTGGGGGTAGTGGCCCGCCCGCTCCGACAGGCCCATCTGGGCCAGCAGGTCACGGGCCTGTGCTTCCAGCTGGACGTGGATGGCCTTTTTGTTGGCCTTGTAGTCGGGCTGCTCCTTTGCCAGAAGCTCCCCCGCCAGCATCACGTTTTCCAGCGCGGTGTACTGAGGGAAGAGGTTGAAGTTCTGGAACACGAGGCCGAAGTGGAGGCGCTTTTTCCGCACCTCGCTCTCCCGCTGGGTGGCAGGGTCGGCGGCGTCCCACATGGTCTCGCCGTTCACCCTGATGACGCCGGTGTCGGGACGCTCAAGGAAATTCAGGCAGCGCAGCAGCGTCGTCTTTCCTGAGCCGGACGAGCCGATGATCGCCAGCGCCTCGCCCTGTTCCAGTGTGAGCGAGATGTCCTTGAGAACTTTCGTCTCGCCGAAATTCTTCCCGATGCCAGAGGCTTCGAGTAATGCCATAATTCAGTATCCTCCTTAGCAGCGGAAATAGTCCATCTTTTTCTCGGCCCAGTCCAGCAGCAGGGTAAGTGCGCCGACAAAGACGAGGAAGAAGATCGCGGTGGAGAACAGCGGCCAGATAAGGCCCTTGGCGCTGTACTCCTTTGCCATCATGATGATCTCCTTGTTGGCGATGACGTTCGCCAGCGAGGTATCTTTCACCAGCGTGATGACCTCGTTGCCCATCGGGGGCAGGATGCGCTTGACGACCTGCAGGAGCGTGACCTTGAAAAAGATCTGGCTCCTGGTCATGCCAAGCACCTGACCGGCCTCGGTCTGGCCTTTCGGCACATCCTCGATGCCGCCGCGGTAGATCTCAGAGAAGTAGCAGGCGTAGTTGATGGCGAAAGCCACCACCGCCGCCACCAGACGGCCCGAAGAGCCGGAGGGCCAGGGGTTGGTCATGCCCAGCAGGCCGGGGCCAAGGTAGATGACGATGATCTGGAGCATCAGCGGCGTGCCGCGGATGACCCACACGAAGGTCTTGACGACGCCCCGCAGCGGTGCGCACCGGCTCATGGAGCCAAAGGCCACCACAAGGCCCAGCGGCAGCGAAAACAGCAGGGTCAGAAAGAACAGCTCACAGTTGAGCGCGAATGCGCCGGTCAGACGCTCCAAAATCACAGTCACAGAATCACTACACCTATCCGTTTATAATGTAAGTTACTCAGCCAGAGTCAGGCCGTACTTGTCGGCCAGAGTCTGCATGGTGCCGTCAGCCTTCAGCTCGTCGAATGCGTTGTCCACAGCCTCGGCCACGTCGCTGCCCTTGCGGAAGGCCACGCCGTACTCCTCGACATTCAGCTCATCCACCATCTTGAGGTTTGCGTAATCGGTACCCTCGCCGATCATGGCCGAGGCCAGAGTCAGGTCGAGGATGGCGGCGTCAGCGGTACCGGCGGCGACTTCCATCAGGCAGTCGGTCTGAACAGCCTTGGAGATGAAATCAGCCTGAGACAGGTCAGCGTTCTCGGTGATGGTGGTCTCACCGGCAGAGCCGGCCTCGGCCACCACGGTCTTGCCGATGAGGTCGGCGGTGGAGGTGTAGTCGGTGCCGTCCTTCACCACCACGACCTGGGCGTTCTTGACGTAGGGCTTGGTGCAGGCCATGTTCTCCTCGCGGTCATCGGTCAGGGTCAGGCCGTTCCAGATGCAGTCGATGCTCTTTGCAGCCAGCTCGGTCTCCTTGGTGTCCCAGTTGATCTCCACGAACTCCGGCTCGACACCCAGCTTCCCGCAGACGGCAGTAGCTAGCTCGGTGTCGAAACCGGTGAAGTTGCCGTCGGCGTCGGTGTAGTTCATCGGCTCATAAACGGTGTAGCCGATGACCATCTTGCCGTTGGACTGGATATAAGCCAGGTCGCTGTCAGCGGCCACGGAGCTTGCCGGGGCGGCAGAGGCGGCAGCAGAAGAAGCAGCTGTGGAAGTGGATGCAGAGCCGCCGCAGGCGGCAAGGCTCAGCGCCATCGCACCGGCCAGAAAAGCAGATACCAGACGTTTCATATACAAATTCCTCCCTCAGTTTCAGCAGAAGCGGCCAGATTCAGCAGAAGCGGCGCTTCGTTTTACCGCTTTACCATGCTAAATTGTTAAACTGTGACTATAGAATAGCGCGTTTTGCCCCGTTTGGCAAGAGGAAAACCGATTTTTTCGCGTTTTGCCCGCAGACCGCCCCTTTCCGATGGGGTTTTCGGTGTATTTGTACAAATGACAGGGTGCGTAGCTTTCCCTCTTCGCCAGAGGCTCCCCTACTAGGGGAGCTGTTGAGCGACAGCGAGACTGAGAGGTTGTACGAAGGTGAGCCTGACCGTGAGCCGCAGCGGAACAGAACCTCTCCGTCACGCCTGCGGCGTGCCACCTCCCCTATCGAGGGGAGGCATTGGCAGGCCGGTCAGGCCCACGCGGGACGAGCAAAGTTTGATTTTATCGGAAACAGTAGTGCCCTGCTACAGAGGGCAGCAGCTTCGGGACAATATCCCTTGTCAAGCTGCTGTGGATCTCTGTAGCAGGGCACTATCTTTTACGTTATATCAAGGCTTCAGGCGTCCAGCACAAAGCTGCCCGCCATGCCAAAGGCTCTCCCTTTGGGAGAGCTGTCACCGAAGGTGACTGAGAGGGCTAGGATGCCATCATAAAACAAAAAGCACAGCGATAGCATCGCTCTGACAAAAGCCAATGCTTATCGCTGTGCAAATACTTTTGGGAAACGGGCTTGCCCTCTCCGTCATTGCTTCGCAATGCCACCTCTCCCAAGGGGAGAGGCTTTCGCATCCCGCAAGGCCCAAGGCTTTTTCATTTCACCGTCGTTTCCTTTTGTGTCAGCCCTGCGGGGTCTTGATGGTGGCGTTTGTTCGCAGTGCAAGGTAATAGCGGTGGCCGTCACTCTTCTTGCCCGTCATTGTAAAGGCTATGGCTTGCAGAGTCGGTATGCCGGAATCTAGCAGAGCAATCTCTATCCCCCTGGCTGTACTTCATACTCTCCGCCTGCGCCAGCGCGCTCTGGCCCGGCTTCACTTCTCCATACCAAAGCCAAACGCTGCCTGTCAACAGATAGCCCCTCAATTCATTTATAATGATGGTGCGTGCATGCTCGGTCAGCCCACCCGTTCTATTATCCAGCCAGTCCGGCTGGAACTGCTGTGCGATGGCCTCGAGCTTTTTGTCCAGCGTCTCGTCCTTCTGATAGTCAACATTTTGTCTCGTTTTCATTAGAGAACGGAAACACTCTTCCACCTGCTTGGCTTTGGAGCGGCTGTCCGAGCATCCGGTGAGCAGGGCCAGCGCCATCACGCCCGCGAGGGCAAGGGCAAGGAGTCGTTTTGCAGTTTTCATCGTCGCTACCTCCAATCGTGGGGTGTGTCTCGGTGATTTTATTATACCATACCCCCCCCCCCCCCCCC
>UMJT01012239.1_pt1 | contig 30428 bp, 26 predicted proteins | sample 1966111 | NCBI WGS metagenome assembly UMJT01 (sample SAMEA4836159, study PRJEB28245) | human gut metagenome | biome: gut microbiome; material: fecal sample | place: Denmark | collected 2008
TGGAATTTACTTTTGCACTGGAATTTACTTTTTCAAGTCAGCCCTGTCCGGCGAAGGGAAAGACCGCAAGTTAAACATTCATGGGAAGGTTAAGGGATGTAGACCGGTCAGATCAATTCCAATATCTGCTGGATGTTCTTTTTACCAAATGAGGTTTTATCCTGATTGATAACCAGGCAGGGAACGCTCATAACATGATATTTCTCTTTTAAATCTGGGAAATGGGCAATATCATATACTTCTGCCGTTACGAGCGGGTTTAGGGAAGCAATCCTCTGTGCGGCCGCCACAAGATCCGGGCACATGGTACAGGAAAGTGATACCAGGATCTGCAGATGAACGTTATGATGGATCGCCAGTATTTTTTCTCTGATCGTAGGATCAAGTGGCTGCCCAGGCCCTGCAGCATTATATAATCCCAGAATAAAGGACGTAAATTCATGCCCTCCTGGGACGCCGTGAAAAGCCAGTCCTGTCTTCTCTCCGCTTTCGGTTAATACATCCACAAAAGGAAGCGAAGCCCCGGAGCCTGCAGAAGGGACGCTCTCATGCACGGTCAATTTATCCGTATATTTTGCCAGTTCTGTCATATAATTTTTTAATTCCTGGCTTACGGGACGGGAATTCAGATGCAGCTCAAGCTGCAATTTCCGTTCCATTTTGGAGAATACCGTATTTAACTGGTTTATGATATCCTGTGAGAAAAAAACATCTGAGGATTTTACGTCCGGCGCGGCTCCTTTTTTTACTGCCTGTTTTGCATGGATACCGGTTCTTCCCTGCATGGCAGCCGCATATTTTTCCAGTTCCGTAGCGGCGGTAGCACCATCTCCTACTGCGGTTACTACCTGGCGCAGGTTTTTCTGGCACACGTCACCTGCCGCATAAATTCCCTGGCAGCTGGTCTGCCGGCTCTTATCGGTTATCACATATCCATGGGGATCCAGGTTTACCAGCTCTTTTACTAGTGCGGTGTTTGGCTCGTAACCTGCAAACACAAATACTCCGAACGTGTCATTTGCAGAATCAAAGAGAGTTTCCTTTCCGGTGTTTCTATTTCTGTAGCGGATCCTGCGCAGCATGTAGTCGCCTTCAACGCAAACAACTTCGGTGTTTGTCAGGACGGTAATCTTAGGATGATTTTTTGCTGCTTCTGCAACAGCCTTTGCGCAGGAAAAATCATCGTCCCGGATCAGAATGGTCACATGGCTTGCAAATTTGGTGAGGAATACACTCTCTTCTGCCGCTGCAAATCCTCCGCCGATTACAAAGATTTCTTTCCCGTAGAAGAATTCTCCGTCACAGGTTGCACAGTAAGCCACTCCATGACCGCGGAATTCTGCTTCACCTGGAAAACCGATCATTCTTGGATGGGCACCTGTTGCAAGCAGAATTCCAAAGCTTTGGAAGCTGCCCTTATCTGTAACGCTTTCCCAGAGTTCTGCTCCGGATGCAGTTTCTTCTTTTTTCAGCGCAGTAACTTCTCCCAATAGAAATTCAGCTCCAAAAAATTCGGCCTGTCTGCGCATGGTTTCTGTCAGCGCTCTCCCGCTGGTTTTCTCGACGCCGGGATAATTCACTACTTCATCGGTAATAGTAACCTGGCCGCCGAATTTCTCTTTTTCAATGACAAGGACACGATAGCGGGCACGCGCCAGATATAATGCGGCGGTCAGTCCGGCCGGCCCACCGCCGATCACGATTACATCATAGAAATTTTCGTTTCCCATTAGAGCATACCTACCAGATCAAGGCTTGGTTTTAGGGTTTCTGCACCGGGCTGCCATTTGGCCGGGCATACCTGATCACCATGTTCTGCTACGAACTGGCATGCCTGAAGGCGGCGGAGCAGTTCATCCGCATTGCGGCCAACATTGCCCGCATTTATCTCATATACAACGATTTTTCCCTCTGGATTTACGATGAAGCTTCCTCTCTCGGCCATTCCGTCGGACTCAATTAATACATCAAAGTTTTTACAGAGTACATGCGCGGGATCGGCCAGCATCGGATATGTGATCTTGCCAATTCGCTCAGAGGAATCATGCCATGCTTTGTGCACGAAATGAGAATCTGTAGAGACTGAATAAACTTCGCAGCCAGCATTTAGAAAATCAGGATATTTGTTTTGCAGATCTTCCAGCTCCGTAGGGCATACAAAGGTAAAGTCTGCCGGATAGAAGAAAAAGAGACTCCATTCTTTCATGATATCGTCTCTGGTCACTGTTTTAAATCCCCCATTCTGATAGGCCTGAACAGAAAAGTCGTTTATTTCTTTATTGATCATTGACATCTTAGCATTCCTCCTTTATGGAGTAATGGTTCCCAAAAGCACATAAATTTATGCGGAGGCCGTGTCGCAGCAATGACGTTTGCATAGAGGAAGGTATCAATCTTATGGTCATCAGAAACAAAAAAAGACATATGAAGTCCATTGGGCTTATATGTCTTTTACTTGGAGTTCCTAAAACCAATCTGTTACGATGTGGTACGGATCCATGGTTTCTGCAGTGATATAGTATTCGCCTGTTGCAGGGACAGGCTGCCCGTCCGGGCCGATGATCTTTGCATTAGCACTTATTTCTGTCAGGGGAAGTAAAGTTGTGCAGGGTTTGATTAAGCATAATTGGTTGTTCTCAACAATTCTGTATAGATACTTTCTTTTATCCCCGAACCGCTCTACCACAACGCCGGCTCTGGGACTTCTTAGAGTCATCTTCATATTCATATCCTTCTTAAGGCCAGTATTCCAGAAAGGATCATGCTCCAAATGATACACGCTGCGGTGGGTCATTTGTCAGGCATGATGATCCTGCTTCACCCCATTCTATCATTATTTGTGAGTTGCATCAATAGAAAAAGAGGCATCAAACACTGTGAGGAACGCCCAGCCTTCATCACCTATCGCCACATTGCTTTGTATGGATGAAAACAGAAGAAATCAGCGATATTCAGTATTGCGATGGGCACAATGCTGCGTCAGAAAGGTTTCCTGTGCTGAATCATCAATAGCTTGGTCGTATGGGGATTTGTTCTGTACAATGCAGAAAAGAAGCACTGTAAAAAATAGGAAAAGTAAGAAAAGTATCAAATACATCGTAATTTTTGTCCTCCTGTAGTAGTGAAACGGTTGCTGGTGTAAGCTTCGATCTGCCTTAAGCATCGGAAAGTTCCAGGCACTCCATATGCCCATACGTGAATTGGTATAAGTGCTTAAGAAGTGGAATTTCTGGGTTCTTCAGCGAAGCATCGGTGCTAAAGAGCAATGGTATTTTAAAATGGTTGCTGTCCAGGAAATGGTTTAATTTCCTTGCATCATCTAAAGTTTCGGCAACCACTATGCATGCCTGATAGGAAGTGGTATTTTGACGATCCAGTTCCGCTTTTAATGCCTTTTTATTTGAACGGTAGAAATACTAATATCTGACCCTGCAAACGTGTCTTAAGGCAAATATGGGGAATGGATGGGGCATTCTCAATGGCCTGCGCAAGGAATATCTGGTGATCGCTTTTCAGAATATTGATGCAGGCGCTATTGCGAACCAGAACTGCTAAAATCGTAGGTGGATCATTTGCAATACGGTTAGGAAAATGATCAAAAATTCTGGGATGCGGCAATAACAATTCCATTAACTTAGTGGTAAATGAACTTAACTGTAGGATGGACGGCCCGCTTGCTTTTCCGCCACGAAATATGGAAAGAGGGATTAACAATCCTTTGCGTATCAGAGCATGAATGGGATTTCGATAGGGATTACCGTCCCCGGCGGAAAAACGTTTAAATTTATTTGCAAACCCTCCAAACAATAGCAAATCTCTTACCTGAGATGCAGTGCAATACTGCATCTCATAGACTATGGATAGGATGAGCAGTTCCAGATCAGACAATTCATTTTTGGAGATGGAATTCCATGCTCCGGATGATCTGGGGACCTGAATGGATTTAATGGTTGTGGTGTTATCAAATCGAAATGGGGAATAGGACATGGCATATGCGGTGGTATCCGCGTTCCTTTCATTTTCATTCACCGAAGAAGATGCCATCGGTGTGTTCCGTGGTGTTTATGGCCTGGACCGGCTCTACCAGCGTTTTATCTTCTAAATCTGAGACTACTTCGGTAGTTTCCGCGGTCAGACCTGTCTGGGGCTGAGGTTCTGGCCGTGATTTTTTATTTCCTGCGAGGAAGTAATTTCCTGGTTTGCCGGAGGAAAAATATCCGTTTGAGGATATGTGAGCGACGCTGTATCGTTTTTCAAAAATGGATGGATGCAACGGTTCCTGCATGAATGGTCCCCATTCGATCTTCAGTCTTGGGGCACTCTTCTCTCGCGGCTTCGGCAGAAAATTTACCTTCCCTCTAAAGGGATAAATGGGTGAAGAATTGTTTACGGAAAAGAAGATAACTTCCTGAAAACCCAAATACCGGAATACTGTGCCGGAAAAACGTTCGGATAAGGTAGGTGTGGAGCGCCTGGAATATGAGTAAGCCGGCCGCTCTGCGGTGATTGCTGTTTCCGTAACAGTTTCCTGTGTGACGTGTTCCAGGGTCTCACCGGCCATTTTGGAAAAGATATCCATTTCCGTGGTGCTTACGCGTCCAAATATGATCTGGTGCGTGCAGTTTCCAAGCATAATGCTGTCAAGTTGTATTTTCTTTACCTGATCCAGTGTCTGGATGGCACAGATGACAGCAACCCGGTACTGGCGGAACAGCGTGAAGAAGCTTTGCAGTTTCGGATGCAGGAGCACAGGAAGCTCATCAATGTAAATAAAATTTTTGATACGGTCATTTTCTGATCCAGGACGCCTGAGGACGGCCGTTTCGTAGGAAAGCAGGAAAAACAGGCCAAAACCGGTTGCCACAGAATCGCCTCGCTCAAGGGCATAGTTTAATATGATGACTTCGCCGTACTCCAGAGCTTTATCAATATCAACAGTCTCTTCTGCTTCAAATACATCGCGGACCAGAGGATCGTTTAGGAAATTGTTGATCAGGTTTCGCAGGCCATTGCAGCGATCATACATATTTGCTTTATTTTCGCCCAGAAGATCATTGTTGATGGTTGTGTATACCTGTTGCCACTGCCCTACATCTACAACCTCAGCAACTTGTTCTGTGCGGTCATTTCCATTGCCTCTGAGGCTGTGAACGGAATAGTGCTTAACAAGTGCATCCAGATATGGGCGGCAGCGGCTACAGTCGTTGATCAGGTTCTGCACATCGGATGCTTTGGGAACCTGCCCGGGGTGCACCAGATGGTAAGTCAGCATTAATAGTTCTGCTAATGGCGGTCAGAAGTTCGATCGACTCGCCCTGGCGGTGTAGTTTGATAATTGCATCCCGTTTTTTCTTTGTTATATGCATGGTCACCACCCTTTTTATTCGAAGCCAGCAAATGCACTATTCATGAACAGGTTGTTTGAATTATCTTCTTCCTGAGTACTACTTGAAGAATTTTCTGTATCCTTATTTTCAGAAACAATTTTTGAAGTATCCTGTTTTATGGAAAAAGTGGATTCTGATGTGGCTGTATTGGAACTATTATCAGTACGATTTTCGTTTACCACCGGTACATATGAGGGTGCTGCACTACTCTTCTCTTCTCGAACTGGTGATCCGAAAGAAAGCTCAGCTATTTTCATATCCATTTCTGCTTGTGTATAACTGATAGGTGTATCTGTACTGATGGATTGTTCCAGTATATACTCAATCGTGCGACGCTTGTTGAGACTTGCCCTTTTTAAACTGCTTTCCCATTTGACAAGTGATTCATTGCCTTTAATGCGGATCTGAAACACTTTTGGAAGCTCTTCAATGGAAATGTCTTTAGGCGCATAGCCGATTAAGAGAAATTGTTGCGTGATTGCGTAATTAAGTACAGCAGCGGTCAAGTAAGACATTGCTTGACCGCTGCGGTTATGATACCATGCAGCGAAATGTGGTGCATTAGCTGTATTGATGTTGATTTGAATGTAGCTAGCCATTTATTTGTACCTGTTTTTTAACTGTTTATGCAAGCCGATTACAATAGCGTACATTGGAGATATTTCGGATCCGTCATCAGCACGATTTGTTAAAACTACTTTTGTAAGTCCGTGATGCTCAGCCATGTATTTTTTAATGTGAGGATAATATGCGATTCCGGTGCCGCCGGTTATGAACATATTTTCAATATCATCCAATGAATATTTTTCTTCTAATAGATTGCACAGTTTGACAGCTTCTTCTGCCAAAACTTTTTCGTAGATATCCTTTACATTGATTACGTTTGTGTTCTTACGAACTACTGGATTACCTTCGCCTCTGGCATGATACTGTACCTGAAGATAACTAAAGTCCTCTCTCCCAGCTTCTTTTACTTTCTTTTCAACGTACGTATCAATGTTGTACATTGCATGATCTGTATTACTAAGCGCGGTTTTTGGATTAATCGACAGATTCTTTGCTAGTTCAAAAAGTCCGACTGTTTTATATCCGGCATCCATCATGATACATGGTAAAGCGTTCTTATCAATGATTAAATTACCGTCTGATGATGCACCCTGGAAAAGGAATGCGGTAATCACCTGCGCATTGCATAAGAAATTTGCATTTGAAAGATCCAGATCAAAATCATAAGTACAGGATTTGCTGCCACGGCGAATCTTGAACTGATGGCGCTGCTTCAAAAATTCCTTGATTTGAGGCCACTCATTCATGCTGCTATAAGGTAAGGCAATGCCGATAAAATACTGAAGCTTATCGAGATTTCTAAAAAGATGTTTATCAACATCTTTTTCGGGATTATAGATGGTATCATATGCCATTATCGAATATCCGATTGCTGCGAGTAAGCTGATGTGAAAAGTTCTTCCTTCGAAACGGTTTTTGTTTCGGTAATTATCAAGATCTTCAGCATACATTTTTAAATTGGATTTCATACTGATGATTTGATCAATGCTGTCACCGAACATATATACAGATCCTTTATATTCTATGTAGGTGTTGTCGCCCTCTGCTACGGATAAAGCATTAATAGAGCTGGTGACATCAATCATTTTTGATGAAAACGCAAGTAAATAATCGTTGACACAGCACTTAAATTTATCAAATCCGCAGTCAACACTTAAATACAATTTCTGATCCATTCCTCTTCCTACTGCCCTTTAGCATTCTCTTGTGCATAAAAAGCAGCTTTTCCTTTCTTTTAATTTAACATTAAATTTATTACCATATCTTATGTTTTTGATGCTTTAAATTCAATACGTCAATTTATTATTATCAAAAATAATACTGACGTTACTATTATAATACTGTGTATCCATGAAAATGTCAATATTATTATCACTTTAGTGTTGGCTTTTACATGAATGAAATTCAATTAATGGCGTAAAAATTGCGCATAAATGGCACTTTAATAGTACAAAAATTGCGCATAAATGGTGCTATAGTTGCCCTATAATGGCATATTAATGGCCTTATAATGGCGCAAAAATTGCACTTTAGTATTTCACATTGAGAAATGGCATAAAAATAGCATTATAATGGCACTTTAATAGTACAAAAATTGCGCATAAATGGCGCTGCTGCTTTTGCTGCTTTAATAATAAAAATGTGAAAAACGAAAATATATAAGATAAAAAGGCTATAGATATGTTTCTTAAATAAGCCTAAATTAGTTCAGCGCTTAAAATTCATCATAGTTGAAAATAAACGGATTCATATAGTTGATAATAATAAAAATGACGTCGATTTGATATGATGCAAAATACATAAGAATTTTGCATATTTAGTAATAATAAAATCCATAGAAATAAGACACAAAATAATAATAGCACTATCATCATTGCGTGGAATAAAATATATAATAAATAAATTTATTATTATCAAATATAAAAATATATTTATCATCAATTATGATAATAATAAATAAAACACATAGCTAAAAATGATAAAAATAAATTATCATCATTTACTTCGGGATCCAAATTAATAAAAGAATGATGACATATGATCAGTTGGATGGATAGTAAGATTAAACGCAATAGATTTAACTGGAAGATAGGAGAGTAGTGGTGCACCATCGGAGATGGATATTATAGAAAAGAAAAAAGCAATCACCAGGAAAGATTGCTTTTTGAGTACAATTGCAGATTGCCTAGCTAAACGGACGCTAGTGCCATATTCGGCGGACAGTGTGGAACATAATCACCGGACACCGCGAGCCTAATTAAAAGGACATGCTTTCCAGATATAATAGATTTATTGAATATTACGGTTCAAATGTACCCCTGTTCCGAAGGAACGGATACCGGCAGTCTGGCGCTATGATACCGTGAGTCCGGAACAGAGATACCACATTTGCTACATGCGAGTTTACTCGCTTAATGCCGGATCCAACCCGTATACTTCACGCATGGATCTGTAATTCGCCGGGTCCGTCGGGATGATGTTAATCTTGTACGCATCATGCTTGATGCGATCCAGGATCGCTTCCGCGAGCGGACTGTCATCGCCTCCCAGTTGATCGAACCAGCCATTGCAATCATACTGAGAACAAAAGATGGTTGACGACTTCTTGCGTCTCCTATGGAGGAGTTCCAGTATATCGTGCTGTTCTGATGCGGTTGGCTTCAACAGCAGCCATTCATCGATGATCAGTAGAATCGGATTGGCATATTTGCTCTGGACCTTTTTGTAAGTTCCATCGTTACGTGCCATCTCTAACTCCAGGAGCAGGTCCGGAAGTCGAACGTATTTCGTAGTGTATCGACGCTTACAGGCCTCCATACCGAAAGCGCATGCCATGTAGGTCTTTCCACTCCCTGTGGCACCTGTGATGAACAGGTTTCGATGCTCTGTGATGTACTCACAGGTTGCCAGACGCTCGATCAGGCTGCGGTTGAGTTTCCGCCCGGAGGTATAGTTGATATCCCCGATGTATGCATCTGGCTGGTCGAATCCGGCATTACGGATCAGCCGTTTCAGGCTGTTGCTCTTACGGTTGCTGTATTCGATATCCACCAGCATTCCGAAACGGTCTTCAAAGGAAATGTCCCTCATTCGGGCGTCCTGCAGCTGGGTCAGGAATGCATCCGACATGGATGTTAGACGCATTTCGATGAGTTTATCTATAGTGCTCTGTGTAGTCATGGTTCCTTACCTCCTGTAGTAATCCGTACCCCGTGTAAGTGCGTGGCTGCTTTTTTCTGAGCTCGTATGGCTATCGGTTACCGCTGCTTTGTCAGCTGGCTCTGTTCGGTCACTTCCGGTATCAAGTATGTTCTTGATGCTTTTATAGCTCGGAGTGGCTGTAAAGGTGAGCACCTTGCAGCAGGCGGCTTCCAGCCGATCGACAGAATACTTGTCGGCCAGTTTTAAAAGTCCCATGCAACTACGGTAGGATTGCTGTTCTACCAGCTTGTAGGTAAGGATTGCATCCACGGTCTGGTAGGCACTGGAACCGATGCGCTTCGCCCATTGCCGGAAGCGGTCGCCGTTCCACTCAAGATACTGCTGATGAGAAGGCGGCATATGCTCTGTGATTGTGCTATACTGACCTTTGCGACCATACAGTCGACGGTGGGACGCGATTCGATTGTGGTTGTAGAAAACCTCAATGGTCTTGTCTGTGACTCTCACATCAACTTTGCGCTTTATATACTCATGTGGAACGGAGTATAGCATTCCTGCAAACGCTATGTGATAATTGAACTGAACGGTGGCTTGTCTCCATTCCGCCAGTTCATATGGGGTAGCAGGTAACGGAGCCAGCAATGGCAGTTCTTCGTCGCGGAAGATTTCATACCGACTCCCCTCTTTCTTTTGGAACGGGCGATGGCTGAAATCTTCCAGTTTCTGCCGGATCGCCTGATTTAACTCACCGAGAGAAAAGAACTGCTCGTTCCGTAGCGCTGCTGTGATCCATGTGGAAATATTGCCTACACTGTCCTCGGCATTAGGCTTATCCTTTGGAGAACGGACGCGTGCCGGAATAATGGCGGTGCTATAGTGTTCTGCCATTTCCTGATAGACGGCATTGATCCGTGGATCATTCCAGCTTTTATTATTATGATCCACAGCAGTGCGACAGTTGTCTGGCACGAGGATCTTTGCAACACCGCCAAAGTACTCGTACATGTGGATGTGTGCTGCGATCCATGACGCCTGTTTCTGATCCATAAAGGCTTCTACGTATGGATACTGACTGTAGGTCATAACACCTACGAAAATCTGGGCATCCAGAATTTCACCGGTATCTGGGTCGATGATGTGCGCAGGATCACCTGCCCAGTCGACCTCAACCTGCTCCGCAGGCTTGCGGTTGATATGCATAGTGGCGCGGCGCTTCTGCTCATCCTGCTGGATGTAGTAGCAGAACTGAGAGTACATAAGTGGCTCTTCTTTGGAGAGACGGCATTCTTCAAGATACTCTGTCCAAAGGAGCTTCTTATTCACCCCGTTTCGAAGAAGCTCTTTGCGGACATGCTCGAAATCGGGCATCCGCTTTGAAGTGGCTGGCTTCGCTTTCACTTCAGGGAAAAGCAACTTGCCTAAGACTGGATCGCTAAGTTTAGGATCCAGAGGCCAGACAAGATTTTGCTCTTTGGCTGCCTTCAGCACCTTGTTGACAGTTGTCTTGGATGCATTGCAGCTAAGGGCAATGTTGGTTTGGCTGAGATTCAATCCGGCAAGCCGGATGATCTCACGATACTTGGTCATAATGGTGACCTCCTTCGTAATGAATTTACGCTGCAAAGCGTATGAATTCATTATAAAGGAAACGGTACCATCTGACCGGAACCTCGGTATCCGATTCCCAGAATCGCGGTATCGTCTAAAACGGAACAGCGGTACTGTGGCGCCGGAACGGCGGTTCAGAATCGCCTGGAATACTCATTTATCTTTTACAAGAGAAAAATATTATATTTGGAGGTTCCACTATGGACTACAAAAAAGTTTTGAGACTTCATTTTGTGAATCGTCTCAGCATCCGTGAGATTGCCGAAAGCTGCGGTGACTGCGGAAAAACATCCGTTGGTGAATTCCTAAAGCGTTTTCGGGAATGCCCGGAACTATCGTATCCTTTGCCAAAGGATGTCTCAAATGAGTACCTTGAAAACCTGTTGTATAAAAAGCCTGGTGTGACAGCTGACCAGCTTCTGTATCGGGATTTCGATGTAGAAGCCATCTATAAGGCACTTGCCCGTAAGGGTGAGACACTTAAACATCTCTGGCAGAAATACAATGCTGCGGGGATTGTGGACGGCAGGAGACCTATGAGCTACCGCCAGTATTGTAGACGATACAGTGAATGGGCGGATTCCAAACAGCTTACCTTCCATATCCAGCGATATCCGGGTGTCAATCTCGAACTGGACTTTGCGGGAAAAACGCTTTGTATTCATGACCACCATAATCCGGAAGCAACAACAAAAGTTGCCATCTTTGTTGCCGCACTTACCTACAGCGACTACTTCTATGCGGAGGGCATGACTGAGTGCGACATAAAAAACTGGATCCGCGTCAACAACAATGCCCTTGCATTCTTCGGCGGTGTAACGCCAACAGTCACTCCGGATAACTGTAAGGTTGCCGTGTCCCGCAATAAAGACTGGGTAAGCCCCGTTGTGAACAAAGACTTCCAGGCCTGAGCAGAACATAACGGTACCGTGATCACACCGGCGAAGGTAAGATCACCTCGCTGGAAACCAACGGTAGAAGGACATGTTAAGATCATTACAATGCATATCCTGATGGATATGGATGATAGGATCTTCTATTCCCTGGATGAATTAAACCATGTCCTGATAGAAAAGGTAAATGCGGAAAACAGACGACCATTTGAAGGCCTTTCATACTCCCGTTACGATCTCTTTAACAAAGAGGAAAAAGAGATTCTTCTTCCTCTTCCATCCAGCGCCTTTGAATACCTTGAACGAAAGACTGTGAAAGTTGCCCAGGACTTTTCTTTTACATTTGACAAGGTTCATTACAGCATGCCGCGAAAATATCTCCGGCAGGAAGTTGAGATCAGGGCAGGTGAAAAAGAGATCTATGTTTATAACAAACAGGGGGATCTCATCCGTACCCACAAACGCAGTTATACTCCCAAAGACTGGGTCGTTATTCCAAGTGATATGCCAGCTGAGTACAAGGATTATGGTTACTGGAATGTTCCATACTTTCAGCATAAAGCCGCTGTGATCGGTCCGAATACACGCACGCTGATTGATGCTGTTATTCAAAAGAGCCCGTACCCGGTACAGTCTTTTAGAAGCTGCTTTGGGATTCTGCGCTATGCGGAGAAGTATTCACCTGAAGCGTTGGAACGCTGTTGTAAGGATGCCGTCCTGGCAGGCAAATGCAACTATTCTTATGTCAGCAACACGGTCTCCACATATCACACAGAACCTTCACATCAGGTGGAAAAGTTCTATAAGACCGACACGAACACGTCTGTAACAATCTCTGGTACATACAAAGATGATGACAGCAAGTATTCCTTGAAGAGCCTTCTGGAACGTCAGAAAAAGGAGGCATCCCATCATGAATAATACGAATTCTGATATTTATGAGATGTTGGATACACTTTCCCTTCCTGTGGCAGCACAACGTTTTTCTGAACTTACGCAAAGTCCGGAACTCGGGAACTACACCGCGCTCCAGTTTATCCGGGAGGTCCTTGAACCTCAGTACATAGAGACATTAAACAGGCGTTATGAAACCAATCTGAAACTCAGTAGCTTGATCAATAAAGGTGCGTTGACAGAAAATCTGAAGACCGGAAACGGGCGAGTCTATAACGATGCTACAGTACAGCAGGCACTTGAATTCCACTTTGCGGAGAACCGACAGAATGTTGGCATTTATGGAGTCACAGGAGCCGGAAAATCTTATTTCCTTTCTGCCTGCTGTGTAGAAGCATGCCACAGGAACTATCGCTGTAAGTTCGTTGATTACAGCGATCTTCTGGATGAACTGATCGTTCTGAACCGGCAGAAAGACCTGAACTGATATCGTAAGCGCATTAAGTACTATGCCCGGATCCAGCTTCTTTTCATCGATGATTTTGCAATCAGCCGTTATTCAGAAGAAGGGATCAAGATTCTCTACCACCTTTTGAAGCTTCGGGATGATCTGGTAACATCCACCCTCTTTAGCTGTCAGTACTCACCAGATGAGTGGGGAAAGCAACTCAGTGATGAGAATGAATGCTATGGAAAGTTAGACGGTATCCGAAGACGTCTTACAACCGGATTTACAGTTCTAATTGAAAAGGAGTAGCCAAGAGACTGGCGGAGCAGAGAATTCCTGCTCCGCTGGTCAGTAAAAACGTCCGCTTAATATGGCCCTGCATGTCCGGGGAATATGGCCCTGATGTCCGTTAAAACCGGCTATCTGCAACAATTATTTGAAATTGTTAAAGAAATAATATCAAATTACTATAGACCGAATAATTTTGAGAAAAATCCTTTCTTTTCTTCGGAACGTTCTTCACTATGGGAAAGATCATCTTTTAGTTTATCAATATATTCCGCTTGCCTTTGAATGACTTCCTGAGCATCACTTATAAATTGATTGTTACGCTCATATGCATCTTTGGCATCGGAGAGAGCAGAAGTAGTGTTAGATAGCTGTTTCTGAAGGTCCTTATTTTGTTCCATTAGCATATCTGTCTGCTTTTTGCTTTCAGTAAGTTCGGATTCATAATATTTCTTTTGCTCTAAGAAAACATTATTAACTTGCTGAATTAAATTATCAATAGCACTTTGATTACGTCCAGCGACTAAAGTGAATTGATTAATAACTTCTTCATCGCGAGCAGAAAGATTTTTCTTATATAGAGCAAGGATTCGTTTTGCAATTATATCAATTAGTTCATCTTCTTCATCATGTTCCTGGTTTTCAGGAAGAAGGCCATCTTTTAAAAGATTTATGATTTCAGCATTAGTTATACCGCGATCTCTACAGGAAATAATGCTTTTAAGAGTGATGTAATCTTGTTCCGAGTACTTGAAATTGGCACGTTTAGCTCCTGCTTTAGATGTGACCGCAATCGGATGAATATAATCACGAAAGGTATTAATTAAGTAGCGTAGATTGTTCTCTGGTTTATTTAGCATTTTAGCAAGCTGACCATATGTGTATAAGCCGTCTAAATCACTTATAATAGGACCATTATGGCTATTTTGATCATTTATAATAGTGCCGTTATGATTACCTTGCCTAGCATCAGTTGAGTTACCGGCAGAAGAAAAATTATCCTGACTATCAGACTCTGCAGTTTCAACTTCAATATCATCAAAATTTGATTCTACGGTGCTGCTCAAGTCTTGCTCCGGAACATTTTCATCTGCTTTTTTATTACCCATAAAGTTGTATTTCATTCCTTCCAAAATATCACCTCTTTCATGATAACAAAGTTTGTTATTACTAAAAATAGTAAAAACACATGTGAATTTCTTATTATTATACTAAAGCAGGATACAAAAATCAATAAATTAAGTTTTAGTAGTTTGAAAATGGAAGGGGAGTGCTTGGCGGTAGAGCGTGAAAAATTATAAGAAGAGATTTAGCATAAATATAATTATCTTAATTGTTTCAAAGTAAACGACTGAATGAATTTAATCATTTATTTCATAGAATTCCCTTCCTATTTAGAGGGGATATGGGTGCTGTTATCAAGATGCAAAAATGGATAAACAATAAGTATAACGTTTTACGTTTAAGTATTCCCTTTTTCGAGACAGTGTGTTATAATAAAAAGGAACATATGTTCTTGCGACGGACGGACTCATACAAAGAATGAAGGATATAGATAAGTATAATACGTGGATATCTGCTGGTGGAAAAATACGCTGATATGCTGATCTTTTACATAAACGGTTATATCAAGGATATTCATGAGGCAGAGGATTTGATGATAGAAGCCTTTTCCCAGATATTTGCAAAAGAGCGTCCTATTACGGGAGACGGCAGTTTCAAGGCATATCTTTACAAAACAGCCCGCAATCTTGCCCTTCGGCATAGAAAAAAACACCGCCACCTCTTCCTGTGGATTGATGACCTGGATTTTGAACTGCCAGATAAAACCCTGGCTGAGACCAAAGCCTTTCGGAATGAGCGGGATCGGCAGCTCTATGCGGCACTGGATAAACTGAAACCGGAATACCGGGAAGCAGTATACCTGATTTACCTGGAGGAAATGAGCTATCGGAATGCAGCAGCGGTTATGTCTAAAAGTGAGCAGCAAATCAAGAATCTTGTGTACCGCGGCAAGCAGAGTTTGAAGGCAATTTTGGAGCAGGAGGGATTTGAATATGCGGACGAATGAAGAACGTTCCCAGTTGATCCACAAACGGACAGCAGAAATAAAACGGGAGAAGCAAAACAGAATACAGAGAGGGCTTGATGCGGTCTGCATAGCAGTTTGTCTGCTTTTGGTTACAGGTATCGGGTCATGGATGCCGGAACTGATGACAGAACCTGCGACAGGAAGCATTGTTCATTCTTCGGGAGCAGCAAGTATGATCGGCAGTCATGCTGCTCTTGGCTATATCATCATGGGCCTGCTTGCTTTTCTCCTTGGTGTATGTGTAACCGTGCTGCTTTACCGTTTGCGGCGCAGAAATGAGCGCAGGAGCAGAGAGGAAAAAGAAGATGAACTTTGAACTGATTGACAATAGTTTTCAGATAACCATATTAGGATTTTGCACCATTGCAGCCCTTTTTCTGGCTTTGCGGTATAAAAGCAGGAGTTTGCTGATCCCCGCTTTGGCATATGCCTGTTTCTGCATGGGAACGGCGTATTATGTTCTGTATCTGGTCATTATGGGAAAAGTGCCGCAGGTTTTTTATGTAGCTGAGATTTCCTGGCTGGCCGCATGGCTTTTTTATCTGTCCGTGCAGATCCTGCGGATGGAGAGGGTCGGATACCGTATCTCGTGGTTTTCAGGCAGCGCAGCGATACTTGTCGCAGTGGTCGCTTTTGCCGACCATGCCTTTGGGCCTTCTTATTTCTTCTCCGCGCTGTTTGCACTCACGGCGGGAGCGAACATGTATCTTTCGGTGCTTGGTATGCAAAGTGTTCATCCATATCGAAGCACGGACGGTCTGATGGCTGGCTGCATCGTTCTGCAGGTACTTCTGTATCTGATTTCTGATTTTATACGGGATTATACCTGTTTCAACCTTTATTTTGCCGTGGACATTACACTGACACTATCCATAGTAGCATTGCTGCCGTTTACTCTGCGGGAGGTGGGGAAATGACTTATATCGAAAATATCTTTCTCTGCCTCGCCATACCGATGATACTGTCGCTGTTCTTTATAAAAGGACGGGCCAGAAGATATACCCTGTTTGTGATCATTGGAATGGGGGGGTGCCTGCTGAGTGCCTACGTCAACAGCTTTTTTATGTGGCTATACGGCGTGGATGGAACGGTTGCCGCTATTGAGATCACTCCTGTGTGTGAAGAATTATTAAAGTTGCTTCCGCTATTGTTTTACTTCCTGATTTTTGAGCCAGAACCGAGAGAACTGCCTACGGTGGCTATTGCCATTGCTGCAGGTTTTGCAACCTTTGAAAATGTATGCTACCTGACGGAAAACGGTGCGGCCAACTTCATCTTTTTGCTGATCCGGGGGATTTCTGCGGGCGGGCTGCATATCCTTTGCGGGATCCTTTCCGGCTTCGGCATCTCCTATGTCTTTCGCCACCGCTGGCTGTCAATTACCGGAACTGCCGGAATTTTAGGTGCCTGCACAGGTTTTCATGGAATTTATAATCTGCTGATTACAGCTGATGGTGGCTGGAAAACGGTAGGGTATCTCTTTCCCTCTGTTTTGATTATCTGTCTTTTCATAGCAAAAATCGTTCTTCCTAAGTTCACCATATCTTTAAAATAATACGAAGAAGGCACATTGAGCCGTCCCGTTTTGGGGCGGCTTAAAATTTTTTAAAAATTTTTGATTTTTAGTGAGAAGATTTTAAATTTCATGTCTTTTAGTAAGTAGAGGGGTGTGTAAAGCATCTACAGTAAGGAAAGGAGTGTGACGATGAACGGCATAACTGAAATCCGGATGCGAAAAATACGGTGCAGGACACGGCAATACCGGCAGCGATACGAATGGCGTGAGATCTCCTGTCTGACAGTATGCAGCCTGTTTCTTTTAGCCGGAATGGGAATTTTGCTTGGGCACATACAGGAACCGGGGATATCTTCTGTGGCAGAAGGCTACGGTGCGGTTTTGCTGCGAAACGGAGCGGATCTGTATGTGACCATTGGCATCGCCTCTTTTGCAGCCGGTGTGGCCATGACGATTATCTGTATCCGTTGCAGGAAGAAAAATTGGCCGCACATCGGATAAGGAAGAAAGTGAGGAATGAATATGAAAAAGCGATTGCACAGAATGCTCAGTACCCTGCTGATATGCAGCATGGTGCTGACGATGATGCCCACAACCGTTTTTGCGACGAACCGTAAGCATGTCGTCATAGAAGAGAATGCAGGCGGCCTGTGTGAACATCATCCGGAACATGATGATGAATGTGGTTACTCCGAGGGAATAACAGGAACAGCCTGCAGCCATGAGCATACAGACGATTGCTATACGGAAGTGATCGAATGTACCCATAGGCATGATGAGGATTGTTACCCGGATGAAAGCATATGGGATGATGAGGCCACTCCATCCGATGCGGATCGGTGGGAACCGGAATACTGCCCCCATATCTGCGATGAGGAAAGCGGTTGTATTACAAAAAAACTGAACTGCCAGCATGAGCATGATGATGAGTGTGGCTATTCCCCCTCCATCGAAGGAACACCCTGCGAATTTGACTGTGAGATATGTGACGTGGAGGATGACATGAAAATGGCTACCCCGTCCAATGCCAAAGCTGTTACCGTGGCGAGCGTACAGGCCATGATCGACGCGCTGCCGGATGTGGAAGAAGTCAGGAAAGATAATGCAGAAGAAGTAAAGGCCCAGCTGGAAGCCATTGACGATGCAAAAGCGGAACTTTCTGACGAGGAAATAGACAAACTTGATTTCTCCCGTTACATGGAAGTTGCTGCCGTATTGGAACAGCTGCTGTATGGAGTAGCGACCCAGTCCAATGCAGTTATGCTGGCAGACTATGACGGCCCCGCCATCCAGCTTGGCACAGGCGGAATCAGCGACCAGACAGAAGTTGAAGACAGCCAGGGCAGCTATTATGCCCCCAACAGCTACATTTATTTCGGCGTGAACAGCGGAAACAGCAATACCCCCATCAAGTGGCGGGTACTGGATGCGGACAAGGCCAACGACGGCACGACAAGCGGAATGTTCCTGCTGTCGGAGTATCTGCTGGCATCTGGTGTGAAGTTTAACAACAACACACGCGATGGCAACACTTATCAAGGCAGCGCCGCGCAGACTTGGTGCAGCACCTTTGCGAGCAATACAAACAATTTTTCTACGGCAGAGCAGGGTGTTATGCTTGGCGTTACAAAGACCGACAGTGCCGAAAGTAGTTTGTATGATTATCCGTGGGGCGAAAGCAGCTTAACTGCAAAAGACAAGCTGTTTTTCCTGTCTGTGCGGGAACTGGCGGACTATGTAGGAAATTATGATAAGGCACCGGGACTGCTTGCGACGGACACCGCGCAGGGCGCGGGCGCGTGGGGGCTCCGTTCTCCTTACGCCGCCATCCGTGATAACTCCGCGGGCGCCGTCGACCTCTACGGTGATGTGTACGTTTTCAGCGTGAGCAACGTCTGGGCGGCTCGTCCCGCTTTTAACTTAAATCTGAATTCTGTCTTATTTTCCTCTGCCGCCGAAGGCGGAAAAGCAGATGCTGCGGTAGACGATAATCTGACCGAAGTTGGCACAGGCAGCGCAGAATGGAAACTGACGCTGAAAGATACCAGCCGCAGTTTCAATGCTTCTGCGAGCAACACATTGGTAAGGGCGGGCGAAAACCTGACCGTTACTTACTCCGGCGCGGGTACGGGCGAAAACGAATATGTTTCCGCCATGATCGCAGACAACAGTGACAATATCCTCTATTACGGACGTATCGCCGAAAAGAGCGAAAGCGGAACTGTGAGTGTGGCAATTCCGTCCGACCTTACAGCAGGAACCTATACCCTGAAAGTGTTCAGCGAGCAGTATAATGGTGACTATAAGACCGACTACGCCAGCGAATTTCAGGATATTACGCTGACTGTTAAGGGGAAAGTCAGCGAGCAGTTCAATCTTACGCCCGGCACGACCTACTGGTTTGACCTTTCGGCAATGGACATCCCCGGTACGGTGAACGACGTTCTGCCGGACAAAACAATGCACTATGTGCCTTTTACCTATGTGGGCACGGTGGATGCCTATGTGTTAAACAGCAGTTCCAGCGGAGTGAATGGGGCTGCCGATGCCGCATCAAGAACAACAGACAGCAGCGCATAGTATGGCTATACCTACGACCATAGCCTGTTTATTGCAGATAATGCCGTGACCCATACTATAAGCTGGGAGGCTTTGAATAGTAAGAATATTATTTTTGGTACAGCCTTTCAGAATAACGGCGTGGCATATACGCTGCGTGCGCCATCCGCGGGAAGTTCTGATGCATATCCTAATGGCGGCACGCCCCAAAGCAATGAATGGGACAAGATACTGGACAAGGACAACGAATATATCAAAGACTGGAGCAGGGAATATTCGTGGGGACAAGATACTCGTAGCGATCTCTCGTCGCACCGTGCGGTTCGCGGGTACACTTCGGCCCGCTTCTGGCGCAACCGCAGTGCTATATTCTCCTACTCGGTCGGTTTCCGCCCCGTCCTTGAAGTCCTGAACCCTGACACACTGGGAGCTGACGGACTAAAAGCCGTAGTGCTTGACTTAAATGGTGGAAGCATCGGAGATGCTACAGGCACCGTCAATATCGTTGTGAAAAACGGAGAGAGTTTCACTGCTCCTGCCAGCAACGGTCTGACTCGGCCAGCCGGGAATACCAACGCTTATTTCTGGTGGCAGGGCAACGATGGGAATTTCTATCTTCCCGGTACAGGCGTTCCTGCCGGTGTAACTTCTCTGACGGCACAATGGACAGCCTTGACCTATACGGTAACGCTGAACGCTAACGGCGGAGTGATTGCCAACGGAAAGGACATAACAAGCTATACCTACGGCGACGGTGCAACCTTGCCGACAGCGAATGATATGACCCGCGAGGGCTATACATTTAAGGGTTGGTATACGGACAGCGGTTTTTCCGGTTCTCCTGTTTCGGCGATTAGCAACACCGACATGGGCAATAAAGAGTTCTATGCAAAATGGGACGCGAACATCTACGCTGTAACACTGAACACTAACGGCGGAGCGATTGCCAGTGGAAAGGACATAACAAGCTATACCTACAGCGACGGTGCAACCTTGCCGACAGCGAATGATATGACCCGCGAGGGCTATACATTTAAGGGTTGGTATACAGACAGCGGTTTTTCCGGCTCTCCTGTTACGGCGATTAGTAACACCGACATGGGCAATAAGGAGTTCTATGCAAAGTGGACGCGGAACACCACGCCAATTATCCCCGGCGATACGGTAAACTATATTGTGGAGCATTACAAGGCCAGTAACAATGGCTATACGTTGGAAGAAACAGAGTATCTTGGAGATAAAATCGGCTCGAATGTTACCGCCGAGCCAAAAATCTACACAGGCTACACTTATAATCCAGATGCGGTGGGAAGTGTTACAAAGGGTACATTAAAAAAGATCAGCAGTGCGGCAGATATTGTGACCTTAAAACTCTACTATGATCTGACCGTTTATAACGTGATTGTAGAAAACGATGGGAACGGTTCTGCATATGCAGCTCCGGCTTCCGCAACGATGGGCGAGAAAATCACGCTGACATCAACGGCAAACAGTGGCTATCGCTTTAAGGAATGGCAAATTGTTTCCGGCGACGTGACGATCAGTGGCGATGCGTTTACCATGCCAGCAGGTAATGTAACTGTGAAAGCTCTTTTTGAAAGAAAATCGGGCGGTGGCAGTGGTGGTGCCACTACCTACTATACATTGACCTTTGAAACCAACGGTGGCAGCAGCATTCAGACAATCAGCACCACCTCCAGTAAGACGATCGATCTTTCCAGTTATGTTCCGACTCTCGGTGGATATGATTTTACCGGTTGGTATTCCGATAAGGCTCTGACGCAGAAGATCACGGAAATCAAATTGAATGGAAGCAATACGGTTTATGCTGGCTGGGTAAAGCGCGATTTGGACGCAGGGAATAATCCTTTTATTGATATCAATCCAGGAGATTGGTTCTATAACGATGTGATGTTTGTTTATGAAAAGGCATTGATGTCCGGCACCAGCGCAAACACCTTTGCTCCGTATGGCAATATAACCCGCGGCCAGCTTGCGGTGATCCTCTACCGTATGGAGGGTAGTCCTGCTGTCGAAAGAAAGAACAGCCTTACCGATGTGGAGTACGGACCTGGTACGGTGTGGTTTTATGATGCGGCAACATGGGCACATCAAAACGGCATTATGGAAGGCTCCGGCAACAACAAATTTGCCCCGGACGATTCAGTTACCCGTGAACAGCTTGCATCAATCTTGTATCGTTACGCACAGGTTAAGGGCTACAACGTGACAAACACGGGAAATCTGGATGGCTTTACCGACAAAGAAAATATCTCTGATTGGGCACGGGAAGCGATAAGATGGGTGATCAGTTGCGGCATTATGAACGGCAGGGAGAACAATCTTTTTGACCCGAAGGGAATTGCTACTCGTGCTGAGGTTGCGGTTATGCTTCATCGCTTTATAGAAAAGCAGGAATTAAAACCTTTTATTACACCATCGGGTGCAACGGGCTGGAGCAAAGCAACGGATGGCGATGTTCACCCTGACTCATGATCTGCGAATCCTTTGCATGCCAGATGGATACGGTATTAATAAGAAGGGGACCTGGTACGGGAAAGCATAATACTTTAATCTGATATAAAGAAACTCTGAATATTCCATAAATCTGAGAAAGGAATATTCAGAGTTTTCTTTTTGTGTCACAGTAAAAATACCCCCCCCTGCTCGGCAGGAGGCCACTGAAAAACATACCTATTTTAATGAAATTTATAAAGAATAGAAAAATCCGCCAGTGTCAAGTTTGTGCTGGTGGATTTTTTGCTTCTTTTCCCAAATAAAAGGTCTGTTTTTTTAGATATTTTTCTTATTTTTCATTGATTAGTTTAACAATTCTTTTGAGATTTACTGCAAAGATTGTCATTGCCCCCTGCATTTGCATGCCAACAAGACCTGATGATGACGCTACGTCATAACCATGTCGGTGCTTCAGTTCACTATTTTTTGCTTCTATTTTATACCGTTCCTTCATTTTTTCTTTAAAATGTTCGGTTTCTTGAAATTTTGCATGTTCACTGTGGAAATCACAGATTATCGTTTCCGAGTAGGTCTTATTTTTTGCTCCTTCCTTATAACAACCTTTGCGATACGGGCAACATTTACATTTTTCAATATCAAAATAATAAATCATTCGCGGATTTTTATTCTTTTTTTCCTTTTCTCTTGTATAAAGATATTTATGAATTGCTAAATGTCCCGCTTTGCATTGGTACATTCCGGCGTCTTTGTTAAATTCAAATCCATCTTCCTTCTTCCGGGTGCCTTGGGTAATGACAGAATTTAATTTCGCTATCAGTTCATAACCATCTTTTTTTGCAGCTTCAATATTTTTCTTATCTGAATAAGCTTTATCGCCAATGACTGCATCCACTTGCATCCCTGCTGCTCTGCTCTTTTTCACCAGTTCCGGCAGTTCTTTGCCATCTGTTCTTTCTCCACTGGTTATCGTGGCGGCTGTGATAATTCGTTCTTCGGTCATTGCGATGTGTGTTTTGTATCCAAAGAAAGAGGTATCTGCTGTCTTATGACCGATTTTTGCATCTTCATCCTTCGAGATTTCTAAATGTTCCATATCGTCACTGACAGATTCTTCTAACAGATTTAATTTTTCCTGTACTTTTGGATAACTGCATATTTCTTCATTTCCCTTTACAACAGCGATAAGCTGTTTGCAGTATTCTAATTCTTTTTCTAAAGAATCTTCTGTGTTTTTATCAGGAAATTTTTCTTTCATTGTTTCATCGGTTTCATATATGGTGCGCCGCAGCTTTTTTGATTGTTCCTGAAGTGCTTGACGTGGTGTCTTGGCATTATATCTTGATTTTGTATGGGTAGCATCTACGATAATGGATTTCGATTTTATGATTCCTTTGTCCAATGCTAACTGAACTGTTTTGGCAATCAGCATATCTAAAAGATTCATATCTTTTAAACGCAGCTTCCGAAACTTCGTCAACGAACTTGGATTTATAACTTCATCTTCCGGCGACATATCTAAAAAGTATTTAAAAGACATGTCATATTTGGAACGTTCAACCACATCAACATCTGATAAATCATAAATAGATTTTAGGAGAAGATATTTGAACATTCGTATAGGTGGAATGGCATTCCGCCCATTATCAAGACAGTATTTATCAATCAATTCATCGTAAATAAATCCAAAATCAATGAATTCTTTTATTTGACGAAGAAGATTATCTTTTGGAATTATTAATTCGTATATATCTATGTACGGACTCAATATCAATTTCTGCTGTTGTTCAACCATAAAAACACCACCTATATTTGATACTTATATTATACCAGATATAAGTGGTATTATCTACTTTTTCAGTGGCCTACCTTAAGAGTCGGAGGGTAAGCCCCTCCTTGGTAGGAGGGTAGGCCGCCTTTAATGTACTCTGACTTTCCGTTCCATCAGTATATCATAAGATCATGTGTTCGGCAATCACATAATATTCCAATTTCTGACAAACGCTTTCCGGTATTCGCTGGGGGAAGTTTTGAATCTTTCCTTAAAGGCCCGGTTAAAGGTGCGCAGGCTTTTAAACCCACTGTCAAGGCAGATCTCAGTAATGGAGTCATCTGTATTTTCCAGTCTTTGACACGCATATCCAAGCCGGGCATCATTCAGGTACTGGTTGAAGTTTTTATGGAATGTCTTTGAAAATATCCTGGACAGAACATACTTGCTGACGCCCAGATCTCTGGCCATACTTTCCAGGGTAATGGAATGCTTAAAATTTCCGGAGACGTAGGATACCGTGCGGTAGATCAAATCTGTGCTTCCAACAGAGCCCTTCTCAACCAGCTGAAATTTCGGGATACATCTTGCCAGGATAATTTGCAGATACGCCTGGACTAAGGTAATATCATCCTTTTGTGCACCGAGTATGGAATAAAATGCACGATAAACGTCGGGTTCTATGGAGGAAGCTTTTATTACGGGGAGTTTTGGAGCTTTGTTTTCCAAAATATCTGTAAACCGGTCAACCAGGAAGGGAGAAGCGTTTAAATAAATCGCCTGATTGTGCTGCCCTGAAAATACCTGATAATGGTGAATGATATTTGGAAAGATAAAACCAATGTCGCCTTGATCCATATGGAAAAGTTCTTCGCCAACACCGAGCTCTACACATCCTTCTGTAACATACACAATTTCCAGGGCATTATGCAGATGCGGAGGCCGGTGGACCAGTGCCTTTTTGACTGCAATAATCTCTTCCTTTGTATTTTCGTATACTAAATGCATTTCAAAATTCTCCTAAATTAAGATAAGAAGCGTATTGTCCTGCTGCAAGATTTGGCTAATAGTTACTGCGATTTGACAAGCACGCACGGTGAAATGGTTTTATAATGAACCTGCAAACAAAAAGAAAGGGGATATTTAGGATGAACAGAATTCATAATTATATCAACGAGCTTTTAATGTTTTATGCAGATTTTTTCAATCATTTATATCGTGCGTAAAAGGGCACTGTTACTGTACAGGTAACCCGAAATAACAATGCCCCATAATCAGAAAATAATCATTTTTTGCCTTTGGAAAATGGAACCAAAGTAAATTCTAACTGGAAAGAAGTATCATCAAACTGATATTTTTCCAGAAGAGCAGGACCGCAGCTGTTGGAGCCAATGCCATTTAATGCATAGTCAAGACAGAATACGGTACCGTCGGATTTCTCCAGTTCATAGTTATGCGCGGTGTGCTCCAGCTCCTCCTGTGTGTAGCAGGATGCATTGAAGGAGAAAGGCTTTTCTGCTGCAGCAGCAATACCAAACTGGGCGGCTGAGAATACCACATAATCACAATCAAAATGGGATCCATTTTCCTGAGGCCGGATATAATCTTCATGCAGATCTTTTACCTTGGTACGGAATAAGCCATGGTAAGCTCCCTGGTGTTTATCACGATAGCTTTCCTGCGGCCCCATACCATAAAAACTCACATTTTTCAGTCTTTTATCTAAGAACATCCGGATGCCAAACCTTGGCAGTACCGGGAATTCATCATCTTTTTCCACACACATTACAGAACTGAGCTTTCCATCGTTGTCGATCTTCCAGTTAATCGTGATGTCCAGGATTTTCTGAATGGAGTCTGCAACAACAGCAACGTGGGAAACAATAAAGATACCATGCATATTCTGAATGGTTTCTACGGTGTATGCTTTATCATAGCGTGCCTTTTTCCATTCGGCCTTCAGGTACATGTCGTTATCCGTAGGGGCTCTCCAGATGTTCAGTTCCATTGGATGGGTAAGGTAATTGCGACCGGAAAACTGCATCCGTTCAAAAAGACCGGTCCTTCGGTCCAGGGTATAGGTGAAATCTTTTGATTTTATAATCACTTCCGTGTCTGTTTCGTGTACCTGAATCTCTTTTAACTGGTCCGTTTTTTCGAGCCAGCTTAAAGCCATCTGGTTTCTTCCGTCTTCATTTTTAAACAGAATCTCATCGAATCCAAGAATGAAATTTTTATTCAGGAAAGGCGTTTCCTTCTTTAAACGGTATATCAGTTTCAAATAGATTTTTCCTGCATTGGGAATGGTTACGTTTAACTCAGTCACTCCATCTGTATGTGGCTTTACAGAGAATGGAGAAAGCTTTCCTTTTTGGATGGTGGATAGTCCATCCTTGATTACCTCAAAACGAATATCCAGATAATCTTTTAGATCATCAAAATCCAGGTAATTATGTAAAACCAGTTTTCCAGTTTCCTGATCATAAAAGACAACCCGTACTGGCCGGTACACATTTTTGTATTCTAAAATCCCGGTATGGGGAATACGGTCTGGGAATACCAGGCCATCCATACAGAAATTCCCATCGTGAAGTTCTTCACCGTGGTCTCCGCCATAATAATAAATGGTTTTACCGCTTTCCGTTTTTCCATGGGCGATGGCATGATCACACCACTCCCAGACAAAGCCTCCGCACATCCGGTCGTCTTTCTGAATGAGCTGGAAATAGTCCTCCAAATCGCCAGGACCATTTCCCATAGCATGACAGTACTCCACAAGAAGGAATGGTTTGCTTCCGTTTTTTTCAAGATATTCTTCTATTTCGGTCAGGGCCGGATACATGCGGCTGTACAGGTCCAGATTGGAATAACCGTAGGTTACGTCATAATTGCGGTATCTGGCGCTCTCGTACTGGGTGAGCCGGTATGGATCAAATTTTTTGGTCCACCGCAGCGCTTTTTCAAAATTGCATCCATAAGCACTTTCATTGCCCATGGACCACATCACGATACAGAAACGGTTCTTATCGCGCTGGACCATATGCTGAACACGGTCAAGGATCGATTCCTCCCAGATTGGATCATCCGCGATTTTTTCATTCCAGCGCTTGAAACGGTTATAATCGGTATCTTCTTTCCGGTACAGCATGTATGGGCCGTGTGCTTCGATATCTGCTTCCTCAATGACCATGAACCCGTAAAGATCGCACATCTGGTAGAAATAAGGGGCATTCGGATAGTGACTGGAGCGGATGGAATTGAAATTGTGCTGCTTCATCAGAGAAAGGTCCTTTTTGATCTGTGGCACACCAACGGTAAATCCGGTTTCCGGATCGGAGTCATGGCGGTTTACACCTCTGAATTTGATTTTTTGTCCGTTGAAATAAATCACTTTATCACGGATTTCAATGGTCCGGAGTGCTATATAATCAACAATGGTCTCATAGCTGCTTTGCAGTGTGAGTGTGTAAAGATACGGATGCTCTGTATTCCACAGAGTTGGATCTGGAATCTCAAATTCTATGGCTCCGTCATCTGAGATAGTGCCGGTTGCAACCACGGCTCTGGCCGAGTCTTCAATGGTAACAGAGACCGGGATCGGAAAATCAAAGGTCACATTCAGTTTGATTTTTGCAGTATTTTCCAGGATCTGGGTAGTGATATGATAATCCCAGATGGCCCGCTCCGGGCGTTTTAAGAGGTAAACATCCCGGAAAATGCCGCTCATGCGGAATTTGTCCTGGTCTTCCAGATAAGAGCCGTCGCACCATTTTAAGACCAGAACTGCAATGGTATTTTCCCCCTCTTCCAGAAATTCCGTAACATCAAATTCTGCGGTCGCGTGAGGCACCTGGCTGTAGCCGGTATATTTTCCGTTGAGCCAGACAAAAAAGCCGCTGTCAACGCCTTCAAAATTCAGATAAACTTTTGGCGCATCAATATTTTCATGGTAAGTAAATTTTCGGACATAGGCCCCACAGGGAATATCCTGCGGGAGGTAAGGCGGATCAAATGGAAAAGGGTAGCGGATGTTGGTGTACTGGGGTGAATCATATCCGGCGATCTGCCAGACTCCTGGAACGGTAATGTCGTCAAAATCTTTTGTGTTAAAGCTGGTTCGGTAAAATGCTTCCTTCAGGTCATAAACACTTTTATAATACTGGAATTTCCAGGTCCCGTTTAGTAACTGGAAGCGGTCGGAATCTTCCCGGTGTTCGATCAGTGTGTTCATTTTCCTTGATGCCGGAATATAATAGGACCTCATTGGCATTGTGTTATCATGCAGGATACTTAAATCTTCATAATAACGTGGTATCATCATGGCTAACCCCTTCTGATGTGTTGTGGGCCTTCTTCAAAAGAAGGCGGATTATATAGTTCTGCAATTGTATAAGAATATTCTACAGAATTATGTCGGTCATGTACATGAATAGAAATAGACGAAATATGCACAAAATGATATAATATTACAAAGGGGGTATGCGTATGTATATAAATACTGGTTATCTGAACCAGTCCCATCAGGATTTTAAGGATAAACGGCAGCCGCTGGTTGTAGGCAGCTGTGGCTATTACCGTTTATCAACGCATCCAAAACTGCCAACTTATCGGCCACGGGGCCGTATTGATTATCAGATCATTTATATAGTATCTGGAAAGGGATATTTTCATTTTGATACTCCGGAAAATGAAACGATTGTCCCAGCCGGCAATATCGTATTGTTTCGACCGAAGGAACTTCAAAAGTATGAATACTATGGAAAAGATAAGACCGAGGTGTATTGGATCCATTTTACTGGCAACAACGTGAAAAATCTCCTTAGAAAGTATGGATTTGCGGACAATCAGAGAATTTTTCCCGTAGGAACATCACCAGAGTATGAGCGTATTTTTAAAAGAATTATTCAGGAATTGCAGAAGTGCGAAAAAAAATACGAAGAAATGCTTGTTCATTTGCTACAAGTTCTATTGATTGAATTTGAACGGGAATTGACAAGAGAACATGTTTTAAAAGATGAATATATGGATCGTGAAATGGATGCAGCTATTTCTTATTTCAGTTCCTCTTATAATCTGGATATCAATATTAAAGATTATGCATATTCAAAAGGAATGAGTACATGTTGGTTTAATCTTAACTTTAAGAAGTATACAGGGAAAACACCTATACAGTTTATTACATCAGCTCGAGTCACGAATGCACAGATTTTATTGGAAACAACGAATTATTCGGTAAATGAGATTTCGCAGATTGTTGGATATAGCAATCCATCCTATTTTAGTCGTGCTTTCCGCAGTAGGAAGGGATATTCCCCACAGCAGTATCGAAATAGAATGCGGGAGATGGAATAAGCTGCAGGAGCATAGAAAGGAGAGCGGCTTTGTTTTTTTCATTTGGAATGATCATATTTCAGCTGGTATTTGTTTGCGTTTGTGCTGTGATACTTTTTCTGATCGTAAAAAATATATCTACATGAAATAAGAATAACCATTCACCCAGGATTACTGTGCCGGCAACGGTTGTGACCAAGCGAACCCAGGTTACTCAGCAGCAACATGCAAATGCGGGGGATCCTACGGGTGCCCATGGTTTTAGCACAACCACTTCGACTTCCTACTATGTGACTTTTCAGGTGGAGAGCGGTGACCGGATGGAACTTAGGGTAAGCAGATCAGAATATGGGCTGCTGGCAGAGGGAGACCAGGGAAACTTAAGCTTTCAGGGAACGAGATATTTGGGATTTGAAATTTCCTCCTGATACGGATAGTCGGATAGCTTTCTATGCCGGATGATGAGGTCGAAAGGAAGTGAACGGCATGGTCACCGATGAAGAATTTTACAGGCAATATTTATATGGCGACGAAACAGGGCTTGAGGCACTGATAAGAAAATACGGTGATCCGCTGACTTTATACATCAACGGCTATCTGCATGATATTCACGAGGCAGAGGATTTGATGCTCGAAGTCTTTTCCTATTTGTTCACGAAAAAGCCCCGTATCCGGGACGGCGGATTTAAGGCTTACCTGTATAAAGCGGCGCGGCACATGGCCCTGCGTCACAAAAGCAGACGCAGGCTTTTCTTCAGCCTTGATAATCTGACCGAAGAACCAGACGGACAAACGCTAGTGGAAGAGGTCGTCCGAACAAAGGAACGGGATCAGATCCTGCATTTGTGCATGGCTGAATTAAAACCGGATTACCGGGAGGCACTTTACCTGACTTATTTTGAGGGCATGAGCTATTTGCAGGCCGCCGAGGTCATGGGGAAAAGTGAGAAACAGATCACCAATATGGTGTACCGGGGAAAAGAGCGCCTGCGCGGATTATTGGAACGGGAGGGAATTACCAATGCGAAGCCCTGAGGAACGAATCACAGAAGTAAAATGGCGTATCGCGAAAAAAGAACGTCAAAAAAGACTGTGGCGATACCGGGTTGCTGCAGTCTGTTGTGGCGGCATGTCTTGCGGTGATTGTGAGTGTTTCTCTTTCCATGCCCGGTATTCTCAACCGAATTGAGCCGAGGACCTTCTTTGGCTTTGAAACAGCGGCAACGATTTTGGGCGGCAATGCCGCACTTGGGTATATCGTGATCGGACTGCTGGCCTTTGTTCTTGGTGTGTGCGTGACGATTTTATGTTTCCGCATCCGCCTGATGAACAAGGAGGAAGAGACAAAGGAGCAAAAGGGGGACGATGCGGATGGAACTGGTCAGTAACCTTTGGCGAGAGTATGAGAAAATCTCTGTAAATAAGATTCTTCTATGA
>UMJT01006252.1_pt1 | contig 30403 bp, 25 predicted proteins | sample 1966111 | NCBI WGS metagenome assembly UMJT01 (sample SAMEA4836159, study PRJEB28245) | human gut metagenome | biome: gut microbiome; material: fecal sample | place: Denmark | collected 2008
CTGTATCAGAAAGACGGAACCTTCCATTCTCCGATATCACCATCCGTCGTTGCTTCAAAGGAAAAGGCTTCTTCTCCGTACCGCAGCTTCTGGATGCGGATATATGCCTCAATGTGTTCCAGCTCTTCCTCCACATCGCGCTGCTTCTTGGAATCCTGGAAAATGTAGCGCATATAGTCGGACAGCACCGTTGTGATCTCAACGATCTCGCCTTCGTTATTCTTATCCGCAATGCCATGAATCAGACTCAGGCAATTCAGAAAAAAATGCGGCTTGATCTGTTCCTGCGTGTATTCCAGCTCTGCTTTCTGTTCGGCAAGCTCTTTCTCGTAGATCGCAATTTTTAATCCCTGTATTTTCCGCAACAATTCCTTAAACTTACCACTCACAGACTCCAGCTCTAACAAATTGTTGTTGCCATCCTCATTCAGACTCTGCTCTTTTTCCAGATCCTCCAGTTTTTGTCCGAATTTTTCCAGCGGTACCAGAATCCGGTGGTAATATGCTGTAATTTCCAATGCGCAGACAATCAGAAGAACCGCGATCAGGACGACAAATGCAATCTGCATAATCAGTACATTCTCAAGAATACCTCCTCCCGGAAGAACCATAAGATTGATTTTTCCGACCGTGCCAAGCTGGTAGGAATAGACCGTCGCATTTTTCTCCTTTTTCTTTCCCGCTTTGGAAAAATCGATAATCTCATTCTTATATTTTTCCGATGTGTCTGCCTGCGTCATCACGCGCCCTCTGGCATCTACCATAAACGGAATGACATCATACTCCTCTGTTTTGGCGCGGATGGTCCGGAAAATCAGATTCAGATTGATGACGCAGCCGATAACTTTTTTGTTTTTCGCGTACCAGCCGACAATATAGTCGTCGTCGCCAAACGTAATCACAGTCCATTGTGTGCTGATCGAATCCTTTGATGTCATAATCTGCAGATAGGACATCAGCATCTGATTCAGCGTTGTCATTCCCTTACTCTCGGTAAACATAGTTCCGCTGTCCGTAATCAGAACATTGGCTTTCTGACCGTAGACGAAGAAGGTCTGTACCTCATGGTAACGGATTTTCAGCACACGGTTTCGCTCCCGCAGCGTCTGCTCCATTTCATAATACTGAGCATCTGTCGATGTTATCTGATCCGGGATTTCTTTGATGTTGCTGTCAGAATCCAGCAGATAGATCAGTTCACTGTTGATCTGCGACATATCACGGTTGATCTGATCGACATAGAGCTTTGCCGTATCGGCAATATATTTATCTGCCAGCTTGCGGTTTTCCCAAACGCCCCAGAGCAGGCAGACAACAAGCCCCATCAGGACCAGAAAAACCGGAGTTCCAAGCCGCAGGGACGTATCCTTCAAACTGCGTATTCGAACGCTGCGCAGCATCCTTCGTTTTCCTTTCTGCCAGAGATTCATAAGCGCATCCACCCCTCCTTTTTTTCTGTCTGCAGAGCGACTGCCGGACGCCGCACCTTACCTCGCAGCTCCGGCAGTCCTTTTACACTCACGGAATGCATTTGCAGCTATGTTCTTTGTAACACAGCCCATTATACCATATTTTCCGGCTTTGTCCATGCAGAGTCCATGTTTCACATGGCAAGAACAGGATTTTCTGTTCCCGTTCGCCTGGTACCGGTGAACGGGAACATTCTCTTATTCAGAGAAAATATTCAGCAGATGTTCGGTATCTGCTCCTTCCTTTACGAATACCGGAATGGTATCCATCGGAGCAGCAACCGTTACATTCTGTCCTCCCTCATACTTCTCTCCGGTCCATGCGTTAAACCATGCCGTTCCGGCCGGAAGATAAACCTCGCGCTCCGTTACGTGATCCTCCATCACAGGTGCAACATAGAGATCCGGTCCGAACAGATAAGCGTCCTCCACATTCCAGCTTTCCTGATCGGCCGGGAAATCATAGAAAACAGGCCGCATCACCGGGGTTCCGTCCTCATGTGCTTTCTTCATCTGTACCCGGATATAATCTCTCAGGCGCTCACGCAGGAAAATGTATTTCTTTGAAATCTCATATGCCTCATCGCTAAAGCTCCAGATCTCATTGTCACTGCCGGATCCGATCTGTTCTGCACCGTAGCCCTCCTGTGGGTTGCGGTTTCCGTGCAGACGCATGACAGGGCAGAAGCATCCGTACTCAAACCAGCGGATGTACAGACGATGGAAATCCGGGTCATCGGTTCTTGCGCCGTGGAAGCCGCCGATATCAGTGGTCCACCACGGAATACCGGCAACCGCCATGTTAAGACCTGCCTGTACCTGGCGCCGGAAGCACTCAAAGGTACTTACAATATCGCCTGACCATACGAGTGCACCATATTTCGCGCTGCCTGCCCAGGCAGAACGGATCAGGCTGATTGGCATGGTATCGCCTTCTGCCGTCATGCCGTCATAGAACGCTTTCAGATAATATTTCGGATAAATATTTCCGACCTCCTGTACGCTTCCGAGCTGATAACGGTAGTTCTTGAAATCATAAACGCTGTATTCCGGCTCTGCCACATCCAGCCAGAAGAGCTTGGCACCCTGATCATAATAATTTTTCTTGATCTTCTCCCAGACATATGTTCTTGCATCCGGGTTAGTCGCATCGAAGAAAACTTCATTTCCGCCGCAGAGCATCGTCAGCGGTACACCGTGCTCCGTGCGAACCAGATAACCCTTCTCTTTCATCTCCTCGAAGTTTTCGGAATAAATGTCAACGGTCGGCCATACCGACACAACAACCTGAATTCCCATCTCCTTTAATTCGCGGCACATGCCCGGCACATCCGGCCAGTATTTCGGATCAAATTTGAACTCGCCCTGCTTCGTCCAGTGGAAGAAATCGACGACAATCACATCAAGCGGTACGCCAAGCTCTTTGTATTTTCTTGCTACAGACAGAAGCTGTTCCTGATTCCAGTAGCGGAGCTTACACTGCCAGAAGCCCATGCCATATTCCGGCATCATCGGCGGTTTTCCGGTCAGCGTCATATAATTCTCCTCGATCTCGGCAGGCGTATCACCTGCAATCACAAGATAATCGATTTCTTTCCCGGATTCCGTTACCCATTCCGTTCCATTATTCGCAAACATCACCTGGCCGACACCCGGATTGTTCCATAAGAAGCCGTAGCCGATGCTGGAAAGATAAAAAGGAACACTGACCTGTGAGTTTCTCTGTGCCAGCTCCAGCATGCAGCCCTTCAGATCCAGCTCATGCTGCTGATACTGTCCCATTCCGAAGATTTTCTCACCTTTTCTTGCTACAAACCGCGCTACAATACGGAAATTATCCCCGACACCGTTGCTGTACTCGCGTCCCATGATGTTGAGCGGCATGCTTTCCTCATCGCGCAGACGGCGGAAATGCTCCTTTAACAGAACTCTTCCATCCTCATGATAGAACGTAATGACGCTGCCGGAATCGATCACTGCATGAAGCTTTCCATTTGTGATTTTTCCGTAGGAAGTATCCGTTCCCTCGTACATATTGGCAAAGGCTCCGCCTTTTGCTGATGGATCCTCAAAGATTTCAACCTCTCCCGCATGCGCGTCCTTTGCTTCCAGCGCCCAGTCGCGGCCGGTAAAGCTTCGATTTTTTGTCGCGCGTACACGCAGTGCATCTTTTCCCCACGCTTCGATGCAGACGGTCTCGCCATCGTAAGAATAAATTAACTTACCCTCTTTTTCCCAAAACATGTAAAAATCCTCCTTTTGTCAAAAACGGCAGGTCATTTCTGGCCTGCCGTTTCTCCTGCTGTTTTACACCTCAGACATTGACCCGCCGGATCAACACCTGCTTCTTACAGGTAATATTTTTTTTCTGTTTATTTTGCCAGATTTTCTTTGTATGCATTGTAAGCATCTGTCTGAATCTGGAGGAACTCGTCAATGCCCATAGCTTTGAGCTGATCGATGTAGGAATCCCACTCATCATCGATGCCGCCGTCTACTACCCAGTGAGCATACTGTGCTTCTACATATTTGTAGATATCGGTTCGGATTGCAGTGATTCTGGAAAGGTCTTCGTCTGTATACTGAACCATCGGGAATCCGCAGTTTTTCTCAGTATCAACATATTTCTCGTTGATTGCATCGTCTGCCAGTTTGATACCATCACCCTGATCTTCCGGAAGAGAAACTTTGTCATAGAAATCCTCGTTCATGTATTTTGGTCCGAAGTCACGTAAGGAGTTGCACCATGCGGAAGTATCCAGAGAAGATCCATCGCTTGGCACATCTACACTGTAGGTTCCGTCGCCATTGTCTGTGATCTGGCTTCCGATCGTACCATAGAAGGTCTGTAACGATACAAGATCGGTGTAAAATTCATCCGCCCATTTCAGCAGGGTATCAGGATCTTTACAGTCTTTGGAGATCATGAGCTCACGGTCGGAGATATCAAGGTAATTGGTTGCTGCTTCTACGTAGTGGTTTCCATCGTAGCCTTCTACTGCCTCAAGGGTCTTAAACTGATTTACGTTCGGGCCACCCTCAGCATCTGCAGTCCATCCAAAGACAAGACCTACCTGAGAACCTCCATCTGCCTGCTGTTTTGCTGTCTTCATGGAGTCATCCTGTGTGAAGTACTCAGGGTCAACAACGCCCTCTTCCCATAACTGACGCATCCATTTTACTGCTTCTTTGTAATTTTCTTCCATCGGCATGAAGACCGGTTTTCCTTCGCCATTCAGTCCCATGTAGTTTCCGTCACGGCTTACCATGGTTCCGAACGGGGAAAGAATGTGGCGCAGATCAAGGCTTAACGTTCCGCTGCCTGCTGAATTTGTGATACCGATTTCGTTGGTCGGATCCCCGTCACCATCAGCATCTTCTGTCGCAAATTTAACAAGAACCTCTTCCAGCTCTTTATAGGTCTTCGGTGTTTCCAGTCCTAAGTTATCCAGCCATTCCTGGTTGATGTACATAACATCGCCGCAAACCTTCGGACGAAGCGGAAGCTTCTTCGGTAAGCTGTAGATTCTTCCGTCACGGCCGGTGCAGACTGCTTTCAGTTCCGGATCAGCCTCAAAGGCTGCTTTCAGGTTTGGCATATCTTTTTCGATCAGATCTGTCAGATCCAGGAATGCCGATTTGTTCTGTGCCATATCTGCCTGTGTTAAGCAGAGGGAACCAAGAAATGCATCCGGGAGGTCTCCGGAAGCCAGCAGCAGAGATTTCTGCTCGGACCAGTCACTGTTGTAATAAACCTGCCAGTCGATGTTGATATTCATCTTGTCCTCGATTTCTTTCATGACGCCTTCATGCAGGAAATCGGTCGGCCAGGTATCGGTCCATCTTACCGTTGCAATTTTGTAGGTTGGGCGGTCACTGGTATCTGCTGTATCGCCGGCAGAAGATTCTGTCTTGGCAGAACTTGCTGCAGTGCTTCCACTCGTACTTTCCTCTCCTCCATTACTTCCACATCCTGCAAGCAGTCCGGCTGCCATTGCGGCCGAAAGAGCAACGCTCCAGGCCATTTTCGTTTTCTTTCTCATCATCATCTCTCCTTTATGATTTTTTTATTTGCAATACTTCTCTCCTGTCCGCAGGATCAGCCTTTCAGTGATCCGAGCATAACACCCTGATTGAAGTATTTCTGCACTAACGGGTACATACACATGATCGGCGCGGAGGAAACCACGATGATCGCGTATTTGATAAGATCGGCCATCTGCTTTGCCTCAACGGCTGCAGCGCCGGTACTCATGGCACTCATGGTCTGATTGCCGACCAGAATGCTTCGAAGGACAATCTGCAGCGGCTGCAGACTTTCGCTTCGGATATAAATCAATGCATTAAAGTAGGAGTTCCACTGTCCTACTGCTGCCCACAGGGCAATAACAGCGATAACGGCTTTGGAAAGCGGAAGCACAATCTTGAAGAAGAATCCAAGGTATCCACATCCATCCAGCTGCGCCGCCTCCCAGAGATCCTCCGGGATACTGTTGTTGAAGAACGTTCGTCCTACGATGATGTAATACGTTACAACGGAGAACGGAACAACCATAACCCAGAAGGTATCCAGCAGATGAAATCTCTGTACTGCCAGGTAGGTCGGGATCAGACCACCGGTGAAGAACATCGGGATCAGATAAAATGCCGTGAAGAATTTTCTTCCATATAAATGCTTTCTGGAAAGCGCGTAGGAAGCCGGAATATTGACAACAATTGTCACAAGTGTTCCCATAATTACGTAAGCAATCGTGTTACGGTAGCCGGTCCACAGCTTTGCATAGCTCGCCAGCTGTTTGTATCCTTTGAAGTTAACTCCTTTCGGAAAGAACATAATCTGTCCGTTGGATACGGCTGCCGGATCACTGAACGATGCAATGACGATGAAGTACATCGGATACAGGGTGATGATGATCAGAAGCACGCCGATCGTATACAGGATGATATCGAAAATCCAGTCTTCTCTGGATTTCTTTACTTTATTTGTTGATACTGCTTTTGCTTTACTCATATTTTTGCTCTCCATTCCTATGTAGGCTCAAAATTCTGTCAGATCAGTGAGGTATCACTCATTTTACTGGAAATGAAGTTGACTGCCAGAAGAAGAATCAGGTTGATAATGTTGTTGAACAGGCCAATTGCAGCGGAAAGGCTGTACTGGCTGCTCACAAGACCCATCTTATACACATAGGTGGAAATGATCTCACTTGAAGTACTGTTCAGTGTATTCTGCAGCAGGTAAACCTTCTCAAATCCAATGCTCATAACGCTTCCCATTCTCATGATAAACATGATGGTTGCCGTCGGCAGCAGAGCCGGAACGTCGATGTGGATCATTTTGTGCCATTTGTTGGCACCGTCCATTGTTGCCGCTTCATACAGGGTCGGGTCTACCGAGGAAAGCGTTGCGATGTAGAGGATACTGTCCCATCCTACATGCTGCCATGCCTCAGACCATACATAAATGTGTGGGAATGCTTTTGCACTTCCCATCAGGTTCGGGAGCTTGAATCCAAGCAGTCCGACCAGCTTTGCGATAATACCTATACTCGGGGAGAGGAACAGGATCAGCATTCCGGCCATAACAACGGTAGAGATGAAGTGCGGCAGGTAGGTTGATACCTGGAAGAATTTTTTAAATTTCTGTGCCTTCATCTGGTTAACCAGCAGTCCCATGATAACCGGAAGCGGGAATGTTACCGCAATGGTGTAAAGACTGATGATGATTGTGTTTTTGATGGTCAGACCGAACTGATAGGAGTTAAAGTACTGTTTGAAGTATTTCAGTCCAGCCCAGCTGCTTCCCATAATGCCTTCCGCAGGTGTAAAGTTTTTAAACGCAATCACAATTCCGTACATCGGATAGTACGTAAACAGTGCAAAAATGATGATGGAAGGAAGCATCAGTAAATATAATGGCCTGCTTCTTCTCACTTCCTCTACAAATCCTATGGAGCTTTTCTTTTTGGTTTTACTATGGTTGGCGCTCACATATCATCCCTTCTTTCCTTTAGATTTTTTGTAACGATTCAGATCTCCATCGCGATTTTTCTTTCATTTCGCATGGCTCTGAAACAGTTACCATTTTTCTTTTTCATGCTCTCGTTTCAACCGATGAACATATTATACAAAAAAGAGGGGCGTTTTTCTATCATTTTCCGGCAGTCTGTATATTAAAAAAGAGATGTCTTTTCACATCTCTTTTTTAATCAGAACGTTTTTTTGTTATTGACATCGTTTTTTTGTTATTTTTGTCTGCTCCGGTACTCATTTGGTGTACATCCGACCAGCTCCCGGAACGTTTTACTGAAATAAGAAAAATTTCCATAGCCGACTTCCATCGCAATTTTGCTAATCGGAAGCGATGAACTGCGCAAATACTCCTTTGCCCGCTCAATGCGCCGCTCAGCAATATAATTCGGAAGCGACATTCCCGTTGTTTTCATAAAAATTTTGGAAACATAGTCCTCTGAGAGGAACACTTTTCCTGCAAGCACGGATCTTGAAAGATCCTCGTTCAGATTCTGTTCGATATAGTCTTTTAGCTGCTCCACCACATTGTCACTGCGGGATTCGTTCTTTTTCTGACCTTCCAGCACATCAAACAGATAATCGATGAACGCATGGGCACCTACCACAGAGAGAACCGCCTCTCTCCGTTTCGTTTCATACTCTTCACTGTCAAAAACCTGTCCGAAAACGATATTGCTTTCTTTTAAATAAACATATATATTCTGTATCATTTCTTCAAAAAAACGACTTGTGAAATCTTTTCGCAGACCGCCACTTTTCTCACGCTTTCTCAGATATTCCTGCAGCTTTTCCCGCACAGCCGCAAGGGAATCGGATCGCTCCATCTCAGCCAGATACGTTTTCCACGGCACTTCCTGATAATCGCGCTCTACGAAAGACCAGCGTGTCTCATACAGAATCCCTGTTTCATCCGGCACTACATACTTTTCCATCTCTTCGAGCTGATCGCGGCTCTTTGAAATCTCATCCAGTACCGCCGGTTTTCCCATGTACATGCAGAATCTTGCCGGAAACGCGCCCGCCAGACAGGTCCGCAGTCCTGCCAGTTCCTCCTGCGTTCCCATCGCACTTCCGTGATTTCGCAACACAACTGCCCATTCCAGATCACTGACATGTACCACGGTTTCCAGTTGCATTTCTGTTGTTTCCACATATTCCGTCAGAACATTTGTAATCACAAAATTATATAAGCTGATCTCTTTTTTATAATGTTCCTTATCCGGAATTTCCAGTACCCGCAGCAGAATCAGACGGAAGGTCTCATCCGGAGTACAATATCCGCTCTTTTTTGCCCTTTCAATCCAATACTCCTCCTGCAGACACTGAACCAGAAGATCCTCCCAGAATTGCTTTTCATTCTCTCCTTTTTTCTCCTGTTTCTTCTGTTTTTGATGTTTTTCCTGCACAATCCCGACAATTCTGCGCAGCGCTGTTTCCAGATCCACATTGGAAATCGGTTTTAACAGATATTCCCTTGACGACAGCTTCAACGCCATCTGCGCATACGCGAAATTTGCATAGCTGCTCAGAAAGGTACATTCGATATCCAGCTTTTTGTACCGGATCCATTCCAGAAGCTCCAGCCCGTTCCCCTGCGGCATATCAATGTCACACAGCAGCATTTCTATCGGATACTCTTCCAGCAGCTTCTGCGCCTGGCGGATGTTGTTCGCCGTAAATACCATATCAATTCCAATTCCGCTCCAGTTGACGGTTTCTTCCAGTTTTTCCACCAGAAGCTTATCATCATCTACAATCAGAATACTAATTCCCATAGGTAAGCCTCCAATATATTTTTCTTCTTTTTCCTACAGAAAAAAGCCAGCCGACAGACTCTTATTTTTCTGTCAGCTGGCCTGTTTAAAAACCATTATAACCTGTTTATTCTTTTCCGTCAAAGCAATAGGTACACATTTTGCATTTCGGCAGTCCGATCGACTCTACCAGATCGTCCAGACGGTGATACCTGAGGCTGGTGAAATTCTGACGGCGGCAGATTTCCTGGCACATGGACTCGTAGCGGTCGCTGGTCGGATCTGCATACTCTTCCAGTACTTTCTCTGCGTTTTCTCCCTCTTTTTCCAGAATAATCCGTCTGGTGATCAGATCCAGCTCGGATTTGGAGCGGGAGAAATTCAGGAATTTGCAGCCATACAACAGCGGCGGGCACGCCGGGCGGACATGAACTTCTTTTGCACCGCTCTGATATAAAAATTCCGTTGTCTCACGGAGCTGCGTACCGCGCACGATGGAGTCGTCGATCAGCAGCAGTTTTTTCTGATCGATCAGTGCCTGCACCGGGATCAGCTTCATTCGGGCAATCAGATTTCTCTGTTCCTGATTTGTCGGCATAAAGGAGCGTGGCCAGGTCGGGGTATATTTGATGAATGGTCTTGCAAACGGAACTTTGGACTCATTCGCATAGCCGATTGCATGGGCAATTCCGGAATCCGGCACGCCTGCAATGAGATCCGGGTGGACATTGCTTCCCGCATCACGTTTGGCAAGCATGGCACCGCAGTGATATCGCATCTCCTCTACATTGATCCCCTCATAGGACGCAGTCGGGTAACCATAGTAAACCCACAGGAAGGAACAGATCTTCATCTCCTCCTGCGGCGGCACGAGCATCTCGACGCTCTCCGGCGTAATAAAGTCAATCTCACCCGGTCCGAGTTCACGGTAATCCGTGTAACCCAGGTTCAGATATGCAAAATTTTCAAAGGATGCGCAGTACGCTCCCTCTTTCTTTCCAATAACAAGCGGGGTGCGGCCTTTTTTATCGCGCGCAGCGTAGATGCCGTCTTTTGTCAGCAGCAACAGCGTCATGGAACCGTCAACAACATCCTGCAGATGGCGGATGCCCTCCGGAATCGTCTTTTCACTGCAGATCAGAGATGCCGCAAGCTCGGTTGCATTGATCTGACCGGTGCTCATCTCCTGGAAATGGGTGCGGCCGTTGCCGTAAACCTCTTTTAAAAGCTGATCCATGTTGTTGATTTTTCCAACCGTGGTAATCGCAAAGCTTCCAAGGTGTGACTGGATCAGAAGCGGCTGCGGTTCATAGTCGGAAATGCAGCCAATGCCGAGGTTTCCCTCCATTTCTTCCACATCACGCTCAAATTTTGTACGGAACGGTGAATTTTCAATGTTGTGGATAGCACGTGAAAAGCCATTTGCCCCGTATGTCGCCATACCGCCTCTTCTTGTTCCGAGATGTGAGTGATAGTCTACTCCATAAAACAGTTCCAGTGTACAGTCTTTTCTTGATGCAACTCCAAAAAAGCCTCCCATTTCTTGTCTACCTCTCTTTGTGTATTTTTTCTCCCTTGGGTTCTCTTAAATATGAATGCCCCGGCAAACCGGGATGCCCGGTTACTGTTCACCGATGCGGGAACCGCAACTAGTCTTCTTTTAGTGTACCACGATCTTCTCCGTACTGTAAAGTACAACTAATAAATTTGATATAAAAAATAATCTACATTAATAAATAAATTTACAGCTTTTTCCACAAAGATTTTACTGTAAAATCAAAAAAAGAAAGTATTGATTCTTTTTATCGGTTATGATACTTTAAAACTGCTTATGAATCTTGGTTTTGCGTTAAACGCAAGAAAACGATTCATTCTTATTTTATCTTTTCTTAAGAGGAGGTTTTTACCATGGTTTCACTTTTGTTACCAGTCATTTATCTGGCATTCATCAGTCTCGGACTGCCGGATTCTCTGCTCGGCTCAGCGTGGCCGGTCATGTATCAGGAGCTTGGAACTTCTGTTTCTTCTGCCGGCATCATTTCTATGATTATTGCCGCCGGAACAATCGTATCCAGTTTGAACAGCGACCGTCTGAATACCCGCTTCGGCACCGGAAAAATCACGGCGGTAAGCGTTCTCACAACAGCGGTTGCGCTGTTTGGTTTCTCCGTCAGCCACTCTTTTCTCGCCCTCTGCCTCTGGGGTATCCCATATGGACTTGGCGCCGGAAGCGTGGACGCGGCTCTGAACAACTACGTTGCACTGCACTATAAAGCCCGCCATATGAGCTGGTTGCACTGCATGTGGGGCGTCGGATGTAGCACCGGTCCGGTCGTCATGGGATATGCCATCAATCATTCCACCTGGAACAACGGCTACCGTACCATCGCCCTGTTCCAGATTGTGCTGACTCTGATTTTATTTTTCAGTCTTCCTCTCTGGCAGAAGCCATCTGCTGATGCTTCTGCAGATGAGAACTCCGTTCCGGAGCAGAGAAGTTTTTCCCGCCTGATCCGCGTTCCCGGTGTCAAAGAGGTTCTGACCTGCTTTTTCTGCTACTGCGCAGTAGAATCTACTGCCGGCATGTGGGCTGCAAGCTACTGTACTCTGTTCCGCGGCATTGATGCAAAACGCGCAGCAAGCTGGGCAAGCCTGTTCTACATTGGCATCACGATCGGACGGTTCTTCTGCGGTTTCATCACGATGAAATTAAATGATCAGAAAATGATTCGGCTGGGACAGGCTGTCATCGCAATCGGCACGATTCTGATGCTGCTGCCGCTTGGCGATTCCCTTCTGTTTATCGGCCTGATCCTGATCGGACTTGGCTGTGCGCCGATTTATCCTTCCATCATTCACGAGACACCGGCAAACTTCGGTGCCGACTTAAGCCAGGGAATCATCGGCATCCAGATGGCCTTTGCTTACGTCGGAACCTGCCTGATGCCGCCGGTTTTCGGTGTTCTCGGCCAGCATATTTCCTTCGGACTGTATCCGGTATTCCTGATGGCCATTTTGATTCTGATGGTTGTAATGGCAGAGCGGATGCACCGCGTAACAGCGGAAAAAAGAAATTCTTATAAAGCCAATTATTAATTCCATTGTCCTGCAGCAGGAATTCTGTTTTTGATATGTTGCATACAGGAAAATTCAACGATGTTTCCTGTAAGTAAAAATACATCTGATCAAGGTACTCCCTGAGCAGATGTATTTTTTTAGATTGCGGAAATATTTTTTAAACACGCTCCTGCTCGAACTCTTTTGCCACATCCTCCAGCAGATTCAAGCGGATATTTTGTCAACGCAACGCAAAAACCGGAATGCTTACACATTCCGGTTTCCAGTAGAGCGCGAGACGGGATTCGAACCCGCGACCCCAACCTTGGCAAGGTTGTACTCCACCCCTGAGCCACTCGCGCATTTTTCATTTTTTATCTTGTTAAGTGCTCGCTGCACCTTACAAATGATACTATACAGGAACTCCCCTCATTTGTCAACACCTATTTTCAATTTTTTTCAAAAAAAATCAAAAGTATCTACGATTCCCTCAATTTTCGCTCTCCATCAGACACCCACACAGCTGTCTTCCCCCCACAAATTCACACCGAACCACCCTCCTGGCGAATCCAGACTCCTTTTCATCCGTCCTCCCAGCCTCACATACTCACGCCGATCCGCCTCCTGGCGGATCCAGCCGCTTTACCCCCGTCCCCACCGTCAGACCTCGCGTGGCTTCGTACCTGCGGTGCAGCGGGCATAGAAAAAGAGGGCAAGAACTGTGAGCGCAGAAGGGGCCCGGAAAAATGGGATGACCTCTGGTGCACAACACCAGAGGTCAAAACGCACTGAGTCGGGAAACCATCAGGATTCCTGACGAATTGCGTTGATTCCCATTTTTCCAGGCCCCTTCCGCGCCACAAGTTCCGCCCTCTTTTTCTCGCCCGCTGCACCGCAGGTACGAAGCCGCACGAGGTCGTCCGAAGTTGTCCGAAGTCGTCCGAAGTCGTCCGAAGTCGTCCGAAGTCGTCCGAGATCGTCCGTATTCACCTCTACGCCTTCAGAATCGCGCTCAGCACATACTGATTATTTGAGAAGTTTTTCTGCGAAATATCTCCCAACCGGATCAGGTCGACATCCAGCCACAGCTCCTCCGCTGCCACCATCATATTTGCAAACATAATCCCAAAATTCACCTCATCCCACTTCCGAAGCTTCTCCACACTGTGCTTCTTCGAGAAAATATGAATCCTGTTATCATAAACCACAAATCTCCACGGCTGGCTGTTCATACTGGATGGCGACAGTCTCGCCGCCTCCAGCATCTGCGTCATCCACTGCCGCGGCACCTCTTTGAACACGCAAAGATCCTCCAGTGGCAGTCTCTTTGCCTCACTTTGCCGTCTCGTATGCGAACCATGACTCTTACCAAAAGCGACGATCCCCACCAGCCGCTTTCCGTTCTTCTCAAGCTCCGCCTTTTTCACACGATTACTTCCGATAAAACAGGTTCCCAGTCCGATACTGCACAGATACAGCACCATCTGCTCCATAATATAGCCCACGTTCATCAGGTATCGCTCTGACTCCTCCGAATAAAAAGCCATATAATACGGCGCCTTCACACTGAACATACTGAGCATTCTCTCCTGCCCTTTCCGGTTGTCCAGAATCGCCATATCCACACCGATGCCGGAAAACAACGCCGGCATTTCCTTGTAATGCTCCCAAATCTTATCTAATGTCTGCGGCGGAAGCGTGTCGAAACAATAATTTCTTACTGATTTTCTAACAAAAATAGCCTCATATAAATTCATACTCTCACCCTTTATTCATCTGCTATCCGTCTGTTTTTTTCAAAAAACCGGCTGCGGCTGCCCTGTTTTTAAGGTCAAAACCGCCTTCCGAAAATATTTTGCTTAATTTCCTTTCTTCGACAGAAATATGGAAATTCTCCCTCTTAATCGCAAATTTTTTTCATATCCCAGTTTTCTATTTTTATTCCGTAATAATATTGTAACATATTCAAAAACTTTTTCAAGGGAAAAGCGCGCCAAACTTTGTATATTTTTCACACATATTTCCATTGTTTTTTATGCACTTTTAACTTTTACTCTTCTTGTGCCGTAAGCTTCTCCAGTTCCTCCACATAAGAAGCAAAGACATCCAGTGCCTCTTCCACCGGCTCCGGCTTTGTCATATCGACGCCGCAGATTTTTAAAAGATCGATCGGATCCATCGAGCAGCCGCCGCTTAAGAACTGTTTGTACTTCTCCACAATGCCCGGTTCCCCAGCCAGAATTTTGCTGCTGATCGCAATCGCAGCGGAAAAGCCCGTTGCATACTGATACACGTAGAACGGCGTGTAAAAATGCGGAATTCTCGCCCACTCCAGCGCAATCTGCGGATCTGAAATCATATCCGGTCCGAAATATTCCTTGTTGATCGACAGGTACATCTCGGAAATGCCGTCTGCGGTCAGTGTGCCGTCCTCTGCCATTTTCTCATGAATCCGTTTTTCGAATTCTGCAAACATAGTCTGACGGAATACCGTTCCCTTAAACTGGTCCAGGAAATAATTCAGCAGGAAAATTTTCTCCTCTTTTTCCTTCGCATGCTCAAGCAGATAGCGGATCAGCAGAGCCTCATTGCAGGTTGATGCCACTTCGGCAACAAAAAGACGGTACTCTGCATACGTATACGGTTGTGTATGGTTGGAATACCAGGTATGCAGCGAATGACCCATTTCGTGCGCCAGGGTAAAGACAGAGTCAATGTTTCCGTCAAAGCTCATCAGCACATACGGATGAGAATCGTAAGATCCCCAGGAATAAGCACCGCTGCGTTTTCCTTCATTTTCGTAGACATCAACCCAGTGCTCTGAAAATCCTTTTTCCAGCAGTGCCACATAATCCTCACCAAGCACAGCAAGCGCTTTCTTCACAATCTCGGTTGCCTGCTCATACGTATATTTCTGCTCGTACTCCTTCGTCAGAGAAACGTATACATCATACATATGAAGCTCTTCTACCCCAAGCAGTTTCTTGCGCAGTGCCACGTAACGGTACATGGCCGGCATTTTTGCATGAATTGCCTCAAGCAGCTTGTCATAAACCGAGACCGGTATATTTCCGCCATCCAGCGACGCTGCCAGAGCAGACGGATACTTCCGCACATCTGCGAAAAACGCTGCCTGCTTCAGATTTGCGCCAAATGTTGCTGCAAGCATGTTTTTGTGTTTCTCATACTCGGCATAATATTTTTCAAATGCCTCTTTTCTCACACGGCGGTCTTTCGACTGTAAAAATCCGATAAACGTGCCATGGCTTAACGGAACCTGATTTCCTTTGGCATCCGTAACCGGAGAAAATCTGAGGTCTGCATTTGAAAAAGCTGAAAAAATCTGATCCGGGCTGGCTGCCATCTCTCCGGCTTTTGCGAGAACAGCCTCCATTTCCGGTGAAAGAATATGCTCCTTCTTTCGAAAATTTTCTTTTAATACCCGGTCGTACAGACGAAGCGGTTCATACGCCTCCTCAAATTTCGCAACCGTTTCCTCATCGAGCTCCAGAATTTCCGGCTCTACAAAGGAAGCTGCGTCTGCGAGAACTGCCATCATGCTGTCCATCTTTCCTGCATACCCCTGATACTTCTGATTTCCCATGTCCTGATGGTATTTCTGACTTGCATATACATACAGGCTGGAAAATACACGACTGATTTCGTCCAGATCCGAAAGGACACGGTACAGTGCTTCTGCACTTTCTTTCATGGTTCCCTGTCTGGAACGGAATGCCTCAATTTTTTTCTCGATTTCCCGCTCTGTTTCTTCAAATGCCGCATCACTGGCAAACAGGCTGGAAAGATCCCAGCAGTACGCCGGATCCATCTCTTCTCTTTTTTTCAGTTTAATTTCTGCCATAATTCTCCCTTTCATCCGTCTTTTCCGGCGGAAATGTTCTGCGGTCTTTCTTCTAATTTTATTGTGCCGCACTTATGGTTAGTTTACCACAGTTTTCCCTCGAAATCTAAAATTTTTTCTTAAAATTCTTGACAAATCCCTAAAGCGATTGTATGATTGTATTATCAAATTAATACAGTAATACAAAAGGAGTGAACGCCATTATGCCATGGAACCTCGATTCCGCGCGGCCGATCTATCTGCAGATTATCGAGCGGGTCCAGATGGACATTGTTACCGGACACTATCAACCGGGTGATAAGCTTCCGTCCGTCCGCGATCTCGCGCAGGAGGCCGCCGTCAACCCCAACACAATGCAGAAAGCCCTCTCCGAACTGGAACGCAGCGGACTCATTTATTCCCAGCGAACCAGCGGACGCTTTATCACAGAAGATAAGGAGTTAATTCATCAGATGAAACAAGAACTTGCCGCCGCAGAAGTATCTGCCTTTGTTGCCCATATGAAACAGCTCGGCATTACACCGGAGGAAATCCGGCAGTTACTCGCAAAAACCATGGAGGAGGAAGAAAATCATGAGTGAACTTGTAACGTGTAAAGATCTCACGAAGCGCTTTGGAAATCACACAGCGCTCGATCACATCAACATTTCCCTGGATTCCGGGAAAATCATCGGACTGCTGGGACCCAACGGAAGTGGAAAAACGACCCTGCTAAAACTGCTGAATGGCCTTCTTACGCCAAGTGAAGGGGAAATCTGCATTGGCAACAACCGCCCCGGTATTGAGACAAAAAAAATAGTTTCGTATCTGCCGGATAAAATGTATCTTGGCAGTTGGATGCGCGTCTCGGATCTTTTGGCCTATTACAGCGACTTCTTCGACGATTTTGATACTTCCCGCGCCAATGCCATGCTGGAATCTTTAAAAATCAGCCCGAAGGACCGCTTAAAAACCATGTCAAAGGGAACGAAAGAAAAGGTACAGCTCATTCTTACCATGAGCCGCCGTGCAAAGCTGTACTGTCTCGATGAACCGATTGCAGGCGTTGACCCGGCTGCACGCGACTATATTTTATCGACCATTTTAAACAATTATGACCCGGACGCATCCATCCTCATTTCAACTCATCTCATCTCAGATGTCGAAAATATCCTCGATGAAGTCATTTTCATCCAGGAAGGTCAGTTAAAGCTGCACGCCTCGGTTGAGGATATCCGAATGCAGGAGGGTGAATCCATTGATTCTTATTTCAGGGAGGTATTCAAATGTTAAAAAAATGTCTGAAACATGAGTGGAAAGCATGCTGGAAAAATCTGACGTTGCTGAACGGTGCCGCTGTTTTCATGGGCGCAGTCGGAGGTGGCGGTGTCCTCTTTTCCCGCATTCATGAGCTGCCGGATCTGCTGGTTCTCTTCTACATACTCTCATATGCCATGATCCTGATCGCAGCATCTGTTCTGACACAGATCCTGATGATTCAGCGCTACTATAAAAATCTTTTTACCGACGAAGGATATCTGACCAACGTCCTTCCGGTATCGGCAACGGATCACATTCTCGCAAAGATGCTGGTCTTCGGCGCCTGGAACATTCTGAATGGCCTTTCCGTTCTCGCATCGGTTTCTTTTCTGATCCTGCCATCTGCCATCCAGTATTTTTCCGGTCATTCTCTGATTCTTAATAATCAGGCGGTTACCTTCTCCGATTTTCTGAATTATGTCTGGACACAGATTACCTGCGTCGCAGATGCCGCTTTTTCCCTGATCGGCATTACCAGCCGCCTCGGTATGGCACTGTTTTCCATCGTTGGATTCTTTGCTTCACTGTTTTTTGGTATTCTGCTGATCTATGCCTGCATCAGCATCGGAAGCCTGGTATCCAACCATAAAATCCTGACTGCGGTGCTTTCTTTCATCGGCCTTTCCACTGCGATCCAGACCTTTGGCGGCATCGGCATTGTCCAGATTTTCCAGACTTCCACACCGCCTGCTGCGGTTACGACATCCTCGGTTTCCACGCTTGTCATCACTGTGGTACTCTGTGTTGTCCTGTTCCTGATCTGCCGCTATATCTTAAGCAGACGGCTGAATCTTTCATAAAAATTGCATTAAAAAGCGCCGCCGCGGACGAACCGAATCGTCTGCGGCGGCGTTTTGTATGCATGTTCTGCACTTATGCCAGATGCCAGATATCCTCGTTGTACTGTGCAATGGTACGGTCGGAGGAGAAGAAGCCTGCTTTTGCGATGTTGATCAGGCACTTCTTGTTCCATGCATCTTTGTTCTCGTAGTCTTTGTATACTCTTTCTTTTGTCTTGATGTACTCTTTCAGGTCGAGCAGCGTCATGAACCAGTCTTTGTTCAAGATCTCTTTGTAGAGTCTCTCCAGGCAAACCTTGTCGCCAATAGCAAGAAGCTCATCGCTGACGATGAAATCAACCAGCTTTGCAATCTCCGGATCTTCGTCATAGATGTCTTTTGAGCAGTAAGCAGCATCTGCGTACAGGTCGATGACATCCTGCGGTTTCTTTCCGAAGATGTAGATGTTCTCTTTTCCGACAAGATCGCCAATCTCAACGTTTGCACCGTCTTCTGTTCCAAGCGTCAGGGCACCGTTCAGCATGAATTTCATGTTTCCGGTTCCGGAAGCCTCTTTGGATGCCAGGGAGATCTGCTCGGAGATATCTGCTGCCGGGATCACCTTTGCAGCTTTTGATACGTTGTAGTTCTCAAGCATAATCACTTTGAAGTACGGGCTTACCTCAGGATCGTTATCAATCAGCTCCTGCAGGCACAGGATCAGATGGATGATATCTTTTGCGATGATATAAGCCGGTGCAGCCTTTGCACCAAACACCATGGTGATCGGGGTTTTCGGCTTGTTGCCGCTCTTGATATCCATGTATTTGTAAATAGCGTACAGGGCGTTCATCTGCTGGCGTTTGTACTCATGAAGACGTTTTACCTGTACATCGATGATGGAATTTTCATCCAGCGCGATATTCTGTGTCTCATACAGGAACTGTTTGAGATCCAGTTTGCGGTTGTGTTTGATCTCCTCAAGTTTTGCAAGAACCTTCTTGTTGTCTTTGTATTTGAGCAGTTTTTCCAGCTCGTCGGCATCTTTTTTGAATCCCGGTCCGATCAGGCTCTCGATATACTGTGCCAGTTCACGGTTGCAGTGCAGCAGCCAGCGGCGGAAAGTGATTCCGTTTGTCTTGTTGTTGAATTTCTCCGGATAAATATCGTAGAACGGTTTCAGCTCGGAGTTTTTCAGGATCTCGGTGTGCAGTGCTGCAACGCCGTTAACAGAAAATCCGTAGTGGATATCCATGTGTGCCATGTGGACGCGCTGATCCTTGTCGATGATCGCTACTTTCTCATCTTTGTATTTCTTCTTTGCCTGTGCGTCCAGCTCGTGGATAATCGGCATCAGGTGCGGAACAACCTCCTCGAGGTAATCGATCGGCCATTTTTCCAGTGCCTCTGCCAGGATGGTGTGGTTGGTGTAAGCACAGGTCTTGCTTACAACATCGATGGCTTCCTGCATGGTAAAGCCTCTCTCCTGCAGCAGACGGATCAGCTCCGGAATGACCATGGACGGATGAGTATCGTTGATCTGGATCACAACGTGATCATACAGCTTATGCAGATCGTAGCCCTTCTGCTCGCACTCCATCAGGATGAACTGTGCGCCGTTGCTGACCATGAAATACTGCTGGTAGATACGAAGCAGCTGTCCGGCACGGTCGCTGTCATCCGGGTAGAGGAACAGTGTCAGGTTTTTCTGGATCTGATGCTTGTCAAAGTTGATGCTGTCTGATGGAACGATACTCTCGTCTACCGTATCTACATCGAACAGATGCAGACGGTTACAGCCATTGTTGTAACCCGGTACGTCGATATCATACAGGGTAGAATGCATCGTGAAGTTTTTATACGGAACTGCAAAGGATACCGGCTGTCTGACGAGCCAGCTCTCATTTGTGATCCATGGATTTTTCACTTCTTTCTGTTTGTGGTCGACCAGAAGCTGGCGGAACAGACCGAAGTGATAATTAAGGCCGATACCGTCTCCCGGCAGGCCAAGCGTTGCGATAGAATCAAGGAAGCATGCTGCCAGACGGCCGAGACCTCCGTTTCCAAGGGACGGCTCCATTTCCATCTCCTCGATCTCGGTCAGCTCTCTTCCGTGAGCTGCAAGTGCTTTTTCAACTTCCTCGTACATGCCAAGGTTAATCAGGTTATTGGACAGCAGTTTTCCGATCAGAAACTCTGCTGAAATATAATACAGCTTCTTACTTCCGGTGTTTCTTTTGCGACCTGCCATCTCCTGTTTGGTGATAACCATCAGGGCTTCAAAGATTTCGCTCTTTGTGCAGTTGTCCAGATCTCTTCCAAAACGCTCTTTTAAGATTGCCTGAATTCTTTCTTCCATTTTTTCTCCTCGTATTGCTGTGGATAAATTCCCACAGTGTCATTTAGTTGCGCTGCCATTCCAGATTTCCTGCAATTGGCAGCTTTCGCAGTTCCATGCAAAGCTTTTCCCTGAATGGGACGGTTCACTTCTGAATCACTTTTTGGGGCAGCGAAACAGCAAATATTTTACTGCTGCGCGATCCGCGACTTCGTAGATTCCCTTACGACGAGTTCCCCATCGTATACTTTGCTGCAGGGTTCTTCTTTTCCTGAAATTAAGGAAAACAGCATCTTCGCCGTCTCTGCGGCAAGCTGCTCCACCGGCTGGCGGATCGTTGTGATACTGGGTATATAATACTCTCCCGCATCAATTCCGTCAAATCCTGCAACGGAAATATCATCCGGCACGGTAAGCCCGGCCTCTTTTAAGGCACGGCACGCACCGATTGCCAGCGTATCCGCGGTGGCATACAGCGCGGAAAACTCCGTCTTTTTTTCCAGAATTTCTTTTGTTACCTTGTACCCTGTGGCGAAAGAATACGTGTCGTCCTTCGTCATATGAAATACCAGATCAGGGTCATAAGGTATCCCATGATCCAGTAAAGCCTGACGGTACGCATTCAGACGGAGCCGTCCGATACTGATGTCGTCCTCGCAGGCGGTAATGATGGCAATGCGCCGGTGCCCGAGACCACAGAGATAATCTACCATCTTATAGCTTTCCCTGTAGTCATCGACCGATACGCTCGCGCACGGTTTTCCTCCGTCTGAAACCGCCCCGATTGTACTGATCACGTACGGAACCGGGATCTGCGCCATTTTCTCATGCGGATGCGTAAAGTTTCCGCCGAGGAAAATGATGCCGCGCAGCCGTTTTTCTTTGACGATCTCGATCGCGGAGTCTACCTCATTTGCCTTTTCCTCTACTCGCTCAATAATGCAGGAGTATTTCTTTTTTCGCACAACCTCTTCAATCACACTGATCATGTTGTTGAAGAACATGTTGTCCATGCCTTTTACCAGAATGGCAATCGCTTTGGCATTCGACCGCTTCAGGTTTCTGGCACTGTTGTTCGGTACGTAATTCGATTCGGCAATGACCTTTAAAATCATCTCTTTTGTTTCCGGATTGATGTCCGGATGATTGTTCATCGCTCTCGATACGGTACTCACGCCTACCTTACATTTGCGGGCAATGTCCCTGATTGTTACCTGTTCCATATTCTGCAGGCCTCTCCTTTAAACTCTGTACCTGTTCTGCCGGAATCTCTTCCGGCTTGTTTTCCCGGCCTGTTTTGCTTTCTCTCCGGCGCGTATTTTTATTGTGCAATACGTGCTGTAATCTGTGTCAGCCGATGAATTCTCTTTGCCAGCTCCGGTGTAAACTGTCCCGGAAGCAGGCGCCATTTCCAGTTATTTCCAAGTGTAGACGGATAGTTAATTCTCGCCTCCGTTCCAAGACCTAAAAATTCCTGCATCGGAGTGACAGCCAGATTTGCCACGCTCTCCATCGACATGCGAATGAAATCCCACGGGAGTTCCTCGTCGGTACTCTTTGCATTTCCCATATACTCTTTGGAGAATTCGCGGTCTTCCTCACTCATGACATAATACCATCCAAGAATGGTATCATTGTCGTGCGTTCCGGTGTAGACAACACAGTTTCTCTCGTAATTGTGCGGCAGATAATCACTCTCCTCACGGGAGTCAAAAGCAAACTGCAGCACCTTCATACCCGGATAGCCGGATTCTTTCACCATTTCGATCACGCTCTCGGTAAGATATCCCAGGTCTTCTGCGATGACATCCACATCGCCAAGCTTTTCTTTGACGGTGTTGAACAGATCCATGCCCGGTCCTTTTTCCCAGTGGCCGCGCTCTGCCGTCTGATCACCGAACGGGATGGAATAATATTCATCAAATCCGCGGAAATGGTCGATGCGGACAGTATCGTACAGTTTAAACACGTGAGCCAGACGTAACAGCCACCATGCATAACCTGTGCTCTTATGATAGTCCCATTTGTATAACGGGTTGCCCCAGAGCTGTCCGGTTGCGGAGAACGCATCCGGCGGGCATCCGGCAACGGCTTTTGGCTGGTTGTCCTCATCAAACTGGAACAGAACCGGATTTGCCCAGGTGTCAGCGCTGTCAAATGCCACATAAATCGGAATATCACCGATGATACGGATACCCTTTTCATTTGCGTATGCTTTCAGTGCTTTCCACTGTTTCAGGAACATAAACTGCTGGAATTTGTAAAATGCAACCTCCCCGGCAAGTTCTTCCCGTTTCTGATTCAGTGCTGCTTCTTCTCTGTCCTTTAATTCTGCCGGCCACTCACTCCAGCTGATTCCGCCGAGTGCATCCTTAATCGCCATATACAGCGCATAATCCTCCAGCCAGTAACCATTTTCCGATACAAATGCATCATATACGTCATCTGCCGCAAATCTTTCAAATGCTTTTCTGAGTACTTTGAAACGGGACAGATAAATCTTTTCGTAATCAATATACTCCGCATTGTCACCGAAATCGCACGCATTACACTCTTCTTCTGTCAGAAGTCCCTCTTTTACCAGGGTCTCCAGATCAATAAAATATGGATTTCCTGCAAAAGTAGAGAACGACTGGTACGGCGAATCTCCATATCCCGTCGGTCCAAGTGGAAGAATCTGCCAGTAGCTCTGGCCGGCCTCCTCCAGGCGATCCACAAATTCATACGCTTCTTTCGAAAAACATCCGATACCATATCGGGACGGCAGCGAAGCTACCGGAAGTAAAATACCACTTGCTCTCATTTTTTAACCCTTTCTCCTTGTCGTTTTTTCTATCCATCCGACCCCACAAATACATAATTCCTGTTCACGGATACGCAGCAAATTGTAACTTATACAGCCCTTCTAGCCAGCTCATTTTGTTTCGTAAAAACAGGGCTGCCTGTATCTCGTCTGTATTTCCGGAAACGGTGTCGGTAACGTTTCCGGAACTCGTTATATTTACAATACCATACTCTGCATCAAAAAACAACCCCCAAGCCCCTTATCATATTTACCAAATATTGAATACTCTGTTTATTCAAAACAACGAATTTGCATTTTTGTAACGATGCAAAACCATACCGCAAAAGACAGCATGCGGGGACGGAACCACTTTGGAGGCTTGGAAATCATGAATATTCCAGGCCTCCCGCATAGATTCTTCCTCCGCATGCTGTCTTTTGCGGTATCTGTTTTTCACTTAAAACTCCAGAATAATCTTTGTTCCGGTTCCAAGTGTACTCTCAATTTTAATCTTCGCATCATGAAGAATCGCTCCATGCTTCACAATGGAAAGTCCAAGTCCCGTACCTCCCGTTTCGCGGGAATGACTCTTATCCACACGATAGAACCGTTCAAAGATCCGCTCCTGATCTTCCTTTGCAATTCCAATTCCGGTATCTGCCACAGATACCACTGTCCGTCCGTTTCTTCCGCGTGAAACCGTCACTTCAACTTCACCGTCCTTGCGGTTGTACTTGATCGCATTGTCGCAGAGATTGTAGATCATCTCATAGAGAACCTGTCGTGCACCTTTGATCCGGCAGCTCTCTCCTCTCAGTGTCATCTTCACCTGCTGCTCCTTTGCCCGTATGGAAAGATGTCCCTCGACATCACGGCAGATCTGCATCAGATCCACTTCCTCCATCGGGATTGACTGGTCGTTTTCGTCCAGTCTTGACAGCTTGATAATATCCTCGACAAGAGAGCTTAACCGGCTCGCCTCACTGTGGATTCTGCCCGCAAATTTGGGAATATCCTCCGGTTTTACCATGTTGTTTTCGATGATCTCCGCATATCCGGAAATCGACATCAGCGGTGTTTTCAGCTCATGTGACACATTGGCTGAAAACTCACGGCGCATCACCTCGGCTTTCTGTTTTTCCGTCACATCCAGCACTAAGATTACCGCACCGGATACAACACGGTCCACACGCACCGGATTTGCAAGAAGCTGATAGACTCTTCCATTTATCTCCAGCATCCGTTCCTCGGAACTGCCCTCCAGCGCATGATCCAGTGCCTCCTTCAGCTGCTCGTTGCGGCTGACTGTCACGATATTGTGGTTGATGCACTCCTCCGCTGTCACATCAAACAGATTCTGTGCCGAACGGTTGATGGAAAGTACGACCGACTGGTTTGTCACGATCAGACCATCCTTCATATATTCCGTGATTGCAAGATACTCCTCCTGATTATGGCGGAGCTCCTCCATCTGCTGCTGAATCTGCTTCTGCTGCTGATGAATTCTTCCAAGCAGCGGACTCAATTCCTCATACGCTTTGTTGTCCAGCGGATGATTCAGATCAATCTCATTGATCGGCTTTACAAGCGCCTTTGTCATATGGCTGACCATCATCAGCTCTACGACAAGAACTGCTGCAATCAGCACAGCCACCAGCCATATATTCCGCAGCATCACACCGAACACACTGTCTGTTGTCAGGGAAACACGGATGATTTTTCCATTGTCCAGGCGCAGTGCCGTATAATATGTTTTGCTCCGCAGGGTCTCGGAATAACGGGAAATATTGCTTTCCCCGGTCTTTTCCGCCTCAATCACCTCCGGCCGCCCGGAATGGTTTCCCATCATGTTCTCATCCTCGACCGAATCAAACAGAACGGTTCCGTCCGTGTCAATCAGGGTAACCCGGCTTGCCGTAATCTTGCCGGCCGGTTTATCCAGACTGTCATCACCCATCTTGTCCAGAAAATACCTGTAATACTCACATTCATTTCTCACCGAAACACGAAGCTGCTCCGCCGTATTGTTGTACATTGCCCAGCTCATGGTGAAAAAAGTCAGGATAATCGCAGCGATAATCAACGCTCCCGCATGTTGAAAGACTTTTTTACGCATCTTACTTTCTCAGCCTCCTATCCGGTATCCCACGCCGCGGACCGTCTCGATCAGCTCGCCGCATTCGCCCAGCTTCTGGCGGAGTGTACGCACATGAACGTCTACCGTACGGGTTTCTCCGTCAAAATCATAGCCCCAGACATGGCCGAGCAGACGGTCTCTCGTAAGGACAATTCCTTTATTTTCCATTAAAAATTTCAGCAGTTCAAACTCTTTTAAAGTCAGGGTAACCTTCTCCCCTTTGGCCAGAACCTGATGCTGTTTCACCTGGATCTGCAGATCCCCGGTCTCCAGCACATCGTTTTCCTTCTCTTCTTTTCCGGCACGGCGCAGCACGGCACGTACCCTTGCGATAAATTCCATCATGCCGAACGGCTTGGTAATATAGTCATCGGCTCCGCAGTCAAGGCCCATGACCTTATCATACTCAGCGCCCTTTGCCGTTACCATAATGACCGGAATTTCTTTTGTTACTTCCGATGCCTTGAGGCGTGAAAGAATTTCAAGACCATCCTCTCCCGGAAGCATGATATCCAGGAGAATCAGATCCGGAAGCTGTTCTGCAATAGCTGCATTCAGCTCTTTTCCGCTTTCCAGGCCTCTTGCGGTAAAACCGCTCGATTCCAGTGTGTATACGATCAGTTCCCGTATATTTCTTTCATCTTCCACGCAGTATATCATCTGTTATTCCCCTTTATGGTGACCGTTAATGGAGTACACAACCCATTCCGCAATGTTTGTTGCATGGTCACCGATTCTTTCATAATATTTTGCAATCATCAGATAGTCCAGAGACTGGACATCTGTGGTAATTCCCTTTCGCATACCCTGCAGAATTTCATCCTTGACCTCATCAAAAAGATCATCCACGATATCATCGAAATCGATAACCTCCCGTGCAAGCTTCAGATCCTGCTTAACGTATGCATCGATGCATTTTGTTACCATAGAAGCTGTTGCTTTCGCCATATCCTTCAGACGGATGCTTGCATCCGGCACACCAAGACTCATTACTTTTACGATATCCGCAATATCCGCTGCCTGGTCTCCGATCCGCTCCATATCGGTAATCATTTTTAATGCCGCAGATACCTGACGCAGATCACGTGCTACCGGCTGCTGCTGTAAAATGATGCGGAAGCAGAGATCCTCGATCTCCCGTTCTTTCGCATCGACAACCTGGTCTTTTTTGATAATCTCTTCTGCCGCTCTCTGGTTTCCCTCCAGCAGAACCTCATATGTCCGTCCGATTGCCTGCTCGCAGAGTGCGCCAAGCTCAATCAGCTCCGTGTGCAGAATTTCCATCTGCTGCTCAAATCTTTCCCGCATATCAGCCAAACCTCCCTGTAATATAATCCTCTGTCCGTTTATCCTTCGGCATGGAGAAGATCTGTTCGGTCTCTCCGTATTCTACTACCTCTCCTAACAGGAAAAATGCGGTTTTGTCAGAAATTCTGGCTGCCTGCTGCATATTGTGTGTTACCATGACAATAGTATAATCTTTTTTCAGTTCTACCGCAAGATCTTCGATTTTGGAAGTAGAAATCGGATCCAGTGCTGAGGTTGGTTCGTCCATCAGAAGAACCTCCGGCTGTACGGCAAGGGCACGCGCAATGCAGAGACGCTGCTGCTGTCCGCCGGACATGCCAAGTGCGCTTTTCTTCAAACGGTCCTTCACCTCATCCCAGATTGCTGCCTGTCGAAGAGACTGCTCCACAATATCATCCAGCTTCGCTTTGGAACGGACACCATGTGTTCTCGGTCCGTAGGCAATGTTGTCGTAAATGCTCATCGGGAACGGATTTGGTTTCTGGAATACCATGCCGACCCGTTTGCGGAGTCCGTTGACATCCATTTTTCCGCCGTAGATGTTTTCTCCGTCCAACAGCATTTCACCGGTGATCCGGCAGCCCGGAACGAGATCATTCATTCTGTTGATGGATTTTAACAGGGTCGATTTACCACATCCGGAAGGTCCGATAAAAGCCGTCACTTCATTGGCATCAATGCTCAGGTTGATATTTTTTAATGCATGAAAGTCTCCGTAATAAAGATCCATATTGGATACATCTATTTTGCTCATGTTTTTTCCTCGTCTCTCTTTTATTTCTTTGCAATTTTCTTCGCAATCATTCCGGAACAGCCGTTGATCAGAAGGACAATCAGCATCAGGATGACGCCGGTTGCATACATCTGATTCATATAGAGGCCTTCACTGGAAAGTGCATACATATGAACGGCAAGGGTACGGCCGGAATCCATAAGGCCTGCCACCTTTGCAATCGTTCCTGCTGTGAAAAGAAGTGCTGCCGTCTCTCCTACGACACGGCCTGTCGCAAGAATGACACCGGAAAGAATGCCGGGTACGGCAGATGGAAGAACAATTTTAAAAATCGTACGAAGCTTTCCGGCTCCCAGTCCAAAGCTTGCTTCCCGATAAGAATCCGGAACCGATTTTAAGGCTTCTTCTGCTGTTCGCATAATCAGCGGAAGAATCATGATGGCAAGTGTACAGGCACCGGACATCATCGAGTATCCCATTTTCAGGGTTTTCGTAAAAAACAGCATACCGAACAAACCGTAAACAATCGATGGGATACCGGAAAGGGTCTCTGCTGTAATCCGGATCAGGCCAACCAGCGTTCCGCGCTTGTTGGCATATTCAACCAGATAAATTGCTGAGAAAATGCCGAGAGGCGCAGCAAGCAGCAGGGAAAGTACTGTCATCGTAACAGTGTTGATGATCGCCGGAAGCATCGTAACATTCTCTGTATTATAGGTCCAGGCAAACTGCTCCAGTGTCAGGTTTTTCACGCCACGAATCAGAATGAATCCAACCAGGAAAACCAAAACGGCAAGTGCAAGAATGGCTGCTCCCCAGGTAATTCCGGTCAGCACGGAGGAAAAAACACTTTTGTGATACGTAACCTTTGTTCTTTCTTTTTCTTTTGTATTTATTTTTACAGCTTCCATTGTATTTACAGCTCCATTTCCTTTAATCACCATAATGTACCCTCCGGTTCAGCATAGACACCGATAAATTGATCAGCAGGATAAAGACAAACAGCACAACACCCGTTGCAATCAGCGCTTCCCGGTGAAGTCCGGATGCATATCCCATCTCCATTACAATATTGGCTGTCATGGTACGAAGGCCTTCTGTGATTCCTTTTGGCATACGAGGCTGGTTTCCGGCAATCATAATCACTGCCATTGTCTCTCCGATGGCACGTCCGATGCCAAGCACGATACCGGCCAGGATTCCGGATTTTGCCGCCGGAACAACTGCAAAGAAAACGCTCTGGGAATGCGTTGCACCAAGGCCAAGGCTTGCTTCATAGTAAGATTCCGGAACACTTGTAATGGCGGATTCTGTTACACCGACCACGGTCGGAAGAATCATAACGGCCAGAAGAATAGATGCCGTCAGCATTGTGTTTCCATTTTTGCCGGTCAGCTGTGCCATCAACGGGACGATCACAACCAGTCCGAAAAATCCATATACGATAGACGGAATACCGGCCATCAGGTTAATGCCTGATTTGCAGATGCCGTAAAACCTTTTCGGACAGTAACGGGAAAGAAACACCGAGGTAAGAATGGCAACCGGCACACCCATCAGGATTGCAAGACCGGTCACGCAGATACTGCCGACAATCATCGGCAGGATGCCGAAAATGTTGTTTCCCGGTTTCCACATGGTACCGGTCAAAAATTTCAGCGGTCCGATTTTAAAAATGGCAGGAACGCCATTCATAAACAGGAAAATGCAGATCAGTGCAACAGCCAGCACGGAGCAGCATGCTGCAATCAGAAATACAATTTTCATGATTGTTTCTCTTAGTTTCATAAGATAAATCCTTTCATTTCATTGTTTCGCGGAGCGTGTTTGAAAAAGACTTTCGTTTTTTTCTTACGAACTGCTTTTTCAAGCACGTTCCGAAAGACAGCTTCTTTTTCTGAACATTTTCGGATACGGAAGTAAGAGCGATTTTCCATTGTTCGCCCTTACTTCTTTTTCCATTGCTTTATACATTCTTTATTTTACATCTGCCCAGTCGGTTGTGTCGCCAACATAGATGCTCTTTACCTGATCGCTGGTCAGCCCATCGGTCGGGTTCTCTTTGTTTACGATGACAGCAATACCGTCGGTTGCGATTACGGTTGCGGTAAGCCCTGAGGATTTCTCCTCATCCTTTAAGTCACGGGATGCCATACCGATGTCGCAGAGACCGTCGCTTGCGGAAGTGATACCTGTTGTGGAGTCGCTCTGCTGTACTTCGATGTTAGCGTTTGAATTTACTTTTGTATAAGCCTCTTTTAATTTTTCCATCAGTGGTGTTACAGAGGAAGATCCTGCTACCACAACCTTTTCACCGCTGCAGCTTCCTTCGTAGGCTTTGGTATCTTTGATTGCAATATATCCGTCATCTGAAACAACCTGCTGTCCGTCGGTGCTTAAGATGTAGTCCATGAAATCCTGCGCATCTGCGGAAAGACCGTCTTTTGTTACAATGTTGAACGGACGGCTTACTTTATAGGAACCGTTTTCTACGTTCTCTGCGCTTGCCTCTGCTCCGTCGATTTTCAGTGCTTTGACTTCATCATTTAAGGATCCAAGGGAGATATAACCGATTGCGTACTGGTTACCTGCCACCGTGCTCATCATAACGGAAGTATTGTTGGTGATCTGTGCATCAACGGTGGTGTTGTCTACTTTCTCACCTGCATCGTTTTTCTCTTCTACACCGAACAGCTCGATGAATGCACCTCTGGTACCGGAACCATCCTCACGGGAGATCACGCTGATCTGTCCGGAGAAATCTCCGCCTGCTGCGTTGCTGTCACCGTCTGTGCTGCCATCTGCCTCTGTTGCAGAAGCCTCTTTTGTAGTGTCTGCTGCCAAAGAAC
>UMJT01007611.1_pt1 | contig 26764 bp, 23 predicted proteins | sample 1966111 | NCBI WGS metagenome assembly UMJT01 (sample SAMEA4836159, study PRJEB28245) | human gut metagenome | biome: gut microbiome; material: fecal sample | place: Denmark | collected 2008
CTCATGGCTAAGAACCTGAAGATTACCCTGCACCACGGCATCGTGAACCGTACCCCGGCTCAGCGCGCCACCGTCAAGACCCTCGGCCTCAACAAGATCGGTAAGACCGTTGTCCGCGAGGACACCCCGGCCAACCGTGGTCTGGTGAACGCCGTGCGTCACCTGGTCACCGTTGAGGAGGTTGACTGATTATGGCAGATAACGAAATCCTGCAGATGCACGACCTGAAGCCCGCCCCGGGTGCCAAGAAGGACCGCACCCGTGTGGGCCGCGGTGAAGGCTCCAAGGGTAAGACCTCCGGTCGTGGCGCCAAGGGCCAGACGAAGCGCAACCACGTGCGTCCGGGCTTTGAAGGCGGCCAGCTGCCGCTGTACATGCGCCTGCCGAAGCTCCGTGGCTTCAAGAACCCGTTCAAGGTCGAGTTCCAGGTCATCAACATCGCTCGTCTCGTGGAGCTCTTCCCCGAGGGCGGCGAGGTTGCTGTGGCCGACCTGATCGCCAAGGGCGCTGTTCGTGACAACGCTCCGGTGAAGGTTCTGGGCGACGGCGAGACCACCGTGGCTTTCACCCTCAAGGGTGTTAAGGCTTCGGCTTCCGCCAAGTCCAAGATCGAGGCCGCCGGCGGTTCCGTTTCCGAGGACTGATTAGTCCTACGGGGAGCGCAATAGGCTGTACAACCCCCGCCCGCCAATAGGTGGACGGGGGTTCCCTTTTCTAAAAAATTGTTGTTCTGAGTGCAGAGAAGCAGTCTCAACACAATGATCGTTTTGAGTATGCTTCCCCCCGTTCAGTACGACGGAGCATAATTCAGGTAACATTCGCGAGACATGAAGTGGCCGAAGTAGGCACTTTAGACTATGCTCGTTTGTTAGTTTGTGTATTTCGCGCGATTGGCGCGCTATTGGGAGGAAATCTAGGTGAGGACACTAATCCAGGCCCTGAAAACCAAAGAGTTGAGGAAGAAGATTCTCTTCGTCCTGTTCATCATCATCGTCTACCGCATCGGTTCGTTCATTCCGACCCCTGGCGTGGACTACAACGTGGTGAACAAGTGCATGGCCACCATCGGCAGCGCCTCCCAGGAGAACTTCATCGGACTGGTGAACCTCTTCTCGGGTGGCGCCATGCTCCAGCTGTCTATCTTCGCGCTGGGCGTCATGCCGTACATCACCGCGTCCATCGTGGTGCAGCTGCTGCGCGTGGTCATCCCCCGCTTCGAGGCCCTGCACAAGGAGGGCCAGTCCGGCGAGGCCAAGCTCACCCAGTACACCCGTTACCTGACCATCGGCCTGGCCGTGCTCCAGTCCACCACCATCCTGGTCACCGCCCGCTCCGGCGCCCTGTTCAATTACCAGTGCGACCAGGTCATCCCGGACGGTTCCGTGTTCAACCTCGTGGTCATGGTCCTCATCATGACCGGCGGCACCGGCCTGATCATGTGGATGGCCGAGCTCGTGACCGACAAGGGCATCGGCCAGGGCATGTCCATCTTGATCTTCATGTCCATCTGCTCCGGCTTCCTGCCGCAGCTGTGGGAGATCGGCTACGGCACCAACGGCAAGAACGGCGACTGGCTGAAGTTCGGCATCGTCGTGGGCGTGCTCGTGGTCATCCTCATCTTCGTCGACTTCGTCGAACTGTGCCAGCGCCGCGTCCCGGTCCAGTACACGCGCCGCATGATCGGCCGTAAGATGTACGGCGGCTCCTCCACCTACCTGCCGCTGAAGATCAACATGTCCGGCGTCATCCCGCCGATCTTCGCCTCCTCGATCCTCGCCATCCCGACCCTGATCGCCCAGTTCGGCAAGTCCGACCAGTCGTGGGTCAAGTGGATCAACGCCAACCTGGCGAACACCACATCCGTGTGGTACATCGCCCTGTACGCGCTGATGATCGTGTTCTTCTGCTTCTTCTACACCTCGATCACGTTCAACCCGGACGAGACCGCGGACAACATGAAGCAGTACGGCGGCTTCATCCCCGGCATCCGCGCCGGCAACGCCACCAGCCGCTACCTGACCTATGTGATGAACCGACTCAACACCGTCGGCGCCGTCTACCTGCTGTTCGTGGCCCTGATCCCGACCGTGCTGATCATGGCCCTCGGCCTCAACGCCAAGCTGCCGTTCGGCGGCACCACGATCCTGATCATCGCGGGCGTGGGCCTCGACACCCTGCGTCAGGCCAAGGCCCAGACCGAACAGTTCCAGTACACCGGCTTCCTGTTCGAAAACGTGGACCACAAAGAGGGCTGACGCCCGCTTGGCAGCGGCCGTCCGCAATGGGCAGGCGGCCGCGCGAGGAGTGGAACAGTCCAGTGGACTGTTCCACGATGGAGCAATCTTTCTTCCGCATATAACTCAATGGCTCCCTTAACCAAGGGAGCCAAAACCGTATTAATAACCGACATAAAAGGAGACCACCATGCGTCTGCTCATCATGGGCCCTCAGGGCGTGGGCAAGGGCACCCAGGCTGCTCTGCTCGCCGAACACTTCAACATCCCCACCATCTCCACCGGCGACATCTTCCGCTACAACATCAAGAACAAGACCGAACTCGGCCTTGAGGCGATGAGCTACACCGACAAGGGCGAGCTGGTTCCGGACTCCCTGACCAACAAGATCGTCAAGGATCGTCTGGCCAAGGAAGACTGCAAGAACGGCTGGATCCTCGACGGCTACCCGCGTAACGCCGCCCAGGTCACCGCTCTCGACGAGATGCTCGCCGACCTCGACACTCCGCTCGACCACGTGGTGGCCCTCGAAGCCGCCCGCGACGTGCTGCTGGAGCGTATGAAGAAGCGCGCCGCCGAGCAGGGCCGCGCTGACGACACTCCGGAGGCCATCGCCAAGCGCCTGGAGACCTATGAGAAGGAAACCGCTCCGCTGCTCGACATCTACGAGGCCCGTGGCCTGCTCGTCGTGGTCAACGGCGTCGGCGACATCGACGAGATCAGCGGCCGTATCATCAGCCACCTCGAGTAGTAGGTTCGGCAACCCGGGCAACAAGCCGGAGTGATGCCGAAATACCACATCAACGTTTCCATACCCCTGTGCGACACGCCGAGTGTTCGTACAGGGGTATGTGCGTATATAGTTGACAGTTGGTGTGTCTTCGGATATGCCATAGTAATCATCCAACGGAATAGGACTAGAGGCACATGGCAAAAGACGGTGTGATTGAAGTCGAAGGACAGGTCGTGGAAGCACTGCCTAACGCGATGTTCCGCGTTGAACTCGAAAACAAGCACATCGTGCTCGCCACGATTTCCGGCAAAATGCGTAAGAACTACATTCGTATTCTGCCGCAGGATCGTGTCGTGCTCGAAATGAGCCCTTACGACCTGGACCGCGGACGCATTACGTACCGTTACAAGTAAAGGTACACAAGAAAAGGATAACCATGAAGGTCAGCCCTAGCGTGAAGAGGATCTGCGAAAACTGCCGCGTGATCCGCCGTCACGGCCGCGTCATGGTGATCTGCGTCAACCCGCGCCACAAGCAGCGTCAGGGCTGAGAGCAGATTCTCCAGCGGCACTAAGTAAATAAGGCACTCTCTCACAGTGCTTCCCGCAAGGGAACGACACTGAACCACGGGTACGTAGGCCCGTGCCGGGTAACCGGGCGAGCGGGTGCAAGACCTACGGCAACAAGAAGGAATCGCAATGGCACGTCTTGCCGGAGTCGACATCCCCAATGAGAAGCGCATCGAGATCGCCCTCACCTACATTTTCGGTGTGGGTCGCACTCGTGCCAAGGAAACGCTTGCCGCGACCGGTATTAGTCCGGACATCCGCGTCAAGGATCTCACCGACGAGCAGCTGATTACGCTGCGTGACTACCTCGAAGCCAACTACAAGATCGAGGGTGACCTGCGTCGTGAAGTTGATGCAGATATTCGTCGCAAGATTCAGATCAACTGCTACCAAGGCCAGCGTCACCGTAAGGGACTTCCTGTGCGCGGCCAGCGCACCAAGACCAATGCTCGTACCCGCAAGGGCCCGAAGCGCACGGTCGCCGGAAAGAAGAAGGCCACCAAGTAGTCGGTGGCATGATTCGGGCCACGGGATGATTTTCATCCCATCGCCCGAACGTCAACAACAAAGTTCGTTACTAGGAAACGAGGGTCAATGGCAGCGCCTAAGCAAGCCGCTCGTAAGCCCCGTCGTCGCGACCGCAAGTCGGTCCCGGTCGGCCAGGCTCACATCAAGTCCACTTTCAACAACACGATCATTTCGATCACCGATCCGTCCGGCGCCGTGGTGTCCTGGGCGTCCGGTGGCGATGTCGGCTTCAAGGGCTCCCGTAAGTCCACGCCGTACGCCGCTGGTATGGCTGCCGAGTCCGCCGCCCGCAAGGCGATGGAACACGGCGTCAAGAAGGTCGACGTGTTCGTCAAGGGCCCGGGTTCCGGTCGTGAAACCGCCATCCGTTCCCTGCAGTCTGCGGGCCTCGAGGTTGGTTCCATCACCGACGTCACCCCGCAAGCCCACAACGGCGTTCGTCCTCCGAAGCGTCGTCGCGTCTGAGCACTCAGCAATACCAAATCCATCCAAAACCGCCTGACCGGTGAGTGCACCACCGAGTTCAAGCTGAAAGGATAACCACAGTGCTTATTGCACAGCGTCCGACTCTTACCGAGGAATCTCTGAATCCGCAGCGCTCCCGCTTCACCATCGAGCCGCTCGAGCCTGGCTTCGGCTACACGCTCGGCAACTCGCTGCGTCGCACGCTGCTGAGCTCCATCCCGGGTGCTGCCGTGACCTCCGTGCGTATTTCCGGTGCCCTGCATGAGTTCACCACTCTGCCGGGTGTCCAGGAAGACGTCACCGAGATCCTGCTGAACATCAAGGGCATCGTGCTCACCAGCGAATACGACGAGCCTGTGGTCATGTATCTGCGCAAGAGCGGCAAGGGCGAAGCCGTGGCTGGGGACATCACCCCGCCGGCCGGCGTCACCATTGCCAACCCGGAGCAGCACATCGCTACCCTCGCCGACGATGGCGAACTCGAGATCGAGTTCACTGTCGAGCGTGGCCGTGGCTATGTTCCTGCCCAGATGAACAAGCAGGACAACGATGAGATCGGCCGTATTCCGGTTGATTCCATCTACTCCCCGGTACTCAAGGTGAGCTACAAGGTCGAGGCCACCCGTGTGGAACAGCGCACGGACTTCGACAAGCTCATCCTGGACGTGGAGACCAAGCCCGCCATCTCCCCGCGTGACGCGGTGGCTTCCGCCGGTTCCACCTTGGTGGAGCTCTTCGGCCTGTGCCGTGAGCTCAACGCCCAGGCTGAAGGCGTCGAGGTCGGTCCGGCCCCGGTGGCCGAGGAGACCAACCCCGAGATGGCCGTTCCGATTGAGGACCTCAACCTGACGCAGCGTTCTTACAACTGCCTCAAGCGCGAGGGCATCCACACCATCGGTGAGCTTGTCTCCCACACCGAGCAGGACCTGCTCGACATCCGCAATTTCGGTATGAAGTCAATCGATGAGGTCAAGGAGAAGCTGCAGACCTTGGGCCTGAGCCTCAAGTCCTCGCCGATGGCCTTCGATACCAATAATCTCGAAGGTGGCACGTTCTTCTCGCCGGAAGACGAGTGATCTGCCTCTTTGACCAATCGTTCGTTCACTAGGCAAGCAGATGTTCGGGCATATGCCCACCTGCTTGCCTGAAGAACGGACATATAAGGAGTAAACCCAATGCCTACACCTAAGAAGGGCCCGCGTCTGGCTTCCAGCCCCGCACACGAGCGCCTCATGCTGGCAAACATGGCGACCAGCCTGTTCCAGAACGGCCGCATCACCACCACGCTGCCGAAGGCCAAGCGCCTTCGTCCGCTGGCAGAGCGCCTGATCACCTTCGCCAAGCGTGGTGATCTGCACTCCCGCCGTCGCGTGATGCGCGTCATCCGCAACAAGTCCGTGGTGCACATCCTGTTCACCCAGATTGCCGAGCAGATGGAGCAGCGTGAAGGTGGCTACACCCGTATCGTCAAGATCGCTCCGCGCGTTGGCGATGCCGCTCCGGCCGCTGTGATCGAGCTCGTCACCGAGCCGGTTGCCAAGAAGGCTGTTGTGAAGGAAGCTGAAGCCGCCGCCAAGGTTGCCGAAGAAGAAGCTCCGGCCGTTGAGGCTGAGGCCACTGAGGCTGCTGAGGCTGTTGAGGCTCCGGTCGAGGAGACCGCCGCCGCTGAGGCTGAGGCTCCCGCTGAGGAAGCCGCTGACGCCGAGAAGGCCGAGTGAGCTGAATAGCGTTTCGCTAAGCTAGCTGAAAGGGCTGGAATCCGTTTGGGTTCCAGCCCTTTTGCGTTGTTTTCATAGAATCTACAACGTACGTACGGCCCGAATGGCCTCGGCTCTTGCGGCCAGCTGATCATCGGCGGGATATGCGATATGCTCCAAAGTCAGGCCCTGCGGCGCAATCGGCCCGCTTGAGCCTTCACGTACTGGCTCGGCCATTTTGCCGGCAAACCACTCCAGTGATTTGCGTCCCGAACCAACTTTGATGCATGAGCCGACCAGGGAGCGCACCATATTGCGGGCAAAGGCGTCCGCCACAATCGTGAACACTACCAGGCCGGACTCCAGCGACGGAGTCCGATATGCTTCATGCGATGCCATCTCATCCGGTACTAGGGGAGTGATCGGCACCCGCCGCCAATAGGCGGTCTTGACTTCACGGATCGTAGTGCCTCCCGGATTCGGAGTGGCGAAGGAACCAAAATCGTGCAGGCCGATGGTCAATGAGGCTGCGCGGTTCATAAGCTCCAGATCCAGCGCTTCATCCACGGTAAGTACGCATCCACGCAGGCGCGGGTCGACCTCAGACGAACGATCGGCGACCCGATACACATAAGTGCGCTCCAATGCGGAGAACCTGGCATCGAAGCCGACCGGAGCTACGGCAATGCCATGAATGACGATGTCCGGAGGCAGCACAGCCTTGAGTCTGCGAGTCAGCGCCTCGGTGACCGGAATGGTCATGTGACCTACGCAGCGATTCAGTACCTCATCGGATACATCCAGATGCGCCACTTGGTGGGAGGCGTGCACACCGGTGTCGGTGCGTCCAGCCACCGTCAAGCGTAACGGTTCGGCCGCGTCATCGGCCGGCACCCGCAGCACCTTGTGCAGCGCATCTTCAATGGTGCCTTGCACCGTACGAAGATTGGGCTGTTTGGCCCAGCCATAGAATCCGCCGCCGTCGTAGGCCAAGTCAATGCGCAGTCGTGTCATAGCCATTCATTGTAACGAGTGTGGTCGGCGAGATGAGTGCGGTCGGCAAGATGCGTGCGGTCGGCAAGATGCGTGTGGTCGGCGAGACGAGTGCGGTCGTCAAGATGCACGCGGCCGGCGAAGTGACCTGCCTGTAACATTCTCGCGCGTTTGTTGAAACGGGCCCGCCTTAGGTTGAAACCATCAAACCCGGTTACGGCTTGCGGCGTCAGCGTGCGCTCAAAACGCCTAACCGCTTGAAGCCACAGAAGCCGCCACAGCAAGGAGCAGGCACGATGATCGAATCCGCAGCACGCAGACTGGCCCATGAACTGGTAAACCGTCGCGAAGCGATCAATCGAGAGCTGTCCCGCAACGGTGTGCGTTTCGGCATCTACAAGAACGGCGAATACCATGACCGGCTGTTCCCGTACGACCCTGTGCCGCGCATTATCGAATCCGACGAATACGACGAATTGGAGAAGGGCCTGAAGCAGCGCGTCAACGCCCTGAACGCCTATCTGAAGGACATCTACTCCGACAAGGCCATCATCCATGACGGCGTGGTGCCGGAGGAATACGTATACACCTCGGCCGGCTACTTCCCGCAGGTCAACGGTGTGACCCCTCCCGGCGGCATTTTCGCGCATATCGCCGGCGAGGACCTGGTCCAAGGCGAGGACGGCCGCTGGTGGGTGCTGGAAGACAACCTGCGCATCCCCTCGGGTGCCAGCTACCCGCTGTTCGTGCGCGACATCGAGCGCCGCATCTCCCCGCGCCTGTTCCGCGACGTTCGTATTCGCGATAATCGCGAATACCCGCGCCTGTTGCGCAAAGCCATGGACTTTGTCTCCACCGAGGGCATCGCCGTGGTACTGACTCCCGGCCGCTACAATTCCGCGTTCTTCGAGCACGCCTATCTGGCGGAGAAAACCGGTGCGGCGTTGGCCTTCCCCGAAGACCTCGAAGTGGTGGACAACAAGGTCTACTTCCTCGACTACGCCGGCAAACGCCACCGTGTGGGCGTGGTTTACCGCCGCCTGTCCGACGAATTCCTCGACCCGTTCGCCTTCAATCCTGATTCGGTGATCGGTGTGCCCGGTATCCTGTCCGCCTACCGCGCGGGCAACGTGGCCATCGTCAACGCGCCGGGCAACGGCGCGGCCGATGACAAGGCCGTCTACTACTTCGTGCCGCAGATGATCAAGTACTATCTCGGCGAGGAACCGATTCTCAACAACGCGCCCACGTACATGCCGATGTTCGAGGCCGACCGCAAGGAAGTCCTGAATCGGATGGGCGAGCTGGTCATCAAGGATGTGGCCGAAGCCGGCGGTTACGGCGTGGTGTTTGGTTCGTCGCTGGATGCCGCCGCACGTGAGGAGCTCGCCAACCGGATCAAGGAGGAGCCGCGTCGATTCATTGCCCAAGAGGTGATTCAGTTCCGTGATATCGATGTGGTGGACCCGAAGACCGGCGAGATGTCGCCGCGCAAGTGCGATTTGCGTGCCTTCGTGGTCACCGGCAAGAATACGCACGTGTGGTATTCGGGCTTGACTCGATACTCGTCGGTGCCCGGCCAGATGATTGTCAACTCGTCGCAGGGTGGCGGATTCAAGGATACGTGGGTGTTGGCACCCGAATCCGGCGTGGAGCATGAATACGGTGCCGAAACGCAGGTGGTGAACCTGCTGAACCAGTCCCGCCGCCACTCGTTGTCTCTGGTCACCGCTTCCAAGGCAGACAACCTGTATTGGCTGGGCCGGTACACCGAGCGCGCCTTCACCACGCTGAACCAGTTCTTCCCGTTCTACGATCGTGTGATGGACACTGATGTGGACGCCTTCCGTCCGTTCGCTCACGCACTCGACCTGCCCGAAGATTTCGAGGACTTCGACGGGTTCGTGAACAGCTTCCTGTATGACGGGTCCAATCCTGATTCGGTGCGGTCGGCCGTAACCTCCGCATTCAACAACGCCGTGATTCTGCGCCCGGAATTGAGCTCGCGTCTGCTGCAGTACGTGGAGTTGGCGATGACCAATATCACCGATGCCGCCAAATACGCGGCCGATGCCGAGGACATCTACAAGCAGCGCGATATTACCGATGACATGCTCGCCTTCTGGGGCGGCATCGAGAATTCGCCGGTCGACCCCACGCTGAAGGCGTTCATCTTCATCGGCAAATATCTGGAACGCATCGACCTGTACACGCGCTTCGGCCTGACGATGGAGGAGCTGGAAGCGCCGCTCAAGAAGCTCGCCGCCTATTCGATGACCTTGGACGGCATGCCGCTGCCCAGCTGCTTCGCCGACGGACTGAGCTGGCTGGTCGGTCAGCTGCCGTCTCGCGGATATCAGGAAGTCGCCGACCTGCTGAAGAAGTACCTTGACGACTACTCCGGCCGTGTCAGCGCGCTGGCCATCAAAGACATGGGCTCACTGAGCTCCATGAACATGGACGCCAAGCGTCCCTGATCCCGACCTGACACCCTGACGGGTTCAAATGCTATGGTGGTATGGCGAAAAAACCGTGCGCCCGAGTGCCGGCCTGTGCATATCAGCAGATTGCCGGAATATATGCGTGGGCTGTGAGCGCACGGACCATACCTCAGCCATGGCTGTAGTGTTGTTATCCCGAGAATATGCCGGTTGCCGGCTCGTGTGTAAGTGCAGGAGACGTTGTGAAAAAACTCGTGTTCGACTATGAGATGAGGCTGTCCTTCAGCGCACCGGTCACCGATCACAGGTTCCAGCTTCGCTGTATTCCCTCCACTGGCCCTCGCCAACAGGTGATTGACGTGGAAGTGAAGATTCAGCCCGAAAGCGAACTCGAAACCACCATCGACTCCTTTGACTCCGTGGTGATGACCGGATTCATCCCTGAGCCGCACGACATATTCAGCTACTCGGTGACCGGTATCGCCTTCGTGGACAATGCGCATATCCATAAGGAAGCCTATAAACCGCTGTACCGATTCAATTCAGCGCTCACCATTCCCGGCCCGAACGTGGAGGCGATGATTGCCGTATGCCGCGAACGCTTGGCGGCGCTGCCTTCCGACGCCACTCCGGTGCAGCAGGCCGCCGAAGTGATGGATGAGGTCTACAAGGCGTTTGTGTATACGCCCGGTTCCACCACGATTCGCACCACCGCCGAACAGGCCTTGGCTCAGCGCAAGGGCGTATGCCAGGATTATGCGCACGTGATGCTGTCCGTGTGCCGGCATGTGGGATTGACCGCGCGCTACATTGCCGGTTTGCTTGGGGGAGAGGGCGCGACCCACGCTTGGGTCGAGGTGTATCAGGATGGCCGATGGGTCGGACTGGATCCCACGCATAACCGATTGGTGGACGACAGCTACATCACCATCGCCCACGGCCGCGATTACCGCGACTGCATGCTCGACATCGGCATCTTCTCCGGCTACAACGTCCAGCAGTCCCAATGGGTCAACGCCTCCGTCCACGAACAGGTGGCATAAACAAAATTCCAAGCCCCCTCTGATGAGCTGAGCCGTGAAGAAAACGCCGGAGGCGTTTTTAGGCGAAGGCGAACGACAGTGAGCAAATAAAATGGCAGCTGGAAAGCTGTCCTTAATTGCGTTCGAGCTGTCAGCCGTAAGGCTGACCGAGGGAGAGAGCACTCAATGCAGAGTGGCCCCGCCGCCGCTTCTACCACCACCAATATTCGGATTTTCGTCGTTGCAACATTCGGATTTTGGTAGTTGACCAATTCGGACTGTTAATCGGCTCATCGTCTGACCCATCGCAATCTCACACAAAATCGCATTATCCCACGCCGAATCGAGCTCAGCGAAACTCCGATTTGCCAGGTCGGCAGAATGTGGCATAATGAACAAGTTGCCATTTTGGCAGCATGGATAAGTGTCCGAGCGGTCTAAGGAGCACGCCTCGAAAGCGTGTGAGGTGAAAGCCTCCGCGAGTTCGAATCTCGCCTTATCCGCCTGCAAGGGTTTCGAGGTCACCTCGAAACCCTTTTTGTTTCTGCGAAACCCCACCTTTGGGGCTATAGGCCAAAATGGAGTTATAGGCCAAAATGTGTGTCCGGCGGTCTAGTCGTTCGACTGCCATTCGACCCGTGTGTGGAACTCGTTCCAGTCGATGCTGGTGCCTGTATTGCTTCAATGTTTGTTGGGCGGGTTCGGCAGTGTTTTTCACAGCCAAAAAAAATCAGTGACGAAACACGAAACATCGACTTGACTAAATACAAACGGCGCCGCCACGAGGAGCGGACCCGCCCCGCGGCCCCGCATTCGCTGCAGCACCGGTCGGTCTCGTCCGTCGGATCGCAGCCGATCAGCCACACGCCGGCACACGAGCCCGACGTGACGTGGCGTTGCGAGACCGGGTTCAACCCGAGCCTGTCCAGACCGAGCAGCACCCGGCCGTCGAACGCGCTAGACTTGGAACCAAGCTGCGCGGTTTTCTTCGCTTTTTCGATCACACACCGAATAAAAACGCACGGCCCATACACACCCAAATGCGAAGGGCCAGTTATGACCCGAGAACGCCTATAACTAGCGCCTGTATGCATGTAATTGCAGAAATCGACGTCTTGTGCATGCAATTTGGGTCCGTAAATAGCGCAGAAATGCGAGGCAATCTGCGGACGGGAAGCGGGAAGGGCGGTTCAGGAGCTTTAAATGGTCCTCTTATGCATGCGGCCTCATGATCGGGAACCGGCTAGGAAATACGTTGCATGCATTTCGGCATCATAAGGCATCGGAAAAGTCCTACGGTAGCGGTCCCGCGATTCGTCAATTGAGTGATTACTCGGTACTGTCTCCCGAACCGACCAGTTTTTTGCTCATACACTAGTTCCGGGTTTCGATGAGATTGATGATGGGCGATAAAAGGGTCCGACGCGCTAACGTCGGGCCCTTGCGTTGATTACGGGGTCGTGCCCCTAACCAAAGGTTACGGGACGAATCGTATCATGATGCGCGGTAGTCTGACCGTGAGCAAACGCACTGTGATTGTCTATATGACGGATGCGCGCGGTCCAACGTGCGTGGCCTCTGGCCGTTACCTCTTGCTAAGACTGCTTATGTAACGGTCGTTAAAGCATGATGTTTCCTCGCTAGGTATTTTGACCGCGGCAGTTGTTGGATGGATTTGATTCGGATGATGATATAGCGTTGTATCAATTGTGGTTGCTGTTATTTGTATTTGTTGAAGTATGTGAGTGGCGAGTGGCGCTTTACACGTTCTTTTTTCTGTCTTTTGGCCCGATTCTTTTCGGCGTGTTGCCTTGAAAATACACGCTTATGCAGATGTTTTGCGCCTCGTCGTTGCATGATTTGGTTCTTTGTTGTATCATCTAACTAAATGATAAGTACAGTGTTGTATCAAGTTGTACTCAGTAATTATCTTCCGCGCTGAAGCGGTGATTTTTACTTATCTGAGACAACGTTGTATCGAATTTATGGAAGCAAAGGATAACAATGGCAGAGCAGCAGTCCAACACCGCCTCAGATTCCTCCCGTCTGATCGTCGACGATGCCTTCGAAGTGGCTCCGGTGAATGATCGTCTTTTTGGCTCGTTTGTGGAACATTTGGGACGTTGTGTATATGACGGCATCTATGAGCCTAGTCATCCCGAAGCGGATGAGGATGGATTCCGCAAAGATGTCATTGAGCTGGTTCGTGAGTTAGGTGCCACTACCATACGTTATCCCGGCGGCAATTTTGTGTCCGGTTATCGCTGGGAAGATGGTGTCGGCCCGAAGGAAAGCCGTCCGCGTCGTCTTGATTTGGCTTGGCATTCCACTGAAACCAATCAGTTCGGCTTGCACGAGATGTCTCAGTGGTTAGACAAGGTCGGCGGCAATGAGCTCATGGAAGCTGTGAATCTTGGCACCCGTGGTCTTGAGGAAGCTCTCGATTTGCTTGAGTACGCGAATGTTCCTAGCGGTACTAAGCTCTCTGATGAACGACGTGCCAATGGCAAGGAAAACCCGTTCGGTATCAAGATGTGGTGCCTTGGCAATGAGATGGATGGCCCCTGGCAGACTGGGCACAAATCAGCCGAAGACTACGGTACATTGGCTGCCTCGGTTGCGGCGGGTATGCGCATGATTGATCCGGATGTGGAGCTGGTCGTATGTGGATCATCCAGTCACATGATGGACACATTTGGTAAATGGGAAGAAACGGTTCTTGAAAAGGCCTATGACAGTGTCGATTTCATCTCGTGTCATGCCTATTATCATCCTGAATTTCAGGCTGATGGCACTCGTGATATGGCAAGCTTCCTTGCATCCGGCGTTGATATGGATGGCTTCATCAAGGATGTCGCTGCCGCCATCGACGCTACCAAGGCTCGCCTTAAGAGCGACCATAACGTATTCATCTCATTTGATGAATGGAACGTGTGGTATATCGATGAAGAACCAAGCAAAAATCCGGAAGGTATTGGTAATTGGCCTGTGGCGCCCCGTCTGCTTGAAGATAGCTACACCGCTGCGGATGCCGTGGTCTTTGGCGACCTCATGATTACGTTGCTCAAAAACGCCGATCGCGTTCATGCGGCGAGCCTTGCTCAGCTAGTCAATGTCATTGCGCCAATTATGACCGAGCCAGGAGGTCCGGCATGGCGCCAGACGACGTTCTATCCATTCTCGATGACTGCGAGATATGCCAAGAACGGTACGGTACTTGAGCCCAAACTGACTTCGAATACTTATGCCACGGCCAAGTATGGAGAGGTACCGGTGGTCAACTCTGTGGCAGTACGCGGGGCCGATGGATCTGTGACCATTTTCGTGGTCAATCGGTCATTGGAATTGTCCAATGACTTCGAAATCCAAGTGCCGGATGATGGCAACTTCACTGAAGCGACCGCACAGACGCTACATGAAGAGGACTTGCTCGCTAGGAACACCTTGGAAAACCAAGATCGCGTGATTCTTCACACCAATGATTCTGTTACGTTCAGTGCCGACGATGCCATCGTACATGTGACATTGCCTCCGGTGTCTTGGACTGCCGTGCATGTGCGGTGATTTGAACGGGTGAACATCGAAATATAGGTACGAGATAAGGGGAGGAGCGTCACATGAATTGCAGCCAATTCACTCCATGTGAGGGACGAACAGAGATTGTCGATGCTGATGGACGATTGATCTGGCATAACGATGACATCTGCATGGTATTCGTAGTTCGCGATAATGCTCCGGTTGTGCTCGCCGGTTTGTCCGGATATGGTATGCGTCCTGCCTGCGAATTGAACAACGAGAAAGGTGCGTTTCCCATTGTGGAAGTACTTACTTCTATCTCGGGTCGTACCATGAATCATCAACGCTTGACCGATACTCGGGAAGGAAGTCAGCTCCGTTTTGTAGCAGCTTATACCTATGAGCGCGGCATGCGTCATGTTCTCAGGATTGATCAGAAAGATGAACATTCTGGCCTGTTGACTGAGACGGAGTTCTCGATGTTCCCCGGAGTCAGTGCCGTGAGTTGCCAGTCCCGCATCGCATCGGAACGCCGGCTGCCGGTAGAAGCAGTGTCTTCGTTGAATCTCACCGTCCGTTGGATGCCGCTGGGGGTGGAGTTGACGGAGTCGAGGTCTACTGGGCCGACAGCACATGGGCCGCGGAAAATAATTGGCATCAGGCGCCACTTCGCGAGATTGGTTTGCCGGACATCAATACCAACATTAATCCTCGTGTTCCGGGCGCACGATTTAATCTCTCTTCGCGATCCACTTGGTCGACTGGAGAGAAGCTTCCCCTTGGCGTTTTAACCATGGGGGAGGGGATTCGTCGCTCGGCTCTGATTTGGCAAATCGAACACAACGGTCCATGGACTTGGGAAATTGGTGAAGGCATCGATGGCCTTCATATCACGGCCGGCGGTCCTAATGGGGATGATCATCAATGGGCCGTTGTGCTTGACGAACGCACTGATTTTGTCACAGTTCCAGCTAGCTTTGCCATTTGCTCAGGCGGCTGGCAGCAGGTAGTCGAACAAATGACGTTACATCGTCGGGCATTGCGCTCTGCTCGTTTGGCTGTAAACGGTCAGAACCATGATTCCGAACAGCTGGTCATTTACAACGACTATATGAATACCCTGTTCGGCAATCCGACGGCTGATAAAGAACTGCCGCTAATTGAAGGTGCAGGCAAGCTCGGCGTGGACGTGTTCTGCATCGATGCTGGATGGTATGACAGCGCCGATGGCGGCTGGTGGGACATGGTTGGCGAGTGGAAGCCCTCTACCAATCGTTTCGGCAATCTTGGCTTGAAAGGAATCGCTTCGGCCATCCGCAAGGCCGGCATGGGACTGGGACTATGGCTCGAGCCGGAAGTCGTAGGAGTACGTTCTCCAATTGCTAATGAGTTGCCGGATTCCGCATTCTTCTGCCGGCATGGCGAGCGCGTGGCAGACGATGGACGTTACCATCTCGATTTCCGTTCTCCTGATGCGCGCGCTCATATGGATGACACGATGGAGCGCATCATCGCTGAATTCCAGCCGAAATTCTTTAAATTCGACTACAACACCGTACCCGGGGTTGGTACCGAAATCGATGCCGGATATCTAGGTGAAGGGTTGCTTGGTCATAGCCGTGCTTATGTGCGGTGGCTAGACGATCTCAAGCACCGGCATCCCGAGCTTGTCATTGAGAATTGTGGTTCCGGTGCCATGCGTGCTGACTACGCGATGCTGCAACGTCTCGATCTGCAATCGACTTCTGACCAATGTGATCCGGCTATATATGCTGCCATTGCAGCTGGAGCCTCAATGTCGATTCTGCCGGAGCAACAAGGCAATTGGGGCTACGCTCAGCAGGAGATGGATGACGAGACTGCGGTTTTCACTCTTGCAGCAGGTATCGCCGGTCGTCTGTATCTGTCAGGTTTCGTCAACCGAATGGATGAGAGGCGCTTGCGTCTGGTCCGAGGTGCCATTGAAGCGCACCGGCAGGTGCTGAGGAACCAGTCCGGTCAGGTGCCATTCTGGCCATTGGGACTTCCGGTTTTTTCGGGCGATTGGTTGGCCAGTGGGCTTTTGCCTTATGCGGATAATAACGAGACCGGCTATATGACGATTTGGCACCGCGGCGGTGCAAACAGCGTTGTTGTAGAAGTGCCGCAAGGTGCCACTTTGAGACCGTTTTTCCCGAAGCCGGGACTCATCGACAAGAGCCATGGTGCAGTCGATTGGCATGTCGAGCCTCTTGATGGCACACATGTCCGTCTGACTGTTTCCGACAATCGTCGCAGTGCCAGAGTGTATGCGATTGATATGCCGGATTCCACCAAATAACAACAAGATTTGCCTGCGCAACATCGCGCTGGCAGCAATGATAAGGAGAAAGAACATGAAGCACCCCTTCAGAAGTGCGGTTGCCGCAGTCAGTTCAATGGTGATGCTGACTTCCCTTGCCGCATGTGGCGGCAGCGACACGGCCCAGTCCGATGAAAAGGAACTCACGATTTCTTGGTATTACTCCTCTGGCGGTGGTGACACGTGGGAGCGTGCCATCAAGCTGTACAAGAAGGAAAATCCAGATGTCAAGATCAATGAAGTCCACACTTCATTCCCGCAGATGCAGAAGAATGCATCGTTGACTCTGCAGGCTGACGATGCTCCTGACGTGGCCCTGTACAACCAGGGGACCAGTTCTGTTGGCAATCTCGCATCGCAAGGTATTCTGGCTGACTTAAGCGAATATGCGGACAAATATGGTTGGACCGATACGTTGCCTGAATCCATTCAGACTGTGGCCAAATATAAGGCCGATGATGGTGGCGTTATGTCCTCGGACGGCGAATGGTATGGCGTGCCAGTCAACGGTGAGTTCGTTCTGGCGTACTACAACCAGGACATGTTCGATAAAAATGGCATCGCTATTCCGGAAACCTTCGACGAGCTTGAGTCCGCTATGCAGCAGTTCGTGGACAAAGGCATTACGCCGGTTGCTTTTGAAGGCAATGAGACGGCTTCGCAGCATCTGTGGTATCAGCTGGTACTGTCTAAGGCCAATCGCCAGTTTGTTGACGATTATCAATCCTATGAGCACGACGTCGACTTCTCCAGTGAGCCATTCACCTATGCTGCGAACAAGTTCTCCGAGTGGGTCCAGAAGGGATATCTTCCGAGCAACTCCGGTGGTCTGGTCGCTGAGGATATGATTACACAGTTCTGTGCAGGTGAATACCCAATCATGTTCTCTGGCTCGTGGTGGTTCGGACGTGTCAATCAGGATGGCAACTTCAAGAGCACGTTCCGTGCCTTGCCCGGCAACGAGAAGCTGAACACCGGTGCAACCGGCAAACTATGGGTGGTTCCGGAAACCTCTAAGCATAAGGATCTTGCTGCCGACTTCCTGAACTTCCTGCTCTCCAAAGATGTGCAGAACATGCTTGCTACTGAAGCTGGTTTGCCGTTCAATGCCTCTGATGATTACTCGATTGACTCTTTGCCGGATGAGCTTAAGAATCCGCTGAAGACTTTCGATGACATGCAGGACTCTGCCAAAGAGTTCAACACGGTGTTCGAACAGTTGCTCGACAACGATGCGATTGCGTTGTACCCGGATTGGCCAAGTGCCGGCATGTATGATGCTCTGAATTCGGCTCTCCAAGGCTTGATTAACGGCAACTCCACTCCTGAGCAGGCAACCGGTGAAATCAAGGCTGCTTATGAGGAAGGAAAGTCAGATCTGGGACTGTAACGAGTTCCTGTCTCTTCGACTACACGATAAAGCCACGTAGTGTGGCATGGTGTGGGATGGATGTTCATTGTTGATCATCTTCCCACACCGTGCCTGACACATTCGCACTCATGTACAGAGCTGGCACTGTCGCCAGCCCGCATCCCATATCGTCGGTGTCCATTGACAAAAGGAGGAGACCATGTCTCATGGCAACGGCTCATCTCAAGGAAAGCGGCAGAAGAAGCAGCTTTCCAATAACGAGAAAATATATGAAAAGCGTATTCGTAGCGGTTATGGCCGTTACATTGTTCCCGGTGCCATCGGTACCGTGGTGATTCTGCTGATTCCTTTTATCGCCAATATTTGGATTTCATTGCACAGTTGGCGTGGTGGCCGCAGCAAAATGAAATTCATCGGTTTGGACAATTATGTCAAACTACTGGGGGATGAAAAGTTCTGGACCTCATTTTCCAATTCGTTGTACATGATTGTGGCCATGGTAATTATTCCGCTGCTTATCGGTCTGATTCTTGCAGCAGTATTGTTCGATTATATCGGTCGTGAATTCGGTGGTAAGACATCGAGCTTTTTGAGGGCTTGCTACTACCTGCCACAAATTCTTCCCGTCGGTGTAGCCGGCATTCTGTGGAATTGGATTCTTAATTCACAGACCGGCGCGATTAATCGAATTCTTGCCGGACTTTTCGGCATGGATAAGACTCCTGATTGGCTAGGCGACCCAGATCTTGCGATTTATGCGGTGATGCTGATGTTGGTGTGGAGCCAGATAGGATATCCGGTTGTCATCTTCATGTCGGCGTTGGGGCGAGTCGATCCCGAGCTGTATGAAGCTGCATCGCTTGATGGTGCCGGGTGGTGGCGGCGATTCAGCGCCATCACGCTGCCTCAGATTAAACCTGAGATTTTCGTGGTGGTACTGACCTGCACTGTTGCGGCGCTTAAGGTTTTTGGACCTGTTTATATGCTGACCAAGGGCGGTCCGCAAAGCTCCACCCTTGTGCCGTCCTACTATTCCTACATTAATTTCTTCGGTAAATCACAGATTGGCTATGGAGCGGCCATCGCAAGCGTGTTGGCGATTGTCATCGCCATCGTCGCATCTGTCATCATGGTGTTCCAGAACCGTAGCGCTGCTCGGGAACGTGAAGGAGCTCTGATCGTATGAGCGCATCATCATCTGTCAAAACAGGCATCCAAGCTCGTATGAATCGTATTGAACAGCGTGATCGAGTTAAGCAGTCCACGACGCGCAAGCCTATTAATCTATTGCGATGGGTAATTCTCATTGCATGTGTGTTGTTTGCGATTCTGATTCTCTCGCCTCTGTTCCTTATGGTGCTCAATGCGTTCAAAACGTCACAAGATTACACACAGAACGGTCCGTTGAGCCTGCCTCATGAACTGTATTTCGGTGGCTTGGTGAATTTCTGGAAAGCGACCGACTTCCCCATCAAGTTCTGGAATTCATTGTGGATTTCCGTGGTGTCTGCGCTGTTGTCCGTGGTGCTCTCGCTATTTAACGCCTATGCGCTGGGTATCGGCCGTGTGCGTGGTAGCTCAGTGATTATTGCACTGTTCATGATTCTGACCATGCTGCCAGGAGAAGGATTCATCTACCCACTGTTTTACATGTTCAACGCGGTGGGCATGGGCAATTCTCAATGGACCATCGTAATTATATGCGGCATTATCAATATGGCGTTTGGCACATATTTGCTCAGCTCGGTGATGTCGACATTCCCCAAGGAGCTGTTGGAAGCTGCACAAATCGACGGGGCTGGTCGTTGGCGCACACTCCGTGACGTCGTGTTCCCGATTATGAAGTCGAACTGCGCGGTCTTGTTCATCTTCTTCTTCATTTGGACGTGGAACGAGTTCTACTTCACCTTGATTTTCCTAGTGTCTGGAGATACTCAGACCATACCGCTGGCAATCGCGTCGTTGCAGGGCGACCGCATCATGGACGTTCCGACTATCAACGCGGGAAGCCTTATCTCCCTTATTCCGGCGTTTGTCTTCTTCCTCATCTTCCAGAGGACGTTGACGAAGGGCATTACCGCCGGAGCTGTGAAATAACCGAACCCGATGCACTGTTGGCCGGTGGTTCTCCTCCTCTCCTTCCCACTGGCCATAGTGTATCGATGTATCTTTCGCCCAGCGTGGGGCAACAATGAAGAAAGGCAAACAAATGAAATTTTCCGATGGATATTGGCGTGTGCGTGAAGGCTTTACCGCAGCATGGGCCCGACAGACACATGACATCGCGAAAACCGATAACGGGATTTGTGCACATGCTTCTGCGAATCTGGTCAATGGGCGTGGGGATTCCTTAGGAGGTCCGGTATTCACAGTTACTTTATCGACCCCGGCCGAAGGAATCATCAAAGTAGTGGAAGAGCATTTTCGTGGAGCGGTGAATCCAGATCCACATTTTCATCTGAATATTGATGAGGATGCGAATTTCGACATTGAGACCGGGGACGGGGCCACGGTGTTTCGTGCGGGCTCGCTCGAAGTCGCCGTCTCCAATCCTGGCGAGATTTGGTCCATGGACTTCCGAGCGAATGGGCATAGTCTCACTGGAACGTCGTACAAGGGGCTGGGCGCATATACCGAACAGTCGACCGGTATCCATTACATGCGTGAACAGCTGCGTCTTGCCCTAGACGAAAAAGTCTACGGCTTCGGAGAGCGATTTGGCCACTTCGTCAAGAATGGACAGACCGTGGAAATGTGGAACTCTGATGCCGGTACCTCATCTGACGCTGTGTACAAAGCCATCCCTTTCTATTGGACGAATAAAGGCTATGGCGTGTTCGTAAATCATAGCGAAGACGTGTCATTTGAGGTCGGATCTGAGACTGTGGGCAAAGTGCAGTTTTCCACTAAAGGACATCGACTTGAATACTATGTGATTAATGGCCCGGAACCAAAAGATGTACTACGCCGTTATACGAAGCTGACCGGACGTGCTCCCTATCTGCCGGCATGGTCATACGGTTTATGGCTGACCACATCATTCCTGACCGATTATGATGATGCCACTGTAGCGGGATTCGTGGATGGCATGCAGGAACGAGATATCCCACTATCAGTCTTCCACTATGACTGCTTCTGGCTCAAGGAATACCATTTCTGCGACTTCGAATGGGATGGAGATATGTTCCGTGATCCGAGGGGAACCATTGCCGAGCATCACCGTAAAGGTCTCAAGGTGTGCGTATGGATTAACTCCTACCTGAGTTCCATGTCGCCGTTGTTTGACGAGGCTATGTCTAAGGGCTACTTGCTCAAGCTTCCTGATGGCAGCGTTTACGAGACCGATTTTTGGCAGCCGGGCATGGGCCTGGTCGATTTCTCGAAGCCGGAAGCTCGTGAATGGTACTGCTCTAAGCTTGAGAAGCTTATTGATATGGGTGTGGATTGCTTTAAAACCGATTTCGGAGAATCAGTGCCTACTGAAGTGGTTTATGAAGATGGTTCCGATTCGGTCAAAATGCATAACTACTACACGTATCTGTACAACAAGACTGTCTACGAATTCTTGGAGCGAAAGCTTGGCAAGGGACAGGCGGTGCTGTTCGCCCGTTCCGCCACCGTTGGTGGACAGCAATTCCCTGTCCATTGGGGCGGCGACTGCGAATCGACTTATACGGCGATGGCCGAGTCGCTGCGCGGCGGCCTATCGTTGATGTCGTCTGGATTTGGGTACTGGGCGCATGACATCGGTGGATTCGAAGGCAATCCTGGTCCTGACCTGTACAAGCGGTGGGTGCAGTTTGGTTTGCTGTCGACGCATTCGCGGCTGCATGGTTCCCATTCGGTGCGTGTGCCGTGGGCCTTCGATGAAGAATCCTGTGATGTACTACGCAAGTTCACCAAATTGAAGTTGTCGTTGCTGCCGTATCTGGCCTATGGATCCAAACAGGTCAGCGAAGAAGGCATTCCGCTGATGCGTCCCATGGCTTTGGAGTTCCCTCACGATCCAGCGGCAGAATATCTGGATCGTCAGTACATGCTGGGCGATGATTTGCTGGTTGCTCCGGTCTTTTCTCCAGATGGAGTGGTTCGTTATTATGTGCCGGAAGGAACTTGGACGAACGTACTCAATGGAGAGCGAATCGCGGGTCCGAGATGGATCGAGGAACAATTCGATTACATGACCATGCCGTTGCTGGCGCGTCCAGGTGCGGTCATTCCAATGCAGGAAGGACGTTGCGACACCGATGGGGATTTGACCGACGACGTGATCCTGAAGATTTATGATCCGGCGGCCCTTGACTCGGAATGGCGCCAACTGGTCCTGCGGCATGGTTTTGAGGAAGATGCCGCTGAGACGATCTTCCGGATTCGGCGTACGAATGATGTGCTTGAAGTGCGCTGCGATTCCGTGGAAGACGGATGGACTGTCGAATGTGGCGGTCAGCGGGTTCAAGCGCATGCCGGAGCCGCAACATTGTCGGTGCAATGATCCCATAGTATGCGCAAGCATCGTGGACGCCGGAATGATATCTATGACGGCATTCCGGCGTCTGCAATATCTGTGTGACCTTCTGTGACCTTGGGCTTAAGATAGGGGGATATCATGGGTGGATAGGCGATGGTGGTGCCACGACAAGATATGCGAAGGAGAGATATGGGCAGCCGCGTAACGATTAAAGACGTGGCCAAAGCGGCTGATGTCTCCATTAAGACCGTATCTAACGTGATTAACAACACTGGAAGAATGCGCCCGGACACGCGACAAAGAGTGGAAGGGGCCATGCGACAACTTGGATATACGGTTAATTTGTCGGCGCGTGCCATCCGTTCCGGTGGCACCAGGCTGATAGGCCTGAATATCTTCGACTTTTCGCAGCCGTTTGCTCCGTATCTAGCTGATAAGGTCATTGATTTTGCCAAGGAGCGCCAATACGGGGTTATTATCAATACCTATGGCTCCGATGGCACTGGCTTGGCGGATGGTATTGAAGAGACCTATCGCTTGGGAGCCGATGGGTGGATTTTCTTTACTGAACGCGCTCTTGTCGATGACGGTGCTGCACTTGAACAGCCATATCCTGTGGTAATGGCAGGCGATTATCTGTCTTACGGCAAAAGTGATTTGGTGACCATGCCTAACGTGTCAGCTGTACAGCAGACCGTGGGCAGATTGCTTGATACCGGAGTCAGAGCTATTGCTCTATTGGGTGCCCCGCCGGGGATAACTGATTGGGATTCTTTGAAAAGTCAGAAAGAAGGCACCCAAGAGTTACGTACCCAGGGCTATGTACGGGCGTTCAAGGAACGAGGGCTTGACGTGGACTGGCGATATGTTATTCCGGTCCATGGATGGAATCAGCATGGTGGTGTGCAATCCACTGCAGCGATGCTTGACTCGTTACCTTGCCCTGAAGCAGTGGTCTGTCTCAATGACGCCATGGCACTAGGTGCCGTTCATGAGCTACAGCGTCGTGGTTTACGAGTCCCTCAAGACGTGCAACTGATAGGCTTCGATAACGTGCCGGAAGCCGAGTACTCGGTGCCGGCGCTGACCACCATCGATCCTCATATCGATGATTATGCCAAGCATGCCGTTGACATGCTTATCGACCGCATCGAAGGATACTCAGGCCCGGCCCGTACGTACACCACCGATTTCACATTGGTGGAACGTGCCTCAACTCGACTTGCCCACTAGCATCCAACAAGTTCGCATCGGCTTCGTGAGGAGTGTGTGTCTACTCGAACAATGCGGCGTCAGTCGCTGGGTAGCCAAGTTGGAACGCGGTGTAGGCGTGCTTGGCGGCCAGTGCGGCGAGGATGAGCAGCGTATCGCTCTCGGTGGAAGATTTCGATTCGGTCACGGCCTTGATCTGCGCGCGGGCGCAGTCCATTTCGATGGCGGTGGCGGTCGGTACGGTCTGGCCACTTGCCTTGTCGGCGATGGTGGTGGGGTTGGCCAGTAGTTGGTCGATGGCATAGACCTTTTGGCGGGGGTCGCTCTGGCCGGAAGAACTGGACTGTGCGCCGGAATCATCAAAATTGCCGTTCGCCAGCGCAACCAGCTGCTGCCCGGCGGTCTTATGCATATCGCTCAACGCCAACGTAGCCCCAGCGGTCTGTCCTCGTGCGGCCAAGACCTCGATAGCGAATCCGGCGCGATCCTCGGCCACGGCCATCGCATCCAATACCGATCGATCAACGTTGGCGGACGTGACGCCATCAAGACGCGCCGGCGTCACCTCAGGCGCGGACTGCCCGAATTTATCGGCCAGAAAAGCCAGCCATTGCTTGGTCTGCGCGTCACGTAACGTTCCCTCGGCAAAACGACCCGAACAATACCCGGCAACGTCAATCCAAGCCAGGGGGGCGGCCAGACCGGTGGCATACTGCTCTAATAACGGTGTGCCTTCAGCCGGATGGGTGGCGTAGTTCGCCAACGTCATCGCTTTCTCGCAAGGGGTCATTTGAGCTTCCGCCTCGGCCCGTCCGGCCAGTCGCGGCATCGAACACGCCGAAAGCGAACACAGCATCGCGCTCGCGCATAGTGCGGATGCCAAGCGCCGGGTAAACCGTCCTGAAGAGAAGCGTGTCTGCATGGAAACCTACACTAATAGCTAACTGTGACCACTCATAGGCCATGCGCCACATAACTTCATAGGAGGTACGGATCGATGGAACTGGACCTGACAGGAATACACAAGCTCGCCGCCGAGCAAGGAATCGACCCCGGAACCCTGGATGATGCGCTGGCAGAGGCCCTGCGCCTCGCCTACCTCAAGACCCCGCACGCCGCCAGGCACGCGCGTGTGGAGCTTGACGAACGTTCCGGCAATTTCACCGTCTGGGCCGCCGACGAAATCCCGGTCGAACCCACCGAAGACAACCCTTACCCCGTTCCCAAGCTGGGCGAGGAATACGACGACACCCCGCGTGACTTCGGCCGTCTCGCCGCCGCCACTGCACGCCAGGTCATCACCCAGCTGTTCCGCCGCGCCGAAGATGAGAAGGTATTCGGCGCGTTCTCCGGTCAGAAGGGCAAGCTCATCACCGGCATCATCCAACAGGATGCTTCCGACCCCTCCAACGTGCATGTCGCGATGGGCGATGTCGAAGCCATTCTGCCTCGCCGTGAGCAGGTGCCCGGCGAACGTTACCGCCACGGCGAACGCATCCGCGTGTACGTGGTGAACGTGGCCCGTGGCATCAAAGGCCCGGAAATCGTGGTGTCCCGCTCCCACCCGGAGCTGGTCCGCAAGCTGTTCGAGCGCGAAGTGCCGGAACTGGTCTCCGGTGCCGTGTCCATCATGGCCATCGCTCGTGAGGCCGGCGCCCGCACCAAGATCGCGGTCAAGGCCAACACCGATGGCGTGAACCCGAAGGGCGCGCTGATCGGCCCCGGCGGCGCTCGCGTGCGTGCCGTTATGGAGAACCTTGGCCCGGAGAAGATCGACATCGTCGACTACTCCGACGATCCGGCCAAGTTCGTGGCAGCCGCGCTGTCCCCGGCTGTGGCCACCGGCGTGCAGGTGATCAGCGAGAAGAACAAGACCGCCATCGCCTTCATCCACGACGACCAGCTGTCCTTGGCCATCGGCAAGGAAGGCCAGAACGCACGACTGGCAGCCAAGCTGACCGGCTGGAAGATCGGCATCGAATCCGCCGAGGCCCATGCCAAGAAAGTCGCCGCCGAAAAGGCCGCCCAGGCTGCGGCCGAGGCCGCTGCTCCGGAAGCCGAATAGGCCGCCGGGCTCGAAGGCGAATGATCTTCAGGGCGCATTATTTCCTGATACGAGCCGCGTCAGCAATGGCGCGGCTCGCTGCGTCTACGCTATCCAGCGCTATGAGTATGCTTGATTGGCGTATGTGGGCTGGCGCAGTGTGCGCGAAATCGCCCACACCAGAGACGAGGTAACACGATCATGGTCGCACGATGAGACAGGGTAGGCTTGCCGTCATCACCAACTGACCACGCCCATGCACGCGCGTGGTCACAGAATAGGAGTAATTAGTGGCGAAACCACGCGTATACGAACTGGCTAAGGTTTTGAATGTCGATAGCAAAACCGTGCTTGAGAAGCTTAAGGACATGGGAGAATTCGTCAAGTCCGCTTCTTCTACGATTGAACCGCCGGTAGCCCGGCGTCTGAAGGCAGAGTTCGCCAAGGACAACGCCAAGGGCGATTCCAAGCCCGTGCAGCAGCGCCGCCCGGCCGCACCTTCGGCCCCGGCTTCCGCTTCATCTTCCGCACCGACTCCGGCCGCTCCCGCACGTCAGGCATCGCCTGCCTCGGCACATCAGCAGGCTCCGACTCCGGGTGCACCGACACCGCGTCCGCAGGGCGGCGCACGCCCCGGCATGCCGACCCCCGGCCGCCACGGTCAGAACGACAACCGTGAGAATGGTCGCGATAATCGCGAAGGCCGTGAGAACGGTCGTCAGAGTCGCCCGAACGATCGCCGTAACAACGATCGTCGTAACAACCAGGGCCGTCCGAACAATGGCCAGCCGGTTCAGCATCAGAACAACCGCGGCAATGCTTCGGCTCCGCGCCCGCACGCTCAGGGCGGCGCCGGTGCCAATGGCGGCAATGCCGCTTCAAATGCGATTCCGCGCCCGCACGCTCAGGGCCCGCGCCCGGGCAACAACCCGTTCTCCCGCAAGCAGGGTATGCACACCCCGACGCCGGGTGATATTCCGCGTCCGCATCCGATGGCTCGTCCGACTGCTGATAACGGTCGTGGCGGTCGTCCGGGCCGTCCCGGCCAAGGCCAGGGGCAGGGCCGCGGCTTCCGTGGCGGTCGTCCGGGCCAAGGTGGTCAGGGCGGTCCGCGTCCCGGCCAGTGGGG
>UMJT01025940.1_pt1 | contig 24439 bp, 7 predicted proteins | sample 1966111 | NCBI WGS metagenome assembly UMJT01 (sample SAMEA4836159, study PRJEB28245) | human gut metagenome | biome: gut microbiome; material: fecal sample | place: Denmark | collected 2008
ATCTCCACAAGGCAGACCGCAAGCAACGCCAGGCAGACAATCCGCTCCGTAAGGTGGATGTAAGCCAAGGCAATGTGAAAAAGCAGGTTGCCAACACCGTGAAATCTCTCTGCGCTACCTACAGGTTCCAGTCCTTAGGCGAATACCGTGCACTTCTTTCCTTATATAATATATCCTTGGAGGAGGTCAGAGGCGAAGTTGGCGGTCGTGAGTATCATGGTTTTGTCTATTCTGCCACGGACGGACAGGGCAATAAGGTTGGAAATCCTTTCAAGGCTTCCAAGATTGATAAGTCTGTCGGTGTGGTGGCAATAGAAAAACGGTTCGCTTATTCAGCCAAGAAGTTCAAGGAGGACAAGAAACTCTCCGAGATGACCAAACATAGTGTGGAGGCAGTGTTGAAGCAGACTTACCATAAGGATAAGTTCGTTGAACTGCTGAAAGCAAAGGGTATTGATGTTGTTTTCCGACATACAGCTGACGGCCGTATCTACGGAGCAACATTCATTGACCACCGCACCCAAAGCGTTTTCAATGGTTCAAGGCTTGGAAAGAATCTTTCTGCCAATGCCCTGCAGGAGCACTTCACCTTACCTTACGAGAATGAGCAGCCGATACCACTTACCATCCAGAAGGAAGATGGCACAATGCCGGAACTGGAATATCATGGTTCTGGCTTGTTCGATGAGTACGGCAGCGGTCTTGGACTTATGGCAGGGAATGGTTCTTCCAACGAGGCACAGGAAGCAGCATTCGATAGAGAGTTACGCAGAAAGAAAAAGAAGCGAAAAGGGAGAAACCTTTAATCGTATTATCAAGGTATAACTTCAAAACAGAAAAAACAATGGCACAAGAAGACGATTTGAGAGCATTGGGAAAAATCATGGATTTTCTCCGTGCCGTGAGTATAATACTCGCAATTATGAATGTATATTGGTATTGCTACGAGGCAATGCACATATGGGGAGTGACAATCGGAGTTGTTGACAGAATCCTGATCAACTTCAACCGTACAGGTGGTTTGTTCCATTCCATTCTCTACACAAAATTGTTCTCGCTCTTACTCTTGGCTCTTTCATGCTTGGGAACCAAGGGCGTGAAAGCGGAAAAGATGAGTTGGAACAGGATTTGGACGGTTCTTGCAGTTGGCTTCTTCTTGTTCTTCCTCAACTGGTGGATATTATTGTTGCCTATATCTTATTTGGGCAATGCCACGCTGTACATCTTTACAATGACAGCAGGTTATATCTGCTTGTTGATGGGAGGACTCTGGATGAGCAGACTCTTGAAACACAACCTCATGGAGGATGTCTTCAATAATGAGAACGAGAGTTTCATGCAGGAGACCAAACTCATGGAGAACGAGTATTCCGTCAATCTGCCAACACGATTCTATTACAAGAAGAAATGGCAGAGAGGATGGATCAACGTGGTCAATCCGTTCCGAGCGACCATCGTGTTAGGTACACCGGGTAGTGGTAAGTCATTTGCTGTAGTGAACAACTACATCAAACAGCAGATAGAGAAGGGGTATTCAATGTATATCTATGATTTCAAGTTTTCCGACCTTTCGACGATTGCCTACAACCACATGATGAACCATCAGAATGGATATAAGGTCAAGCCCCAGTTCTATGTCATCAACTTTGATGATCCTCGCAGAAGTCATCGCTGCAATCCGATTCACCCGGATTTCATGAGTGACATTTCCGATGCTTATGAGAGTGCATACACCATCATGCTCAACCTCAACAAGACGTGGGTTCAGAAGCAGGGCGACTTCTTCGTGGAGAGTCCGATTATCCTCTTTGCAGCCATCATTTGGTACCTAAGAATCTACAAGAACGGGAAGTATTGTACCTTTCCTCATGCCATAGAATTGCTCAACCGCAGATACGAGGATGTTTTTCCGATTCTGACAAGCTACCCGGAACTTGAGAACTATCTTTCGCCATTCATGGACGCATGGCAAGGTGGGGCAATGGAGCAGTTGGCGGGTCAGATAGCCAGTGCCAAGATTCCGCTTTCAAGGATGATTTCTCCGCAGCTCTATTGGGTGATGTCGGCAAGCGAGTTCACGCTCGACATCAATAATCCCGAAGAACCAAAGATTCTGTGCGTAGGCAACAATCCCGACCGACAGAACATCTATGGTGCTGCACTCGGCTTGTACAACAGCCGCATCGTGAAACTCATCAACAAGAAAGGACAACTCAAATCATCCGTTATCATTGACGAGTTGCCGACCATCTATTTCAAGGGCTTGGATAACTTGATAGCCACGGCACGAAGCAACAAGGTGGCGGTGTGTTTAGGCTTCCAAGACTTCTCGCAGTTGGTTCGTGATTATGGAGACAAGGAGGCAAAGGTGGTTATCAATACCGTTGGTAATATCTTCAGCGGACAGGTCGTTGGCGAGACCGCCAAGACTTTATCCGAGCGTTTCGGCAAGGTGCTCCAAAAGCGCCAGTCCATTTCCATCAATCGTCAGGATGTCTCTACATCTATCAATACCCAGATGGACAGTCTCATCCCACCGAGCAAGATTAGCGGACTCACCCAAGGTATGTTTGTTGGATCTGTTTCCGACAACTTCACCGAGCGCATAGAGCAGAAGATCTTCCATGCCGAGATTGTCGTTGACACCGACAAAGTAAAGCGAGAGGAAAGCAATTATCAGCCTATCCCCATCATCAACGACTTCAAGGATACCAATGGCAACGACTGCATGAAGCAAGCCATTCAGGACAACTACAACCAAATCAAGGAGGATGTCAAGCTGATTGTCAAGGACGAGCTGGAGCGCATCGCTGGTGACGAGAGCTTAAAGCATCTCATACAGAAATAAACAATAAGGCGAGTAACTTTTAGGAATTGTCCTTTCTGTTACTCGCCCCTGCATACATATATGGGATTTATCGTTTTTTATCGTCTCATTCTTTCCAATTCATCATCCCTCCGCATTTTCTCATTCAACTTCTCCTGCATCTTGTCCAGAAAATAGGTGCGACTATAGTTCTTGCGTCTTCTGATGTCGGTATAGAAACGATAGCAGTCCTTGGCTTTGATGCCAAAGAACTGGTACATGGCTTGCGCCAAGTCCTTGAACTTCACATCGCCATCGTTCACGCTTCCCATTACGCAGATGCCATATACCATTTCTACAAGGTCAACGGCATTGCCAGTCCATTTCACTAATGGCTTTGATTCTGATGATACTGGCGGGGAGGCTTCTGAAGTGGATGTGGTCACATGAAGATGATATGTTGCTGCCACATGCTCTTGCATCCTTCGGACAAATGCAATAGCCTTGCGCACATACAAGCCTACGGTTCCCAAACAATCCTTTATATGGGGCATTGACAGATGAAAGTCAAGCTCGGTCTCTGCGTATGACAGTGCAAAGACCGCTTGCTTCACGTTGGTGCTGCATAAATCAACCACAACCTTGATAAACTCACGATATGAGTTCTCCAAAGCGTTACCACCTTTGTTCTTATGACCTGTATTCAGCAAGTTGAAAAAATCAGTCTCTATCAATATGTTGTATTCCATGTTTCTGTCTCTTTTATGGGTTTGTACTAATTTGATGTTTCTGTGCGCACATCATTTATTAGTCCAATACCTATGCCATTCCAAGACAATCTAAACAGTTGGATGATGATATTTCCTGATAATCAGTAACTTTATCAAGAGAATAAGATTTTCACAAGGGAATTGCAAGCAGAAATAGTGTAAGGAAAACCGGACACTCGTCCAATCTTCCTTACACGGTTATTATACCGTTACAACTTATTAGTAGGAATACCATACTCTTTCATACGGGCATAGAATGTAGTATGGCTCATTTCCAACATTTTTGCCGCATCACGCTTGATGCCATTACATTGCTTCAAAGCCCACAAGATACGCTCTCGATTGATCTTGCGTTCTTGTTCATCAAAGTCCAAAGCCTCTTCTGTCAATGCCGATTGTGACAACTGCAAGTCCTCGACATCTATTATCTCATTCTCGCATAACAGCATAGCTCGCATTATACATGATTTCAACTCACGCACATTACCTGGCCATGTATGGCTTACAAGTGCCCTTTGCGCTTCCTTACTGATACATTTTATTTCTTTGTCCGTATGCCTATCATATAGTTTCAGGAAGAAGTTAGCTAATGGCATAATATCTTCCTTGCAATCCCGCAACCGTGGAATCTCAATAACCGCTTCGTGAAGTCGATAATACAGGTCGCTTCTGAATCGTCCTTCCCGAACTGCCTCTTGCAGGTTTTCGTTGGTGGCGGCAATAATGCGCACATCAGCCACTTTATCTTTTGTAGCTCCCAATGGTCGGTAGCTCTTGGATTGCAACACACGCAACAGCATCGCCTGTACGTCTTTCGGCAGGTTGCCTATCTCGTCCAAGAACAGCGTACCTCCAGCAGCCAATTCAAAGTAACCTTTTCTTGCTGCGTCTGCACTTGTGAATGCACCTTTCTCATGTCCGAAGAGAGCGGAAACGGCAAGTTCCGCAGAAAGCGTACCGCAATCTACTACCTCAAAAGGTTTGTCGGCTCTTTTGCTTTGCAGATGTATCTTTTCCGCTATATGTTCTTTGCCTGTTCCGTTGTCTCCCAATATCATAACAGCCATGTCGCTTTTAGCAAACAATTCTGCCATTTTGTATATACGGCGAAACTTCTCACTTTTGCGGTAAACAATCTTGTTATTCAACTCGACGAGTCGTTTCTGCTTGTCTATTATTTCTTCCAAACGTTCATAAACTACATCAAGCAATAATTTCTTCGGTATATAGTCTTCCGCTCCCAATTTCATAGTCCTCACGGCACTCATGCTTTCATCGTAAGATGTCATGATAATAAATGGATTCTGATAGCCGTTACTACGCATCCATTCCAACAGGTCGATACCGTTATCATTCCCCAAGCGCATATCCGAAATGACAACATCCCATTCAGAGGATTCCCTCACAGCTTTCAGACCATCTCTGTAATTGTAGCATAAGATTGTTTTCCAGCCCTTTGCCTCCAACTTCTTGCCCAACATATTGCAAAATGTCGGGCTGTCTTCAATGATTATTACTTTCTTCATGCTGTTACCTCCTCAATTTTCTTTTGTGCGGCTTTGATGATTTCCTCACCATGTGCGAAAACATCCTCAACCGCTTGATTGATAACGTCGTCTGATGATGTAGAATCTTCTATCAGGTCAAAAAGATAGTTCAAAGACTCGTCAGATTGTACCATCATCCATGAGCTTCTTGCGTGGTGAATGGCATCGGACATTTTCTTGCGGTTTTCCTCTTTGGCTGCATTACGGATACTACCCAATGTTTCAGTCATTTCCTTTACGAAATTCTCCAAAGTCTCTTTTTCATTACCGTAGGTCAGCAACATAGAGAAGTCTATTTGTTTTTCTGCTATCTTACCGTTTACACACTTTCTTGCAGTGTTTATCAAATCCTTGTCAGACATCGGCTTGAACAAGCAAGCGACAAATCCTGCATCAAGCAGTTCTTGCTCACTCACATTTGGTGCTGCTGTCATAACGACAACAGGAATGGTCTTGGAGTTACGCACGTTCACCATACGCATCATTTCCAGAATCTCGATACCATTCACTTCAGCCATCTTCAAATCCGTTATCAGCAGATCATAAGATTTTTTGCGCATCATATCCAATAAATCCGTGGCATTATTACAAGTGTCACATACGATGCCGTTTGATGCAAATGCCTCACGAATGGTACTCAGTTGTACATGGCTATCATCAATGGCAATGACAGTAAACGAATCTTGTCGTTTCGTTCTATACTGGATTGGTCCCACATTCTGCTTTTCGGCTGCAGCCATAGGAAGACTAATAGTAAATATACTTCCCAGCCCTTGGTGACTGGACACATCGATTTTTCCTTTCATCAGTGAAACGAGGTTCTTGACAATGGAAAGCCCCAAGCCAAATCCCGGTTGGGTGACCGCATTTCCCAATCTTGCAAATTCCTTGAAGATTTGTTTTTGTTGCTTGTCGTCCAATCCTGTTCCTGTATCCTTAACCATTAGCATGAATACACCATTCTTATAGGTTGTGGACAATACTATCTCACCCTTTCCCGTATATTTGATGGCATTGGAAAGCAGATTGCGTCCTATTGTAAGCACCTTTTCCTTGTCTCCATTGACAACACCATCTGCCTTATTGTTGACGCTCAATTCAAGTTGTTTCTTCGCAGCAAAGGGCTCATACTCCATCTTTAATTGCTCGGCAATGTCCATCATACGGAAAGGGCGTTCCTTGACGGTCGCCTTTCCATTCGCTAATTTGGAGTAAACCAGGAAACTGTCTATCATAGAAGTCAAGCCTTTCGATGTGTCAACAATCAAGTCGGCATACCGTTTGCTTTCATCCGTAGCATCATCAAGTCCGCTAATCTTGCGAGCATAATCCTTGATGGCAGACAAAGGACTGCGCATCTCATGCGTTACTGTCAGCATCACCTTTCTTGTTTCTTCCTTGCTCTTACGTGTCTTGAATGCGAATCGCCACACCAATAGGAATAATACGAAAAATACCAATATCAACAATCCTATCATCCCTATATAATAATAGGTATAATTGCCTTCCAAGTCTGCGATTTGTCGCTCACGAACTTTTATGCCTTTATCCACATTTTCATCAGCTATGCTGATTACTCTTTGCAACTGCTTATTGATACCTTCATTTCTGTTTCCAAGACTATCCAATATCTCCACTACCTTACGGCTTTGCTGGTGATGTTTAGCAACAACCGTTTGGTTTAGGTTGGTGAGCATCTTTTCAGTTTGGGTTAAACGGTTGCCTGTTGTTACTGCATTTTCTTTCTTGCCGAACAATCTGCTGAAGAAACCTCGCTTCTTTGGCTTTGCCTGCTGTGGCATAGCTGAAAGTCTTTTGCTTTCAGTCTTATTCTGCTCTACAATTCTTGGAACTTCTGCGGTCAGCTTTTCTTGAGTGTCATTCAGTTCCTGCATGGCATCCTTTATATCCAGAAGGAGCTGTTCCTTTTCTGCAAGAAGACGGCAGATCGTATCAGAATCTTCTTTCGGACAGATACCTGCGATGCCTTGAAGCATACTGTCCACTTCCAATCGAAGCGAATGATACTCATTTACATCTGTTGAGTCCCAATCCGCAACCATTTCACCAAGCAGTGACAATTTCGTTATGTGCAAGTTTAAGTCATGCACATTCTTTCGCCACTGATGCAGTTCTGCATTTCTACACTCAATCTCCTTTCTGTCGCGCCATTCAAATAGGCCGATTACAATGGTACATCCTACGATGACGATGGCAGTCATAATGCCTAAAGCCATCCATCTACAGATATGCCCGGTCTGTTCTTTGCGTTCCATGTTGTTTACTTTTTACGTTTCTATTACTTCATTATTGCTTTGCACTAACATTTTAATCGGCAAAGATAATGGCAGGAAGTATCAAAGACGAATATTTATATATATTATAACAACTTTTATGTAAATTCTTGGTAAAAACAGCATATTGTTAGAGAAAGAACCATTATTGAATAATAACAATGGACAATAAAGCCAAAAGCTGACAAAGTGTAGATTGTGAGACTTAATCGAAAAAGGATGGCAAGAGTTTCAATCCTACCATCCTTTTGAATCTTATTGAAAAGTCTTTTGCGTTGTCTGCTTTATCAATGAGTAAATGAGAGAGTCGTTTACCTAACTCTTACATCCTTACCATTCAGAACTTCACCTCTAATATCATCAGTTTTACATAAATACAAGTCGTAGCCAATGGCTGTAATATCGCAATATCTTGGAGGAGAGATGATGTTGCTTCGTCAATCCAGTGATCCATCTCAATAAATTGCTTACCACCTTTTGTCTTCAACAAGAAGGAAGAGTCTCTTTTTCTAAATTTATATTCAGAAAAAAAGTTAAACAATCACAATCAAGAATTTTGGTTTGTTACCTCGCCACCATCAGTTTGTTTTCGCATTTAATGAGAATTGGATTTTGTGCAATGTTATTTCTTTTTTAACCTAATTTTATAGCCCGACCACAAGCACCAAAACGCAAGAATGCCCATAACAAAGATGAATATGTATGTGGCTATCGTTCCAATGAAAATTCTGCCACTATGCACCTCTAATGCCACATTCCAAAGCGACTTGCGTGCAATGACAGAGGTGAGATAATAGCGTTTGTACTTACTGGCGCAAATGTCAGTGACAAGGACCCGAATGTGTTCAAGGTTCTTGCTAAACGGTTGTATGGCAAGCTGTTCGCTGACAAAGGCTATATTTCACAGAAGCTGTTTGACTTCCTCTTTGAGGATGGAATACAGCTGGTGACAGGGTTGCGCGTAAATATGAAAAACAAGCTGATGCCGTTCTATGACAGAATGATGCTGCGCAAGAGATACATTATCGAAACCATTAACGACATGCTGAAGAATACGGCACAGATTGTACACTCACGCCATAGATCTGTAAGCAATTTTATCATGAACCTTATTTCTGCCTTGGGAGCATATTGTTTCTTTGACAACAAACCCAAGGCTTTGCAGGGGTACTGTATCGAAGACACGAAGCAACTTTCATTGTTCTAAAGACAGAATAATCCCTTTCGATTCTTTATATACAGCCCATGTCTGATGGCATGGGAAGAGAACTCGCGTATCTGTCTTCACATGCAACTAATCGCTATTTTATCCCGAACTGGGGTAAATTGATTACATATTATAGCTTTATGTACCCATATAAGGATTTATAAACAAAATCCTTATATGGGTACGAACTAAATTATAAAGGCAATATGCCTTATTCGCTATTGTGGATAGTTTTCACTGAAAATATTGGATTTCGTGCTTGATAAAAATCCTTTCCTATACGAAAATATTTATTTTTATTTCCATATATAGTAACTTTCAACGTGTCTCCTTTGTTTGTTTTATTTACCAAAATTAAAGTCTTTATATCCATGCCGATAACTGGACCTTTTATTTTTTTTGAATTCTTGATATTATATATAACATCTGTATTCTTATCCATCTCAATTTGTTGGCCGAATTTGTAAAGGGAACAAAACACATAGTCATCAATTTGGATGCTTTCATTACCCCTACTGCAACAGTTCACAATAAACAAGAAAATACTAACGGTCAATAATTGCATCTTCATAACTTTCACTTGTTTTATTGCCAGCACTTTTTACTACAACAGAAATAGGACTATTCTTAAGTTGGTTGTATGTATTATTAGGAGTGAAAGACTTATGAAAAGGATTTAAATTTATCAAAAGTCCTCTCCAATCTACTATACGTTCTTCTTTGACAGAACCAATTCCTGAATTATTTATGCCATTTGCGACAAATGTTGTACAATTATTTGACTCTCCATTATAAGAAGTTCCTTGTTTTATTAAGGATATGTATTCTTGTTGAAGATGATATGTTTGTTCGCCAGTTATCTCTAATCTAATAATTCCATCAGGAGCATAACCTTCTCCATAATCTTCAATAGAATTTTCACTAAAATTATTCTGAAGCATTCCTGGAAGCTGAGACATATCATGTTTTGAAATATATCTTTCTAAAGCAGAATGGTCAGCATTCTTTTTGCCATTCGTTATCATATAGAATGACTGTGAATTATATACTGCCTCAACATCTTGAACGGCTGCTTTTCCTCCTAAATTCGCTGATGATGGCCATAAATCATAATATGTATATGTCCCCATAGACTCATATTGTTTGACACCACTTGCGGTTGTTTTGAGTTTGTAATTTTCTACGATAACTCCTGTATGCCCTATACGCATTCTACCCGTAGCGTCAGAAGATTGAGTCGCCCAAATGACAATCCATGCTTTTTTCCCATCGGGATCAACCATTATTATTGGATTTTGGTTACAATAAACATATGAACTAATATCACATGCTTCTTCAGCTAATTGATCAGCACTTATCCACAAACTAAGCCTCGGTTCATAGTACCTCGCTCCATAGTAATATAGCCCCGTCTCCTCATCGAATTCCTTCGCATTGAAAAGATAAGGTGTATTCCAGATGTTGTTGCGCTCCTCAACGAAAACCTCACCGAAAGGTACATACTCGATATGCTGCACCACCTCGCCATCAAGGTTGGTGATGTAACTACTGCTACCCAAATGGTCTGGATGGTAGTAGAACTGCATCTTCTCGTATGCGTCACCTTCTTGGAAGTTGTTCTTTGCAGCTCTCGCTAAAGCTCGTGCCTGAGCAGCCTCCAAGCTGCCGTCATTGCAGCAGAAGCCCTTGCCATCGACATAATCGTTGTTGTCCTCGCCATTGTACGGCACTGCAAAGGTTGCATAATTATCCTTAATGACCTGCAACTGCCCGGTATATTTAGCTTTATAATCAACAGACAAGCCATCAGTCTCACTACCTGCATACTGGATGCGGCGTGGATCTGAGCCGTAAGAGTCGAAGTCACCAATCTTGGAAACGACACGCTGGCTACCGATATAGATATGCTTGGTGTAACGTCCGCCTTGGTTGGCAACGAGATAAGGTGATACATAGAGTGAGAACTTGGCGGTGTTCGTGCGACCTCCTGCAAACTCAGAGTTCACATAGACTTGGTCACTCTCGCCCGATGTCTTCACCGTACGCTCACCGTCTGCATCATACCAATAGTTGGTCACAAAGCCGTTATCATCAGAAGCAAGGAGGCGGTTCTCCTCATCCCATTTGAGTTTGCGTTCCGTGGTCTTCTCGTCAGCCACGCCATCCTTCTTGGTACGGCTTGTGTTGACATAAACAAGATTACCGTTGGCATCATACTCATAGGCATGATTGTTGTTCACATTCTCGCTTTCTGAAGGTGTCTCCTCTGTGCGGTAGTTCACATCCTTCACATTGGCGAGTTGGAACTTCTTGCCTGTCTCTGTTCCATAGGTGTATGACAAATCATAACCTGCATTCAATGTACCGTTGAACTGCACATTGTTCTGCGTGAGAATCTGATGCTTCGAAGTGATACGGTGCATGTTATCGTAGCCCATCGCAAGAGTGTAGCTTGCGGTCTTGTTGTCCGCACCAGTATAAGTACCAGTTGCACCAACAAGACGGTAGAGGGCATCGTATGTATAGGTATGCGCCATCTGTCCGCCAGCCTTTCCACTCTGTGGAACTGACGCACCATTAACCACGCTGAGCACATTGCTCACCGCATCGTAAGTGTAAGCGTTATCCATAATGGTGTTGCCACCACTATTCACAGTGAGGTTCTGCAATCTGCGACGCTGTGAGTCGTAGGTGTAGAAGGTCTCAGCACCGTTGCAGTACTTCAAGTATGTGCGCTGCTCGAACTTGTCATAGCCAATCTTGCTTACATAGTCGTAGCCGTATGACTTGTAGCCATGAACCTTTTCAAGCTGACCACCGAGATTGTAAGAGTAAGTAATCTTCTCCTCATCAGGATAGATCATCTCCAACAGACGGTTGTGGCTGTCATAAGTCCATTGCGTCACGTAGGTTGCTATCGCCTGGTTAGGCACAATCAGCGTGCGGCGGGTCTTTGTTACTTCACCCATCTTGCCATAGAAGTATTCAATGGCACCCGTTCCGTCCTCACGGAGCATCAATCTGCCAATACGGTTCTGAGAAGCGTTGCGACCACCATAGTAATACTTCACGTTATTCTCCGGGTGGTCAGGATAGTTGATACCCGTCAGACGCTGATAGTCGTAATCGTAGGTGATGAACTTGCCTTCCTTTGCAAGGTTGGCAGTCTGCTTGGTCAGCACATTGCCGAGCGCATCATAAGTGAAACTTGTGATGCCGCTTGCAGGATGGTTCACCTCAGTACGGCGGTCACCCATGTCGTAAGTAGAGGTCGTTACATTACCCTCCGTGTCGGTAACACGAACAAGACGCTGTATGCCGTCATACTCAAACGAAGTGGTAATCTCACCGTCAGGACCGCTCTTCTGGATGGTCATCAAGGTCTTGCCACTGCCATTGGTATGGGTAGCCTGGACATTATGGAGTGCGTCTGTTACGGTTGTAACAAGTGCATGACTGCCGTTGTCAACAGTATAGGCCGTAGTTGTCGTAGAGTTGTCCGGCAATGTCACTGAGGTAGCACGGTCGAGCACGTCATAAACAGTAACCGTTGGAGATACATTGTCAAATGACTTGTTGAATGTGGACTTCGATCCAGTTCCTTCCGTTGTAGGATAGAAGGCCTTTGCCACACGTCCGAAAGCATCATACATGTTTCTTCCGCTGACTATCATCACGTTCTCATCCTTGGCAGAGTTTCCCTTGGATGCACTTGTCACAACACCGTCCTTCTTCACCTGCACGGCTCTTCCGAAACCGTCAACGAACGTAACGGTCTCCAAGTCGTCGTTAGGGTGCTGGATGTCGTAGTGCTTAGTCACGGCGTATGCAGGAGCGGTAATGCCACTCTCATTGAATGTAGCCAAAGGCTGATACTCAAAGGCGATGGCATAAGGCACGCCCGTAGCCAACTCATTTGGACCACGCACGCCAGTAATGCGACCGAGGTCATCAACATCAGTCTCATAGTAGAAGTTGTTGAGGTCGCGATGCTCCTTGGCTATACCATAGCGATAGTCAAAATTGCCTTGCTCGCTGCGGTAACCCCACGCATCGTCAATACGCTCAACATACATGTTCATCTCAGGCTCATAGCGGTACTTGTACCACATACGCTGTCCCTTGCCGTTGGCAGGGAGAGTCTTCTGGATGATGTTGCCGTAAGAGTCGTACTTGTAATCCGTAACAGCCTCGCCATCATTCAACTGCTGTGTAATCTGCGTGATGTGGTTGGCATAGTTGGTGTTGTACTTTGCCGTCACATGGTGGTAAATCGAGCCGTCACCGCCAGTCACCGTAACATCTATTGGAAGTCCGAAGATATGCTTCGCTGCATTGTCCGTGTATTTAATGGCGGTTGCATAGTCAAACTTTCCGTTTCCGTCCTCGCCAAGGCTTCCCTTGTCGCTGTACTTGTAGGACTTCAACTCACCATGATAGCCATTGAGGTAGTACTCATTCCATGCCTCGGATGTAACCACACCGTTTGCCGCTCCCTCATACTGCAAGTTTGCCGTATAGCGGAGAGGAACGAATGCAGATGCACGATCACTCCAAAGGTTCACGTCACGCTTTGCGAACGTGTACTTGTCACCGTCGGCAGTCAGATAGTAGCTGTCGTAACGGTTCTTTGTCTCGGTGTACTTGTTGCCGTTGGCATCCTCTACGGATGTGGCGGTAACATTGCCCTGCGTGTAGTAGTTGGCTACATCGTAGTTCTCAACAGCCTGTCTGTAAACAGAATTGCCTTTCTCCGTGTCGAGGTTCTTGGTGATAACCTCACCGAAACCGAGGAACTCACGTTCATGGCGGTCACGTTTTCCGTCCTTATACTCAAAGGCAGTTGTCATGACTGGACCATCGTCATGGATTCCGTCGTCAATCGTCAAGGCAGACATTACCCACTTGCCACCAGGAAGACCGTAGGTCGGAGTGGTGTGCGCATAGTCGAGTGTGAAAGTTCCGCCCAAGGAATTGGTGACTGACTTCAACATGTTGGTTCTGCCAATGGCAGAGCGTGTAACCTTCAACTCGCTTTCCTTCTCAGACTCAACGATGTCAAGATAGCCGTCACCATCCACATCCTGCAAGGAGTATGTTGGACGGTTGATGCTGTGGGATGTGGAAGCGCCAGGGTTGGTTGAAATCTTAACCACCAATAGCGGAATTGTTACAGTGAAGGCAGCATTTGCAGATTCCGATGTGGAAGCCGCTTCACTCAAAGCATTAACGCCCTTCCAACTGATAGGCTTATCAAAGCCATTACCTGTGTTGAGTGCAACAATGATACCGTTATCGCTCTTCCATACTTTATCAGGAAGACCGTCAGAATTAATGTCGATAAGGTTGTATTCCTCTTCACTCTCAGATGTTACAATATCTATACCTGCGGAGAAACTGCCAGAAGCAATATTTATGCAACCTCCAGCTCCAAAATTATAAGAAAGGCTCTTTCCTCCCTGAATACGGTCAAGCCCCCAATCAATAGGCTCAGTAAAGGCATAGCCAAGATTTAATCTTACCTTCTTGTCGGAAAGAATCTTGTCTGGTAGTCCATCGCCATTGATATCTATGAACGATTCTACTGCTTCATCCGTATTCTTTGGCGCACTGCCGGAAATGGAGAATTGAGCCAGCCATGAACTCTGTTGGTTCTGTGCGGAAGACTTGCTTCCTGAGATAAGTTTTGTAATGCCAGACACAGAAGCTACTGGATTGCCGCCATATCCCCATGCTTCAGAAGCATTGTCAGAGTTATTAGCTCCGATACCCTTGTAGATTTCTCCACTCAATCCGCCCTGCGAATTGGTGTATTGGATAGTACCACCAGCTATGATGTCCGGGAATCCGTCACCATTCATATCCATCATGGCAACTTCCGTCTTGGAACTGCCATTTGCATTGTTGTGGGTAATGCCAAGTGCACCTCCTTGCACAACAGTACTCTTGCTTGATACCACTTGGCTTACAGCTGTCGCACCAGTACCCTGCAAATATTCACCAGCAAGTCCTGCCACTTCAGCATTGTTATCCAATGGATTGGTAAGGAGTACATCCTGTTCTGTCAATCGGGCTGTACTTGCCTCGGTTGCAGTAAGATAGATGTCCTGTCGCTGACCGACCCACTTGTCCATAGAAGTCTGGTCTGTACCCAATGGAGTGAATGCCATTGTGAGAGGATCAACCTTGTCGTTCTCGTTTTCAGGCAATTTCAGCAATGACTCGTCAATAGGCTTTGCATATCTGCCCTCTGCCGAGTTATAAACAAAACCTCCCCAGCCACGGTAAAGCATACCGAAGCCAAGATTGTCATTCTCTGCATAGAATCCAGCAAGCACATTCTCTGTTACGAGACCTGCCGCATCTTTCAGAATGGAAACAGAGGCTGAAGTAACAGTTTCATTAGAGATTGCTGCCGGATAGCTGTATTCAAACCAGATGTTCTTTCCTGCGGTCATTGCAAATCGCAGAGTATCGGCTTTCAAGATGCCATTCTCGATATTGAAAGACTTCTTGCCAACAAGTGCATCCTCTGTCTTGGCGGTCAAAGTAACCTGGCCATTGATGGAATTGTCAGAAAGGGTAAGCACTGGCGACACAACCAAAACGGTATCAGTCGCAGTGGTCAAGTATGGCTTGCCCTCTGCCAAGGCATTTGCGAAAGTCTTGTAATGTGCAGGAACTGACATGGTCTGCTCAACATTGGCAGAATCCTTGTAAGTTACAGACGCTTGCCAACCGATATTCTTCCAATCAACATTTGAGGTGGATGAAATCTCAAAGCTGAAGTTGGTCAGCTTTTCAGTATTCTCCAGACTGATGTTGAGTGAATCGCCATTGAAAGTCTCATTAGCCTTCAGTGTACGAGCAAAGACCGTCTTCTCGATATAGTTCGGGTTGTCGTTTCCGTCACTGTCTTTCTTTTCATTGCTGCCGATGATGCTGAGAACAACATCGTCGGTTGTTACAGGCTTGTGGAAGGCACTGTGAACTTCAACACTTGAACCATTCTCCACATTGGCAGAGGTGTTCACATCATAGATGGCACCATCCTCAGGCTTGTACTCTGTTGAAGAAAGCCCGTTAGGCAAAACATTAGATTCGCCAGCGTATGTAATGGTAGGCGACCAGTTCACCTTGTCAAATGAGCCGTTGCTTGTTTCCTCGGAACCCGACTGTACACGGAAATAGATTCTGTCACCTCGCTTGACGGCAACAGAAGAGACTGCAGCGGCATAAGAACTGCCGTCGCCCTTTGCAATAGTCTTGTTCCAAAGCTCATTGCCACCCTTTTGGATAGCAACTCTTACGCCGTCTGCTTTTTGGTATTCGTCAGCGTCATAGTCTCCAGTAGGAGCGACAAGGCTTACTTGACCTGCCACGCTGACAGTTCCGTCCTTAGGAGCCTGCCATACACGCACAATATCCTCCATCGGTGAGTTCTTGATGGCTTCCGCCTGCTCATCCTTACTGACCTCCATGACAGAAGTGTCAACCTTGCCACCATAGATGATTGGGCTTGGCGTGTCGGCACTGCTCAATGTAAACGTAGGCACGGCATTGCCAGACTGATCAAACTCCAAATGGTTGAAATATACCTTGCCATTGGAAACGAGGTCAACAAGTCCGTCACCGTTGATGTCGCTGAAATATTGAGTGGTCTTTGTCTTAGTGGTTGACTTGTCCGTTCCGACAACGGCAGTCAGAACATTCCAACCGACAACGGCTTTCGCACCGAAAGAGTTCGTAGAACTTTTGGTTGTCGAGAAGTTACTGATACCCTTTACCTTGACAGGCTCACCATATACTACTTCTCCGTTGTCAGTCTTGACCTGTGGACGATAATATACGGAACCACCAGACTTATATACCTTGTCAGGAAGTCCGTCACCGTTCAAGTCAACGAATGCGGAAAGTCCCTTGCTGGTATCGCTGGAGTAGCTGTAAGAACCTCCTATTGTATTGCCTTTCCATTTGCTTCCGTCCCAAGGTCCCACACCTGCATAGAACGAACCGCTTACAGAAGAACTTGTCGTACCGCCAAGTGCAGTTGGCTTGTCGCTGAAACGCTTGCTGACAGTCTTCAAAGGATTGACGAAACCAGCGTCAAGTCCGTCATCGTGCGTGTTCCATTTCTCGGAATCGTCCTTGAACGGAACATATCCCTTTTCAGCCTGCACATCATCATAATAGTCGAAGTTCTGGAAAGCCACTTCCTTTCCGGTGTTGTCATACTGTCTGACACCTGTGAGCATTTCCTTGTGGAATGCACCTTCCTTGTAGTCAAAGGCATAGCTGCGCAATGTCTCGCCCTGGAAATTCACGGTCACTTTCTCCAACAGCTTGTTGGAGGAGGCGAGGAATCCATAGCGGGCATTGTTGGTCTTTACCTGCTTTACCTTGTTGCCATCAAAGAGTACAACGGTGTGCGGTTCCTGTCCTGCATTACCTGCGTGAACCTCCTTCAGATATGCAGCCTTGGCCTTCAAGCCGCCACGCACATCCTCATCCACGATGTCATACACATATTCTATATAGTCACCGTGGAGTTCCTCGACACGTTTCAGCTTCCATTCGGCAATCACCTCACGGGTATTGCCCGAAGCATCGGTGACATTGCCCTTTACAACAGCTCCGTCACCACCATAGATGTACTTGACACCCTGCTTGTCTGTAACCTCCCAATAATAGTTGGCAGGACTGTCACCCTTGCGGATGATACGGCTGAAATCACCGCCTTGGCGGGTGTAGAACTGGCGGTCAGCCTTTCTGTTCATCTTCTCGCCACGGTGTGCGACTCCCATCTGTCCGTTGTCATCCATAGTGGAGAGCATTGAACCGGACAAGAGATAAGTCTCCGTCTCTTTTGACTGGTCATAACGAGGCACGCCCCACCGGGTGTCAAGCGTAATGCTTGGCACGCTGACGTTCCAACCCTCGCCAAGCCAACCGCTACCGCCCTCGCTGCTGTACTGCAAGCCAAGGCTTGGCTGCATACCGTTTCGTGCTGGCGGCATCTCGAACGGATACTGCAGGTTGGCAGAGCCACGGTTGTTTGCGCTTGGAGGCGCAATGACATTGAGCTTCGCCGTCGGGTCTGCCGCCTTGATGTCGTTCATCATCGTCGGGGCAAAGCCTTCGGTCTGCGGTGACTCCGGGGCCTGTATCACGCCGTTGATCATGTCGGTGAAGTGGGTCGTCTTTGAAACGACACACTCTTCCTTCTTGTCCACACGCACACGCTCCAACGCAACCCAATGCTTCTCGGCCGGGTCGTAGTAATAGGTACGGATGTCGTCCTCGGTATAGCCGCTTGGTATTCTCGTGCGGTCATACTTTATCTTGACAGTCGCGCCCTCGCCTGTGAAGTGTGTTCCGTGAGGGAGAAAACGGTAGCCATGTCCTCCTGCCGTGACGTTGGTCATGGCAAAGTCAAGCTCAGGAATATTCTCCTCTCCGATAGAGTTCACGGAAAGGCTTCTGTTCCGAATGAGGTCTTTCTGAAGAACGACCAGTTTGCTACCTCCTACGGAGATACTGTCAGAGACACCCTTCTTGAAGAGTTTTCTCACGGCTGTCCCGTCCTTTGCCGAAAGGGACAGTGTGGCGGCAAGCAGTAAAACCAATGCCCACGCCACCTTCTGTATATAATTCTTCATGCGTATCTTCCTTTAAGTTACTTTACTGAGATTTTCCTTGTATGCTCCCCATTCTCGGAGATTGCCTTCACGACATACACACCCGATGCGGGAACCTTGAAGTCGGCTTGCTTGACGCTTTCGCCTGTCATTTGGCGTGACACTACCAGTTTGCCTGATACGTCAAACACCATCAATGTGGCTGCAGCAGGCTTGTCCTGTGTGAGTTTAGCCTCGTAGATGCCTGTCGTAGAACCGTTGCCCTTGACAGTGAAATCCTCGTCTTCTCCAGAAATGAAGGTATTGTCAGCCTGTCTGTCCGAGCTGCCCACATGGTTCTCCCTTGCCTGTGTTCCGTTAGGCATACTTGCATCACACTCGCTGCCGACATAGACGGTCATCGTTGTCGTACACTTCTTGGGTGTTTCTATCTGCACGTTGCCCCTTGTGGTGAATGAGGTTACAGGCGTACCGTTTACGGTAAGGTCTGTGATATGTGTCTCGCCCTTTCCGTACTTGATGCAGAACCGCCATGCACGAAGTGACCAGACATATTCATGATGCACGGTCTGTCCGTTCAACTTGTATGTGACCTGCATATTGCGGACTGTAACACTGAGCACATCGCCCGGCTTGATGGTGACATATTTGGTTAGGCTTGTATATCCACCGGTTATGATATGCGCCTTGTCGCCCCGCACGTCGAAGCCATATTGGGTGATCTCGTCCGTGAGGCTTGGCTCCAATCCCACACGGTAGTTTGATTTTGTATCGTTCACCGTCCATGAGATGTCGCCAGACAGATACGTCCTGGTGTCATGCGAGTATGAGGTGTAGAGTGCGTTGCCAGTGGCATAAATCTCGTTGCCTCCACCTTGTGATACGGACAACACATAGGCGCCGGGTGCAAGATTCGTGATTCTATGCGTGTCACCGAAGAATGTTCCTCTGGCAATGGTTTCTCCTTTTACTTTTCCTGCAACGGTGTCAACGCTGAGCACATAGGAATAGACTGGTGTACCGATGTTGATGCCGATGTCGATATACCCGTCATTGCGTGGAACTCCATTCTCGCAACTTGACGGCGTAGGAGTGGCATCATAGGAAATGCCGTCATAATAGGCGAATGTGAACACATCGCTTCCGCTTCCGTCTGCATCCCATAGGATATTGCGGAATATGGTCTTGCCCCTTGTCATATCAGGCTTGGAGCATCTTATGTTACTGTTGCTGTTGATGTCGAAATCACCTTCACCGCTTGGGTCTATGAGCATGACGGTACGCTTGCGGCAATAGTCCGAGAACTCCCTGCCCGGTGTGAGGTCATAGCTCAACTCTGCCATATAACCGACATCATCGATTCCTCCTGTCCTCAAGCCTGCCATATTCAAGGCGGACTCTGCTCCTTCCGTTCGGATAATGCCCACATTTGTGTCTGTGTCAGTTGCATCCGAAAGGGATATGGTTCTTGTCGCACTTCCTGTTCCGTCAACACGCAGATAGATGTTTTTGCCTTCCTTGCGGATAGAGATGTCCGTTCCGTCAACATCCGTGGCGATGTATGAATTTGAGACCGCTCCGTTGATGATCGGATAAACAACTCCAGCATTGGTGAACCGGAATCCATACTTGCATGTGCTGCCACCGATGCTTCCGAAGCCAACGTCAAAAGTCGGGTGACTTGTCGGACAGGTGAACTCAAAAGCACCGCCACCTCCAACAAGGGCTGGGGTCGTGGCATAAGCTCCGGAAGCGGCTTTCTCTTGGATGATATTGTCAGTAAAGCCATTCCTTGACACTTCAAGTCCTTGCGCAGTCCATCTTGCCACTGTACTGTCGGGCTTTGACGGCACGTTGGTCTTGACCATCCATGTACGTTTCATGACATGCCACAGGGAATCTGTAGGTGAGGTATATGTTGCAAGTGCCACATCATCGTCGCCCCAGAAAGTAAAGCCTCTGTCCGGCATCGGATTGCCGTTTTCACGTCCCATGACAAGCAGACGGGAAGCGGATGAAGGGTTGTATGGATTTGCGTCATGATAAGTTCCGTTCTCCTTCAAGGCCGCATACGCCGGACTTTCCTCATATGATGTTGCGGAAAGCGGTTGGGAGAGACTTCCTGCCGTGTCGGCTCCAACAGCTGTGACCCTATGGTGGTAGGCTTGGTTCTCCGCCATGTCCCAAGTCAGGTTTCCATCGCTGTCAAGATACGAGCCTTTGAGGGTGATGCCGTACTTTACCGCCAGATAGCTCTCCACTTTTCTGCGCTCATCGGGTGTAAGCATCCTGCTGAAAACAATAAGCTCAGGGGCATATCCCCGGATGGAAGCATTACCGAAGAGCGAGGTCGGGAAATCCGTACCGAAGCTGCCAGAGGTGGAAGGGGTTCCGATGAATAATGTGGTGTTGGAGTTGTCTCCCCACAATGTTGTTGAAGGATTGCTTGCCTTGAAGTAGGACACAACGCGCAGGGCGCTTTCCTTAAAACCATTCTCGGACAAAGAATCACTTGATTGATAAAGCAGGTCTTCACCCGATGTTGAACCATAGTCCAGTGGTTCAACACCTCTACCCCTTACGGCTTTGTCCTTGCTCAGAATGGCTCCGTCACCCTTGCGGCCGTCAAGAGCATAGACAACCATATCCTTGCCGATGGTTGCCAGTTCCGGTGCAAAGACACCGATGACGGTAGCCTGTGAGAGGTCGCCGTGCTTGAGTTTGGCACTCAGACTACGAAATCCGTCTGCGAGCCAGAGACTCGGATTGAAGTTGAAGTAATGGACTGAACTGTTCGGAAGAGTAAGTTCAGACTTGACGCCACGGCTGTCCAATAGCATCAGCCGTATGGAATCCCCAGAGAAATCCTGCCAACGGTAATAACCTTGCAGGTCTGAGTTCAAAGGCGCAGTCTTGAACCACAGTTCGCTTCCGCTGACTCCTCCGGGCGTTTGCGCGAAACTGCCGATAGCGAAGCCTAACAGTAACAAAGAAGTAAACTTTCTCATGCGCTGTCAATTTGGAGTGTTTGAAAAATATAAAAACGTATGCCTCTGCCGCGCAGGGAGAGACCAGTGAGAGAGAACGGACTGTTACTACGGAGAAGAATTGTGATATAGGCTGCTCCGTAAAGTCCTATTGTCACGTGGCAGGCCAACAGGCTTTACCACCAAAATAATGCTGCAAATATACAAAAATAATCTTAATAAACGGATATAATCTTTAAGAAATTTGCTGGTTTGGTGTTTTTTTCTTATGATTTCGGTCGATTTTGCAGAAATCTTTTACATCTGTTGTATATACTGGAGTTAGTTTGGCAAAAATACACAAATGGTCACGGCTTCAGTTTCTTATGTTAGAATGTAAATCATGGTTTGAAACTGTACACACTCGGGGTACAAACGAAAACAATATATGCTTGTGTCGGAAAGGTATATATGAGCTGATGGTAGAGTCGTCATCAACAACAATGGCCCTGATTTGATAAACTCAGCAGGAATACTTGCTATTCATTTTTTATGATGGGGTTATGTTTACAAATTTGAGATTTCATGTAAAAAACAGGGGTATCTTATTATGATAAAAACATCAAGATACCCCTATATATAATTAGGTGTCATAACCGACAGACGGAGCGTGCTTGTTTTCCAACTATGCTTTGTTCTGTTTCTATATTCTTTGCTTCGTGTTTTTCAGCAGTATCTTGCTCCTGTGGTGGTGCCAATTCTAACTGTATTTTTCTGTCCAACGCCGCCAGTTCCGCTTTCAGACCTTTCAGCTCTTCCTCTTTCTTCCAAGTCTTGCCAGCTATCTCTTCCAGTTGCGGTATTTCCTTTTCCAAAGCCTTGCATCTTGAATCATACTGCTCTATGTAGCTTGGTATCTTCTGTAAGGCATTCAGAAAGTTGTTTGCCGCTGCTATCGGGTCCGACTTGGCAATGTGACCGTAGTTGTACTGGTACTTGTAATTGCCCTCGACAAAAAAGCGGTTGTCAACAAATGGAAGACCATTCTCGAAACTTGTCTCGCTGACAATCTTGACTGGGAATCCGTAGATTTCTCCAATCCGCTTGTATTGTCCGCCAGTTGTCTCTTTCTCCGCCAACATTTGCAGATGCTTTCCTATAACCTCTAAGTTCGTGGACTCCACACCATCAAGAGTGATGAGGTTGAGGATGTTGCCGTCCTTGTCTTTCCTGGCTTTGCCCATAAACTTGCCGTAGTCCTCGGTCATTCCCTTGAGAGAGGCTTTGTTGTTGCCCAGCTCTGCCGTCTTTGACTGCAATTTTGTTTCTGAGTCACGCTTGCCCTTGTTAAACGATTTGCGCTCACCCTCCAGAGAAGCAATCTTCTTCTCCAACTTCGCCTTGTCAAGCAAGTCGGTATTTCCGGAGAGAATAGCCATATACTCTGAAAAATTCATGCCCGATTTCTCGTCCATCGCTCCCTCGTCAATGGTTCTCGCTCCCAAGGCTCCGCTTTTCAACTGTGAGATGAACGTCTGCTTGCAGTGCAGCAGATTGAACTTGTACGAGTCAAGCGACTTTTCCACCGCATAGATGATGACATCCACCTTGTTGTCGGCATACAGCTTGGCAATCTCGTTACCAGCACGCACACCTCGACCGTCACGCTGTGCCAAGTCTGACGGTCGCCACGGTGTATCCAAATGATGGATAGCCACACACCGTTTTTGTGCGTTTACGCCTGTACCCAACATGGATGTGGAGCCGAACAATACTCGTACCGAACCCTCGTTCATGGCTGCTATCACCGCCTTTCTTGCCCTCTCGTTCTTGCATTCCTGAATGAAGCGAATCTCTGACGAGGGTATTCCATAATCCTCTATCAGCTTACGCTTGATTTCTGAATACACGTTCCATTCGCCCGGTCGATATGTTCCCAGATCTGAGAATACGAACTGCGTCCCCTTGTGATTGTCATAGCGTTTGTAATAGTCGGCTATCATCTTGGCACAATGGCTCGCCTTGTTGTCGGGATGATCCTCACAAGTCGGGTCTATCATGCGCATGTCGAGCGCCATCTTTCGGGCATAGTCCGTGGCAATGAGCATCTTTGCCTTTTCCTCTGTTTCCGACAGGGGCAGTCTGCCGAGGATGGTGGCATCACCCGTCTTGGCAAACTCCATCAGTTTTTGGATGAAGTCCTCCTGCTCGGGTGTCGGCGGTATATTATGAAGGATCTCGTTCTTCTCCGGTCTGTCCACGCCAACCGCCTCCGCTGTGCGATAGTCGGTTATCTCGTTGTAGAAAGCAGCAAGCTCCGGTACCTTGATGAAGTATCTGAAACGTTCCTTCTGTACGATGTTGTTGGTGACGTTAAACTCGAAGTCGGTAGTTTTCTTGGCGAAGATTGCCGCCCACGCATCGAAACAGCGGATGTCCTGACGCTCCAGTTCCTTGGGGCGCAGGTACTTGAAAAGCAGATACAACTCAGTCAGTGAGTTACTGATGGTTGTTCCCGACAGGAATGTCGCTCCCAAGTCTCTGCCTGTCCGCTCCTGTATGGTTCGAATAGCAAAGAGCATGTTGAGTGCCTTCTGGCTTCCCTCGCTGTTGCCAAGTCCTGCCACACGGTCGTGTCTGGTGTTGAACATGAGGTTCTTGAATTGGTGGCTCTCATCCACAAACAAGTGGTCGATGCCCATCATGCGGAAATCCACCACATCATCGGTACGTTGCTCGATGCTGTAGGCTATCTTCTGCAACTTCACCTCCAGGTTCTGCTTCCGCTTTTCCAAGCCTTTGAGCATTCCCCTCGACACGTCCTTGCCCTGCGTGCGTATCACGTCCAAGTTTTCCTCCACGGTATCAAGCTCAGCCTGCAATATCTGCCGTTGGAGTTCTGGCGATTGCGGTATCTTCCCGAACTGGTCGTGCGACATGATTACACAGTCATAGTCGTTGTTCTTGATGTTGTTGAAGAAACTGACACGGTTCTTGGTGGAAAAATCCTTCTCCGAGGCATAGAGTATCCTCGCATGGGGATAAGCTGTCTGATAGGTGGCAGCTATCTCCGCGACATTGGCTTTCAGTCCGATAATCATCGGCTTGTGAGCCATACCGAGACGTTTCATCTCATGCGCAGCCATGCACATGATGAGGGTCTTGCCAGTTCCAATGGCTAAGCACAATGCGCCTTGCTTCCCTTTATGGA